>Ga0209270_1004202_pt1 | contig 11318 bp, 8 predicted proteins | sample MTBAKSrepl1MetaG_FD_187456 | JGI IMG/M metagenome (GOLD analysis project Ga0209270, IMG submission 187456) | Enrichment culture microbial communities from Arthur Kill intertidal strait, New Jersey, USA, that are MTBE-degrading - MTBE-AKS1... | ecosystem: Environmental > Aquatic > Marine >...
TTCGGCCACCTCGGCTACGACGTCGTGGAAATGGTTTTGGCAGACCAGGACAGCTGGGACAGATACGAGGCGGCCAAGTGGCTCACCATGCGCCGATGGCTTGAAGCCAATCCCGACGACGAGTTCGCGAAGGATGTTCGAGCCGAACTGACCTCGGAACCCGAGCGCTACGCCGCTTACACCCGTGAATACCTTGGCTGGGGCGTGTTCGCGCTGATGACGCGGTGATGAGGGGATTACCGGGAACATGATCCGCGAGAGCAAACCCATCCCGCCCCCAAAGTATCGGCCTGTCATCTATCAGGCGGCCGCTGCCTGAAAGCTGGTCAAGAAGCGCACAATCAGGGCCTAACAAGCTATCCTGATTTCCTGATTCCAAAAACAAGGGGCTATGCCTATCAGCTCCGGTCGGTGCCATAGGCTGCAACAAGCGAAGATGTTTCCTCGACAGCGGATTGTCGTTTGTGGTTGCCTCTGCCACAAACGACAAAGATAGATTCCTTTGCGTCCTTTGCGACTTGGCGGTGAAGATGTCTATTTGACCGATGAATTGCGGGAGCGACGCGGCCTGACCGCTGAATGCGGACGCTTCGGCATTTCTCACCAATTCTTTCAATTTTTCCTTGACATACCCGCCAGTTGCACTATGATCCCCCACAATTGGCCAATTTCGGACAAACAGCTTTCCAAATTCTAATCCATGAACCATTAACCTTGAGCCTTTGAGCTTTCAGCTTATGAATCACCTCCTCAAATACCCCATACCCCGCTCCTGACAGGGCGCCTTTTTGGCCTGTTGGGAGGAAAAACCCGAAAAATTCAACAACGTTCCCGCAGGATCAATGAAAGGAGGCTAATGATGAAAAGGGCATGGATGTTTTCTTTGGCTTTGTTTTTGGCGGTTGCTTTCAGCGGTAATGTTTTGGCCGGCAATATAGGGAAAAAGGCGAGAAAACCGGCCATCCGCGTAGCATCTGAACGGATCGTGGACCTTCAGCGAACGGATTTAGATTGGGAGGGGACATGGTACTGGTGTGTCGGGGACACATTCAATGCGACCAACCTGACAGGGGTTACTGCGCTGGGTCTCTTGGAGGCCTATCTCGATGACAAGGACCCTGTCTGCCTGGAGGCTGCTGTAAAAGCGGCTGAGTTCATCCAAACCCATCTTGGTGCGGGCGCGACAGGCATTCAACACCACGTAAGAACAACCGCACCGGATATCGTATTCCTTCACCACCTCGCGCAGGCAACCGGAGATCAACTGTATGCGGACCGGGCGGTTCAGGAGTGGTTCAATATTACCTCCTTCGTTAGTTTTGCCACGCCAGGGAATATGGATGCACTGTTCCGGTCCATCAAACGTGCGAGCATCTGGGATATTGCCTTCTTCCTGGAGGCGGCCTATCTTTCAGGCGATTTTGATTGGGCAGACGGTGCGGCGGCCATCCTTGCCGATACGGAGGATGATTTCTACTATGGTGACACCGGCTGGTATGCCCTGAACTTGGCTGGCGCGATCCGCGCCCTGGTGGGGTGTGGGTACGCGGATCTCTATTATGATCAGGTGATAGAATTGCTCTATGATCTTATTGCCGTTGCAGGAAAAGGGAATGGCGTTGACGGCTATATCCAGGATACGGCTTACGCGATTATGGCCATGAAGATGGTGGGTGGTGCGGCCACAGGATACGCCAACAATCTGGCCAAATGGCTTTCCAGTCAGATGGAGGAAAACGGCGGCTGGCTGGAAGTGGGTTATGAATATCCGGAGATCAACGGCGAAGCCGTTCGGGCCATGGCCGCAACCATCGGCCAGAACGTCAGCATAGGCAAATTCAAATCGTCCGGGAAACTAAACTCCTCCTGGAGAAGAGCTAAATACGGGAAGCCGGCCATTCCGTTTAATGGCGAATAGGGTGAACGGTAAACCAGGAACCTCCGCGGCGCAAGCTGCGGAGGCGCTTCCCCATGTATTTTTTCACGATCAAGACAGACTATGTGGCCAAGGCATCAGCCATCAGATATGCCCATAAACTGTCAGCCATTAACCTTAAGCCTTTGAGCTTTCATCTTTCAGCTTATGGATCATCCCCTCAAATACCCCATACCCCGCTCCTGACAGGAGGCTTTTCGGCCTGTTGGGAGCAAAAAACACTATCTCCGATCCGCAACAGTCGATTTTCACAACCACACACAGAACGATTTTAATCCCGGAACAGGCCGGTTCAACCAATGCGGACTTCCAACGCAGGAATATCAACATGACAAAACACAGCCGTCTTCCCAAATACAATGAACTTTTGAATCCATTATTTCAGGCCGTTCACGACCAAATAGCGGCCAACAGAGGATTTGACCGCTTTTTCAACCATATTTATTCACTATGCAAGATGTGACACCCAACGCTGCACAGTCACACGCGGCCAAAGGATTGCGGAGGCAAGGGACTGCTGTCTGCTCGAAACCTAAAACCCTTACAGCGTGCCCATTTACCATTTACTCATATTCCAACGTTGGGTGGTCTTTTGGGTTCTTATAATAACTGCTGATCAAGAGAGTGAGAGTAATGACAATTAGATGGCGGCTATCGATTCTCACGATCCAGCTCATAATTTTAGGGGCCGCCACGTACATTGTGACAGGAAAACCATATTCTGCTGAAACATGGTTCCTTGCTGGGCTCTTTGCTGTTGCAATCAATCCACAGATTCTTGAACCATATTATCCTCGACCTGGCGATGTCATTGGCAATTCTTTAATTTATCTATTAATATTCCTTAACACCGATAAAACTGTCACTTCCGACGCATGGAATGTTCTATCTTTAATTGTTGGCTTCTTTTTTATTCTTGGGCTTACAGCGCTTCTCGCTGGTGCAGGAAAGAAGGAGGGTCACTTTGTCGGGCTGGCTCGTGCTGCACGAAGTGTATCGCAACTCGCAAGTTCAAGGTTAATCTATTCTTCGATATTTTTTCTGTCTATCATTGAATTCGACCATTCTTTTTCATCTCATTTTTGGATGCTGACACTTGCTTGGGCAATAATCATAGGCATTGGCAAAGTCAATTGGCAAACAGTTTTTTTCACTGCCGTCGGACATGCCACCGCCGCGAGCGCCGAAGGGATGATTGGACCGTCCTCAATTTTAGTCAGTGCACCTGAAATACCATCACCAGGGACCCGAGTATCTGTTAGTAGCGCTGACGTCAAGTGCGAAGGAGTCGTCATTAGTCGAATTCGAAGACCTAATGACGTCTGGGGGCAAATTCACATTAATGATAGCAAACTGTGTGAGCGTATCTTGCAAGGTCAGACTATCCTTATTGAACCATCGTCAGATGACGATTCAGAACACCTGGATTTTGTCGGAACCGTTGATGCTGGCTCAACAGATCGGCTGCTTCGGTTCACTGCAACGATTCCGCTTGAGATAGGACAAGTCGTTGCAGTTCCGAGCTACAATAAGCGCAATCAAATCACTTATCAGTTGTCATCGGCTAACATCGAACGTCTGGATGTAAAGGGCGGATCACATTTGGTTGTAGGGACGAGGGCAAATCAGCTCGGCATTTTCGATACCGAGTCTTTATTGTTTACGAGTCATCGTTGGGTTCCGTCTCCAGGTGCGCCTGTTTATAAAGGCTTTTCCCAGCACAATATCTCAAACACGATCTGCCCCTCCCACTTAATGCTGCTGGGTCGCGTTATAGGGACTCGTATCCCTGTCTTTTTAGACACAAATGCATCGTGTGAAGGGCACTTAGCTATTCTAGGCATGACGAAGATGGGGAAATCCACTCTTGCAGAACCTATTGCGCGACACCTGGCAAAGTCAAGAAGAGTAACAATCCTTGATCAAACAGGAGAATACGTAAACAAGAAGAACTTCCCACCTTGCGACAATGAAGTAGACTGGACAAAACCTGGCATCTCGGTGTTCGAACCCAAGCCTGGTGAAATTCCGGCTAAACGTGCACATGATTTTCTAAAGTACCTAGTTGATCAAGCAGTTGAGGAATACAAAATAGGGAATCCTGTGCCTAGATCGGTAATCATTGATGAGGCACATCAGTTTATTCCTGAACCAGCAGGTCTTGGTTTCAACGCACCAGGCAGGGACCAATCCTATGCGATAGGGCTGCTGATGATGCAGATTAGAAAATACGGAATATCATTGATCCTCATTTCCCAACGTACAGCGGTTGTTGCGAAAAGCGCGTTGTCTCAATGTGAGAATTTAATTGCTTTTAGAAGTGTGGACCAAACTGGCCTCGATTACCTTGAAGCTGTGGCCGCAAGTGACGTCAGAAGTTTTTTACCGCAGTTACGACAGGGCGAAGCCCTCGTTTTTGGGCCAGCTATATCATCGGATACGCCAATTGGTATCCAAGTATATAGAGAATCTCAGTCTGAACCCACCTAACAACGGGATGGAGATAGATGCTCAAAGCTGAGGCTTTTCGCACTACTCATGCCGAGCGTTCGGCCTATATGAAAGGAGGCTTGAAAATGCAAGGCAACAGTGGCCTACGTGTAGGAATACTTGTCCTTTTTGTGTTCGGACAGAGTTGTGCCGCAAACCTGTCACTGGATCGTAATGCCTTACAAAGTTTGCCTCATGTTACCGTAGTAAGAAGCGAGACCCCACCACTCCGAGAAGCGACACCCGGAGCCGCCGTAGTTGGCCTTCTCGTTGCGGGTTACGCTGGGGCGCTGGCTGCAACACAAATGAACAGCGCCGATTCTCCCACAGACTTCAACGCTCAATTACAAGCAAAACTGGTGGAGAAAATAACAAGTGATATTCCCACATTCCCTCCACTGACCGTCGAGCAGACTCCGCTACCAGAAGCGCCCAGTGACAAACCCTCCCTTACCATAGAGACTTCCAACTTCGCTTTAGCCCTTATGGGCTGGGTCAATGGAGGTGGCTATGGCGTTAGCGTCCAAACGGTAGCCAGCCTCCAAGATGGCACAGGCAAAGTTTTGTGGCGCAAAGAGCTGAGCTATCTCTCTGGACACCATCGTAGGAGTCGACCGACCATGACTGAATTCAAGGACAATGATGCGAAACTCCTTAAGGAAGAAATCGATTATGCTGCCGAAGTTTTTGCGACAGAATGTGTCAAGGACTTAAAATCGTCTATCGCTGGATTGTGATGCACGCTCCCATGAGTTGCAAAAATCAGCACAAGAGAAAATGGGGAGAGATTTATTTAGTGGGGTTGGCTGGGGGTCGGTCCACATCAAGTGGATGATATCACAGTAATAGTTAGTGCCCATCCATAAATAGAGCTTTTCAGCGTGTTGGCGAAATCGGCGGCCCATGCTCGCCGCCAAAAGGATCGGTTTCAGGACATTTTCGATGGATCAGAGGACACAAATAGTCCAATTTGGCCTATTTTATACATATTTATCCATTAGATCTATGCCCTACGTTCCAGATTTGTAGCTGTTTGGCTATGTTGCTGGTTTTAGCCCCCTCGCCAGCGTGAAAAGGTTCGCGGCGACAATGCATGACCAGGCATAGCTCTTGAAAGATCCAAACGATTTCCAGGTACACCTGGAAAAACCAAAGGAGCGTTTCAGCCAGGAAATGCCGGATTCAATCCCTGCACGAAAACGACGAAGCCGTTTGTAGACCCAGGGACTTTGGCACATGTCTTCTTCCTTGAGACCCCGCTTCTTGGCAAAGCAAACATTTTTAATATGCTTCGATTTGGCTGCCTCCAAGTTTGTCTTGGACGCAAATCCACCATCCAACGCAGCGTTCAAAGGATAGCGGCCATAAATCTGTTCATGGCGATCCAGCATCTTACAGGTTAGCGTGGAATCCGCCGGATTGCCTTCAACAATCAAACAGTCGGAAATAAAATTGGACGGTCCACCGGTCAGGCAGACTTTGTGACCAAAATAGGTCTCTCTGCGATCCTTGATGATAATGTCGGTATGAGGTTCAAAGATGGAAACAACTTTTTCCTCAGCCGGGACCTTCTCGTGGTGGAGAACTCTACGTTTCGTCTGGTCGATGACCTTTTCAGCCAGCGGAATCAGTTCCTCAAGATCTTTGGTCACGGCCATGCTCAGGGCCATGTCTCTTACATCATGGAACTCACACGAAGCAAGAACAGAGGCGGCTGATCTTATATAACTGACAGTTTTTTCACTAACATTGAGAAGGTCTTTATACGGCTTGACCCTGGCTTTGTTGCTCTTTGCGTTCAGAATCTCAAGCGCTCTTCGCTTGGCGCGTTTACGGTGATCAGCGAAAAGGATGTTTGCGCCAAGGTCTTCTTTCATCTTGGTGAGGATGCGGGTGAGTACACGAACACAGTCCCAAAGCAAGGATGAATCCGAAGGTTCATGGATGTTAGAACAGACAACGGTGCAATCAATGCGGGCTTCTTTGCCCTTTTCAATCTTCTTATCCTCGGCATATGCCGCCAGAAGCTTATTGATCATTTCCCATGTTTCAGAGGAGATGGCCTTGATATTCTTGCAAAGGGCGGATTTCTTGAAACCCTTTTGTGCAAACCCAATACGACAAAATCTCCTGTATGTATGGGAGTCAACCAGATGAAAGGCAAGCTCCTCATAGCTGAAAACTTCGGTTTGTTTAATGATAGCAGCCCGCAACACCTGTTCGGCAGTCATGCCTTGAGCCCCACAATGTTGACTGGCGACGCCATGAGTCAAGTCTTGCAAAACCATCTCTGTAATGGTAGGAATAGCGTCAAGAATCTCGCTTATCTGGTCCAGTTCTCTGGCCCGGGGATGCTCAAGGCCGAAAGGTATCAAGGGCATCTGAATTTGATTCTCCTTGCGCATTTTGGGGTGGCTCCTTTCGCCGTTTGTGTTGTTATTTTAGTTGCTTGCACTTCTTTTATAACAACTTCACGGCAGATTTGTCTACCCTAAAATGCGCTTTTTTTATTGGAATTCCAAAACGTTAAACTTTTATGGATGGACACTAATTAAATCAGGAAGGAGTAAATGTTGTTATGATTAAAGATCCTAATCATGACAGCGGTGGGACTATAGATTAGAAAGAGGAAACATTCGTGAGGAAACGCAATGAAAAATATTGATACTGGTCAAATCTGTTATTCTGGATAGACCGAAGGGCGCTCCAAAACCCTCTCTCTTGGGTCGAGCTCGTTTTTCCAGGATACTTGCATTATCCTGAATGAATGACCATTTTTTTTGGGATACAAATGGTATCTTTTGAATACCTCAAAGATTTCGGGCCATCAAAAACCTGGGATATGCCTACGGTATGTTGCGAGTATGGGTAAGTTAGAGAGGCCCTTTGTGGCCTACGTAACTCAAACTCACCCGTGCCACGTATCACCAAAAAGCAACTTTTCATCATCTTCAAAACATTGGGATATAGGCAAGCGAGAGAGAACCCCTGAAATTGGTTCATCGAACATGAGAAGAGTGCGTCTCCTCAATTCTGCCCATAAAGAAAGCCCATGATTGATAGACTCATCTTTTAGACTATATCAAGTCGCGCTTTGTCAATAATATTATTGAAATAAATTAAATAATGATATTGTGTTGGAACACCAAAGTATTGCTGCAATTTCAGTAGCCAGCCCGCGCCAGAGGGAATTGCTATTGTTAGAAAAAAATCAAGAAACCAAAATAACAAACTCCTAACTTGACTTAGCCGGTTTCAGGTTATATGACTTTTCCTATTTCCAGTAAGTTCTTCCTATCACATATGCCCTCATCTTCTGGGTGAGTCGACAGAATATTAGACGGGTCGAATTCGAACTGCTTTTCCTTTTGTGGCTGGCTCAGCGATGCGTTGATGCGTTTTTGGAATTGGCACCTCCTGATGCTTTTCGATGGATTGCGTCCCTCATCCGAGGGAAGCCAGCCACCCCTAAAATCTGCTCCAGCGAATGCGGCTATTCCCTTCACCCCTTTCAGACACTCAAGAGCGCTCTTAATGAAAATCTAACAATTCCAGGATATCGTTGTGTCTTTATGCATCCGAAAGGACACATCCCAAAATGGTATTGCCGATTGGATTCAACACATGCCAAGGATACGCCGTAAACAAGGCATGTAACTGGTTGCAAACTGATCAGTTTTAAAACATTCGGAGAGTGGATATGACGAAAAAGCCGACATATGAGGAACTCGAACAAAGGGTCCGTGAATTGGATCGGGATAGAGGTAACCACGACACAGGGCAGAAACCGTATCGTGAGATATTTGCTGCAGCAAAGGACACCTTCCTCATTTTTGACATGGACGGCATCATCAGGGAGGTCAACCCCGCTGCGTCTCTGATGTACGGTTATTCCCGCGATGAGATGATCGGGCTTACGGGCAAAGATATTGTCCATGAAGATTTCCAACATCTTTTCAAGGAGTTTGTTCAGAAGGCATCAGAAGGCCTCATCTTCTCTGCCGAATCAGTGGATATACGGAAAGACGGTTCAACATTCCCCATTGAGATGAGAGGAAGCGGCTTAATTTACAACGATGAACCGCACCTGCTGGCTGTCATTCGGGATATTACCGATCGCAAGCAGACGGAAGCCGAGCTGCAGAAAGAAAGGGATTTGTTGAGGCGTGTCATTCAGACGAGTCCGGCGGGAATTACGATCGTGAATCATGAAGGACAGATCACATTTGCGAATTCACAGGCAGAAAAGGTGCTGGGACTGGCCAAGGAGGATATTACCCAGAGAACTTACAATCAACCGGATTGGCATATCACGGACTATGATGGCAATCCTTTACCGGACGACAAACTGCCCTTCAGTTTGGTAATGGCTACGGGTAAGCCAGTGAGTGATGTTCGCCATGCCATTGAACGGTCTGATGGCCAAAGGATATTTCTCTCGATCAATGCCGCACCCCTCTTTACGCAATCAGGTGAGATTGGTGGAATGGTGGTGACGATCGAGGACATCACCGAGCGCAAGCGGGCTGAGAAAGAGCTGCAGGATTCACGTGATATGCTGCAGATCATATTGGACACAATTCCATCCGGAGTCTTTTGGAAAGACCGTGATTCAATTTATCGGGGCGCGAACCTCAAATGGCAGAATTGGGTCGGACTTAATTCCTTGGAGGAGGTTATCGGAAAGAGCGACTATGATCTTTCCTGGTCCAAAAAGGAAGCGGATTCGTTTCGGGAAAATGACAGGAGGATCATGGAATCAGGCGTTCCTGAATTCAATACTATAGAGCCTTATGTTCGAGCTGACGGCAGTCAGGCCTGGGCCAAGACCAATAAGGTGCCGTTGAGGGACAACCAGGATCGCATCATCGGTATCTTATGGACTTCTGAAGACGTCAGCGAACTCAAGCAGAAAGAGGACGAGTTGCTGCAAAGTGAAGCAAAGCTAAGAGGCATACTGGATAATCTACCGGACATGGTCGTGGAAATTGATCCCGAACAACGGGTTCATTGGGCCAACAAAACGGCGTTGAATCTTAATCCTCTCGCGATTGGCCAAACGTGCCATGAGGCATTTCCCGGTAATGCACATATGTGTGAAGGTTGTTTGTGCCAAAAGGCCTTCGACACCGGTGACACGCAAATGACGATTATGTATCAACCTCAATTGGGAACTGTGGGTGAAAGCTACTGGGAGAATATTTTCGTTCCCTTGAAGGATAGGGATGGAAACACCACCAAAGTTATTGAAGTTTCAAGGAATGTGACTGAACGCGAAATATCCAGAGAAAGGGAAAAACGACTTCAAAGCCTGATTGTTCATTCGCAGAAAATGGAGGCCATCGCCACCCTGACCGGGGGGATCGCTCACGACTACAATAACCTCCTTTCCATTATCGTCGGCAATCTCGATCTTGCCCGGCAGGATGCAGAACCGGGATCGGATCAGGCCGTTTTCTTGGATGAGGCATGGAAGGCCGCCACCAAGGTGGGACACCTGACCCATGAACTGATGTCCCTTTCCAGAGGCGGAGCGCCGATTAAAGAACTGGGCTCCGTCAACGCACTTGTCAGAGCTGCCGCCACAGGGTTGCCGAAAGACGCTGGGATATCCGTCAATCGATACATATCACCAGATTTGTGGCCAGTTCCGCATGACGCCAATAAACTCGAGATCGTTTTCAGGAATGTGGTGCGAAATGCGATTGAGGCCATGCCCGAGGGGGGCCTGCTGACCATCCGAGCCGAAAACGTTCGGGTTCAAGATGCCGATGTCGCTTCCGATCTACCTGTAACGCCTGGGAATTATGTGCGCATCTCTATTCAAGATGAGGGGAGAGGGATCCCTAAGGAGGATTTGGACAAGATCTTTGATCCCTATTTTTCCACCAAGCCGATGGGGGTACAAAAAGGGATGGGTCTGGGGCTCGCCACGGCCCATGCCATTATCCAAAAACATGGAGGTCATATCACGGTAAACTCAACGCCGGGCGCAGGGACCGATGTCTCCATCTATTTGCCTGCTGCGAGGAAAGATGCGCCCAAGTAAGAAAGGAAGTCGCGTTAACAACAGGGACCAGGTTCAGGGTCTTGCTGATGGATTCGGTAAGGTCCTGAATAGACTGGTCGGGAATGTAATTCGGTACGGGCGTGCCGGGATGATCTGGATGACGGTGACTGTCGACTCGAAAGGGGTCTGGATCACGCTCAGCGACAATGGTATCGCTTTTGATCCCATCGTTGCCCCTCGGCCGAATATCCCTGATTCCGCTACGAATGCCAGCATCGGCGGCCTTGGCATCCACATGGTGAGACATGCGGTCGACAAAATCGCTTGCCACCGCATTGGCCAGGAAAACCGCCTTGAAATTCGGATCGATACTGAAGCCTGATCGGTGTAGAGCAACCCTTTCGTTTTAGAGAGTTTCATTTATCACAAGGGGATTGTATCCTATTCTTAAAGATGGGAAATGGTGGGTTGTAAGGATTAAACCGTTACGAGGTCTATGAAAGGATATGGCTTGGGAAATTATTTTCTTCATCAGCATATCCGCGGGGATCTACTTCGGAATCGCCACTGTGATGATCATGAGCGGTAAAGCGAGGAAGGCCCATGAACCGAGCAACACCCTCGCATTCCAGGAATTGTTTGTCCCTTATCCAGACATCCCGCCGCTCAATACATTTACCGCGAGGGACGGCAGAAAACTCCCATATCGCCATTATCCAGGTCCATCCGACAAAATCCTGATCTTGCTGCATGGATCGGGCTGGCACAGCCAGTATCTCATGCCTTTGGCGCGGTTTATCAGCGGTGAAGGATTGGCTCGGGTATACACGTGTAGACTTTCCCATTAAATGGGGCGGCATTTTCTGATTATTGTGAACCGGG
>Ga0209270_1004204_pt1 | contig 11316 bp, 8 predicted proteins | sample MTBAKSrepl1MetaG_FD_187456 | JGI IMG/M metagenome (GOLD analysis project Ga0209270, IMG submission 187456) | Enrichment culture microbial communities from Arthur Kill intertidal strait, New Jersey, USA, that are MTBE-degrading - MTBE-AKS1... | ecosystem: Environmental > Aquatic > Marine >...
ACCCCGGTGACGAATTCCTCATAAGCCGGAATGCCCTGGGAATTGATGCAGGCGATTTTTATTTTCCTTTTTAATAATTTTGAGAGATAAGCATATAATCCGATCGCTTCATGGGGATAGGTCGGGCGCGGCATGAAGACCCAGTAGCCCTGCCCCCAGATGTAGCCGTAAGTACCAGTGGACATGAACATCGGCACCTTATCGGTGGGCATTCTCTTCATCAAGGCGGCCACGTCCGGACCGCCCAGGCCCATGTAGCCGATGGGTTGGTCACCCGAGAGAATGCCCGGCCACTTGCTGGCCACGAGAGTGGCGTCATATCGCAAGTCATAGCCTTTCAGATTGAGCTGGACGCCCAGTTGCTTCCCCACTTCCTCGTTCCACCAGGCAAAAGCGACTTTCTGGCCGCCGGTCCATGATTTCATGATGTCGGCGTACGGTCCGGAAAAATCCCAGGAAGCCATGACGTTGTATGTCTTCATTTCACCCAAAGCCGGCCCGCCTCCAAAGGCCCAGACCAAGCCAAGACAGCCGATGAACAAGCAAATCTTCAACGATTTATTTTTCTTCATTTTCCCCTCCCTTTGACCATCTGGTCTTCGGTTTGCTGGCCCCGGAAAAAAAACACTCACCTTAAATTTGACTTCCTTCACCCCCTTTTTAAAAATTTAAACCTCACCCCTCTGATCATGAGTAAGGGAACGGCCAGATCCGGTAAGAAGTTTTCAATATATTCCACCGGTGAGCCAAACCCCTCGGCTCGAAGATCAGGAAAAGAATGATGGCCCCGCCGAGCACCACGTTCATGCCCGCGAACCAGATGGCCCCGCCGCCTACGGTCGGGAAGACCTCGACCAGATAAGGACCGAGCGAGGTGATGATTTCCTCGAGGCCCCGGATGAAGACCGTGCCCAAAATGGCCCCGAAGATGCTGCCCAGGCCGCCGACAATGACCATGCCGATATACCAGACCGAAAACCAGAGGGTGAACTGGTCCACGGCGATATAACGAATATAGTAGGCCCATAAACCCCCGCCGACGCCGGCGAAGAGACCGCCGATGAAAAAGGCCAGGGTCTTGTAGTAAAAGGGACTGATCCCGATCATTTCCGCGGCGATATCGTTGTCCCGGATGGCGATAAAGGCCCGGCCCACCCGGGTGCGGACCAGGTTGAAGGCGAAAAGGATCATGATGACCGTAACCGGCATGACCAGATAATAAAGCTTAACTTCATTATCCAGATTTATCCCGAAAAACTTGGCCGGTTCGAGATGGAACCCCATGCTGCCCCCGAAGATGCTGTCCGGCACACGCATGATCAGGATGGGGAAAATTATCTGGGCGGCGATGGTGGTCAGGGCCAGATAAAACCCCTTGACCCGGTAAGCCGGGAGGCCGAAAACGATACCCATCAAACCGGCCCCCAAACCTCCGGCCGGGATGGCCAGATAAAAAGGCCAATTAAGATTAAAAGCCAGGGACGAAGTCACAAAGGCGCCCATGCCCATAAAAGCGGACTGGCCGAGATTGACCTGGCCGGCATAACCCGTGGTGATCTGCAGGCCGACAATGGCCACCATGACGATCATCATCACGTTGATCATGCTGGTAAAGCGGACGCTGAGAAAAAAGGGGGCCAGGATCAACAAGATGAAAAAAACAATCAGGCAGACGGTTTGGGGGGGGGTCCTGACATAAGCCCGTTCTTTGTCGTAGGTTTCGAAATAGACGCCGCAGGGAAGTCTGGCCATGTTAAACCCTCTCGATTATTTTCCAGCCGAACAAGCCTTGAGGACGAATCATCAGAATAAAGAGCATCAGGATGTAAGGAAAGGCTTCCGACATTCCTCCTCCCCCTAAATATGGATCAAGGTAAGCGCCGGCCAGGGCCTCCCCGACGCCTATGATCAGTCCGGCCAAAACCAGTCCCCAGATGGATTCGAGTCCGGCCAGCAGGGCCACGGGCAGGGCTCGTAAACCGATGCCTGAAGCCAGGAAATCCAGCGAAGCGGCGTTCAGAAAGACGATGGCCGCAAAACTGGAAAGCACCCCGCTTATGGCCCAGGCGAAGGCGATGGACCATTTGACCGAGATGCCCAGGGACTGGGCCACTTGATGGTCCTCGGCCACCACGGTCAACTTCAATCCCCATTTGGTTTTCTCGAAGAGGATGGAGGTGCCGGCAAATACGGCCAAGGAAATCAGACCTCCCCACAAAATGGCTTGATTGAGGATAATGGGCCCCCAAATGAAGGGAACCCGGGAGAAAAATTCCGGGAAAGGCCTCTGGGCCGGACCCCAAATGACCAGCATCAGTCCGCGCAGCAGGATCATCAGACCGATGGTCACCATGACCAAGGCGAAGATGGGCTGACCGATCATCGGTCTGAATATGCCTCTTTCGATCAGCAGGCCGATCACGGCCGAACCACCGAATCCGGTGAGCAGGGCCAGCCAGAGGGGCATATCGAAGCTGAAAAACCACCAGACCAAAAATCCGCCCAGAATGACCATTTCGCCTTGGGCGAAATTCAAAATCCGACCGGAGCGGTAGATGACGTTAAAGGCCAGGGCAATCATGGCGTAAAGCATGCCGATCAAGGCCCCGTTTACGGTGTATTGAAGGAAGTCGCCCATGAACACCTCTCTTATCCTTGCCCGGAATTGATATGGGTGGTCGCCTTGACGAACCCGGTTCGACCGTCTCGATATTTGACCTGGACCTCGAAGGGAAAATCGTTTTTCCTTTCATAGATGGCCGTGATCAGGCCCTTATATCGGTTTTCGATAAATTCCCGGCGCAGTTTCCTGGTCCTGGTCAGTTCCGATTCATCCGGGTCCAACTCCTTGGGCAGATTGACAAACCGCTGGACCTGGGATTTGGGATCGAGGACCTTGTTGACGTGAACCACCGCTCCCTTGATCAACTCGATGACTTCGGATTTTTGCGAAAGGTCCGGCAGGGTGGCATAGGTGATGCCCCTTTTTTCCGCCCAACGGCTCACGTTCTCAAAATCGATGTTGATCAAGGTCGACACGAAAGGTTTGGTCTGGTCCCCCAAAACGATGGCGTCCTTGATGTAAGGCGAAAACCTGAGCCGGGTCTCGATGAATTGCGGCGGAAACTTGTGTCCGTCGGACAGCTCCCGCAAATCGGAAACCCGGTCCAAAAAGACCAGCTCCCGGTCCTCCTTCATGGTCACCGCGTCGCCGGTGCAGAACCATCCGTCATTAAGCTTTTCCTGGGTCGCTTTCGGATTTTTGTAATAACCGATGAACCCGGCCCCGCCCCGGGCCAACAGTTCACCGGTTTCAGTCAGTTGCCACTCCACGGGCGGACCGAAGTCCGGGTGAGATTTGAACCATTTGCCCAAGGTCTCCGGGTCGAAATGATCGCCCAGATGCTGGGTCAACAGCCCTATCTCCGTGGTGCCGTAAATGTTCCTGAGCTTGATCCCGATGGTGTGGAAAAAACGAAAGATGTCCGGAGACATGGCCGTGCCTCCGGCCACGCTCAGATAGGTCTTCTTCAGCCCCAGGTTGTCTCTGATGGCCTTGAGCACAAAAAGATCGGCCAGGGGATATAAAAGCTTCCCCCAAAGACCGGTTTTCTTGCCCTCCGTCCTCTCCTTGGCCACCTCCCGGCCGACCTTCATCCCCAGCTCGTAAATCAGCCGCCGGAGCGGACCGGCGTCCAGCATGTTGGCCTGGACCATGGAGACCAGGCTTTCCCATTGCCTGGGCCCGAAGACCAGAATCTCCGCGCCCAACTCCCTGATATTGGCCAGCACGGTTTCCGGCTCTTCCGGGAAATTCAGGACGAAAGGAACCACCAGACCCAAGGAAACCCCGTAAAACTGCTCGGTGGCCCAGGCCGGGGAAATATACGACAAATATTGGCTGAAGGGCTTTAACTCCACGTTGAGGGCCACCCGGTAGGCATTGTCCAGGAGATTGGCGTGGGTCAAAATCACCCCTTTGGGCAGGCCCGTCGTCCCGGAAGTGTAACTGATGACGGCGATGTCATCCCTCTTGACCTGGTCGACGACCTTTTCAAAAAAATCAGGGTCTTCTCGGGCGAACTCCCGTCCCAAGGCCTGGACCTCGATGAAATCAATCAGAAACGGATCGTTGTATTGCCACATCCCCCGGGGGTCCCAGTAAACGACCTTGCGGATGTTAGGCAATTCCTCCCGAATTTCCAGAATTTTATCCACCTGCTCCTGGTCTTCGGCGATAAAGAACGTGGCTTCCGAATGTTCCAGGATGTATTTGATCTCCTCCGGGATCATGTCCGGGTAGAGGCAAACCACCTTGGCTCTGACCGCCAAAGCGGCGTACTCGGCCCAGAAAAGCTCCTTCTCGTTTTCACCGGCGATGGCCACGGTCTCGCCGGAATTCAGGCCCAGTTTGACCAGGCCCAGGGCGAATTCCCTGACGTAGTCATAGACCTGGTTCCAGCTATACCTTTGCCAAACGCCCTTGTGTTTGTGCCGATTAAAGGTCCGCTCCTGGTATTGCTTGACCCGAAGCCGAAACAGCTTGGGGATGGTATCGGCTTCCAAGGGCTGGAAAAGGTCTCCCCGTCTTTCTTGATGGACCTGATTCTCGGCGGCGCCCATTCTCACCTCGATCCTTAATTTATATCGGCCTTAAAGCCTAACCCAACGAGTTCCGGCTTCAATCAGGCCTGATCCTGGCCAAGATAAGCGTTGATGACTCGAGGGTTGTTGCGGACCTCGTCCGGACTCCCTTCGGCGATCACCCGTCCCCAGTCCAAAACAATGACCCGGTCGCTGATGTCCATGACCACTTCCATGTCATGCTCGACCAGGACGATCGGGATTTTCCGGAATTCCTTGATGTCCAGAATAAACCGGGCCATGTCCTCCTTTTCTTCCACATTCATCCCGGCCATGGGTTCGTCCATGAGCAGAATTTTGGGGTCCATGGCCAGGGCTCGGCCCAGGTCCACCCTCTTTCGCAGCCCGTAACCGATGTCGCCGACGATGGCGTCCCGGAAAGGCTCCATTTCCAGAAAATCGATGATGTCCTCGGCCACGTCCCGATGCCGGACTTCTTCCCTGATGCTCCAAATCCAGTAAATAAAACTCTGGAGAAAATTGGTCTTCATAAGGATGTGGCGGCCGGAAAGGATGTTGTCCAGGACGCTCATGCCCAAAAACAACTGGATACCCTGGAAGGTGCGGGCGATGCCCTTTTTGGCGATTCTGTGGCAGGACAGCTGGGTGATCTTCTTGTTTTCAAAGTATATTTCTCCGCTTTGAGGACGATAAAAACCGTTGAGGCAATTGAGCAGGGAACTCTTGCCCGCCCCGTTGGGGCCGATGATCGAAAGCACTTCCCCGTCGTAGACTTGCAGACTGACCTCACTCAGGGCGCTGACCCGGTGAAACGACAGGGAAAGGTTATCCGCTCTCAGCTTGATCTCAGGCGTGTTGTCCGGCAAAGAACCCTCCTTGGGATAAAGGCTTGACCTTGGGAGAAAATCAGTCTTCGGCGCAATCCGGAACCAAAAACCCGTTTTCGTCAAATACGGGTCCTCGTCCTTCCTTAATTCCAATCTTCGCCGACCGCTAGCTCAAAATTCACTCCGACCCGAGTGAAGGTGTTCTTATGAGGCCTACTGGATTTAGAAGAAGCGACAAATATTTGAAAAGCTGGTTTTCAGCTATTTTAATTGAGGCGAGCGGCCGGCCCTTCAGGAATGATGCTTGACCGGCTGCTGAATGTTATTTATATAATAAGTGACATTCACAATAACTTATGCCCGAAACTTTGTCAAGAAAAAAAATTTCCCAGAAATTTTTTTTATTTTTTGAATAACATAAAAATATTATTATGTTTTTCACCTTAAGACCCCGAAAATGATTAAGGCTGATTTATTTTTGAAAGCAAATTTATTTACTTTTAAAATGACCGCCGGGCGGCATGGATCAAAGCCCGAAATTCCGGGCGGGTAGAGGGCGGGCCGGAGTATCCTCATGGAGATCGGCCCTTCCTGATCAAACCGTGAATGCGTTTTTACCGCCCACGTTTTTCCGATGCTCCGATGGGATGACCAGGACCCGTGACCGGCCGAGGCCAGAACCTTGACCCGGTTCACCACCCGGTCCGGCGGTCTGACCCTTCGATTCCACAAGGTCGCCTTGGAGACACGACTCGCGCGACTACGGATAGACAGGGCCATCCGTCTCGCAAGCCACGCCCAGGCAGACTGGACTGGTAAGCCAAGGCCTGGCCTGAGCTTTCCCTAAGGCGGTAAGACCGGACTTTCGCCGTGGTCATTATCTGGAAGACGGAAGGCTGGGGGGATAAAATTCTTGACGCCGCGCCCAGCATGCTATAAAAATAATCGCCCCGACGATTTTATTCCTGGAAGGAGCTGTATGAAACCGCTGAGTTCTTTCGCCTACACCCCGCAGCCGGTAAGCGGGGGTTACACGGACCGCTTCCTTGAAATAGACCTGACGAACAAAAACATCGCCGTGACCGATGCGCCCCCCGGTTTCAAGGAAATGTATATCGGCGGCCGAGGATATGCCTTGAAGCTGATCTGGGATCGGACCACCAGAGAGACCCGGTATGACAGCCCGGAAAACGTCCTGGTCATGGCCGGCGGACCCTTGGGCAATGAACCCTGGTTTCCCGGTTCGGGCAAATTCATCGTCGGGACCATTTCCCCGCTGACCGGCACCTTCATCGATTCGAACATCGGCGGACATTTCGCCCCGCTGCTCAAGCTTTGCGGCTTTGACGCCCTGGCCGTCACGGGCATTGCCGATCAGGACGTGGTGCTGGTTATCGACGGGGAGACCGGGACCATCGAGCTGACCGCGGCCCCGGATTTCGGAGACGCGGCCTTGGGGGCCTTGTCCTACGGCGAAGCCCTGCTAAGGGAGTTCAGCGGGGGGGAACTGACCGAAAACATCGCGGCGGTGACCAACGGCCCGGGGGCCGGGCAGGCCCGGTTCGGCATCGTCAACAGCCTGTTCTATGATCCCAGGCGGAAACGAATCCGGGCCAAGCAGGCCGGGCGGGGCGGCACGGGCACGGTCATGCGCCGGAAAGGCCTGCGGGCCATCGTGGTGAGCTCGAATCTTGCCCGTCTTAAAGGCAACAACCCGGTCGACCCGGCGGGGGTGAAAAAGGCCGGGGCCGCCCTGAAAAAAGTCATCAGCCAGTGTGACCCCAAACAACTGAACCTGTCGAGCTGGGGCACCACGGTCTTGACTGAATACATGAACAAATTTCATATCCTGCCGATCGACAACTATCAGTACGGCCAGCACCCCGACGCCGCCCAGGTCTTTCCCGACGTTTTTTTAAAAAAATACTTCAGCCAAAACCTTCCGGATGGATGTTATTTCGGCTGCAATCTGGCTTGCGCCAAGGCCGCGGACGAGGTTGTTTTGACCAGGGGCCCCCAGGCCGAAAAAAAGGTGGCCGTGGACGGACCGGAATATGAAACCGTGGGCGCGGTGACCTGCATGGGCATCTTCGACCCGCAATTCGTCATGGAATACAACTGGTACTGCGACGAATACGGCCTGGACACCATCTCCATGGGCGTCACCGCTTCTTTTCTCATGGAATGCGCCCAGCGGGGTTTTCTAGACTCCGAAGACATCGGCTTTAACCTGTCTTTCGGCCACATCGAGGCGGCCGACCGGCTGCTTCACGACACGGCCCGGGGCCTTGGTCTGGGCCGAATCTGCGGCCAAGGGGTCCACCGGGCCAAAGCCTGGGTGGCTGAGCGGCACGCGGCCAGAAACAGCGCTTCCGTGGCCGAGACCCTGGCCGAATTGAACAAGTTCGGCATGGAGGTCAAGGGCCTGGAATTTTCCATGTATATAACCAAGGAGTCCCTGGCTCAGCAGGGCGGGTACGGTTTCGCCCTGAAGGGCCCCCAGCATGACGAGGCCTGGCTGATCTTCATCGACCAGGTTCATAAGGAATTGCCGACCTTCGAAAAGAAGGCCGACGCCCTGAAGTGGTTCCCCTTGATCCGGACTTGGTTCAACGCCGTCGGCCTGTGCAAGCTGCCGTGGATAGACGTGCGTAATCCGGAAGCGGCCCAAACCAGCGAGCCGGCCAAGAATTTCCCCACCCTGGCTCTGTATGTTGACTATTTCAACGCCACCGTGGGCGCCAGCAAATCCCTCCAAGACCTCCTGGACGATTCTGAAAGACTGGCCTTGCTCCAGAAGCTGATCAATATCCGCCAGGGCAAAGGGAGCCGGTCCAGCGACTTGATCCCCTTTCGGGCCATGGGTCCGGCCTTTTTCAATGAATATCAGTCCCGGGCCGAATATTACGACGCCTGGCTTCAAGAACAACTCGGGCCCGACCGTAAACCGCCCGACGATCCGCTGGACCGCCATCAATTGATCGTGGAATTGCGCCGGCAAGCCTATCAAGATTTGTGTGATGCCGTTTATCGGGCCAAAGGGTTTACCTCGGAGGCCATACCACTTATGGAAACTTTGGCCAGGTTCGGACTCCTAGATGACCAGGCCGTCGGACTGCTTAACCTGTCCGACCCTCAAGCACCCAAGGAAATGGTTTCTCCGAGGAACTGATTGATGCGCGTTTCGGTTTACCTGCATGGACTCCATCGGGCCGCCGTGGGCACCGGCCAAATTGAGCTGAATCTACGGGAAGGGGCCAGAGTGACCGAAGCCCTGGCCCAGGTCATGGCCGTCTATCCCAGCTTGCCCCTGGCCGATAAATCTTTTCTGGTGGCGGTCAATGACCGGGTTTCCCACCTGGAAGAAGTCCTCCAGCCCGAAGACGGCATTTCTTTGCTCCCATTCCTCGGCGGAGGCTGAAAAACCGGCCGATTTCCCCGGCCAATGCCGCTCCCCGATAATTTTCCCGCTTTATCCTGGCGGAAAAGAACCGGACCGTTTATAATCGGAGACCAAATCTCTTGATTTCTTAAGTCCGGCAGACAGTCCAGACTCATTTCCACCGGAGGGGTTAAATGTCCATACATCTGCGCATTTTTTCGGATTACATCTGACCCTTTTGTTTTGTCGGCAAAGGTGTTGTCGAAAAGCTCAAGGAAGAGTTCGAGATCAATGATGAATGGGTCGGCTTTGAACTCCACCCGGAAACATCGCCGGAAGGTGTGCTTCTGAGCCGCAGGTTTCCCGGATATGATCTGGAAGCCATGTTCGATAATCTTCGCCGGGCCGGAGCCCCCTATGGGATTGAGTTCGGGCGGGTTAATCTCTTGCCCAATTCCCGCCTGGCCCTGGCCGCCGGCGAATTCGCCCGGGATCAAGACCGGTACGAGGCCCTTCACCACCGTCTTTTTAAGGCCTATTTCACCGACACCAGAGACATCGGCCGCCTGGACGTGCTTCTGGAAGAAGCTGAAAACACAGGACTTGATCCCGGCGCCTTGGAGGAAGCCCTGCGGGAAAGACGTTACGAATCACGCCTGGACCAGGCCCGGCAAGAGGCCCAGAGGCTGGGGGTCCACGCCATCCCGACCTTTTTCATCAACGGGGTGAAGACCAGGATCGTTGGGGCTCAACCACTTGAAGTTTTTCAAAAAACTTTGAGAAGCCAGGGTTAAGAATAAGTAATGGGACATCTGGCCGGACAAGACGTCTACCATAAAGTCGGCCGCAAAATCGACGGCCAGGCCACGCGGGCACCGTGGAACGAGCTTTTGCATCAAATCCTCCGCCGGCTTTACTCCCCGGAAGAGGCCGATCTGGTGGCCCGCATGCCTTACGGGGCCGCCACCCTGGATAATCTGGCCAAGACGACCAAACTCACCCCTCAACATTTGGCTCCCCGCCTGGAACGGCTGTGTCAAAAAGGCCTGGTCATGGACCTGTTCGTCCAGGGACAATATGTGTACCTGGTCTCGCCCCTGGTGGTCGGCTTCTTTGAATTCACCATGATGCGGACCGGGACCGACCCGGACCTCAAGAGCCTGGCCCGGCTTTTTTATCAGTATTTCGAAGGCGATGAATCTTTCCTGGCCGCCAACTGCCCGGAAGGCGACCAGGTCTTTATCCTGCGGACCCTGCCCCACCAGGAGTCCGTGGCCCCTTACACCGAAATCCTGGACTACGAACGGGCCGAGGCCATCGTGGCCGAGGCGGACCAAACGGCCCTGGGCCTTTGTTCCTGCCGCCACGAAAAGGAACACGCCGGGCTTAAGCAATGCGAAACTCCCTTGGAAACCTGCATCTCTTTCGGCCCGGCCGCCGATTATCTGATCAGGCGGGGCCTGGCCAGGGAAGTCTCATCGGCGGCCTTGCTGGATAACCTGTCCCAAAGCAAGGAACTGGGACTGGTCCTGGAAGCCGACAACGTCAAGAAAAGGGTCAATTACCTCTGTCAGTGCTGCGGCTGCTGCTGCAATTTGCTTTTGGGTCTGTCCAAATTCGGTTATCCCAACGCCGTGGTCACCTCGACCTTCATCGCCCGGGTGGACCTCGATCTGTGTCAAGGTTGCGGCCAATGCGCCCGAGCCTGTCCCATACAGGCCATTGACATGGTCGGGACCGAGACGCCGGAAAAAAAGATTCCCCGGATCGACCGCTCCTTTTGCCTGGGCTGCGGCGTCTGCGGCTTGAAGTGCCCGACCGGGGCGGTCAGACTGGTCAAAAGAGAAAAAAGGGTCCTCCATCCGGAAACGACCTTTGAACGGGTCATCCTGCAATCCTTGGAAAAAGGCACCTTGCAGAACCAGATTTTCGAGAATCCGGCCAGTCTGACTCAAGAGTTCCTCCGCGGCTTGGTCGGCGGTTTTTTAAAATTGTCGCCGGTAAAAAAGGCCCTGATGAGCGATCAACTCCGCTCCACCTTCCTGCGCTCCATGCGTCTAGGCATCAAACTCATCGGCAAAAGCTGGGCCTTGGAAATTTGACCCGGACCAATCATCGGTCCAGGTCCCGGGGTTTGCCTGAATTATTAGGGGTGATATAATATTCACAGGGGATGTTTATTTGGGAGACAAGGTGAAAGTTATGGTTGATGTATCATCGACAGATTGGGAAAAATTAACGGTTTCCCCGCAAAAGGTCCTTCAAATGATCGAACCAGGCATGAGTCTGTTTATCGGCACGGCCGCGGCCGAGCCCCGGACCCTGGTCAAGGAACTCATGGCCAGCACCGCTCCCAATCTTCAGGACTTGGAACTGATCCAGATCGTCAGCCTGGGCGAAGCCATTTCCATAAAAGAGTTGAGTTCCCATAAATTCCGCCTCAAGACCTTCTTTTCAGGGTGGGTGGCCAGCGAAGCCATCACCGAGGGCAGGGTGGATTTG
>Ga0209270_1004205_pt1 | contig 11315 bp, 17 predicted proteins | sample MTBAKSrepl1MetaG_FD_187456 | JGI IMG/M metagenome (GOLD analysis project Ga0209270, IMG submission 187456) | Enrichment culture microbial communities from Arthur Kill intertidal strait, New Jersey, USA, that are MTBE-degrading - MTBE-AKS1... | ecosystem: Environmental > Aquatic > Marine >...
GCTCATGTTTATCGGTGGGTCGCCGGGGTCCACGGCCGGCGGCATAAAAACCGTAACCGCCGCCCTCCTGGTCTCCCTGGGCCTGAGCCGGGCCAGGGGCTTTTCCAGGGTCAATATATTCAGGCGCAGCTTGCCCGATGAAGTAGTTTCCAGGGGACTGGCTATACTGCTGGTCGCTTCGGCCGTAATCACTTTAGCCCTGGCCCTGCTCTTGGTCAGTGAAACCGGTCATCTTGATCACACTCAAACCAGGGATGCTTTCGTCAAACTTTTTTTCGAGACGGTCTCGGCCTTCGGCACGGTCGGCCTGAGCATGGGGATTACGCCCGAGTTGACCCTTTTAGGTAAATTTATTATTATTTTAACCATGTTCGTCGGCCGGGTCGGGCCGCTGACCGTGGCCATGGCCCTGCTCAGCCGGGCTCGCCGACCCCGGGCTTATAATTACGGGGCCGAGAAGGTCATGGTCGGCTAAAGAGGAGAGGCCATGGGCAAGTTCGCCGTGATCGGTTTGGGCAATTTCGGGACCACCTTGGTCAAGGCCTTGTTCGAACAGGGACATGAAGTCGTCTGCCTGGATCAGAGCGAGGAATTGGTCCAGGCCGCTCAACGCTTCAGCACCTACGGCTTGGTCGGCCAGGCTACCGACAAAAACCTGCTGGCTTCCCTGCAAGTCAAGAACATGGACGCCGTTTTCGTCAGCTTGGGCGAGGAACTGGCCGCCAGCATTCTGGTCACCCTTCATCTCCGCGATTTGGGGGCCAAAAGGATCATCGCCAAGATTATCAGTGAAGACCACGGGCGCATTTTAATGAAAGTCGGGGCCCACGAAGTGATCTTTCCTGAACGGGACATGGCCCTGAACGTAGCCAACTACGTCAGCTCGCCCTCGATCATGAAATACCTTGATCTCTCGCCGGAATATTCCATAGTCGAAGTGGTGCCGCCCGAAAAATTCATCGGCAAGACCCTGGCCGAAGCCGGGGTGAGGCGCGACTATGGGGTCAACGTCATCGGGATAAAGGATGTCCTCCGGGACCAGATCACCATGAACCCCCCGGCCAATTTCGTGATCAAGGACTCGGACGTTCTGGTCGTCATCGGCCACCGGGAAGACATCGCCCGGCTGACCCAGGAAAAATAGGCCGGCCGGGGAATCGCCCGGAGGAAAGATTTGATGAAGGCTGGATCAGCAGACATCTGGATCATCGGCTGCGGGCGTTTCGGCCGGCGGGCGGTTGAAGTGTTCCGGCAAGTCAAACCGCAGGCCCGCCTTCTGGCGGTCGATCCCGACCCGGCGGCCTTGAACGAGCTCGACTCTCGAAGCGTCGAGACCCAAGTCGCTGACGGCGTGGATTTTTTAGTGCGGAACCTAAAACCGGAGCACGGTCCGGAATGGATCGTTCCCTGCACGCCCTTTCATTTGGCTTACCGCTGGCTTAAAACCCGTTTGGGTCCCCGGGCCGAACCGATTGACGTTCCTAAAGAATTTGTTTCAAATCTGCCCCATCCCCTGCCGGCCGATCAAGGCGGCTATTATCTGAGTTACGCTGATTTCATCTGTCCGCCGGACTGCCCGGAACCGGCCGACATTTGCACCTATACCGGCCTGCCCCGCCGGGGGACCTTGTTTAGGGATTTAGTCGAAAAAACTTGGCCGGACTATACCAGTCTGGTGGTCCGCAGCCGCCAGTTGGCTCCGGGTTTAGGGGGGTATCGCCCGAGTGACCTGTTCGATCTTGAAAACCGCGCCTTGACCGTTAAGGGAAAAATCCTGACGGCCACGGCCTGCCGCTGCCACGGCGTTGTTCACGGACTGGCCTTGAGGTAGAGGGGCCTTCCTCCCGTTACCGGCCGGCCAAGGCCCCGAACCGCCGAACTGCCTTGACACAGCCGCTGGATTTTGAGATGTTGAAAAGGGATTGACGAGAAGACAAATCAGGAGTATATAACCTTCCTGTTTGATCCCCGGTAGCTCAGCAGGTAGAGCGGGTGGCTGTTAACCACTTGGTCGGCGGTTCGAGTCCGTCCCGGGGAGCCAAATAAAAACTACGGACTTTTGATGGTCCGGGATTAATGGATAGAGCGGGGGAAGCGGAGGGCGATGATGCCCCGCTTCCCCTGTTTTTGCAAGGGGTTACCCCGTGGCGGACATCGCAGCCGATTCTCCGTTTAATATTTTCCTTTATTTAAGAACCGGGTTGCAGGCGGGGGACCCTTCCAACGTTTCGAACTCCCCGGAGGCGACCGATGGTCTTAAATGATCTCCACATAGACCGCGACCGACTGGTCGAACTATGCCGGCGCTACTGCATAGAGCGGCTGGAACTCATCGGCAGTTTCGCCAGAGGCGATGCCGGACCTGAAAGCGACGTGGATGTCCTCGTGACCTTCAAGCCGGGGATACGTATGGGCCTCGAGTTCGTGAAGCTCAAGGAAGAGCTTGAAACTCTTTTAGACCGCGAGGTGGACCTCTTGACCAGGGCATCGGTCGAGAACTCTCCGAACAAGTATCTCCGGCGTTTCGCCTTGAGGCGGACGGAGCCTATCTATGAGTCGGCTTGATCCGCGGGAGCGGGATCTGGTCAAATGCGAGGATATGCGCATCCACGCTGAGCGCGCGAGGAAGTTCATGGGTAAGCGCTTGCTGGAAGAGTTTCTGTCGGACGATATGGCGCAGGCCGCCGTGATACGCTGCGTGGAAGTGTTAGGCGAGGCGGCGCGGCAGGTCTCGGAGGATACGCGCCGCCGGGCAACTGCTATCCCGTGGACCCAGATCGTGGGTATGAGGAACATTCTCGCGCACGACTACGGGGCGGTGGACCTGGAGCGCGTCTACATCGTGGTAACTGAAGACCTGTCGGAACTGCTCGAACATATAAAAAAGCTCATCTCGTCGCTGGAGAAAGAGTTGGACTGGCGGGAGGAGGGCGATGAGTAACGGCGGGATGCATGAGAAGCCGAACTCCCTTGATGAAGTCGCCATCCAGGAGATCGTCCGGCGGATATTGAGCGTGACCAGGCCGGAACGCGATTCCCGACCAGTGGAGCGAATGCGTGCTGAACTGCCGCCCTGCGGCCGGACAACCGCATGTGCGCCGTCCCCGCCCGGAGTGCTTCTGGCCCGTGGACGCTTTGGAGCTGGTGGAACGGCTTCTCAAATCAGGAGAGGCGCGATGAGCTTCCCAAAGGATATCGTCGACTTGGCCCTTGTCGCTGCAGGACGCTGCTGTTGCATCTGCCACAAGTTATGCAGTGACCGAATCTATTCACACCCGTAAGGAGATTTTCTGCATTGGACATTCCACGGATATTCAACATCACCGAAAGCGCTCACCGCATCCACAACCCGATCACACCCGAGAAACTCGCCACTCTCGGCGCGGCCCTGCGTCTGGAATCGGGGGCCCGAGTGCTCGACCTCGGCAGCGGTTCGGGGGAGATGCTGTGCACTTGGGCGCGTGACCACGGCGTCATCGGCACCGGCATCGACATGAGCCAGTTGTTCACCGAGCAAGCGAAACTCCGCGCTGAAGAACTCGGCGTCACCGATCAAGTCAAGTTCATCCATGGCGATGCCGCCGGCTATGTCTCTGACGAGAAGATCGGTGTGGCAGCCTGTGTCGGTGCCACTTGGATTGCCGGGGGAGTCGCCGGCACTATCGAACTTCTGGCGCGGAGCTTGCGCCCCGGAGGGATCATCCTCATCGGCGAGCCCTACTGGCGGCAGCTGCCGCCGACGGAAGATGTTGCCAAGGGGTGTCTTGCCAACGCAATCTCCGACTTCCTCATGCTTCCAGAACTTCTCGCGTCTTTCGGCCACCTTGGCTATGACGTCGTTGAAATGGTTCTGGCTGACCAAGACGGTTGGGACAGATATGAGGCGGCCAAATGGCTCACCATGCGCCGATGGCTTGAAGCCAATCCCGACGACGAGTTGGCGAAAGAGGTTCGAGCCCAACTGACCTCGGAACCCGTGCGCTACGCCGCTTACACGCGTGAATACCTGGGCTGGGGTGTGTTCGCGCTGATGACGCGGTGATGAGTTGTGGCATCCGGCGGAGATGGGGAAATGCGATTCAACGCCGCTTCCGGTGTGCCGGAACGGCCTGATCTTTGATAACCCGTTGATATTGAAGGTTTTCGGTTAACTGCAGGAGAAAGAGAACGGTTATGAAGAGGGTTGTAAACGGGGAGCCAAAATACCATCCGCTGATTTAACACGCTTTTTATTTATCGCGAAAGAAGGGGATTGTTGCGCAGAGCATTATCTTCTGTGAAAGGAGTTTTCAATGGCGCATGATGTGAGTTTCACTGTACCAGAGCGCCCCCTGGGGAAAGTTGACGTGGAATTCAACGTCAAAAAGGATGGGGAAGTCCTTGGGACTGTCAAGGTTTCAAAGGGCTCCATCGAATGGCGTCCAAGGAATTGCACCCGTGGATTTCATCTGCGTTGGTCGCAATTCGATGCACTGATGCAAGAAAAGGGTAAGCAAAAGTAAACCTGCTTTCACCCCGCACATCCTTCCTAATTCTCCGTTTTGAAGCCCGCCGCTCTGGGTCCGGGTGCAACCGTGGGGGTTGCGCGCGCTCTCCGAAAATGTCCTTTCCGAATTCTCCCGCTCTCCGGTAATTGATTCGCCATGACGAGATTTGTCCCTGGATTTCATCCTTGACAAACATGGGAGGATGCAGTCTAATCTCCTCATATGGAACGTGTCCTGTAATAGAAGTCACTCCCACTAGTTCACAAGGCCTACAGCTCCTACCCTGCTGTGTGTCGAGAGAGGGGTGTGCCTTCTAATCTCCGATGGAAATCCCTAAAAAATTGAACCGATATTTGGTGGGCGCATGAGCGCTCCTATAATATATTTATCAAGAAATCAAGGAGATATGGACAATGGACGATAACAAGCCCAGCAAGTTTTTTTACGAAATTTTTGATGCCTCCTTACCCCGCCTTGGACCCGGCGATGACCGCTTAACCAGGCAAGCCTTGGAGGTGCTGCTTTCGAGCAGACCGAAGCCCGCGGTTGAATCGGGTTCCGTGAAGCTCAGGGTTTTGGATATAGGCTGTGGCAACGGCACGCCGACTATTCAATTAGCTAAATATATTGACGGAACCATCTTGGCCGTGGACAACCATCAGCCGTTTTTGGACGAGTTGCGGCGCCGGGCCGAAGCCGAAGGTGTTTTGGATAAAATCCAACCCTGCCTCAGGGATATGCGCGATTTGGGGCTGGCGGAAAGTTCCTTTGACCTGATCTGGTCGGAGGGAGCTTTATCTCTCATGGGCTTTCGGGAAGGGTTGACGCTATGTCATGGTCTGCTGGCCCCGGAGGGGATGATGGCGGTCTCCGATCTTTGCTGGCTACAGCCCGACCCGCCGGCGGAGTGCCGTCAATTTTTTGTCAACCTGAATATTGTTCTGATGGATATTGAGGCCAATTTGAGCATTATAAAAAGCTGCGGATACGAGGTGATCAATCATTTCGTCCTTCCGGAGTCAGCCTGGTGGGAGCCGTTATACCACCCCCTGGAAGATCGGGTTCAAGCATTTCGTGGGAAGTATGCCGCCGACCGGGACCGGATGGAGATGATCGATTCCATCCAGAGGGAGATCGACATCTACCGGCAATACTCCAGATACTATGGCTACGCGTTCTTTCTGATGCGGCCTAAGCAATCATAGTCCGAGTATTGAGATACGCCGATTTCTATTTTCCCCGGACCCCGTGGATTAATCTCTTCGGGGTCTTTTTATTTAAATCTTACCCTGTCCCGACGGCGACGCTTTAGGACGTCCGGCACGATTTTTCGTTTTGATTCGCTTTGTTTAAACGCCCGGTTGCAAACCTGGTCCTCACCCGGCACTTCGAATCTCCCTCCGACAATCAAGGCCGCGAGGGCCGGCGCTGCGGCCAGCGACCCAACGCCGGGACGGCGAGGGTCGACCTTGGAGGTTCAGTGGCCCTCTCAAGCCCGGACACGACAGGTGAAAACGCAAGGATAGCCGGACGTTCAAGGGCTGAGACCCGATGGGCGAGATGAATGGGCGCCCATCGCGGACGTCTCCCATTGGGCACGCCAGCGCAAAATCTGGCGGAAACTGATGGTTGAAAAGTTAAGCCGAATTTCTTCTTGACATTATGGTTAAGTTGCTGTACCTTGTTCGTCATGGAAGATAAGGAAGAACTCATCAAATCCACCATCCGGCAACTTCTGCGGATTGCCAAAAAGTATTCACGCATCGAGGGATTGCCAATTCCCATCGATGAGGGTATGGAGATCACCACCACCGAGGCCCATACCATCCAGGCCGTTGGTGAAGGCGAGCAGATGAGAGTCTTGGATATTGCGACGCACTTCGGCATCACTAAAAGCGCGGCTTCCCAGATGGCTGCGAAGTTGATAAGGAAAGGCTTTTTGGATAAGAGGCGGTCCCCTCACAATAGCAAGGAATTTCCGTTATCCTTAACAGAATTAGGGTGGCGGGCGTTTCGCGCTCACGAGCGGTTTCACGGAAAGGACTTGGCCGACCTGGTGAATCGCTTTAGTGCCTTTTCTCTATCGCAGATAGCAACAATATCAGTTTTGTTGGAAGCGATTGGAAGCGTCATGGACGAAAGGTTGTCAGAGAAGGAAAGGGAGTAATTTTTTTGGACATTAGGTTAAGTAGCTTAACTATTATGAGACATGTAGGCCATAGAAAAAACGGAGAAACACAATACACAATGAAGTTGGCCGGAAACCTTATCCTGGATTTTCCAGCCTAGGAGGGTAATGATGACCAGATACATAACAGAAGGAAGTAACTGTCAGAAAAGGCACGGTGGTCGCGGGCCAAGCAGCTTCTGAATGCATGATCCCGACATCGTTTTCGGTGCGCTTCATCTTGCTCCTGGATAGACGCTTTTAGACATGGGCTGTGGGCCGGGCGACTAAGCCGATCAAGGCGGCCGTGACAGTCGGACCTGGCGGCGATACAGGGCCTTGGAGTGCGGAACACCGGTATGGAGAAGGTGGTGGTCATAATGGAGACCGGCAACTGCTTCACGTTTTTGGCGGACAGGAAAGAAATGCAGGTTCAGGGCATGACGTTAATCCTAAAGATGGCCGTAGATGCCTTGCCTCTTCTGGTATTCGCTTTCATCCCCATCGGGATGATGCAAGTCGTGGGGCCAAAAGAAGGTCTCTCGGGCCGGGTGGGAGCTGAGTCAGGTGACAAAGGAATCCTTCCGGGCACGGTTGCCGGTGCCCTTGCGCCGCGAGGTTCGCTTCTTGGCTTGGCAATCATGGTTGGCATATTTCGTCCTGGGGCAGGGATTGGCGCGCCCGTTGCTTTCGTGACTTCATGGTCCATCTGGGGAATAACAAGACTTCCCCTAGAGGTCGGACTCCTCGGTTTGCGTTTCACCCTAGTCAGGTTGTTGTCAACGGCCATATTCCCCCTAGTCGGTGGCTTCGTGACCAAGGCGTTTTCCTCATGGCTCAAACTCGAATGAAGGCGAATCAGGTCCAGCAAATTCGGGCGGCTCAAAGGATAATACGACGACTACACGAAGCGATCTTTCTCCGTAGCCCTTCCTTGACCTCCGGCCCTATCGGAGTGACGTTGCTCAAGCTCACCGCGCCCATGTTGGTTGGAATTTTTGCGATGACGGCTTTCAATTTGACAGACACGTATTTTGTTTCTTTCTTGGGCACAGAAGCGCTTGCCGCAATCAGCTTCACGTTTCCAGCGGTTTTCGTCCTTAACACTATTGCCCATGGAATAGCAATCGGTACGGCTGCGGTTATCTCACAGGCTATCGGTGCGGGAGACCACCAGCGAATGCGATGGCTCACCACTGACGCCTCGGTTCTGGGTCTGGTGGTAGCCGTTCCCCTCACGGTGATCGGCTTGTTAACCGTAAACCCCCTTTTTGCCGCCCTGGGGGCAGGGCCGGAGATTCTTCCCATTATCAGCAACTACATGATCATATGGTATTTCGGGTTGGTTTTCGTGGTTGTTCCAGCGGTGGGTATGAATGCCATAAGAGCCCTCGGTGACGCGGTCACCCCTGCCATAATCATGATGGTCGCGTTTGGCATGAACGTAGTATTGGACCCATTGCTGATCTTCGGCGTCGGCGGTCTCCCTCGGATGGGCATTGCTGGGGCTGCGCTCGCTACGGTAATCTCCCGCGGGTTCACGGCGCTGGCGGTCCTCTGGTTAATGTGGTTCAAGAAAAGAATGCTTGTCCCGTCGGTCCCCAACCCCCGGGCGCTCCTGAAATCCTGGTCCGAGGTCCTTCACGTGGGTGTGCCGGCCACGGGGGCGCTTCTTCTAACACCGTTGAGTCAAACAGGAATCATTCGAATAGTCTCTCGGTTCGGCCCAGACGCGGTCGGGGCGGTTGGAGCGGGGATGCGACTTGAGGGCCTTGCGCTCATGTTAGTTATGGCCTTATCTTCGGCTCTCATGCCGTTCACAGGACAAAACTGGGGTGCCGGAAAACACCAACGGGTTGTTGTGGGAGTGAGACAGAGTATTCAATTTTCTATAACTTGGGGAATCCTGTGTCTTATCGTCCTGGCCTTGTTTTCTGGGCACTTGGCTCGACTTTTCAGCGAAGATCCAAGGGTAATTGGGCGCTTGCAGATATTCTTGTCGATTGTTCCGTTAGGCTATGGCTTACAAGGGGTGGTGATGTTAGCCGGAACCACATTCAATGCCGTGTGTAGGCCAAGATGTTCACTTGCGTTAAGTGTGGTGCATCTGTTTATGTTGCTCCTTCCTTTCGCCTATGTCGGCTCGATAATATTTGGATTTGTCGGGGTGCTGACAGGCGTAGCCTTAGCCAATGTCTTCGCTGGTCTAGTGGCTCTAAGATGGCTCAAAGGGATAGCCGCCAAGCAGACAGCAGTTGCGGCATAGAACAGAAGAAAGGACATATATTATGGAGTTGGGATATACAAGGCATCATCGCCAAAGGACAGAAATCTTGATGAGAATACCGAGGAGTTGATACCTATGCAAAAAGAAAAACCTACCGGGAAATCGAAGAAGAACAGGTCGACAGGCCGAAGGGCGACCTCGCTGACGCTCTTCTTTTCCGGGTTCAACCTGGTGGTGTCCAGCATCGTGTTGTATGTGGCCCCCCCTACTCATGTTGCTTTTTTCTCTGATTGGTGCCTGCTAGGCATGTCGAAGGAACAGTGGAATGCAATGCACGTGGTGAACGGGCTTCTCTTTGTGACTTCCATGCTAATACATACGGTCTACAACTGGAGGGCGCTTTTGCGTTACCTAAGTGACAGCACGAAGAAAATAGTGGTTTTTAACAAGGCCCTCATCATCGCCCTGGTCCTCAACATTACTATCTGCGTTTGCGCCATGTCCTTCCTTCCGCCCGCGAGACAGATCATGCATCTTGGGCATGAAATCAATCAAGGGCATTTGCGAAACTACAGAGTTTTCCCATATGGGAATACGAAACTCTACACGCTTAAGAAGGTGGCCCCTTATCTCGGCCTGGACCTCGACAAACTAATGTCCATGCTTAGTGATTGCGGGGTTAAGGCAGACTATGGGGAGCAATCGCTCAATGAGCTCGCGAAGACGAACGGAACGTCATCGCGCTCTGTTTTGGACCTGCTTCTTGGGGCAATGCAAAACCAGGATGCCGAACACCTGCACGATCCCATCGAAACTGGCAGCCCCGTCATCGATATCAAGCCATATGTCAAGGCGTTTCACTCCAGGACCCGCAGCCCGGAATGGAGGCAAATACAGGCCGAGAAATTTTGTCCCGGAAGGGATTAGGCCTCACTAAATGGATGTAAACACTCTGCGGGGAAATGAGAGATTGGTATGAATAACCCTGGAGAATATGGACACAAATTCGGCCCTGGACGCGATAAACGCCGAGGTGGAGGCAGCAGTTTCTGGATGCATGACCCAAGCCGTGTGTTTGAGAATCTGAAACTAAAAGCGGGCGATGTCTTTCTCGACCTGGGTTGTGGACCGGGGGAATACGCGCTCCATGCCTCTAAACTCGTTGGGGTGTCCGGCTTGGTCTATGCTCTGGACAAATCGGAATCGCTCATCGCCGATCTTAAGCAACAAGCCGGTGGGGAGGGTATTGAAAACATAATAGCCATGGTCGCTGATGTTACCAAACTGCTACCCATCAGAGAAGGTTGTGTGGACCTTTGTCTTGTGGCCACCGTGCTCCATATCCCCGATGTTACGAAAACAGTAGAGACGCTGTGCGCTGAAATACGCCGTGTTCTGAAGCAAAATGGACGGCTGGCTATCATAGAATGCCATTCGAAAGACTTGTCTTTTGGCCCGCCCAAGCACATGCGCCTGTCCCCCGAACAGGTCAAGGATTCGATGGCCCAAGGCGGTTTTATAGTCCTGACCGAGATTGACCTTGGATATAATTACTTAATTCAGTTTGGCGTGATCTAAGGAAGGAGGAAAGAACTAATGGCGACATACAACCTCAGGCGTTTTGCTCATGCCGACGGCTTCAAGGCAATCGCACGTGAACATTTTTTAGCTCTGCTGAATCCTCACAAGGCCTACTTCGACGGCCGAAATTTGACGTTGCCGCCGCCATTCGCCTCCGACGGTCTCGACTACGATCAACTTGTCAACGTGCTCATGAACCCGGATACGGACACGCCGAAGGAACTGCTCGATGCGCCCTGCTTCGTGCCTGAGATGGCCGCGCCGGGAGCTTTGGAATGGCTGGCCGCCAAGATGAAATAGTGGGAGGCCGTTTTCGTTGCGGTTGTTTTCTCCGAATGGTTTGAAGGTTACGACAAGCCGGATATGAAGGTGAACCGCCTGGATTCTCCCCTCACCGTTTTTCGAGTCGCCTTGTTTAACCGCCCGGTTGCAAACCGGGTCCTCACCCGACATTTTGAACCTCCCTCCGACAATTAAGGCCGCGATGGCCGGCGCCACGATCAGCGGTCCAACCTGGGGCGGGCCGGGGTCGACCTTGGAATTTCCGTGGCCTTTCAAGGGCCGGGATCGGATTGGTGAGATGAATGGGCGCCCCCTCGCCGCCGGGCCCCACTGGTCGGGCCAAGGCCATAAGTGGAAGTTACTTGTTGAGAAGCGGCGGCCGGTCCGGTGATCTTACCTCACTGTGTCTTGATTTTCCTTTAATTGCAGATAGATCATGCGCGGCCGGATAGGCTCGGACCACACTATTCCATTTAGGTGGGGACAACTGGAAGAACGATCTTGACAAAGGTGACGTCATATCATAAAAAGTGACGTCATATTCATTTTTTGGGCGAAAGATTCACCAGGA
>Ga0209270_1004213_pt1 | contig 11307 bp, 13 predicted proteins | sample MTBAKSrepl1MetaG_FD_187456 | JGI IMG/M metagenome (GOLD analysis project Ga0209270, IMG submission 187456) | Enrichment culture microbial communities from Arthur Kill intertidal strait, New Jersey, USA, that are MTBE-degrading - MTBE-AKS1... | ecosystem: Environmental > Aquatic > Marine >...
TTGGTCCAGGGCTTCTCCTGCAACCATGTGCAAGACCTCAATAGTGAGTCCCTTTGTGTGCCTGCGAAAGGCCACAAACTGGCCGTTAAAGGCCATGTTGGAACAGACCAGGACCCGGGTCCCTGCAGTGATACCTAGGGCCATGGTCCGGTTGACGGCATTCCGGAACCCGATCTGCCACTCCACTTCCCGGTTTCCGGACAGGGGGCTGATGGCCCATGTGCCAAATAATGTGGCGCCGGACCGCGACAGCTCATACGACCGTCTGATGACCTCCAGACCCCGATCCATTGTTGCTGTCTCTAACGACTCGATCACCTGCCTGTGCGATACCGGGTGCCAGGTGTCTGTCCATTCCGGTGCCGGAACTGCGAGGACGTCGTCCTCGAAAACCCTTTGTGCTCTCATGCTGCCCTCCTTTTTTAGAATGTAGGTTTAAGGTTGATGGGTTGACTTGTTTATTGGCGCCACAAAAAAAAGAGGGTTCCCTGGCTTTTCCAGGAGACCCTCTCTGGTTAAGTGTTTTAGCTGGCTAACTCAAATCTGTTACCGCACAGGTTGCAGGTCGCTTCAAATTCAGCCTTTCCAACGCGGACATTCTGGCAGCCGCACGTCCATTTACGAAGTTTTGATGCACCTTTCGGATGCGGTTTGGTCGGGATCGTGATGATGCCTTCTGCCCCAGCATCCATCCCGAACTCAATCCCGTGCTTCTTGAGCATGAAGACAAAAGGGTCTGTCATGCTCATATGCCGGCCTTTGTTGTCCACAAGGATTCCGAACTCAAGCATCTTGAGACTGAACTCCTTGTTGTGGAACCAGCTTTTGGAAGGTTTTCCGTAGGCCCCCTGCCAGGAATGCACCATCTCATGGATAAGGCTCGCGATAATGCCCCATCGGGGCCGGTTGAGGCAGGATCTGTTCAGGTTTATCTTCTGCTTGATGCCGAACCCATTTCTGCCGATTACATGGTGTGCCAGCGTCCTGACCGTTGTCCGTTCAAATGAAAGGACAGGCGTCGGCGCCGGCTGGTCTTTGAAAAAGGCGATGTTGAAGAAATCAACCCACCAGTAAAGCTCCCAGCAGAGGTCGCAGAGTTCCCAGTCATGGGCATCAAGGGCGTTCTCCATGATCTCGATGTTGATTTTCTCATTCAGCTTACTTTGCATAGGTTTCTCCTTTCAGGCATAAAAAAAACCGCTTCGGTTTTCTCCAAGGCGGCCTTTTCTGATGATTTATTTGAATGCGGCTTCTACGCTGTTACTGCATTCGGGACCCCTCCGTTCAGGATTGTATTTAATACGCTCTCAGTCTCGGTTAAGACCCTAAGACAGGCATTGTATGGGCTGAGGTTCATCTTTGTTGCATATTCCTCGATATACTGATAGGTGTTCCCGATGGTTTCCTTGGCGCGTTTACCGACCAAATAACAAAGGGCCTGGGCCGAGAGTTCCGCTATGATTTCCTGTAACGGATCTTGGCCGGTTTTCAGGCTGCCTTTGACCTTTTCATGCGCGGCATGACTCAGTTCGTGGAAAAAGGTTTTCTCTTCCGGGGATGCGAGGGCAATCTGATGCCTCTCAGGGCAATAGTATCCCCTGTACCGGTAATTCCCTGGTACCGAAGTGACCGATATCCCCCACTTCTGAGCGGTCTCGATTAGCGGAAGGTCCGGCAATGTGGCGTTTTCATGGTCCAGGGGATCACCCTCAGTGTCTTCAAACCGGAAAACCGGCGTCGGCTTGAAATACGCGATGATCTCCTCCTCATCTGTTGCATCAGCCTTTTTCCTGAAACAGGGGACAAGGATGTAGATCGCTCTTGCACCCCTTTGCACCCAGCGATTGACCTCTTGCCACTGCCGAAACCCACGGGCATCACCTGTCCCTGACAGAAACATCAGGGTACGGTTGGTGAAAGACCACTTGGCGCTCGGCGTGTCCGGAATCGGAAAGCTGGCCAGCGCAACCGCTTCCGGTATGTCTCCGGATTTGAACTTTTCAATGATGGTATTCAATACGTTTTTCACTCTATCGTTCATGGCAGGCACCTCCTTGAAAAAAAAGCCTTCTGGCGCAACTACCAGAAGGCTCTTTTCTATTGGGTTATCGGACTTTTTCAGTAGATGTATTCCACGAGCTTTTTCACGATCTTTGGCGGCGCATCATCTTCCCAGTTATCACTGCCGAGAATTTCTGAGACCTGGCTTCCCTGGAAAAAGACATCGCCGATCTTCTCTTTCCCTGTAAACATCTCAAGCCCCACATACCCCAACCGGGTGTTCTGGCTATAGATGAACGTCTGGCCGTTCTCACGGAAGGCATAGACCTCATCCCCATGGCCTGCACTGTTCTTGTGCCGATGAATGCCTTTCCTGTCCCTGAACGTCACTTCAAGACAGGGATTAAATCGCCGGGCGTTCGCCATGTCCTCGCAGGACTCCCGTGTGATTGTGCAATCAACCCTTCGCATGGCGCACCCTCCTTTTTCTGGAGAATAACCCCAACGCGAGAGGATTATTGGTGTTGACAACCTTGTTGCATGACTGGCAGTAAGCATCCTCTGCATCAGGTTCGCACCTGAGAGCGCATCCGCATTCAGGACATTTGAGGTCGATAACGCTGTCAACAGAGGCTTCTCTAAGGATTTCATCTAGTTCCTCCTCTGTGTAAGGGAAGGAAAGCGGTTCCTTCTCTTTCTTTTGTTGTTGTTCTGCACCAGCCTCTGACCATCCCTGCGCTATCCTGACCTTCTCTATGAATTTGGCTTTGGTCACAGGGAAATGTTCCTCAAGCTCGCAGTCGACCTCACACCATCCATCAACCTTGATTGACCGGAGCTCTGATAGGGAAACATACCCCCATTCGGCCATGTCGTAGTCGTTATTCAGGATGCAAAAACCGAACATGATGTCCTCTCCATCCGTCTCACAGATGTACCAGTCACACCCGCCGATAAAGAAGTGAAGATGTATAAGCTTCTCTTTTGCAGGAATATCCTCTGTTTCATAAAGTTTTGGTGTCTTTGCCAATCGTTCCCTTGTCGGTTCATTCCACATCTTGATTACCTCCTTTAGCTCAAAATAATATGAGCCTCCGCATAGGAAGGCTCATGTTTATGCTAATCCGCTTTCACCGGCCCTCTCTTCGTTCTCCTTTGCTTAAACTTTTCGTAAATTGCTGCATCAGTGGGCAAAGATCGAGCCTGCCTATAAGATGTATTCTTCTATCAGTGAATAATCGAAATTCTCGACCTCTGCTTCAACATTCTGTTTTTCGAGGTCAGTTTTCTGGACCACGGGTCCGCCTACCGGAATCACCCGGTAGAGTTTGAGATGACGGCCATAATCTTGCCGCATCTGTCCGAGGTCAGATATGGCCTCAGCCGGATTAAGGTAGCCCAAGGGGTCATCCGGTGATGCCACCATGAATCCGAGCCGGTGATTTGGGTTGCCGATGATAAACAGGGGCTTGTTTTCTTCTTCCGATACCTCTTTAATCAAGGCCTCGTTTTCCCTATACTCATCGTTATCATCTAAGAAATGCTTTGCATTTGCTATAAAGCCCTCAGTGTCATAAAGGGCAGCGTCGTCATGTTTGGGGTTCATGGCTTTTACATGGTCCGACAGGGCCTGGACAGCCAATCCCGGGTCCTCAAAAAAGACCACATGGTCGATGATGCCTTTTGATATGGTGATCAGCATGTGTCTCATTCAATTCACCTCCTTTAGTAGAGCTTGATCTGCTGCCCGCAGAAAAGGCAGCAGATAGTCCCAAAATCGTTATACTCATCGCCTTGTTTGAGGACCTGGACCGAGTATCTGTTTCCACAGGCCTGACAGTCGATCCGGATTCCTCGTTCCTCGCCCTCAAATTCCTTCTTCAATGCCTCGAATGTAAAATACCTCTCATCGCGCTGCCTTTGTTCGGCCCACCTTGAAATCGTGTCTTTATGCATCTTCACGATCCTGATGAACGCTTCCTTGATCTGGGCCTTGGTGAAGCCGGTTTCTTTATAGGGTTCTTCGTGACATCGGTAGACCCCTTCAAAGTAGCGGTGTTCAGGATCAAAGTGTCGGATGAAGGTGCCTGCAAAATCCCGCGGGCAGGAGTATGTTGTCTTGAATCCGTTGATGTTGTAGTGTGCGATAAAGACGCAATAAATGTGCAGGAACTCATAAAGCTCTTGTGTCATCAATGACATGTCCCGCTTCTCTATGACCTCTCGGAAGTTCCTAACTACGGGAAGTCTGCTTGTTGACTGTCGGTATGCGTTTTTCATTTTCATCATCACCTCCTAAAACAAATGAGCCTCTACCCAAGAGAGGCTCATTGTTGGTTCTTGAAAACGGATCATGGGCGTCAGGCATATAGATCCGTCATGTCGCCGCAGAAAGGACAATACCGGTACCCAAAATCGTTCTAGTCGTCACCCTTTTTCATGAGCTCTACTTTGAACACGTAGCCGCAATTCTGGCAGATTTCGGTGCCATCATCCTGCATGCGGTTTTCAATTTTTTCCTGATGCATCGTTTCCATTTTTTACCTTTTGTCATAGTTATGGTTATCCGCATGCTGAGTAGCCGCAGCAGGGGCAATAAGCGCATCTGCCCTCAGGGATCATGCGGTTCCTGCACTCAGGACATGTTGGCAATCCCGCGAATGCCGGGCTGTTCTCGGGCTCCTCCATCCATCCACCTTTCGATTCTTCTGAGCGACTTTTCAATGGCTTTTTTCTGTTGATTGAATTCATTGATGATCTCCTTTCTTTTATTGATGTTTGATGATTTTCTCACCTTACTGCTTGTCACTCCAAGCCATGCGCCGGCCATGACAAGCGCCGCACTTTGGTCCCGCTCTATTGGCAGGCCATTCCTGCGATAGACCTCAGTCATTAGACCGACAATCCTCCTCTGTATTTTTGCCGCCGTCTGTTCATAATTGAGAGACATGTCCTCACCTCCTTTCAAGGCCATTAATCAAATAGAAGTTTTAGAAACCGAAAATTCAGGGTCTAGCCTGCGGACTACCAAAAACTAAAAAAGCCAGTTCCCGAGGAAACCGGCTCTACCGTTGGCACCTTTTACTTTGAAGTTATCGCCGGGGCATGTAATGCCCTCGGATACATGTGGGTATCCTTAGTTCGTAGTGGTGAGCGGCCGCTCCTTTCCCTATAGAGTTATCAGCGAACCGATCTCACTTTTGGTGAGCTTGATGGGATTTTTCATGGAAATACTTTGATGGATGGTTGCTCCAGAGCGACTGTTTCCATTATATGCTCAAGAGGCTTCTAAACGGAAAAGCCTAAACCGGGTAATCTCGCTTGATTCTTGTGTTCTGGCCTGTTTGGTCTATTTCGGTTTTTCTGATTTTTAATCGCATTGTGATGTTCTCCGTCGTGGTGTATTAATGTCATTCTTTTCTCGCAGACCGTCTGAAACTCGGGTTTTCGTGAGAATTGGACGGTCTTTTGAATCCAGCGGAATGAATGATTTTGTTTTTATTTTTCTGTTGGTTGGCAGTGGCAGGTCTCATCCCTGGTGAACATGACGGTGATGCTTATTGGCGTGATATGATCTTTAATGAATGGGTTTCTCAACTTGGTCATCGGAAATGATTTGGTTTTTGGTGAGCTTGAAAAAATCCTTTACATACATGACTCTGATAGGTGGGTTGGTGGGATAATCCTTTGCCATCTGCTTGATTTTTGATTCAACATGCCTCTCTGTTGCCAGCATTAAACAGGAATGTTTTGAAAGTGCCTGACAGGCTAATCTCAAATGATTCTTGAGCTTCAGGAGGTTTGAAGCGATGTTAGACTTCCCTGTTTCTATCTCTATCGCAATGCCTTCCGTCGAGACTTGGATATCTATGTTGTCCTTCTCCAAAACTGGCTGGAAATCGAGTTTTTTCAAGAATTGGGCTGTCTCGTTAATCCAATAGGAATGGATAAGGCCTCCTCTTGAATCCTGTTTTTTGATTTTTAGGCCGGATGATTCAGAGCGATTCTTGCCTTCAGTTGTGAGTTCAAAAAGTTTCTTTCCGTCAATGGTCGAAGGGGATATCGCTCCCTCGTCGGTGAGCCTGGCATGGATGTCTGAGATGACAGAAGGGTGCAGACCGAGGCGCTTGATGCGCTTATCAACACCATCAAAGGGATGGTCAATGATGTCAGCTATGAACAGCTTTTCAAGCGGCGCAAAGGGGGGAGATGTTTCAATGCTCTGAATACATTGCAGACCCTTTGAATTTTCTGGTTCTTCCATATTTGGCTTTGGATTACCTGCAAACTTCTTCATCATCGCCCGCAATTCTTCATCCGGAATGTTCTCGTCTGAACCTTCCAGAGGCCGCGGGGGGCGTACCAAAAATGAATCTTGATGCCGTTGCTTGCAGTTTATTATGGCCTGGCCGGTCTCAAGCATCCCAAAATAGCGTGTCTGGTCTGATGTCAGGTTCATGGCCTTCGACATGGCGCTGATGTCCCTTGCGGTGGCGAGAGTGAATGACACCTTGGCATTCATGTTGGCGTAGATGGCATTCGGAATTTCGCTTGGAACCTGGTCTAATGCTATGAGCCCTAAACCATATTTCCTGCATTGCCTGAAGAGATTTGATATGAGATTGTCCTCGTTTCCTTTGAGCGCAATGTTATGGAACTCCTCGAATACAATCACTTGGTTCAATTTGTCTGACTCTATCCCATTGCTTTGCAGCCAATGAAAGAGCCAGTTGATGACGCAGTGCATGATGAATTTTCTGTCCCTTGGTGACTGGATGTTGCCGAACTCAAGCACTGCATTTTGTGAAAAGAGGCGGTCAAGAGGGTAGGGCTTTCTTGTGTAAGGGTTTGTGTCAAGGATATTTCCTGATGCCCCTATAGACAGGAACAAGAGGATACGCTGAACGGTTTCCTTCCAGAGCATGGATCTTCCGCGCATGTTCTTTTTTATGTCTTTAAGTGCAATCTGGATAAGGTCTGAAAATGAAGGCTTATGATGCTCCTGGTAGGCTGTTGTTATATATTTGAGTAGCATGGTATCGCTGCCTGCTCCTGACAGGAAATCATCGGCAAGGAGGGCGATAAGGCTCTTTGCGTATTCCTCTCTTGTAATGCCTGGCGGTACATCCAGCATATTGATATGCAGGGGATGGATGTCTGCCCCTACTGTAAAGACTTGAACATCTGGAAATTCTTCTGCGATATTTCGGTATGATTTTTCCCAGTCAAAGATGAGAAAGGGGATGCCCCTCTCATGAAGCTTTCGTATCAGATGCTTTGCCAATGTTGTTTTTCCGCTCCCGGTAGAGCCGAATATCCCGGTATGGCGGTTGATGTCTTTGAGTCTGAGCGCAAACCTCCCCATTGCTTTTTTGAGGTACTCGACAATTCCAATATCTATATCTCCTTGGCAGGCTTCTCGTAAAGGCGGGGGAAGCAGGATACCGTCATTGACATCTGTCTTGACATGCTGTGAAATGAGCAGATCAATAAAATTCTCAAGCTCTTTTTTCTCCCGGTAATCGTCAGTAAAGAAATACATCTGCCGTAATTGAGCAATCTTAATAGTGCCCATTACCGGTTCCAAAAGTTTTAACTTTTCATCGATTCCGATCATATTCCTGTTTGGTTGGGGTTGCAGTTTGGGTTTTTTTGTGGATAGAAATTTCTCTCGCACCATCCGCAGGTACAGGGGTAATCCGCGATGTCTTGCGACTGGATTTTCGTGTGGATGTCTTTGACCAACGCTATCGTTTCATCGATGTATTGGTCGCTGATAGGGTAGGTCTCAAGGCCGTCAGGGAATTTGAGATAATGGATGGCAACCTCTGGTTTTTCCCTGTAATGGTTCTGATAGAGGATGGAATAAATGGCGAGCTGCCGCTTATAGTCTTCGGAGAATTCTTTTGATTTGCTGGTTTTAAAATCAACCAGGAGGGAAGGGCTTCTGCCCGAATGGATGGCGTCAATTCTTCCCAGCAGGCGATATTGGTTGGCAAAAAGCATCTTTTCAATGTCAGGCGCCGGTTGCTCAAAACCTTTCGCCTTGATGAAATCGTGCAGGAAATTGAGCATCATTTTCTTGCTGTCATAAACAAAAAAGTCCAGATCTTCATCGGTCAGCCGCAGGGTGCTCAGGCTTTCTTTATGGCGGTTCCATTCGTCAACAAAGAGGGCGACAACTGCAGGTCTAAGCTCAGATAGGGCAATGTTTGCGCATCTGTTGAGACGGTGGCGGTAGAACTGGCCAATGGCATTGTGGACCGCTATCCCCCTGATGAGGTGGATGCTGGGTTTCTGTTTTGCCTTGGCAATCCTGGAGAGATAGAAGCTCCGTGGGCATCTGAGGTATGCGTTGACTGACGAAGGAGAGAGCCAGATGGGTTTCTTCTTTGGCTGGTTCGATGTATCTTTGGCAGGATTCTCGGCAGAATTTCTGGCTGACGTTTGCGGGGGTTTATCTGTTCCAATTGGTGGATAGGCGGTTATAGAGATCACCTTCCTGATCTTGTTGAGGGCTGTCCAGCCCCATTTCCAATCCACCCATATCTCTATATCCGTAATTGTTTGCGCCGCTTGCTGTCGGTTTCAGGTCTTTAAACTCATTCATGATGGCTGACTTTTGTTCTGTTACTCGATCCTCAAGCAGCCCTTCCCGAAGGTCTTTTGTGTTGAAAGCGGTATCCCGTGCGGCGTCTTTGAGTTCCCTTCGGATCTGGTCTCTGACCTGAAGCTCCATCTTGTTGAGGTCGGTCCAGGTCTTGTCAGTTGCATAATTGAACGGGTAAGGTCTCCTCAGCCTCCAATTTCCAATCATCAAAAGATCATCATAAAGGCTTTTCAGGTTGTCAGATCGGATGTGGTCTCTGCCTGATATTTCATCCAGAATGAGGCTGATCTTGTACTGGGACAGTTTCCTTTTCTGACCGAAGAAATCGCTAATTCCACCGTCTTTTTGCGCCTGAACAGAATGGTTTACGGAAGGTTTATACGCCCGCAGATAATTTAGACCTGGCAGGGGTTGCAGGGATGCTCCGGTTAGATCGGGCAGATAATTCTGGTAGAGATACGCCTCTTTGTGCGGTGAGCTATAAGGCCCATATCCGTTCCCTGTGTGTGCACTTTTTAGTGCGATGTCCGGCTTGAATAACCCCTGCTCCATTGTCACTCCTTTGCAGAGGTAATCAGGGTTTATTAATAAATTTATCGGTTATTAAAGATATAGTTATTACTATATAATGATAAACAACCAAGATGGTCTTTAATTGGCTCAAGGGTTCTTTCACTATACCCATTACCCCCCCTCCCTCTTCTCCCTCCTTGATTTTCAGCTTCCCTTGCGGTTTTTCGCTGAATTTCTCTTCCCTTCTTGATCATGGCTTTGCACGGCATATCGGTAGGCAGATTGAGGTGGGGGTCTCTCCGCATGGTTTTATTTCATGCATTTTGTGGGGCTGAGGCAGCCCACAGCCCCATATATAAGGAAGGGGTTTGGGGAACACGCTTGTTCCCCAATTGTTTTCATCGCATTCTGGGTCTATCTATGGGTAGGGCTCCCAGTCTGTGTATCGCATTGTTTTTTGCCGAGAGCACTGCTTTATGCTCCGCTCTCTGAGTGTTTCTGCCATATCTCTTTGCATGTGCGGATATGGGTGTTTAATTGGCGGATGCGCCTGAAGCATTCCTGTTTGTCTACCCATTGCGGGTTTTGCATGTAGGCCTCACGATACATGATAGCCTGGTCCCTGAACTCTTTTTCCACAAGACTGATGTATCTTTCCATGATGGATTCTTTGCCTGCTTTGTCGCTGATTGCCGCATGGGTTGTCGCAAGGTCTTTGACCCTTTCGTATATCTTTTTGATTCTGTATGCCTGCTTGTTGAAGTTGTCGGGGTGAAGTCTTGCGTAATCTCCTGAGCCGAATGGAAATGAAAGCGTGAGGTCTCCATCTGGTTCGTAAGGCACTCTGAAACAGTTGAAACTGTCCTCTTCCTGCGCTGGCAGGCTCATTATCAGGTGATAGTCTCTGGTCATGAACCAATGCAGGTGTTCACGGTATGCCTCTATTTCATCCACGTCCATGGGCTCAAGCAGGCATTCACCTGTGTCCGGGTCAACAATGCCTTTGTATGCCTCGTTTGCTGACCTTTCAGGCCTGAAACTGGCTCGGCTTGGGAGTTCTTCTTCGTCAATCCATGCATCCACCTGCATGCCTATTTCCTGCTGTGTTTTGCTCATAGTGGCTACCTCCTGGGGTGAGTCATATGCTCGCTCTCAGGACACCGGTGTCCCTGAGAGAGAGTATTTTCTCCAGAACGTTTTTGACGGCAAGAATAATCCGGTCAGTCCCGGCAAAAACTGAAGGGATAAAAAACTGAGGCTGTTGCCACTCAGAGCGTGACTAATCCGAAACAATATTAAGAATCAGGATGATGTTCAGTCTTTTCGGATTTGTCACCCGGAGTGGCATGTATACCTAAACTGCCGATGTTTTTATGCCTTCACTGGGCACTTTGCAGGGGGTTTGGGGGAGAAGTGTCCCCCTGACGCCATATATCCATCCGGCATCAGCGACCCGAAGGGGAAAGATTTAAAAGGACGGTTCCGCGATGAGCGGGCGGCCTTTTAAAGCTTTAGCGGTGAAGTGCCGGGTAGATTATACGGAGTTTCCATCTGACATTTACCTGCGGTCTGGACTCATTTCTGGAATATCAGGCAATACTCATGCTTGATGGGGATGAGAAACTGATTTTGCAAATATCCTACCCTGTCGCTCCTGCAATTGTGCTGAATCTTGATGATAATGGATTTGAGCTGTCCTATGTTCATATTAAAGAGGAGGTTTCTCATGAGGGTATAATAACTTCCATTCTTCCGTTTATCCCCTATCAGGATAGCTAGTATGCCGCCCGGCCTGACAGCCTGAAAAACCCTCTCTGCTGACTGGTTCAGTCTGGCCTCAAACTCATAAAGGTTTTTGCACTGGCTCAGGTCTCTGGGGTCATTCGAATAAGGGATAATGTCCCAATACGGCGGATGATAAAACACTAAATCAAACTGGTTTTCAGGCATTTCTCCGCTCAAAATATCCCATCCGTTCTTCAGGTCTCTACCTTCATAATGAATTTCACGTCTTAAATATCTGTTGATGCCTTCAACAACATCTTTCACGGTCCTTCCTCCTTCAGCCGGGTCAAAAACGCTATGGCATTTGAATCTTAAAACCAAATCCTTGATGAGATGGCCGGAACAATTTCCCCGGTATCTGGAATCTCCCCATGGCCCCCGGTCAGGGTACGATACCA
>Ga0209270_1004216_pt1 | contig 11301 bp, 8 predicted proteins | sample MTBAKSrepl1MetaG_FD_187456 | JGI IMG/M metagenome (GOLD analysis project Ga0209270, IMG submission 187456) | Enrichment culture microbial communities from Arthur Kill intertidal strait, New Jersey, USA, that are MTBE-degrading - MTBE-AKS1... | ecosystem: Environmental > Aquatic > Marine >...
AAAGACATCGGGTAGGAGGCGGGGTTGCCCCCGCCGTCCTCCCACACCACCGGGCATACGGTTCCGTACCACGGCGGTTCATGAATTACCTTGAAACTGCTTCACGAGACCGAGCAGCGACACGAGTCCGAGCTTTGTGAAGAAGCGCGCTGGTAAGGCCTCGTTCATATGAGACGCGCCCGAATTCCACCAGGGACCTCGTCCATTCGTGGCGGATCTCCAGGCTCTTTCCTCACTCAGCCCTTGGTGCACCAGGTTCTTGGCCCGGGTGAAAGAACGTTTCCATTGACGCCAGAGGATGCATCGGAGTTTCCGCCGAATCCATCCATCGAGGTCCTCGAATACGCTCTTGGTCTCCGCCAACCGGAAGTAGTTGGCCCATCCCGACAAAACCGGTTTAAGTTCTCCGATCACGCCTGAGAGCGAGCGGCCTCTTCCCCGCCGGAGGATCTGCCTGAGTTTTCCCTGCAGACGTTTGACGCTGGCCGCAGCTGCTTTCAGCCGAGGCCGTTGGTGCCACGTCATGCTATAGCCCAGGAATTTCCGCCGCCAAGGTCGATCTACGGCGCTCTTCTCCTGGTTGACCGAGAGCTTCAGTCGATTTCCCAGAAAACGAGTCAACGAGGCCAGTACCCGCTCGCCCGCCCGCCTGGACCGAACATAAATGTTACAGTCATCCGCGTACCGGCAGAACTTATGGCCCCTTCGTTCCAGTTCCCTGTCCAGATCATTCAAAAGGATGTTGGACAGCAGCGGAGACAGCGGACCGCCTTGGGGCGTGCCTTGCACGCGCTGAGAGACAAGACCGCCGGCCATCAGACCCGCCGTAAGATAGCGGCGGATCAGGACTAATACCCGTTTATCCTTGATCCTCCTAGCCACCCGCGCCATGAGCACGTCATGGTTGACTCGGTCAAAGAACTTCTCCAAATCCATGTCCACCACCCACCTTCGCCCTTGAGCCGCGTATTCGCGGGCTTGCCGGACTGCTTGGTGAGCGCTCCGCCCAGGGCGGAATCCATAACTATACTCGGAGAAGTTCGGATCAAAGATCGGCTGCAAAACCTGGTTCAGCGCCTGCTGGATCAACCGGTCCGTGACCGTGGGTATGCCCAGTTGCCGCATCCCTTTTCCACCCGGCTTGGGGATATCAACCCTAAGCACCGGCTGAGGCACGTACCGTCCCTCCAATAGTTGCTTCCGAATACACGGCCATTCAACCGCAAGATGTTCCTTGAGATTTTCGACCGTCAGGCCGTCCACCCCGGGAGCACCCTTGTTCGCCCTGACTCGGCGATAGGCCGCCAACATGTTCTCGCGTTCGACTACTGCTTCCATCAAATGAAGAGTCTTCGCCTGGGAGTGCTCCGTCTTTGCCGTGACCTTTGACGCACCAGGCCCATGCTCTGGCGGATTCCGTCCGCTACCCTCCGGGCTGGCGACGGTCGTTTCAGACCGCCCTTCTGCTTCTCCATTTGTCATCGAAATTCCGGCTCCCATGCCGTAATTCATGTTCGGGCCTTCAGCCAAGTCGAACGGCCTACTATGCCCTCGGCTGACTTCCGCCGACCCATCCCGGCACCTCTCGGTGCCGGTAGCACATGGCAGATCGACGGATCTCCCCGGGTAATGCGCACCGACCTTCACGCTTATGCCCGCCGCATATACGTCCATGCTTTCCGTACAGGTATCGGACTTTGAAGATATTTGCCTCCTCATCCAGCATGACCGCCTCATATGCAGTTCCTGTTCGTCGGGCCAGCGCTTTGCCTGCGGCTTCCTTCAGATCCCGTCTTACGACGGGCACCCTTGCCGTCCGGCTAACACTTCCCCCCGTCGGGCGTGCAGAGGACTTTCACCTCCAAGTCAGTGCGCCCTGCCGGGCGCACAAAAAGAAAAGCCCGCACCGACCCCTGACAGGAGACGGTGCGGGCTTTTTTACATTCAGGTATGCTCAAGATGTTCAACAGCTGCCGCAGGACCCTCCACAGCCAGCGCCCATCGGCATATTCGAAGAAATATTGAAACCCGATCCAAACGCCGAATTGACGTAATCCACCTTGATCGGCTTGATCCGCGTGTACAAATCCTTTTCGATGACATAGGTCAGGCCGCGGTCGTCGAAAACCTCGTCGTTCTCTCTTGACTCATCCAGAGCCATGCCCAGAGAGGGCCCCGCTCAGCCGCCCTGCGACATCATGATCCGGATCGGTGGAATCATATCACGATCCTTCAAAAATTCCTTAATCATCTCACTTGCTTTTTCGGTGACTTCCAACATTGCAAAACCTCCTCCAGGGTAATTGGCTTGTTTCCATCCAAAGATGCGGCCTTCTGCCAATCTCGGTTTCAATCTGCACGTTCGGGTGCACGGCGACCACGAGATCACCGGCGCCCAAGCGCTTCATTTTCTGGATATGGGTCCAGAAGCCCTCTTCCCGGATTGGAAATTATTTCGTGTTCAAAGCCTGATTTCCGGATAAACACTCATTTAGCCCTCATACAGCTTTGTGGTGCAAGTTTTATGAAAATAGGCACTCCAAATGATTTGTCAAATATAGAGGCATATTTCGTGTTTTGGTTACAGATTTTTTTCACGGCTCTTCGAGCAGCCGCTGCCGGAGCCAGATCAGGACCTTTCCGAATTCACTTTTCAATTCCTGCAAGGCGCGGCCGCGATGGCTCACCCGGTTCTTCTCCTCGCTGTCGATTTCCGCAAACGTTTTTCCGAGCGGCGGATAGAAAAACACCGGGTCGTAGCCGAACCCGGAAGCCCCAGCCGGTTTCCGGGTGATCTCGCCTTCGCATTTCCCCTCATAGATGAGCGCCGGCCCCCGCGGGACAGCAATGGCGATGACGCACCAAAACGCGGCCCTTCTGTCCTCGACACCCTCCATCTGCAGCAGGAGCTTCGCGTTGTTCTCCCCATCGCTCGCACCATCCCCGGCAAAACGCGCGGAACGGACGCCCGGTTCTCCGCCAAGCGCATCGACGACCAGCCCCGAATCGTCGGCCAAGGCCGGAAACCCAAGGACGCGCGCGGTAAACCGGGCCTTCTTGACCGCATTGTCCTCGAAGGTCTCCCCGTCCTCCTCGATGCTCGGGATCGGTCCGAAATCATCCAAAGTCTTAAGCTCAACATTAAAATCCTTCAATAATAAATTGAATTCATTTAATTTACCCTTGTTGCGTGTCGCGAGAACCAGGGGGATCCGCTCCGGTAGGATTTTTGTGGGTGCGTGCCCTTGATCTGTCTGCAATGGCCTCCTGCCTCCTTCGGTTTTTTGCTGAAATACGCCCACTAGACCGGCCGCATCCACATTTTGGGGTGGACAAGCCGTCCAGGGTCCGCTAGGTTAGTTTTCCTCCGGAAATGGTCTTTTTGGCCCATCTCGGCGTCAATCCGCACGTTTGCTTGTGCGGCGACCTGCAGGTCGCCTCCGCGCAAACGCTTGATTTCCTTGATATGGACCAAAAATCCTCATTTCCGGACTGGAAACGGGGTTCTACCAGGAAATCATTTCCCGATGATCCAGGTCGTTTTCCTCCGGAAATGGTCTTTTGAGCCAAGCCGGGACCCGCCGCGAAGCGGTGGGACTGAGCACGCGCAGCGTGTGAAGAAAAACCCTTCTTCCCGATTGAAAACCCGGCCGGACCGCATCTGCGTTTCCGAAAAGCCCCTCCCCGCCTGACGATTATACCGGCCGGGGAGTTGTCTCGTGGCGGTTTCGCCTGCACCGCATCACTATCAGCTTTAAGGATCGACCGCATGGATCTCGAAGCGTTCCAGCAAAACCACCCCACCCAGACCGAAGAGGTGGTTGTCCGAAACCGCCGTTACCGGCTCCTGCTCCCCAAGACCCTCGACTCCTTCATCGACCCGGATGATCCGATGCGGGATTTCCCACTCTGGGCAAAGATCTGGGAGGCGTCGCTCGTTCTAGCCGATGCCTTGGCCGGCATGCCTCCGGCTCCATCGCGGCAGATATTGGAAATCGGGTGCGGGGCGGGGCTTGTGGGCATTGTGGCGGCATCCTTCGGCCACCGTGTCACCATGACGGAGTACAACCCCGATGCGCTCGCGTTCGCTCAAGCAAACGCTCAACTGAACTTATCAGATTCCGGCGAAAAACTCAAGATTCAGCGTCTCGATTGGCACCGCCCCGACCTGGGAGGGCCCTTCGATCTGATCGTCGGCTCAGAGGTGGTTTACAGCGAAAGGGATTTCGAACCGCTCGAACGCCTGTTCAAAACGTTTCTCAAACCCGGGGGGGAGGTCATCCTCGCTGAGGGGATGCGGCGGACGAGCATGGCCTTTTTCCAGCGCCTCTCCGAATCCTGGGAGATCGAGGCGCGCCGCATGACCCTGCGCTCCCAGGAAAAATCCATGCCCGTGATATTGGCGCGCCTGCAGCGCAAGGCGAGCGGACTATAAGAAACCGTCCCTTCCTTTAGCCTTCAAGGCATCCACGATCCTACGGATATCCTGCGATCGATCGAGGCGTGTGACCAGGAGGGCGTCGGGCGTATCCACGACCAGAACGTCTTCGAGCCCGAGGCAGGCGACAATCTTCTTCCCGGATGCCTGGACGAACGAACCCCGGCAGTCGATCAGAACCGCGTCGGCATCCGCCAGATTGCCCTCGGCATCATGCGATGTAGACCGGAGTGCGTAAAGGGAGGCCCATGAGCCGACATCGCTCCAATCGCAGCGGCAAGGAACGACATAAGCGTCTACCCCGGGCTTTTCCATGACGCCGTAATCGAACGAGATCCCCTCTATCGTCCCGTAGACCTCTCCGAGTCTTTCAGCGAAACCCTCGCGCCCGAACGCCCCTTCGAGACGGGAAAGGGCCTTGTAAAGCGCCGGCAGATGCCGCTCGAACTCCTTCAGCAGCGTCTCCGCCGTCGCGACGAAGACGCCCGCATTCCAATAGTATTCACCGCTCGCAACATAGCTTTTCGCATCTGCGAGGGCGGGTTTTTCCACAAATGCCGCAACCCGGTAAACCCCTTCCCCCGAACCTTTCAAGCCCGATCCCTCGCGGCGGATATACCCGTACCCCGTCTCGGGCCGGTCGGGCACGACCCCCAGCGTTGCGATACCGCCTGAAAGGCTCTTCCGCCCCGCGACGCACAGCGCATCGAGGAAGGACTGCCGGTCCCCGATGTGATGATCGGCGGGCAGGAACGCGATGGGTCCCCGGACGCCCCGCCACCGGGCGTAAAAGGCCCCGAGCGCAATGCAGGGAGCCGTGTTCCTGCCGACCGGTTCCCCGATCAGATGAATCGGGCGCTCCCCCAGGCATGCCCTCGCCTCGGAAAGATGACTCTCACCAAGGACCGCCACGATCCGTTCATCCCCCATGATCGGGTTCAAACGGTTGCAGGTCTCGACAAGCAGGGCCTCGCCGCCGGTGACCGGCAGGAACTGCTTCGGCTTCAGCGCCCGGCTCATCGGCCAGAAGCGCGTCCCGGAACCCCCCGCCATGACCACAGCGCATTCAATCGCGTTCTTCTCCATTGCGATGCCTTTTCTCCTTCATCCCCCTTGCTCGCCGACCCGCACCGGAAAAACCCCGGGTTGCCCCCTGCCGGTGCCGTTCTTCCAGTCGAGCGAGCCTTCCACACCTCATCCAGCCGTAGAAACGGCAAGTGCCGGGCGGCCCGAATCAGGTCCGGTAATCGGCGTTGATGCTGACGTACTGATGGGTGAGGTCGCAGGTGCTGACCCGCTCTTCCGCGCGCCCCATGTGAAGATCCACCATTACGTCGAAAGACTTCTCATGCATCTTCTCGGCCGCCCGGGCCTCGGCCTCCGCCCCGAGCCCCAATCCAGCGGCTACGATCTGAACATCATCGACCCAGATGTCCACGCGTTCCTCCTGCATGATCACGCCCGACCGGCCGAGCGCCGCCATGATGCGCCCCCAGTTGGGGTCCTGGCCGTAGAAGGCGGTCTTGACGAGCGGAGAATTGGCCACCGTCCTTGCGGCCAGAAGAGCCTGACCCTCGTCCACTGCTCCTTTCACACGGATGTGGACGAGTTTGCTCGCGCCCTCGCCGTCGCGTACGATCATCTCAGCCAATTCGCCCAGCACTTCTGTCAGACCAGCGCGGAAGGCGAGTTCACCGGTCTCCCCCAGGGGACCGTTCCCTGCAAGGCCGTTCGCCAGGATCAGCACCGTGTCGTTCGTGCTCGTGTCTCCGTCGACCGTGATCCGGTTGAAGGTCTTCTGGACCGCCGCTCGGAGGGCGGATCTCAGCGCCAGGGTCTCGATGCGGAGATCGGTCACCACGAAACAGAGCATCGTTGCCATGTCGGGCATGATCATCCCCGCACCCTTGGCCATTCCCAGAATCGTAAAGGGCTTGCCCCCGGCCTCTCCCGTGAAGCGGCTGAGCTTCGGGAAAGAATCGGTGGTCATGATCGCCTCGGCCGCCTTCGGGGCTCCGCGCGGGTCCAGTCCACCAATCAGTTCCGGCAGGGCCTTTTCGATGCGTGATAGCGGAAGCACCTGCCCGATCACTCCGGTGGATGCCACCAACACCTCCTCCGGTTTCAATCCGACACTCGCCGCCAGGATCTCGGCTGAACGCCGGGCCGCCTCCATGCCCTCACGCCCCGAACAGGCGTTGGCATTCCCTGCATTGGCGATAATCGCGCGGGCGGCGCCCGCCCGGACCCTCTCCTGGTCCAGCTGGACAGGAGCGGCCTTGACTCGGTTCGTCGTAAACATCCCGGCGGCCGTGGTCGTATCCTGGTCGGAGAAGATCAGCGCCAGGTCGAGCCCAGGCTTTTTCCTCAACCCCGCTGATACGGCTGAGAATCTGAAACCCTGCACCATCATTTCATCATCGTTCATTCCTCTCACCTCTGCAAGACGCCCCGCTGCGCGGTTCCGCCCCTTCGTTCATACCGTCTCTCAGTAGATCGCCGTCAACCTTCGCCGTCAGTGCAGACGGGAAGGCCTCCTTTTCTTGTCCATCCAGGTCTTTTCCATCAGCAGACCGGCCGGGAACACCCTCGCTTCAGCAGTGGTCCGCCTCTCAAAGACCGGCACCGCAGCATTTCTTGTACTTTTTGCCGCTCCCGCAGGGGCAGGGATCGTTCCGGCCCACTTTGGCGGTCTGCCGCCGGACCGTGGCCGGCTTGGCGCTCTCCCCCTCGCCTCCGTGGCTCATCTGGAGCTGCCTCTTTTTCTGCGGCGGGGGCTCTGCCTGCCGCCTGACGAACTGCAGTTTGAAGAGCGTCCCCAGGGTCTCCTCCCGGATGCGGTCCATCAAACCCTCGAACAAGGCGAACCCCTCCTTCTGATACTCCCGGAGGGGATCCAACTGGCCGTATCCCCTGAGTCCGATCCCCTCCTTCATGTGCTCCATGTCCTGGAGGTGATCGACCCAGCGCGTGTCGATGATCTGGAGCATGATCAGCCGCTCCAGCCGCTCGAAGTCCTCCGCCCCGAGAAGCTCACGCCGCTCGTCGAGGGCTGTGCGCGCCTGCTCTTTGATGAGGTCGAGCACGTCTTCGGGCTTGAGGCTGTCGAAGGCCTCTTCCGTCATGTCCTTTTCCGTAATCTTCGGCCTGAAGCCGAAAACCCGGATGACGTGGTCGCTCAGGCCCTGGACATTCCAGTCCTCCGCATGTTCTTTGGGGTCGATATACTGTTCGACCAAGGCCTCGATCCGCTCCTCGATCATCGTATCGATGATGCCCGCAAGCCCCTCCCCTTTCAGCACATCGCGCCGCAGAGCGTAGATGATCTCCCGCTGCTTGTTCATGACGTCGTCGTACTCGAGGAGATGCTTGCGGATGTCGAAGTTGTGCGCCTCCACCTTCTTCTGCGCGTTCTCGATGGCCTTGGAGATGAGGCCGTGTTCGATCGGCTCACCCTCTTCCATGCCGAGGCGCCCCATGATCGAGGAGATCCGCTCCGATCCGAAGATCCGCAGGAGATCGTCTTCAAGGGACAAGTAGAAGCGCGAACTGCCCGGGTCGCCCTGCCGCCCGGCCCGGCCGCGGAGCTGATTGTCGATCCGGCGGCTCTCATGACGTTCGGTGCCGAGGATGTGAAGGCCGCCGAGCTCCCGCACCCCCTCGCCCAGAACGATGTCGGTTCCGCGGCCGGCCATGTTCGTCGAGATGGTGACCGTCCTGGCCTGCCCCGCCTGCGCGATGATCTCCGCCTCCTTCTCGTGGTGCTTGGCGTTCAGAACCGAGTGCGGGACACCGCTGCGCTTGAGCATCTTGCTCAGCATCTCCGACTTTTCGATCGAGATCGTACCCACCAGCACCGGCTGGCCCTTCTGGTAAAGTTCGGTGATTTCGTCCACGACGGCCTTGAACTTCTCCCGCTCGGTCTTGTAGATCGCGTCGGCGAAGTCCTTCCGGATCATCTTCCGGTTGGTGGGGATCACCACGACGGAGAGCTTATAGATGTTCTGGAACTCCGCCGCCTCCGTGTCGGCGGTGCCGGTCATACCGGCAAGCTTCTCGTACATCCGGAAAAAATTCTGGAAGGTGATCGTCGCCAACGTCTGATTCTCGCCAGCCACCGAGACCCCCTCCTTCGCCTCCACCGCCTGGTGCAGGCCGTCGCTCCAGCGCCTGCCCGGCATCATCCGGCCGGTGAACTCGTCCACGATCATGATCTGGTCTTCCTTGATGACGTAGTGGACGTCCTTCTCGAAGAGCCAGTAGGCCTTGATCATCTGCTGCGTGGCGTGGAGGAGCTCGGAGGACCGGATATAGTTCTCCTCGAGTTCCTTGATGCGCTCGACCTTTTCTTCCTCGCTGAGCGTTTCGCTCGCCTGGATCGCGCGGCTTTCCTCATCCATGTCGGGCATGACGAACTCCCCGAGATTTCCGCTCGAAAGGAGTTTGATGCCTTTGTCGGTCAATTCGACCGCGTTGCTCCGCTCGTTGATCGTGCAGTAGAGGATCTGATCCAGGTCGCCGAGCATCTTCTGCGCGCTGTAGAGGTTCTCCAGCCGGTCGATCTCCTTCTTGAGCGCGGGCTGCTCGGCCAGGATGCCGAGGTAGGTCGGGTTCTTGGGGTCTCCGCGCTTGATCTGCACCAGGATCTCGATCGTCTTCTCGCCCAGGTCCCCTTCCTCCAGCCGCCGGCGCGCCTCGGCCAGGAGGGCGCGGATCTCGGTCCCCTGCTTCTTCTTCAGATGGATGACGAGGGGCTTCACCTCGCTGTAGATCTTGTTCTCGCTGTGTTCGACGGCACCGCTGATGATGAGCGGGGTGCGCGCCTCGTCGATCAGGATGCTGTCCACCTCGTCCACGATCGCGTAATAATAATCACGCTGAACCAGGTCCACCGGATCGAATTTCATGTTGTCGCGCAGGTAGTCGAACCCGAACTCGTTGTTGGTCCCGTAAGTGATGTCGCAGGCATAGGCCTGCTTCCGTTCGGCATCGTTCATTCCATGCACGATCACCCCGACGGTCAAACCCAGAAAGCGGTAGATTCCTCCCATCCATTCGGCGTCGCGCCGGGCCAGGTAATCGTTCACCGTCACGAGGTGCACACCCCGTCCGGTGAGCGCGTTCAAGTACAGGGGCAGCGTCGCGGCGAGGGTCTTGCCTTCACCGGTCTTCATTTCCGCGATCTTGCCGCGGTGCAGGACCACCCCGCCGATCAACTGCACATCGAAGTGCCGCATGCCGAGGACCCGCACCGACGCCTCGCGGACCACGGCAAAGGCCTCGGGCAGAAGGTCGTCAAGGGCCGCACCCTGGCTCAGACGCTCTTTGAATTCTGCGGTCTTTCCGCGCAGTTCGTCGTCGGTCAGTTTCTGAATCGAAGGTTCCAGCTCATTGATGCGCGCTACGATGGGTGCGATACGCTTCAGTTCGCGTTCGTTCTGACTGCCGAAGATGCCTTTGATGATTTTTCCGAACATAACTTCCTTCCACACACCGCGCACGCAGTGTCACGCGATGGCAAAGATACCGCGCCGCGGCTTCAGCGGCTCGGCCGGGCATGCGCCTGAAGGACCGGGGCTGATGAACCGGTCGACACTCCCAGCCCGCCTCCATCCGAATATATATTTGGTTTCGATCCGGAAATGGTCTTTTTGGCCAATCTCGACGTCAATCTGCACGTTTGCTTGTGCCGCGACCTGCAGGTCGCCTCCGCGCAAACGCTTGAGTACCTTGATATTGGCCAAGCCGGGACCCGCCGCGGAGCGGTGGGACTGAGCACCCGAAGGGTGCGAAGAAAAATCCTCATTTCCGGATTGGAAACCGGGTTCTCCCGGGAAATCATTTCCCGTCCAAAAGTCAACCTCTTATTAAAGAATTTTAGCCCCGAAAATGCAAGCTCTCATGCGTCGCGGCCTATAAAAGATCAATCCCCCGCGGCTTCAGGTCCGGGGCCTTTATCACGACGGGACAGGCCGGATTCGACCCGCAACCGCTCCAGGAACGTTTTGATCTCACCCGCAAGCGGACCGGAGATGCCCGGAACGGCCGCCAACTCCTCGACCGACGCCTCCATGAGCGCTTCGACATCCCGAAAGCGTTTAAGCAGAGCCGCTTTGCGCGCTTTGCCGACTCCGGGGACGGCATCCACGATCGACGCGTGCATGCGCCGGGCGAGCAGCTTCTGGTGGTGCCCGATCGCTCGGCGGTGCGCCTCGTCCCTGATGTGCATCATCAGCAGCAGAACGGGATGATCGCCCGGAAGCTGGATCGGATTCTTTCGCCCGGGGACGTAGAGCTTGTCGTACCGCTCGTGGCGCGCCTCATCGGGCTTGGCGATCGAAACGGCCTCGGGGGGGCGCAGCTCGGGGTGCGTCTTTCGTGAACGCTCGATGATCGCCCGCACGGCTGCGAGATGCCCCTTGCCGCCGTCGACCAGGAAAAGATCGGGCCAGGGGGTCTTTTCCATCCGGCGCGCGACGAGTTCGCCCATCATCGCGTAATCGTCGATCCGCTCGACGTTCCTGATCCGGTAGCTCCGGTAGCCGGGCCGGTGAGGGATCCCGTCCACGAAGGCCACGATCGTCCCGACCGGGGCGTGGCCGTGGAAGTTCGAGATGTCGAGCCCTTCGATGACGTGCGGCGCGCCCTCGAGCGCCAGGGCATCCTTCACCATCAGCACGAGGTCCTCGTGCTCCTGTTTCAGGCGCGCCTCGAGGACGCTCTCCGCATTGGCGGCGGCCATCTCGACGAGCCTCAGGTTCTCGCCGCGCTGCGGCCGCAAAATCCGGACACGGGTCGAGGCCTCCTGGGAAAGCCAATTCTCGATAGCCTCCTGATCGCCCACCGCTTCAGGGACCAGGATC
>Ga0209270_1004219_pt1 | contig 11294 bp, 10 predicted proteins | sample MTBAKSrepl1MetaG_FD_187456 | JGI IMG/M metagenome (GOLD analysis project Ga0209270, IMG submission 187456) | Enrichment culture microbial communities from Arthur Kill intertidal strait, New Jersey, USA, that are MTBE-degrading - MTBE-AKS1... | ecosystem: Environmental > Aquatic > Marine >...
GATCCCGCCCCTATCAATGGTCTGGAAGGAACACAAACCAAATTGTTTCCTTTCGCGTAAGGGAAGGCGGACAACTTTTTTCTATTGACAAGTGTTAATCATATCAGGCTGAAGGGGTTTAGACTGAAGGCCGAAGGGTAATTTTTCGTGTTCACACGATATATATTGAACCAATGATCGAAGGAACCGAGAAGGTCTTGAATTGTTTATTTGTTGTTTTATAGGTTGTTTTTTTCCTTCAGCCTTCAGTCTTCAGCCTATTCACCTGAACGGTCAACAGGTACCGAAAAACAACGGTTAAACACACATGAAGTCAAAAAAAGATAGCGATGATATTTCGGGTAAACCCGGGCGAAAAAATACAACCCTCTGGCTCTGTACGATTTTCTTTGTATCGGCTTGGATGTTCGTTCTTGGGGTTCTGGTCGGCCGGGGGACGGCGCCGGTTCATTTTAATATTGAATCCCTGCAGAAGGAACTGGTTGCGTTAAAAGACGCCGTCCAGAAAAAGGAGCAACAATGGTACAAAGACCGTTCCGATTCAGCCCCGGGCAAACCCGAACTCGAATTTCATGAGGCCCTTAAAAAAAACCAGGTTGACCTGCGGCTGGGTCCGGTTGCGAACCGACCCGAAAAGCCGGCTGAAAACATAAAAAAAATCCCGGTTCCTGAAAACAAAAAAAAGCTCATAAGCAAACCTAAACCGCCTGAACCCGTTGAGAGCCCCGGGGTTGCATCCGGAAATGAGAATGCGGACGGCAATTTTACCATCCAGGTGGCGGCCTCAAAGGAAGCAAATTTCGCTGATGGAAAGGTAGCCGAACTCAGCCGGAAGGGATATCCGGCATACCGCACCATTGGAACGGTACCCGGGCAGGGGACCTGGCATCGAATCCGGATCGGAAGTTTTAAAGACAGAACAGAGGCTTTGCAGATGCTTGAGCGCTTGAAAAAGGAAAATATTGCGGGGATAATTGTTAACAAATAGGCTGAAGGGGTTTAGACTGAAGGCTGAAGAAACCGAAAAGGTCATGAATAGTTTGATTCGTGCCCTGCGAAATGTTTAATAACCTTCAGCCTTCGGTCTTCAGCCTAATTACCTAAAGGGAACCTTCTATGAAAATAACTAAAGAAGAAGTCCTGCATGTAGCCCATCTGGCGCGGTTGGACATTGATGAAAGCAACATGGATGCTCTGGCCGATCAGGTCGGAAAGATCCTGGATTATGTGGACATCCTCAGCCGGGTCGACACCGAAGGGGTAAAACCCACTACTCACGCCATTTTTCTGACCAACCCCTTTCGCGAAGATGTTGAAACCGTTCACATGGACCGGAAAAAAGTTCTGCTGAACGCCCCGGACAAACAGGACGGTAATTTTGTGGTTCCCAAGGTGATAGAGTAAATATCCGTGCCAGATGGGCTGGCTTTGGTCCAAGCCTTGGAAGCATGGTTCATATCAATACTCATTTAAATTTCGAAATCCGAATGTCGAAATTAGAAACAAATTCAAATATCAAATGTGCCAATGTCAAAAACAAGATCACATTTCAATTTCAGATGCTCCGATTGTTTAGATCATTTGAATTTTGATCATTCGGTATTCTTTCGGATTTTGAGATTCGTGCTTCGTATTTATATCTATAGGCTGGACTACTGAACGCTGACCAGGTCCTAAGGGCTATATTTACTGATCTGGGAAAAAGAGGATTTTATATTTATGCATCTCCATGAACTGACCATTCATGCAGCCGGTTCTTTGCTGCGGAAAAAAGAAATAACCGCCGAGGAACTGACCCGTTCCGTCTTGGATCGGATTGCGGCAGTGGAACCGAAAATCGATGCCTATCTTGCGGTTGCGGCCGATAGCGCCCTGGAGCAAGCCCGGACCTCCGATAAAGCGATCGCCTCCGGACGGATCCTGCCCCTTAGCGGCATTCCCCTGGCAATCAAAGACCTGATCTGCACCGAAGGGCTGCCGACCACCTGCGCGTCACGGATCCTTGAAAATTTCGTGCCGCCTTATGACGCCACCGTCATGCATAAACTCAAAAACGCCGGGGCGGTGATCATCGGAAAGACAAACATGGACGAATTTGCCATGGGTTCTTCTAATGAAAATTCAGCCTTCAAGCCCGCCCGCAACCCCTGGGATCTGGACCGAATTCCGGGCGGATCCAGCGGCGGGTCGGCTGCAGCCGTGGCCGCCGACCTGTGTCTGGGCGCTCTGGGATCGGATACGGGCGGATCGATCCGGCAGCCGGCATCTCACTGCGGCGTCGTCGGAATCAAACCGACTTACGGACGGGTTTCACGCTACGGCCTGGTGGCTTTTGCCTCTTCCCTGGACCAGATCGGCCCGCTGGCAAAGGATGTCACCGATAGCGCCGTTCTTTTAAGCCATATTTGCGGATACGATCCGAAAGATTCCACATCGGTCCCCGAACCGGTGCCGGATTTTACGGCCGCCCTGACGGAAGGACTTAAAGAGCTGACCTTCGGTGTTGCCGCCGAATACAGCGCCACCGAGGGCCTTCATCCTGAAGTATCGGCGGCCTTTCAAAATGCCGTCGCGATTATTGAAAAGCTGGGAGCCAAAACCGTTCCGGTATCCCTGCCGCACACCCGTTACGCCGTCGCCGCCTATTACGTGATTGCACCGTCGGAAGCCAGCTCGAACCTGGCCCGCTACGATGGCGTTAAATATGGCTTCAGAGACAAAAACCCCGACGGCCTCATGGACATGTACCGCCGGACGCGATCGAAAGGCTTCGGTCCCGAGGTCCAGCGGCGCATCATCATCGGAACCTACACCCTTTCGGCCGGCTACTATGATGCCTATTATAAAAAAGCCTCCCAGGTCCGAACCCTGATCATGGCGGATTTTAAAAAAGCCTTTGAAACCTGCGATGTGATCCTGTCGCCGGTTGCGCCCACTCCGGCCTTTCGCATCGGTGAAAAAACGGATGACCCGCTGACCATGTATCTTTCCGATGTATTCACCCTTTCAGCCAACCTGGCCGGCATTCCGGGCATGTCCGTCCCCTGCGGTTTTTCAGCCGCCGGGCTTCCCATCGGCCTGCAGTTGATGGGAAGCCATTTCAGGGAAGAAACGCTTTTGAAAGCGGCCTATAATTTTGAAAAGGCCACCGATTTCCACCGGCGCAGACCGGAGTTGTGAAAGGAGGCTGAAGACTGAAGGGGCATAGACTGAAGGCTGATAAATAGATCCTTTTTGAAAAAGCTTTACAACTTATAACAGGCCGCGGGCAACTGACAACCTGGATTTGCAGGCTAAACCTCATGATCTCTGCCTTTAGCCTTCAGTCTTCAGCCTATATACCTAAAGAACTTCAATCAACAGACAGATTAGCCGAATCTGGGCTGCTGTATCATTTTTAAAAAACAAAGGAGAATATTTCCCATGTCCATCGTACTTGAAGGAGAAGATCTGAGAAAAGCCGTAAAGTGGATCTCGGAAGAGCGCCTGGATAATCCGAACAAAAAAAACTCGCAGCTTATTGAAGCGGCCTGCATGAAGTTTAATCTGTCCCCCAAGGATGCCGAGTTTCTGGCGCGAACGCTAAAAAAGACTGAAGGGGATTAGTCTGAAGGCTGAAGGTATTGAGTGGCTTGATTTGTGCTTTGCGAAATTCCTCATAACCTTCAGGCTTTTTGCTTTTCGTCCTTCAGCCTTCAGCCTTCGGCCTAAACCCCTGGCAAGAGCAATAATATGTCCACCATAAAAATACTTCCGGAAATTCTTTCCAACAAAATTGCTGCCGGCGAGGTGGTGGAGCGTCCAGCCGCGGTGGTCAAAGAACTGGTTGAAAACGCTCTGGATGCCGGCGCCACGCGTATCCTGATCGAAATCGAAAACGGCGGCCGCTCCCTGATTCGCGTTTCCGACAACGGCAGCGGCATGTCCCGCGACGACGCTCTGCTGGCCATCGAGCGTTATGCCACCAGCAAACTGGCAAGTGACGCCGATCTTTTCAGCATCCGCACCCTTGGGTTCAGGGGCGAAGCCCTCCCCAGCATCGCGGCGGTTTCACGCTTTACCTTGATCTCACGTCCCAAGGATGCCGACGCCGGCACCGGGGTTTATCTGGAAGGCGGCAAGCTCGTAAAGGTCGCCGATGAAGGCGCCCCGATCGGCACCCTGGTATCCGTCCGCCGGCTCTTTTTCAACACCCCGGCCCGCCGCAAGTTTTTAAAGACCACTGCCACTGAAATGGGCCATATCGCCGACACCGTTGCCGTCATCGCCCTGGCTTGGCCGAACGTTCAGCTCCGGCTGCAGCACAACGGTAGAATGATCCGGAGTTTTTCAGCCGCCGACCCTGCCGCCCGGGCCGCCGATGTGCTCGGTAAGGACCTGTTAAAGGAGCTTTTTGAAATCACCTTTAAGGATGATGCCGTTTCAATCTCCGGCTGGGTTTCAACCCCTCGGGTCACCCGCAGCACGACCCAGGGGATTTACCTGTTCGTCAACGGCCGGCCGGTGCGGGACCGGACGGTTCTGCACGGGTTGATGGCCGGTTATGAACGCCGCCTGATGAAAGGACAGTTTCCGGTGGCAGTCCTTTTTATAAAGGTTCCCTTCGACCGGGTGGATGTCAATGTCCACCCGACAAAAAATGAAGTCCGCTTTGCCGATCCCGGCCGGGTTCACGATGCTGTCCGAACGGCGGTGTCAAAAGTGCTGGAACGGACCGGACGGCCCGGATGGATGGCTGCCCCAACAGCCGCGTTCGCCGCCCTTCGACCGTCAACACTGGCCGAACCCCCGGCCGCTTTCAGGCGGCAGGCTTCCCAAGGCGAGCCGATTCGCACGGAACCACCTTCCGGCCGCACACTCCCCACGGAGCAGCCGGCGCTCTGGGAGCCGGGACATATGAGCGAATGGCGCACCATCGGACAGTTTCACGGCACATATGTCCTGTGCGAGGCCGGCGACGAACTGATCCTGGTTGACCAGCACGCCGCCCATGAACGCGTCCGCTTTGAAGCGCTCAAACGCCAGGCGGCTGCCGGCCGCAAGGACAGCCAGCGCCTGCTGCTCCCGCAGACCGTTGACCTTGATCACCGCCAGGCCGCGGCCCTTTCCGAAATCCTGGCCGGGCTTCAAAATATCGGGCTCGAGATCGAGCCCTTCGGCGGCAGCACGTTTGTGGTGAAAGCGGCTCCCGCCGTGCTGGCGGGCCGCGAAATCGCGCCGCTTATCCGGGATGTGGCCGAAACCCTCGCGGCTACCGGTTTCAGCGCCGGAATTGAAAAAGCCCTGGAGGATTGCCTGGTGGTCATGGCCTGCCACGGCACCCTGCGGGCCAACCAGCCTCTTTCCGAAATGGAAATGCAGCACCTCATCAGGGAGCTCGGCCGATGCGACGATCCCTCCCACTGCCCCCACGGCCGCCCCACCTGGGTGAAATGGGATGTCCGAACACTTGAAAAATTGTTTGGAAGGATTGGCTGATTGGGATCAGGGACCGGGGGTCAGGGATCAGGGAACGGGTATCGGGGGTCAGGGATTAGGAGTCATTGGTGGCGCCGAAAAGTTTTTGTGATTAGAGGTTTGGCAAAAAGCGATGGATTTGGTTGTGATAGACAATCAATTAAATAAGACTTCAGAAATTGGCCGAATGCTTAACGGCTTACTGAGGTCTATCAGAAAAAAAACTGATCCCCGATCCCTGTGTTATGCTCCGGCACCATCGGGCATACATCGGCCGCTATCTTTAACCGGTATAATTCGGCGCTCAATATCCATCCAGATTTTACGCTTCATCATGCGCAGATCATATTCGGTTTGCAGGTTCAGCCAGAACTGTGCTTCTACCCCAAAATACCGCTGCAGCCTTAAGGCTGTATCTGCCGTAATCGCCCTTTTCCCGTTTACAATTTCACTTATCCTGTTGGGAGGGACTGAAAGGTCGCGCGAAAGCTGGTTGATGCTAATGCATAATGGTTCAAGAAAATCCTCACGAAGGATTTCACCCGGATTTATTGGATCAAGATTTTTTTTTGTAGTCATAGGAACACCTCAGTGATAGTCTGTAATTTCGACACGATATGCATTACCTTCATGCCACTGGAAACATACACGCCACTGGCTGTTGATGCTTATAGCATATTGCCCTTTTCGATCTCCGGAAAGCGCATGAAATCTGTTCCCCGGGTTAAGCCGCAACGCTTCAATGCTGGGAGCGGCATGAAGAACCATTAACCGTTTTCTTGCCTGTCTTTCAATGGATTGGAAGCAGCGTACCCATTGATCCTTAAATAGTTTTTCAGTATCCCGGCAGGCAAAAGATTTAATCATGTCCAACGTCTATTACGTAACGCGTAATATGTCAAGCGAAAATTTTTTCTGCGACTATCTTTCATGGTCTCGCAAAAATCCGAAAACGTGTATTTACCGTCATTCCCGCGAATGCTCTGCACGTAGTGAAGCGTTAGCGCTATCCAGCGATTTTACCGCACAGAGTATAGCTGGATGCCTGCCGCAGTTTATCCGCACATGATGCTAGGCAGGCATAACGGGATTTAGGACTTCTTACGAATATTTCATCTTTAGAAAGAGATAAATTAGAAGTTGTTTATCGCTTTTTTAAAGATAGGATGATGATGTCCTGCTCGCTGATGCAATCAGGGTAGTCCCGTCCTGGAAATGGATACTTGAACAGGGATTGGGGATCAAGTGGAAGGAATCGTTGTCAGGGATCAGGGGAAAGTGATGAGTGGCGATCAAAACAGGTTGTCTGTTCCTTGTCACTCGTACCTTGTCACTTGTCTCTCGTTACTTCTGAAAAACTCAGCCTTCAGCCTATCTACCTTCAGCCTTCAGCCTAAAATCCTTCGGCCTATTTTCCAAAAAAAACCCCGGGGGCGCGAAAACGCGTCCCCGGGGTGGTGTTACGTTTGGTAATTAAATGCGCTTAGAAGCTCAACGTGAGCTGATGGCGCAGGGTGTAGGTGTTGTCTATATTCGTAATACCCTGTGATTTGAAATAATCGTCTGCGTCAAAGAAACCGCCGGTGAATCTCCACTTCAGGTTCTTCATGACGTTCCAGGCAAGGTCAAGGTCATATTCCATGCCGATGGCATCATCCACTCCTGCAGCCACTTCGTCGGCTTTAAAGCCGCCTACGCGCCCGGTGAGGGCCCAAGCCTTATTGATTTTCCATTCAGCATCAACATACCACATGCTGACGCCGGTATCCAGGACGCCAAAGCCGTTGGCGTTGACAACCTGGTCAACATCGGTCGCTACGATAAACAGATCCCAGTCGTCGCCAAGACCGCCGAAACCCTTATTGCTGACGGTTTGCGTTAAAGGATCAGCATCCTCGCCCTGTACGAAGGCATAGCCGCCGCCGAACGTGAATGCGCCGAGGGTATAGTCGGCCTGGAGCGTCCAGGCCAGTTCTTCCGTGTCGGTCGTAGCAGCGCCGGCCGCATCCGGATCACTTTCACCGGTGGCCCATTTCAGTTCGCCGCGCACACCCAATCCGCCGAACTTCAGGTCAAAATACGGCAACAGGTTATATGCATGGGAATCTGTAGTTGGAACCGCTTTGTTGTTGACATAAGCGCCGAGTAAACCGATGGCGCCGAAATCCGCGCGGTACACGCCGTACAGGTAGTACACATCGACATCCGCGTCCACCGTGCCATTACCGCCCCAGTCTTGCTCCAGATTTTTCTGCAGGATGATACCGGTAGACACATTGCCGAACTTGGTGTCAAACCGGGCGCGGTCATAATCTTCGTTGTCGTTGCCGAAGGTCAGACCCCAAGCGCCGCCGGCCATGCGGCCGACTGCAAATGAACCAAAGGATGTTTTAATGGTCATCCAGAGGCGGTCCACGTCGATAGTATTGTTGGCATTCTCTGTCGGAGCCCGGGTGCCGAAACGTGTTCCGTCAAATATGTCGGTCTTAAAATCAAATCGCAGCGCGTCGCTGACGATCAGCGCAGGGGTAAACCGGAAACGATGACGCCATGCAGAACCGCCGGCGTCGTTGTCTTCATCCAAATTGGGATTGCTCTGCAAGCGTCCTTCCACCCGGTAATACCCGCCCAACTGCAACTCGGTAGCTGCTGCCGGCATTACAAACATGGCTGCCGCAAAGAGGGCGATTCCAAGTACCAGTAATTTTTTCATCTGTTTTCCTCCTAAAAAAATTCAAAACCTTAATTCCATAATTAACGTCAGTTTGTCTCCCGGGCTTGTCAGCCCCGGCTGCTTGGACAGGCATCCCTCCCTTCTCTGAAAAGCCGCCGCATTCCCGGTCCTCCAAAACCAGGCCCACAGGCAGCACGGTTGATGTTTCTCAGGCTTTTATAATAGGTGCAAGCTTTTGTCAAGCATTTTGTCGTATTTTAGGGGTTTAGGCTGAAGACTGAAGGCTGAAGGTTAAGGAACATCTCGCAAGGCGCGAATCAAGCCGCTTAAGACTTTCTCGGTTTCTTCGACCTTTGGTTCGATCAGAGATGAATCCTGAACACTCAAGAATCCTAATCGCTTGGACAAATTGAGTTGATAATGCAACTCCCGTAATGACCCGAAGGCTATGTTGAGAAACCGGAGATAATCTGCCTCACCGTCCCTGGCGCAACCCTCCACAATGTTCGAAGGAACGGAAACTGCCGCCCGCCGCATTTGAGAAGACAGACCGAACAGCTCTTCTTTGGGAAACTTTGAGGTTACCCTATAAACCAACACCGCCACTTCATCTGCCAGCCTAAATGCCCGAAGTCTTGTATGATCCCGCATAATTCCTATCGACCTTCAGCCCATTTATCTTCAGCCTTCAGTCTAAGCCCCTTCAGCCTATTTTTTTCCCCCCGCCATCGGACTCAAATCATAGGCAATCACGCTGCTCCTGGCTTTTCCAAGAACCGGATCGCGCTTGCTCACCAGAGCCGCCACCAGGTCCGGTCGGCCGTCGTTGTCAAAATCACCCACGGCAAAGTCGCAGGCATAGCCGGAAACCTTGCGGGTATGCCAGTTGCTCGCAAGGCCCAGGCCGTCCCAGGAGAGCGATTCGAACTGGGCTTCGTCATACCGGCGGAAACGTTCAAATGCCCTGCCGGTTAAGGTGTGGTTGCGGACCACCAGCACCTCCCTCTGACCGTTGCGGTCGAGATCGAGCATCAGGATGCGCTGGGGTAAAAAGACCCGGTTCAGATCATCGTCTTTTGTGCCGCCGGAAGTGGGAACTTCCAGAAAGTTTTCGCTCCCGCCAAAGGTGTCTTTGCTTTCCCATTCTTTTTGGCCGGAAGGCAACAGCATCCGGAGATGGTCGTACTTGTCGGTGGCGATGATCACTTCCCGGCCGTCTCCCATGATATCCCCCTGGGCAAAACCGAAAACCGTAACGCCGGCCGGCAGATCAAGCGGCATGGCGGCATCGTATTCCTTCCCGTTCCATTCCAGTTCGTAAACCCCGCCGGTAAAAAGTTCCGTCGCCCCCCGTTTCTGGCCTAACAGCAGTCGCCCGCGCAGGGGATTGTCCACGGTCCTGAAATACCAGTTTAAACCGGTTGCGGTCAGCGCCGGCTTGTTATCCTGCCATTCCAGCACGAAGGAATCCAGCCTGTTCGCGCTCGTGTCCAGGGAGGTAACAAATATCTCGGCGCGGCCGTCTTTTTTTATGTCGGCGGCGTCCACACCGATAAAATTCTTGTAACTCTGGCCGCTGTGCTCCCCCAGCTTGATGAAGCGGCCGGCTTCTACCCGGTAGAGCAGCACTTTCTGAGCGGAGATCAGAATGGTTTCCGTTTTGCCGTCGCCGTCCAAATCCGCCAGGGCAATCCCTTTAAGCTCTTCGGGAATATTCGGGCTTTTCCAGAAATCGGGACCCCTCTGGGCGTCTCTTTCCACGACAAACGGCGACTGACCTTCCCTGACAAATCCACCCTGCCTTAATTCCGGCTCCAGCACCTTTTCCGGATGCGCATAAATAGAGGGCGTCTGCGCCGGCGCCGGCGGCGGCTCCCTGGGGAGGGCCTGTACAGCAACTTTTCTGCCAAAGACAGCGGCATTGATCTCCTCGGCGAACTGGTTGATGCGCGGAACCACCTCGTCCATACCCTGGCTCTGGTTGAAAAACGCCAGGGTCGGCCGGCTGCCGGAAATATCCATCATTTTGGCATCGATGCTGACGCTGTTGCCGAAAACCGTCAGGCTGCCGAAAAGAACATAGTCGGCGCCAACAGCCGTTCCGATTCCGCGCGCTTCCCTTTCGGTCAGCACCCCGCCGCCCTCCGGTATGGCCTTTAAAACCTCGTCCCGGCTGATGACTTCCACCTTGCCCTCCCATGCCAGCCGGGAAGAGAGCATATCGACTATGCCCTGTCTTAAAAACGACAGGTCCTTTTCAGCATGAATGGTAAAAGGGACGACGGCAACCCGGGCGGGTTTTTCAGCAGCAAAAGAAATTGAAACAGAAATGATAAGGGCAAGGAGGGAAAAGAGCACCTTGCATGTTTTGTTCAATAGAGTCTTCAAGAAAACCTCCTGTTTTATTTCAGCATTGTTTTTATTTCTCCCGCAGAGACGCCGAGCCGCAGGGATTATTATTTTTCAGGCTGTTGAAACACCGGATCGCGAATCTCGGAAATAAGACTTCAAAGCCGGAACTGTCATCCTATTATTTTCATTCTTCTCTGCGCCCCTGCGCCTCTGCGCGAAATCATCATTTTGAATTTCTCCCGCAGAGACGCTGAGCCGCAGGGATTATTATTCCTCCAGACCGTTGACACACCGGGTAATCCCGGCTTTCATCAGGGCTTCGCCGAAGTTAAGCAGATAGCCCAGTTTGCACCCGGTCAGTCGCAGATACGTCTGCACCTGCTTCTTATGCGCCGCTGCCGCCCTTTCAACCGATTTCAGTTCCAAAATAACCTTGCCATGGACAATTATGTCCGCACGAAATCCCTCGTCGAACCTGATGTCTTTGTACTGAATCGGTACCGGAACCTGACGTTCAAGCTCCAGCCCCCTCGCTCGTAACTCATGCGCCAAGGCGACTTCGTACACGGTTTCAAGGAGTCCGGGACCGAGTTCGCGATGCACGGCAATGGCACACTCAATTACAATTGTCCCTATGTCATTTTCGGTCATTCTCAGCGCCTCTGCGCGAAATCATCATTTTGAATTTCTCCCGCAGAGACGCCGAGCCGCAGGGATTATTATTTTTCAGGCTGTTGAAACACCGGATCGCGAATCTCGGAAATAAGACTTCAAAGCCGGAACTGTCATCCTATTATTTTCATTCTTCTCT
>Ga0209270_1004223_pt1 | contig 11275 bp, 7 predicted proteins | sample MTBAKSrepl1MetaG_FD_187456 | JGI IMG/M metagenome (GOLD analysis project Ga0209270, IMG submission 187456) | Enrichment culture microbial communities from Arthur Kill intertidal strait, New Jersey, USA, that are MTBE-degrading - MTBE-AKS1... | ecosystem: Environmental > Aquatic > Marine >...
AGCATCAGCTATGTCGTCCATGTCAGATTCAGTTGCAAGCAGCATATTCTGACTGAACCATACTCCTTCCTCATTACATATTCTGTCGTTTTCAGGACATCTGTTTCTCTCCTTATAGACATCAAAATCCAGCATCTCCTTAGAATATACTTTCTGAAAGTTTTTAGTCTGGAAGGCATCGTTAAGATACGGCATGGTATTTAACGGTTCATACCCGCTTGAACAAGGTATTCCTTCAGCCTGAAGTGCTTTCAAAAATGAACTTCTCGGTAAACCTTTGAATTGATCCTTCTTATACCTGAAAGGGAATAAATGAAAAACAGCTCTGGTAACATTCGGGGATAATTCATAAGGCAGTATGCCCGGAATATTCCTGATCTTATCCTTCAGGTACTTAGCATTATTTTCCCGCAACGTATTCTGTTCATCCAGACGTTTTAACTGAGCCAGTCCGATAGCCGCCTGGTATTCAGTAAACCGTACTTTAGTACCCAGTATTACATATCCGCCGCCAACAGTGCCTACAACATTTCCGTGAGGACGTCCGAAATTATGAAACGAAACACACCTGTCCATAAAATCATCATCATCACTAACTATTGCTCCTCCTTCACCAATTGGAATATGTTTTGAGTTTTGAAAACTAAAACATCCGGCATCACCGAAGGTTCCAACCTTTTTGTTGTTAACCTCAGCCTGCCAGGCCTGACATGCATCTTCAACCACAAAGAGATTATGCTTTTTGGCAATTGCCATTACCTTTTCAATATCCACCGGGAGTCCGAGAATATGAACCGGCTCAATTGCCAAGGTATTTGAGGTTATTTTAGCCTCAATTTTATCAGCGTCAATTTGAAATGTAGCAGGATTAATATCCACAAAAACAGGCATGGCCCCCACCATAAGGATGGCGTCTATGCTTGCTATGAATGTATAGGGAGTGACAAGCACCTCATCTCCCGCTCCTATACCCAGCTGGCGCATTGCCGTAATCAAGGCATAAGTGCCGTTAACAGTGGCCAGGCAACGCTTTGCACCAATCAGTTCAGCCCATTTCTCTTCAAATTCAGTTACAGTTTCAGCACGTGACCATACTCCGCTTCTCAGAACTTCGATAACACGCGCTTCATCTGTCTCAGGGTTCCATACCGGCCACTCAGGCCAGCCTTTCGACCGGACAGCTTGTCCGCCAAGTATCGCAGGAGTGCCGGCATCCTTAGCGCATCCGGATATTAAACCGGGAGTTGCACCGGCAGCCAATCCCACTCCAATTCCGGCAAGTGCGCTCTTTTTTAAAAATGTCCGTCGCAAATACATTTTGTTTTTCATGACTAATGATTTTTGTTATTATTTCCTTTAGTATTATACCGCGATTCCCGCATTTAAGTTTCTTAAAATCAGTATAATTCTCTTAATAATAGCTTCTAAACCTCTTCAGGTACGATATATGGCTTGCGGTAATTCCTTGTAAGCATAGCATCAGCTTCGGTATCATTTACAAACTTTTCAAAGTCTCCCTTAAATTTCAATCCCCGGTTTAACCGGTATGATATATTGGCAAGAAGAGGAAGTGAGGTAGAATAGTGTGCTGTTCTTACATCACAGTTCAGGTCTGTATCTTTTCCTGACCTGATACAATCTATAAAATTGGCAAAATGATCTTCTCCCTGATCACCCACGAGGTCAGTCAGTCTGTGACCTCCCCCGGCAGGTTGTGGTTTTGAACCGGCAAAAGGTTCGGTTTCCCTTTCCCTGAATGCTTTCCAGATTCCTCCGTTAAGCTCAAGATATCCCTCTGTCCCGTAAAAAATGTTACCTATTCTTGTCTCAAGACTTGATTCTGCATTGGAAAAACGTCCGCGTGTTTCAAATTCCAGTACCTTACCATCTTTATATGTAAAAAGTGAAGTTTGGGTATTTGGAGTTTCCTGGGCACATTCTTTAGAATCTATGCCATATATCCCTCCTGTTGAATATATTGATACAGGATGTTCATTTTTATTAAGGCCCCAGCGTGCAATATCAAACTGATGGGGTCCCTGATTACCGGTATCTCCGTTTCCGGTATCCCAGAACCAGTGCCAGTTATAGTGACTTCTCTTTTCGTTGTAATGACGCCATGTAACGGGTCCTAACCACATATCGTAGTGAAGAGTGGCGGGAGGTTCACTGTTTTTTGCTATCCCGAAAGAGTCACGTGGTTTAATGCATAAACCTCTGGCCATATATATATCTCCTATACCTCCGTTATGCAGAAACTGAATTGCTTCAATTATAGTTTTATCGGAACGACTTTGAAATCCTACCTGCACGCGCACGTTATATTTCCGGGCAGCTTCTATCATTTTTCTTCCTTCAAAAATATTGTGTGACGCCGGTTTTTCAACATATACATTTTTCCCTGCCTGACATGCCCATATAGTACCCAGTGCATGCCAGAAATTCGGGGTAGCAAATGTTACTACGTCAATCTCCTTATCATCAAGGACCCTGCGCATGTCCCACTCAGTTAACGGTCTTCCGTTTATCTTATCTGTTACATTTTTTACCCTTTCAGCAAAGAATTGTTCATCAACATCACACAGTGTTTTTAACTTGACATTTTTTTTATCCCTGAGTGTACACAAAGCGCCTATGTGAGCAGTACCTCTGCTTCGAATACCCACCACTGCTGCAATTATACGGTCATTAGCGCCTGTAATTGACGCATATGATTTAGCTGTGAATCCCAGTCCGCCAATTGCGATTCCTGCAGTTCCGATCGCACTCTTTTTAATAAAATCCCTTCTTTTTCTCATTTTAACAGTAATTTATGATTGAGTCAGGTCTAAAAAGGCGCTTCGCGCACTTTCCAGACAAATTGTAAAATTTATTAATTTGATTTTTAGCCATTTACAAAAAATTAAATGTTTCTTCTTTAAAAATCTCCACTTTTTAAAGTGGGCTCATGATTTATAAATATCAGAAGAAATGAAGCATCCGGAATTAAGTCATTCCAGGTTATTCTTTACAATTTCGACACAAGTTTACCGGCGTTATTGTAAATTTTTTCAATCGCCATGACAATATCATCCATATCCGATTTATCCCCAAGAAACATTCTTTGCCCGAATGACACGTTTTCTTCATTACAAGCCCAATCGTTCAGCGGACATTGATTCCTTTCAATATGTTTGTCAAAGTCCAACATCTCAGCCGGATACATTTTCTTATAATTCTTGGAATCAAAAGCATCTTTTATATAGGGAGCAGAATTCAGACCTGCTCTGTATCCACTTCCACAAGGGATTCCTTCAGCGCTAAGGGCTTTCATGAAATTTTGTCTCGACAATCCTTTAAATTCCTCTTTTTTGTATCTTAACGGAAACAGATGATATGCGGCTCTGGTTACATTATCGTAAAGCCTATGTGGTAGAATTCCCGGTATTTCTTTTAGCTTGGATCTGAGATAGTCAGCATTTTGGTTGCGTATTGTAGTCTGTTCGTCAAGCCTTTTTAGCTGGGCTAACCTAATTGCCGTCTGATATTCTGCCAACCGCATTTTTGTTCCAGCAATTTTTAAGCCTCCAAAATTGTGATAAGAATAACATCTGTCCATATACTCTTCATCATCACTTACAATAGCACCGCCTTCACCCATAGGGCAGTGTTTTGAATTCTGAAAACTGAAACAACCTGCATTACCAAATGTTGCAACCTTATTATGATTTATTTCAGCAAGCCACGCCTGGCAGGCACCTTCAACCACCAAAAGATTGTGTTTTTTTGCAATAGCCATTATTCTTTCCATATCGGCAGGTAAACCATAAATATGAACCGGAAGTATAGCCTTTGTCCGTGATGTTATCTTCGATTCAATTTTATCAGAATCAATCTGCATGGTAGATGGATCAATATCGGCAAAAACAGGAATAGCACCGGTTTGAAGTATTGCAACAGTTGTTCCTATAAAGGTAAAAGGTGTGGTTATTACTTCATCTCCGCCACCAATATCCAGATTGATCATTGCACATATTAAAACATTAGTACCATTGACAGTGGTGAGACAACACTTGGCACCAATTAATTCAGCCCATTTATTTTCAAACTCTGTTACCGTATGCCTACGCGACCAGATTCCAGTCCTAATTATTATCTTCACGTCCCTGAGAGATCATTTCCATTACTTTTTTGATCAAAAAATCCTCTGCTTCAGGACTATACGGTGTTTGTGCTTCATAACCTGCTTCAGGGATCTGGGAATATCCGGGAAAATAACCTATACTGGGGCCGGTATATCCGCAAACCATTACAGGACGACCCAGAAGTTGTCCTTTTATACGCAAACCAATTGGAATGTTTTGTTCACCGTTGAGACCTACAAATACAAAATCCGGTCCGATCTCTGCAACGTATACTTCACATTCCCGTGTCTCATAATAATTCCCTTCTTCATCCATAGCCTCGAGCATCATTTTCGCCATACGAACCATTCGACGTTCCGGGCCGGTAAATGGTTCATATCCCTCTCCGTCCGGGTCGATAGTACCTGCCATAAGCGGAAGGTTGACTAAATCCAGTTTCGTTGTGATCTTACCTTCAATTCGCTCCCAATCATTTTCTTCTATCGTCCTGATTATATCACCGGCAAAGATATTGCTGAACATCATAACCCTCGGCACACCACCAAGATAGGCTTGCCTGTGCGGATAACCTGGTCTGCGGTTCGGAACTTTTGCATCACCTGCGGTTCCCTGAAGAAACAGGGCAATCCCATCACCATCCATCTGTTCCTCAAGGATATGCATAGCCATATTTGGATAATCTCCCCCAATCTGGAGGCCTCTCCAACTGATAATAGTAGGATGACAGGCATAGTTTGTCACAAATGCTATGGGATTGCCGTCGGTATTTACGGCTTTCAGGAGAATTAGTTCATGATCAACACTTCCATAGGGATTGAACCGGCGGATAAAAAAACCTTCGCGAGTTAAACCACGACGGTTAATGGAGAGCTCTGACCGACCTCTTGTAAAATAGAGGCGGGCTGGTTCCAACTTCTTGAGGACCTTTCCGACAAGATCGACTCCACTTTTAATGAAGTATTCCCGGTATTCATCCACACCAAGATCAGGGCCGGTATGCGTATGTGTTGCATTGAGAATGATCTGGTCCGGTTCAAAGCCATACTGATCGTGAAGACGAATACGAAATTCATCAACCGTTCCATTACTCTTACGCCAGTTTAATATATCTGCACTTAAAAAAACAACAGAATTATTGCCATCATCTATCACCAAAACTTTCATGCGCCATGGTGCATATGTCCGGATCGCTTCCAGTTCCTCTTTTGTTTCAGGAGGATCATCTACCCCAGCCCTACTGTAGGGGTAAGGCCATCCGGGAGTTATATCGGTTTCCCCGGCAGCAATCCGGAGTTGATCACCCGGTCCCGGTGTCCATGAAGCGACACTGCCAAGGCCCCTGTCTGCTTCTGATGCCTGCCCATAAATTATTCCGGGAATGAATAAAGAGAAAATAATAAACAAAACCAGCATTCGTAATGCCATATTTAATCCGGATTTGGTTCCGATACTATAATATAATTTCCTGATTTTCAACTTGTAATCTACAAAAAAAGATATTGACCATGTTGAAAAATTTCGACGGTTAATAAAAAATGAAGTTTTCATAAATAAATGAGTTCATAAAATTTGAAAAGTCATGATTTTATGAATTAATAATTTTCCTAAAAAATGAATACTACCAAATCTTTCCTTAAATGATAATTTAATAAATAATCAACAAATATAATGTCCTATGTAAGTTTGGATTTTTTGATTTATAATTCATTTTTTAAATGTTTATCGAACACAAGAAGTTTTGTAATGATGAGTATTTGTGTAAGTTTTGTTTTAAATTATATTGAGCTTAATTTATCTCTGTTATCATAAACTTTCATTATTGCATTTATGACATCATCCATATCTTCTCTTGTTGCCAGGAGCTTGTCTGACCCTTTAAATTGGACACATTCATGCTCAACTTTTTCGCAATTTGGTAAGTTTAATTCTTCTTTGAATTTTTTGAGCCTTGCAGGAGAGTACATTTTCTGATATACATCCAATGTCAAGATATGGTCAGTCCAAGGTTGTTTATTTAGTGTTTTTGTGTTGTATAAAGTACTTAAACTAATGCCCTCAGCACCCAATGCCTTCCGGAATATATTCATATCGACATTGTTGAAATGTTCCTTGTGATAAGACATTGCATAATAATATCCCGATCCGCTGGTAGTCCCGGGATAGAGTTTTTGCGGGACAAGCCCCGGGAATCCCTTAAGTTTCGAATTAAGATAATTTAAATTCCTGTTGCGAAGTTCAAACCGGTCCTTCACCCCGTCTAACTGTCCCAGTAAAACTGCTGCTTCAAATTCATTCATCCTGTACTTGGGTCCTATAGTTTCAGTAAATCCCTCTTTTGAAGTACCATGGTTATGCACTGTAAAACACTTATCCATAAGTTCTTCATTATTTCCGATGATTGCCCCACCTTCGCCGCAGGAAATTGTTTTTCCCGCTTGAAAACTGAAGCAACCAAGATCACCAACGGTACCAAGCTTCTTTCCCTGATATTCGGCAAGATGAGCCTGACATGAATCTTCAACCACTTTAAGGTTGTGTTTCCTTGCAATTATCATTATCCGTTCCATATTGGCAGATAAACCCCAGATATGAACCGGCATAATAACTTTGGTATTTTCAGTAATTTTTCTCTCTACATCATCCGGGTCGAGTTGAAAAGACTCGCGGTCAAGATCGGCCAAAACCGGAAGAGCACGACAGGTCAAAATTGAAGAGACAGTTCCCGGATCCGTATAAGGAGATGTAATAACTTCATCGCCGGGTCCTACTCCCAAAGCTTCCAGTGCAGTATGTAATGCCTGGGTTCCCGATCCGGTTGCCACACAAGACTTGACCCCAAATAATTCAGCATAGGTTTTCTCAAAAGTCGGAACAGTGCCTGTGCGTGACTGAATCCTGCACCAAATACCACTCCTGGTAGTATTCACTACTGATTCAACTACTTTCTCGTCTACATATGGCCATTTCGGCCAGGCTTTATTCTTTCTTACAGGTTCACCTCCAAGAATCGCTAATTTATCAGCACTATTCTTTGTTAAAAAGACAGGTATGGCGGTTGATGTAACCGCACCAAGAGAGCCGGCAGAGGCTGCAGCAATAAACTGCCTCCTAGAAAAATTATTTGTTTTCATTATTATTAATTTTAATATGATGTTCAATTTTACTCATTAATACATCTTTTAAATTGCTAATGTTTCGTAATTAATTTGTTATTTCTTTGTATTCAAATTGTTATATCATTTGACAGATATTTGCCCAACCCAGATAATAGTTACATTTCGTTAATAATTCAGACAATTTTCCTGTTCTCGTCATCCCACTCCATAAAACGTTTCTCAACGTATGATCTATGTGCCATAATACATGCTATACCTTCCTGATAACCCATGTCAATATTAGCTGAGGGAATACCGCCGTTTCTTATGCAATTGAGCCATTCACGCACATGCAGGTGAGTAACATCAACAAGTTGTCCGTCGATTAGTGTTGTCGTCAGACCCCTGGCAGCATAATATTTTTCAGAGGCCGAAGTAACAGCATCCATTTGACCGGCATTCGGATTAAAGGATATTATTGGTGAACCGGGATCAATCAAACCTGACTTTATTGCCTCTGTATAGCGTGTAGAATTCCTGTCGGCAGTGACAATGGCATTGTTCCCCAATTCCATTGAAGCATCGTGACCCATAAATACCCTGCCCCTCGGCCTGCCGGAAGCAAGTGTGGCGCTGTATAAAAGTGTCATGCCATGGTTTGGGTATTCAAAAAGACAATGCATTACATCAGGCATGTCTCGGTCATCTTTCCAGTAATAGTTTCCGCCTGAAGAGACAACTTTTTTTGGAATGCCTATATTCAGCAACTGGTTTACAGCATCAAATTCATGAGTAAACAGTTGTCCCAGCAATCCCGACTCATAATCAAAATATTTGGCCCAGCTGTAAAAACGCTCAATGCTGAACGGAACATAAGGGGCATTACCCAACCATTGGATCCAGTCTATCGTTTCCTTGCTTCCGGGCTTTGGATTACCTTTTTCATCCAGGTGACGTATCCATGCTCCGTCAGCAGAGTTCCTGTTTGTAGTGGATTCAACCAAGGTGATCTTACCTAGTATATTTCGTTTTATTATCTCTTTTGCCTGCCTGAAAATAATACTTTGTGGTATCTGATGACCTAGCTGATATACAATATTGCTGTTTTTAACAGTGCTGTACAGTTCGTTAAGTTCATCTTCATAAAGAGCAACACTTTTTTCACAATAAACGTGCTTTCCTGCCCTGGCTGCATCTATGGACATACGCGCATGGTGATGGTCGGGAGTAGCTATAACTACAGCATCTATATCCTTGTCTGCCAGCATGTCATGATAAGTAAGATATCTTTTAACGGGTAGATTCGGTGCAATTTGTCCGCCGGGTCTTATTTTATTCCTTGCAGTTGCAAGACCATTTTCGGCATGCAGATCAAAAACATCACATATTCCTGTAATTGCTACATTGAGATATTTTTGCTTCATCCATTCATCAAATGTGTTGTTCTCTTGTCTGGCAATCATATCATCAGGATGCATAAACCCCAATGCATTTGCCAGATACCGGGCACGGATTCCAAATCCGATAATACCTACTTTTATTAAATCACCTTCCGGCTTACCATTGTTGTAATCTGATGAAGGGAATTCAATGTCATCAAGTCCAAGCTCTTTAATAATTGAGTTTCTCTTGTTTTGATCATATTTATTCTTTCTTAATATCTCAAATCCCAATATCCCCGCAACAGGTAGTCCTGCCAACGCTTTTAGTACTGTCCTGCGAGGCATACCTGCTTTTTGTTCGCTGGTATTATCTATTCTAGTGTCCTCTTTGTCAAAATTCATTTTATCATTCATTTTTTTTCTATTTTATTTCAATTTCTTTCTTTTACCACAAAAAAATAGAGAATCAAGACCAAATACATTGCTTGAGGGGAACACTGCCAAAACACAAAGTCCAGCAACTTCAATAAGGTTTTTGTCAACAATAAGATAATTTGCACCTGCCGGCAGGGTATATTCTAATCCTATAAAGGGCGGGGCATTCAGATAATAGATGAATAACAACAGGGCGCCGGCTATTGCAGCTAAGGATGCCAATAAACCAAAAATGAGGCCAAGTCCAATAGCAATCAATCCCCAGGTATTTAAAAAATCAACAATTGCCAATACATTCGGATTAGAGATAACCCAGTTTGCAAATCCAGATAGTACCCATTGGGATTCCTGTAAAAATTCAATCGATGACCAGTCCGGATTTAAGACCTTGGCAATTCCTTCGTATAATATGTGCCAGCCAATAATAAAGCGTAACAACAATAAAAACGTAAACTGAAAATTCGACAAATTATAATTTTTCACTTGTTTCTAATTTAATTAATTAATTTATACTATATACTTACATACCTAGTCAAGGTTTTTTAATTTTCATGTGCATGCTCAATATAATATTGTTTATGCATAACAAAATAAATAATCACCTTTAAAGAAAGAGGACTTCTATGGTTAATAACAATCACTTAGTTTTAAACCATTTTCGAGGAATTGTAAGACTCCATACTTCACTGTTCAGTTTGTCAGCATAGCCTCCAAGTACCCATATCTTATCCTTAAAAACTAATGCAGAGAGTTCGTGTCGCGGAGTCCATATTACGTCTGACTCCAATTCTGTCCATGTACAACCGTCTTCCGAGTACCAAACATCACCGAAGTTATTATTTTTGTGGGACCAGCCGCCGATGACCCACATTCGATCTCGAAAAACGACTGATGAAAACCAAATTCTTGGCTCCCATTCAGCGGATTTGGTTACCAGTGTCCATTTTACCCCATCTTCTGAGCACCAAACATCATTGGTTTCTTTAGGTTCCGGGGCACGAAGGCCACCACCCATGACCCACAACTTATTTTTGAACACCACTGCCTGACCATGTGCCCTTTTTGACCAAGGCGCATTTACTAATTCTAGTTTCCATTCCTTACCATCAGCAGAAGACCAGACATCATTAAAAAGAGTTGTATCATTATTATTATAGAAATCTGAAGTACCGCCAAGAACCCACATCCTGTCTTTAAACACGACAAATCCTGGAGCCAATCTGGGACTCCATCCAGCGTTTGGGGTTACCAAAGTCCATTCAATACCGTCAGTCGAAGACCAGACCTTATTACTGCATTCGGTTCCCGGTAAACTCCGTCCTCCCATTATCCACATCTTATTTTTAAATACTAATGATACTGGTAGATCGCTTTGTACCCATGGTGCAGTCTCTGTTTTGCAAATCCATTCTTTCCCGTCTTTTGATTTCCATACATCCAAAAAATTAGGTGTTTTTGGCGTGTCCCAACCACCAAGGATCCACATATGGTTTTTATAAACAAATTCACCGTGGGAATCACGAGGCTTCCATTCTGCTTTTTCCGTTTCCTGAACCCAATCAAGTCTTCTTACCTGGCCAGATAAAAAAATAACTTGGAATAAAATAACTGTTGCTAAAAATGCTATTTTCATTTTTTAAAAAAAATTAAAATTAAACCTTTTGTTTATAGTTTATTGTTATCATACATAGTTAAGGTTAATATATGTAATCTGACAACCAACGTATTTCTCTAACATCTAATGAACGGTTATAAAACCTAAGATCAACCAATGAACCATTAAAATAATCATTTGGACCAAATCCAATCCAAAGTGGTTCATCATTGGTCAAATCGTATAACTCAGGATTAAAAGGTTCTGACCTTGCCAGCTCTTTCCCGTCTAAATACAAGATCAGATGGTCTGTTGACCTGACAGCTGCAATATGATGCCAGCCAGGGGTAACAGGATTATCGCTGAGTACGCTTTTACCAAATTCACAGGAATAAATTTTCCCTGATGGTAAAGTGCTGCAAAAAATCCTACCATCATGTTCTGCCATAATCCAGGCTCTTCTGTATCTGACATCAGGTGTATGATCAAGTCTTGTGATTTTGGTCCACACCGTATCCCCTTCATAAGAGTATATCTCAGCCAATGGCAATGTTCCTGCTACTAATCTTCCATTATGAACGATCATACCCATTACTTCCAGTTCATTTCCCAGCCTTCCCATATCAGTCCACCTGTTAATATCTT
>Ga0209270_1004228_pt1 | contig 11253 bp, 13 predicted proteins | sample MTBAKSrepl1MetaG_FD_187456 | JGI IMG/M metagenome (GOLD analysis project Ga0209270, IMG submission 187456) | Enrichment culture microbial communities from Arthur Kill intertidal strait, New Jersey, USA, that are MTBE-degrading - MTBE-AKS1... | ecosystem: Environmental > Aquatic > Marine >...
AGGTGTGGTAAATGTGTACAGGCGGTATTAATGTAACTCAGTTTAAGCTTTCGACACATCAGATGATGCAAGTTGGTGATTTGTATCAAAAGAGCATAAAACAATGGGCTGATCTGGCTGATAACGTCGGTTCCGAAGTACTATCAAATAAACTGGCTGAAGCATCCGAAAAGATTTCAATGGTTACATCTTCCCTGCAAGATGCAATGACAGAGCTGGATCGTCTTTCTTCAGAAGGCGAATCCGTAACCATAACTCCCATTTAGTATAAGACCAGGATTAAACAAGGTTTGTTGCTCACAGAAGAACCGTTACCAAATCCTTTTTAACTTGTTTATTATCTAACGAGGCGAGATAACCAGGTCTCCGATTGTTTTTTATTACAATCTACCGGAGACGGAGATATAGATGAACACAGATATATTATTAAAAAACTTAAAAAGTGACGCCTGTATAGTGGACCCGAACTTGCAGGAGTGCGCAGAAAAAGTATTTAATGACGAAAGGCTTTCCGGAGAAGATGGCATCAAGCTTATTAACTCAAATAATATAATCTTTCTGGGACATCTGGCCCGTATGGTAAAAAAAAGAAAGAGCCAGGACTACGCTTTCTTCAATGTAAACAAGCACATTAATCTAACCAATATATGCGTCTCCCGATGTAAATTCTGCGCTTTTTCCTGTGATGTAAATGATCCCGAAGCTTATGCCATGACCGTAGATGAGGCGGTAAATAATGCTCTGGAGGCAAAACCGAAAGGAATTACCGAACTTCATGTGGTAAGCGGTCTTCATCCAACCCTTCCTTTCGATCACTATGTTTCGGTAATAAAAGTGCTCAAGAAAGCTTTACCCGAAGTCCACATTAAAGCCTTCACCGCAGTTGAGATAGATTATTTCTCCAAGATCTCCGGACTTTCGGTTTTAGAAGTCCTTAATACTCTAAAAGATGTCGGACTTGGTTCTCTCCCCGGTGGAGGAGCGGAAATCTTAAATTCGCGGGTAAGATCACAAGTATGCAGCAAAAAAGCCAGCGCCGATGAGTGGGTGGATATTATGAGAACCGCCCACAGCATCGGATTAAAAACAAACGCAACTATGCTCTATGGTCACATTGAAACAAATGAAGAACGTGTTGATCATCTTATAGAGCTGCGGAAACTTCAGGATGAAACCGGTGGTTTCCAGGCATTTATTCCGCTTTCATTCCATCCCCTAAATACCGAGCTGCCCGATCTGAAAAAACCTTCCGCTTTTGAAATGTTAAAAATGCATGCGATATCCCGCTTGATGCTGGACAACTTCGATCACATCAAAGCTTTTTGGATAATGACCGGATTAAAAACATCTCAGCTTTCATTGGAATTCGGAGCCGATGACCTGGACGGAACCGTCATAGAGGAAAAAATAACCCATTCGGCTGGAGGTACTACGGACCAATATGTTGAAAAAGCAAAGCTGATTGAAATGATCAAGGAAATGGGAAAAATACCGGTAGAAAGAGACACTGTTTATAATAAATTGCATGTTTATAATTAATTAGGATTAGGATTTTAAATAAAAACAAAATAAAGCCTGGTAAAGGAGGACCAAAATGCGCCCGAAAGTGGGACACATCCAATTTTTAAATTGTCTGCCGCTTTATTATTCTCTGGTAAGCAACGGCTCCATACTCGATATGGACCTGGTTAAAGGTAATCCTACCGAACTTAACCGGATGCTGATAAACAACAAATTGGATATCGGGCCTATTTCGTCAATTGAATATGCACGCAATTGCGATAAGTTTTTCCTCCTTCCGCAAATAACCGTAAGCTCCGAATACGATGTTAAAAGTATTCTACTGATCAGCAAGGTCAGTCCAGAGAAATTAAAAGGAAAAAAAGTTGCATTGACCAATACCTCGGCTACTTCGCAAGCGCTGGTTCAGATAGTTTTAAAAGAAGTCTACGGGGTCAATCCTATCTATTTCCCCTGCCCTTCGGATTTGCCCACTATGTTAAGAGAAGCGGATGCCGCACTGCTGATTGGAGATGACGCCTTGCGGGCATTATTTAATCCCCAGGGGCTGATCATAATTGATCTTGGCATGGAGTGGCGAAGACTTACCGGCAAGAAAATGGTGTATGCGGTATGGGTAGTGCAAAGAGAGTTTGCCAAGGAGCGCCCGCACCTGGTCAAAGAGGTTTATGAATCATTATTGAAATCCAAAAAACACAGTATGGATAATGTGGATCAAATCGCGACCAAAGCTTCCCGGTGGGAAATGTTCTCAGCTGAATTTATTAGGGATTATTTCCTAAGCCTTAGATTTTGTTTCAACCAGGAATATCAGGATGGCTTGTTGTGCTTCTTTCAAAAGGCAAAAGAGCACGGATTCCTAGATGAAGTTCCCTGTTTTGAGTTCTTTGAGGTGTAAATGAAAACAAGCAACGATCTTATTAAAAAAAGCTTAGACGGAGGAAGGCTTACCGAAGAAGATGCTGTTTGCCTATTGGAAGCAGGGGATCTACTGTTCCTGGGCCAGGCAGCGGATAAAATGGCCCGGAAATTTCATCCCCGGGAACAAGCTTCCTATATCATTGACCGGAACATAAACTACACCAATATTTGCGAAAGCAAGTGCAAGTTCTGTGCTTTTTACCGGGAGGAAGACGATCCTGAAGCATACCTTCTAAGCAAGGAAGAGATTTTCAAAAAGACCGAGGAAACCCTGGCGCTGCGGGGAACCCAGATTATGCTGCAAGGCGGCTTGCACCCCAAGCTGGATATCGATTATTACACAGACCTTGTATCCAGTATTAAAAATAAATTTGAGATAGACATTCACTCCTTTTCCCCACCGGAAATTGTGCATATTGCCAAAGTATCGGACCTTACCATCAAGGAAACTCTTCAAAAGTTAAAAGATGCCGGTCTTAGCTCCCTTCCCGGTGGAGGAGCAGAGATACTGGTAGATCATGTCAGAAATAAAGTAAGCCCCAATAAAATCGGGGCCGACAAATGGCTTCAAGTGATGGAAGAAGCTCATAACCTTGGAATGAAAACAACGGCAACAATGATGCTGGGAACTGTTGAGAGCACTGAAGACCGGGTGGAACACCTATCAAGATTGCGCAATCTTCAGGATAGAACCGGAGGTTTCAGATCCTTTATCCCCTGGACCTATCAGCCCGGCCATACCGAACTGGGAGGAGATTCATTATCTTCGATAGTTTATCTACGCACTCTGGCTGTCTCCAGACTTTTTCTGGACAATTTCAATAATATTCAAGGCTCCTGGGTCACCCAGGGACAGGAAATCGGCCAATTAACCTTAAGCTTTGGCGCTAATGATTTGGGAAGCACGATGATTGAGGAAAATGTTGTCGCCGCCACCGGCGTTTCTCATAAGATATCCGAAGAAGAAATGATCCGCCTAATAAACGACACCGGCAAAAAAGCAGTCAAAAGAAATACTAAGTATGAAGCATTGGAAATACATTAGAGCCGGGGGTCAGACCTTCTCGCCATCATTTACCAGTTATTAAAAATCCTAAATTCCATTTTCTCTTTTATTTTTTATCGTTGGATAGTCTGCCAGGAGAAATCGCAGGAAAGATTTGAAAATAATAATCTAAAAGTGTAGTTAAAAATATGTGTGGGTGTTTGACCCCACAAACTGCATGCGACGTCGCCCGTCGTTTCACTTCCCAAGCCGATTCTCAGTGAGGTCTAACGGTTGGCATCAGCTGCGCCGCGAAGCGGCATCTGCTGCAGGGGGATGTTCGGTGTCCTCTTATTATCCGATCTCGGCCTGATCGATGTACTTCAGCAGCATGCGGCCCAGTGGCGTGAGGTCGTGTCCATACGCCTTGATCATACCAGTCTTGTCGTCGAACTCGGGTAGTTCTCCCCTACCAGGTCGCCGGAAGCGTGGGCGGAGCAAGCCTAGTTCGACAAGATGTGCCTTATAGCTGTCCTGGATGAACGCCGCTTCCCGTTCCTCCTCCACCGAACGTAAAAGCTCACCTGCAACCGGGCCTTTCCCGGTCTCATTACCCCGGTCCTCGGTCTCTTTTTCCCGGTCGTTCGGTCAGCAGACCGAACTGGCAGTCAGGTGGAGCGGGGGTTAGGTTTCGAGCCAATTTCTGGAACGAACTTTGTCTATATACCCTTTGTCTTTTAAGAATACTATCCAAAAGATAGCACCAAATAAAGTCATCAGGAACTGAAGGAACGGTGAGATTAGAACCATTAAGATTAACCACCCAATAAAGCTGGCACGGGGTGAATATAGGATCATCGGGATACCAAAGTTAGATATTTCGAGTGTGGAATCAAATAGCCATTTAAGGGATGGAAGCCATAGGAGTGCCATTAATATCAATGTTGCAGTGGATGTAATGAACGCTGCTCTTAAAATCGAAGCTAGTCCTTGCGGGGAGGGATCAAAATCAGATGTGATTTTCCATGGAATAACCAAACCCACAAAAAAACCATATAGAATTGTAAAAATCGGAACTCCCATTCCCATGCCGATGGATAGGAGCTCAAAAAATAGAAATATGGCGATTTGTCCAGGCTTCCTATTAATTAATCCTTTCATTTCATGTACTCCAATTAAAATTCACATTTGACGGACTTGTTCACAACTCGAAACCTAACGATCGAATTCACCCGCGCTGGGCTGGTTCAACCTTGTTCTGTTTTCCAAACGTTTGGCCCCAGCGTCGGTGTGGAATGACTGGTTAGGGCCGCATCCCTGTATCGAAATCATGTTCTTGGCTCTCGTACCATTTCCCACTGTGGAACATCGATGACTGGTAGTGTGATCTGGTTCAGTAGTCTGAAACCTAGTCCTTTATACATTCTTACGTTTCTTTCAGTTGATGTCTCAAGATATACAGGAATCCCGACCTGTTCGCTCTCTTCAATTAGTGCTTCTAGTAACTTTCCTCCAAAACCTTGACCCTGGAACTGAGAGGACACGCCGATTATCACGAGATAGATATACGATCTTCCCTTCATGTTGGCTCTCCGATCTGCTTCGAGGGGCTCGAAAACGGGTTTCATCTTACGGACAAGTTTAGCGCCCATTCTCATGCCCATCTTCATTAGAGAGATGATGGACCCACATCGTATCCCTCGCCAGATCGTCATGTCTGCAAGATCGCCCGGAACCCAGGTGGCAATTCCTTCCAGATGTTCAGAGGTTGCGTAGACCTCTCCGTATCTGAGGCCATATCTGACTGAACCTTCAAAAAACGCGCGCTTCTGATCCGTCTTGGTTTCTTCAAGGACCTTTTTCCAGACGGGATCATGTTCAAAAGCGTCTGCTAGAACAGCACCGGATTTCGAGATATCTTTTCTCTGTACTTTGTATAGGTTCTTTATCTGTCCTGATATGGTTGATATCCTCCTGCGCCCTAATGCCGAGAATCACCTGCAAAAAATAGCGCAGCTATTTTTTGTCAGGTGCATTCTCTTGTTGGGATCTCTTTTCTGCCATGATGTCCATGACTGGTCGGCTCCCTCTTTGCGAATTACAGTGCAGACATGCAGTTGTTAAGTTGTCGAAAGAGTTGTCTCCACCTTCCGATACTGGCTGTAGGTGATCGAGTGTTGCATTGAATCGTGTCAGTTGTTTACCGCAATAATGACACTTATAATCATCTCGCTCGAACACCTTGAGACGGTTCTCTCTGACGTTATAGAAATCAAGTTCTCGTTTCGTGTCGATCTTGGCAGGTTCTTCTTGTTGTGCCTGTTTCATCTTCTCCTGACATGATGGAATTTCTTCCGGAAGATGAACTTTGTATAAAGTGCCTTCGCGGTTTGTATCGCCCGCTTTGGATACCGCACCTTTATCCTCCAGGCCTTGCAATGCTTTTTGAACTGCGCCATAGCTAAGGCCATCTGACTGTCCGCTAGAGGAGGTGACTACACCTTGCATCATGCCCCGCACGCTGGCACGGGTGTATTGTGTCCCAGTTCCGAGGATGGCCTTGCGGAAAAGGTGCCAATATACCGCAGCTTCGTATGGATATAGCGAGGGTTGAAGGAAATCAACGACAGCGCAGATCAACTCAGGCAGTTCAAGGGAGTTGAAATTCTCTGCAAATGCTTTATCGTCGGGCGTTACCGACTTTGCATCGATTTCGTCAAGAAGTTCTCTGATCCGATCTGTCGGTTTCATATTTTCCTCTCTTGCTCCCAACGACCAAGCTCAGCGGTGCAGTTCACTGTGTCCGCTGAAGCGCCTTGTTAGATGACGAATCTCTTGTATACATTAAGCATCAGAATCTCTATATGAGCGGCAACCCGATGTGCTCCTATTTTCAAGGAATTTGGATGACCACACGAGTTCCGTAGTTTAAGACATTGCTCTAACTCACTCTTGGTATTTTTTCCAATGACAGAAATTGCAGCCAAAATCTGAAGGAATTCATACTCTTTTAGTTTAGCAAGATCATCTGCTGTCTTGGCGGGTTTCCATTTAGGGTTTCGTGCTTTTGCTTCGGCATTGAAAACAGGTAAATGATTCTTTAAAACTTCTTCATATAAGATAGAAACGGCACCAACCCATGAAAGAACTACTGCTGATCTGCGTAAACCAAATTCGAGTGCCTTGATGGACTCTTCAAGGAACTCTCGGGTACCCCTTCCTGAAATATTTTTCAGATATTTCCTAAGTTCCGTATAATATTCTCTTGTTGGTGTGGCATTTAATAAACCAAGCTCTCGAAGATATTTTTGACCCTTTTCTGTAATAAGCCATCCTCCAGGTAGCCTGGTAACAAGTCCCTTTGAGTTCTTTAGGATTTGGGAAATATTCCATTTCTTAGCCTCTCTTAAACCAAAATTAATTGCCAATTCTCGAATATCCTTTATTCGTTTCTCATTTGCTCCTCCATAAGTAAGAATCAACAGCAATTTATCTTTTCTTGAAAGTTCGTCCTTGCTTAGAATATTTTTGAGATCAAAGTCCACGAAGTTGTTCCTCCAGCCATTTCTTTGTCTCGGCTTCGATTGCATAAACATCTTGAGCACTTTCAATAAGCTTCCCATCCCTAATAAGACTTTTCAGAGATTGAGATAAATTTTTACCGTGCGTTTTCTTATAATAATTGGATGCAAGTTTCATCTCTGCAAGAATATTTTTCCGATGGAAAGTGTCTGCTCCCTTAACAAGCGACAAGTGAGCACAAACTGCTAATATCAAATCTGGTCCTGATTTTACACCAAGTTTCGCCGCAATTGTGTTTGTTGTAAGTTGCAATGTCTTCTTTGATGAATCTGTTGTTTCAGGAAGGACTTCTTCCTCCTCTTCTTCTTCAGCAAATTGTTGCTCTTCGGGGCTCATTGAAACGAGGAGCTCGATCAGCGATGGCAGTTGATCTCGGAGGTACTCTTCGCTTCCTTCAAATTCTACCTCAATTGTTCCAACTTTAATTCGTATTTTACTCTCCATCTTCTCCTCCTTATGTCATCTAACGTAAAAGCTCACCTGCAACCGGGCCTTTCCCGGTCTCATTACCCCGGTCCTCGGTCTCTTTTTCCCGGTCGTTCGGTCAGCAGACCGAACTGGCAGTCAGGTGGAGCGGGGGTTAGGTTTCGAGCCAATTTCTGGAACGAACTTTGTCTATATACCCTTTGTCTTTTAAGAATACTATCCAAAAGATAGCACCAAATAAAGTCATCAGGAACTGAAGGAACGGTGAGATTAGAACCATTAAGATTAACCACCCAATAAAGCTGGCACGGGGTGAATATAGGATCATCGGGATACCAAAGTTAGATATTTCGAGTGTGGAATCAAATAGCCATTTAAGGGATGGAAGCCATAGGAGTGCCATTAATATCAATGTTGCAGTGGATGTAATGAACGCTGCTCTTAAAATCGAAGCTAGTCCTTGCGGGGAGGGATCAAAATCAGATGTGATTTTCCATGGAATAACCAAACCCACAAAAAAACCATATAGAATTGTAAAAATCGGAACTCCCATTCCCATGCCGATGGATAGGAGCTCAAAAAATAGAAATATGGCGATTTGTCCAGGCTTCCTATTAATTAATCCTTTCATTTCATGTACTCCAATTAAAATTCACATTTGACGGACTTGTTCACAACTCGAAACCTAACAATGATTATACGGTCTGTATAATAGTGTAAACACAGACTGTGCCCTTCTGTATAAGACATCGAGCGTGTCTTCTTGCTCGCTCGTCAAACACTTCTTCTGCCAGCAGTTTTCGTGCCCACGCCTGTCTTTAAGCCTGCCGGCTTATACAGACTGTATAAGCCCGGATCAGAGCGCATCAATCGGGCTTTGAACACCACGGCCTCCTTTGCTCAGCACGTGCGTGTAAATCATGGTCGTGCTGACGTCTTTATGTCCCAAGAGTTCCTGGATGGTTCGGATATCATAGCCCGCTTCTAGCAGATGTGTTGCGAACGAATGACGAAATGTGTGACACCCAACATGCTTAACTACACCTGCCTTGCAGACTGCATCTTTCACCGCGCGCTGCAGAATGGTCTCATGAACATGGTGACGGCCTTCTTCGCCGGTTTTCGTATTCTTCCACCGCTTCTCTTGCGGAAACACCCACTGCCAACGCCAATCGGCGGGAGCGTTTGGATACTTGCGATCAAGGGCCATTGGCATCTGAACCCGTCCCCATCCGTCAGCTAAGTCTTTCTCATGTGCAATCTTGACTCTTTGCAGGTGCTCCCGAAGCAGCTTTGCGAGGGATCCAGGCAACATTGTGATTCGATCCTTGCCGCCTTTGCCATCGCGAACAGTGATTTCCTTGCGAGAGAAATCGATGTCCTGAACTCGCAGACGCAGACATTCCATGAGACGCAATCCGGCGTCGTACATCAGAGATGTCATAAGCCACTTGTCGCCAGGCAAGCAGCCAAGAACGGTCTTCACCTCTTCACGTGTCATTACAACAGGAATACGCTTGGATTTTCGGGCGCGGATTACATTGCCTAGATCACCGATCTCTCGGCCAAGAACGTAGCGATAGAGAAATAGCAACGCGCTGAGGGCTTGATTCTGAGTTGAAGCACTGACTTTCTCTTTGACTGCCAGATGTGTTAAGAAAGCATTTATTTCGAGCTCGCCCATCTCCTCTGGATGGCGCAAATTGTGAAAGTAAATAAACCGTTTGCACCACATGCAATAGGTTTGTTCAGTCCGACGGCTGTAGTGGCGCGATCGCAGAGCCTCGCGAAGGCGATCTAAGAGCTTCGGCTGCTTGTCAATTGCTGCTGGTTGTCGCTTATCTACCAGCGAAGAAATCGGAATAACTTTTACCCCTGTTGGTTGCATTGTTCTTTTCCCCCTGAAAAGAAGTTCATTTTTTACAGTATTGCATATCTTTTTCTGATTCAAAAAATATCACAAGGCAGCAGCTTTGTCGAGCAACATTGCCCGCAAAACCGAGCACCTTATCTCAAAACAATGCACTCAAGCTATCCACTGCTTTTGATATCTGTTGTTTGCGTCTCAAGCTAAACCAACCCACACTTGCCGATCCACAGATTGTTGCACTTTTTGATACACAAATCTCTTTCACATTAAACATGAAGGGTCAAACCTCCCCATCACTATTTACCAGGTATTATAAATCATAAATTACATTTTTCCTTTTATCTTCTGTTGTTAGATAATTTTACGATCGTAACTACAGGCAGGTTTTGTTACTTCTTCATTTCCCGAAGACCTAAAATGAAAGAGATTGCTATTCGGCAAACATTGCAATGCATTGCGACCTCAATACCCACCAAATCTATCATTTCCACCCATGCCGACTCCTGTTTGCCGCTTCGCGTTTCTTGATTGAATCGTCGTTGTGCTTCATAAACAGTCTCTTCAACACGAGCAAGATACTCATCCGTGTAAGTATAATAGGCACGAACTCCATGAGTCTGCATGTAGTGGGCATTCCAGCCAGCTGATTCTATGACAATAGGGAATCCGTGGAGTCCGAAATCGCTTCTCAGGACTTCTTTCATATCTTGTACGTCAAAGCTCCGTACAATTGTGGTAAATTCCTCCCAGAGAGCTTTTTTGTCATGGTCGCGGATGGTTTCTTGGATAAGAGCACGAGTTACACCTAGGTTTTCAATTCTCTGTGCCATATAGCCCTGTGCTCGGATAGCGGTGACACGGTCTTTCGATGCGCGGAAGTCACGTATGGTTCTAGCGCCCCAAGTGGAGAGCGCACTGTCCAAAGATAGGTTTAGTCCAATTGTCTGAAAAGGCTCATAAAAACCCTCTTCCTTAATACCATTCCACACATCCTGTAATGCTTTAATGGTTACTCTTCTCTCTTCTTTCATCTGTCTTCCTCTTTCCCCTTTCTGTTTAATTGTCTTACATTGATCATACGGTTCCGGATAAAACCCCAAATAAAGCTATTTCTGCATTATAACGCTCTTGCGCATTTTAATTAAAAAATTGAAAACATCTTAGTCAACTGGAAGAGTGGAATGCTTGTCGTTGTTGTTATTGCCCCCGTTAGTTGTATCGTTCCCCCCTGCAAAGCAGGTCCTTCGTGAAGATATTGCTATCTTTTTAATTCTGATTCAAAAAATATCACAAGGTAGCAGCTTAATCAAGAGATGAAACAAGGGAGAAGTGAGAGGGGATGAGAGAGGAGTAAATTCAAATTGCAAAGTGCAAAATGCAAAATTAAAAGATAAAGGATTCAGGATACATGAAACAAGGGAGAAGTGAGAAGGGACAAGAAAAATTCAAAATTCAAATTGAAAAGTGCAAAATTAAAAAGAAAGAGATGCAGGATACAAGATACACGTAAATGTTAAATATAAAAAACTTGTAACATTTGCAAGGAATATGTTACTCTTAACATATATACAATATAACATATTTTAAAAAACACATACTATTAAGAAATTGGAGGATGTAAACATGAATATCAAATATGCCATATTGGGATTTTTAAGTTGGCGCCCTTTTTCCGGGTACGATCTTAAGAAGATGTTCGTAAACTCAATGTTTATTTACTGGTCAGGAAATAACAATCAGATTTATAAGACACTGGTGCAACTTCACCAAGAGGAACTGGTCAGCAGTGAAGTGCAGCATCAAGAGAACGGGCCCACTCGCAAGATGTATACCATTACGGAAAAAGGATTGTCGGAGTTGAGGACATGGGTTCAATCAGAGCCGGAGCTACCTCAGTCAAGAAATACATTTCTTATACAGCTTGCATGGGCGGATCAACTAAAATCAG
>Ga0209270_1004234_pt1 | contig 11236 bp, 10 predicted proteins | sample MTBAKSrepl1MetaG_FD_187456 | JGI IMG/M metagenome (GOLD analysis project Ga0209270, IMG submission 187456) | Enrichment culture microbial communities from Arthur Kill intertidal strait, New Jersey, USA, that are MTBE-degrading - MTBE-AKS1... | ecosystem: Environmental > Aquatic > Marine >...
AAAGTCAAATATTGCAGACCGGACTGATGCCCGCTAATATTACTAATAGATTATAAATTTTTATACTGAATAACAAGAACCACCTATTTGTGACACTTATCTTTTACGCACCTATAATGCAAATCAAGGATAGGAGAACACACGGTATGAGTAAGAACATTAAAAAGCTTGAACTCACGCCTGATCAATTAAAAAAACGTTGCGATCCCAATACTTTCACTTTTAAGACAACCGAGGAAATTGAGCCCCTATATGGATCGGTAGGACAAAACAGAGCAGTTGAGGCTATCGATTTCGGAGTTGACATTGATACGACCGGCTTTAATATCTACGTTTCGGGGCCGGTGGGTACCGGAAAGAACACCCTAGTAAGAGCTCATGTTGATGAAGCTGCAAAAAAGAAATCAATCCCTTCTGATTGGTGTTACGTACATAACTTCGCTGACGCGAATTATCCAACGGCGATTGAATTACCGGCAGGCGGTGGCAAAGTTTTTTCCAAGGAAATGGATGAACTGGTCAAATATTGCCGTATTGAGATTCCAAAGGTTTTCGGCAGTGATGACTATGATAGAAAAAGGGAGCGCTCTCTAAGAATGTATCAAAAAAAGCGCGAGGAGCTCATTTTGCAGGCCAGCAAAAAAGCGGAGGCAGTTAGTTTTCAGGTAAAGCTAAGTGCAAGCGGAATTGTAATCTCGCCGATTATTGACGGTAAACCGATCAACCGGGAAGAATTTGAAAAATTACCCGACGAGCAACAAAAAGAAATACGGATAAAAAGTGAAAAGCTTGAAGAGGAACTTAACCAAATATGGAACTCTTTAAGAGTTCTTGAAAGCGAAGCTCGCGATAAAATTAAAGAGGTGGAGCAGCAAATTTCCTTAACGGCAATCGGTCATATGCTGGAAGCACTGAAAGAAAAATATGTCGGTTATCATAAAATCTGCAACTATCTAGACGATGTACAGCAGGATATTATAGAAAATCTCGAAGATTTTAAATCGGATAAAAAACAGCCATTTCCCGTACCAGGAGTAGAAATGTCTCTTGCGCCAACTTATAACCGATATAAGGTAAACGTAATAGTCGAAAATTCGGAAATACAGGGTGCACCAGTTGTTATAGAAAGTAATCCATCTTATTATAATTTGTTTGGCAGAATTGACTACCAGTTAAAATTCGGTAGCCCCGTAACCGACTTCACACTGGTAAAAGGTGGTTCTATCCATCAAGCCAACGGAGGTTATATTATAATTCAAGCATTGGATCTGCTAACATCATTTTTTTCCTGGGAGACACTCAAAAGAACCTTAAAAAGCGGTGAATTGTGTATAGAAAATTTCGGTGAACAATACCGGGCTATTCCGTCTTCCGTTATTAAGCCTGAGCCAATCCCGCTTAATGTTAAGGTAGTGCTCATAGGTAGCCCCCATATATATTACTTACTTTACCGTTTTGATGAAGATTTTCAGAAACTTTTCAAGATAAAAGCAGACTTTGACATCGAAATGAACCGATCCAACAGTAACATTATCAGTTATGCTGCATTTATTAGCGGAAGATGCAACGATAAAGGTTTTAGGCATTTTGACCAAGAAGCGGTAGCAAGGATTGTTGAATATGGTTCAAGGATCTCCGAAGACAAAGAAAAACTTTCTACGAGTTTCGCAAAGATATCCGACCTTGTCAGCGAAGCAAATTATTGGGCTGAAAAGGCTAATCACAAGTATGTAACAGGCAAAGATGTAGATGCCGCTATAAAAAAGAAGACTTATCGATCAAATATGATAGAAGAAAAAATCAGAGAGCTTGTAAAAGATGATATTATAATGATCGATGTAGGTGGACAAAAAGTCGAACAAATAAATGGTATTTCCATCATCCCGTTAGGCGATTATCATTTTGGTAGACCCTCTAGAATAACAGCCAGAACATATATGGGAAGACAAGGCGTTCTGGATATTGAACGCGAGGTCAAATTAAGCGGACCCATACATAGTAAAGGTATTCTTATTCTGGACGGCTATCTAAACGGTAAATACGGCTACGACAAAGTACTATCTATGTCAGCTAGCATATGCTTTGAACAGGCATATGAAGAAATTAACGGTGATAGCGCATCGAGTGCGGAGCTGTATGCAATTATATCTAGCCTTTCAGGGATCCCAATAGATCAGGGTATTGCCGTAACCGGCTCCGTAAATCAAATGGGAGAAATTCAACCGGTTGGTGCAATCAATCATAAAATAGAAGGCTATTTTGATGTCTGCAAAACAAAAAGATTCACAGGCAAGCAAGGTGTTATCATTCCGCGAAGAAATCTTAAGCATCTTATGCTACGGGATGACATAATTGAAGCGGTTAAAAAGAAGAAGTTCCATATATTTGCCGTTGATTGTATTGATGAAGGTATAGAAATATTAACAAACATGAAAGCCGGAAAGGAAAAACTCGACGGTACCTATCCAGAGGGAACGATAAATCAACTGGTCGACCAAAAGCTTTACAGGATGGCTGAGAAGCTTAAAGAGTTTGCCTCAAAAGATGAAGAAACCTTAAAAGAGAGTAGGGATGATTGATGAAAAGAAGTTTATCTTTGTTGCTGGTAGTTATCCTTTTAGGATTAGGCTTGCTAGGAAACATTTCTTGTAAAAAGAAAGAAAGCGGGGACAAAAAAGACAATTCACAAAGTGGGAATGATAAACCTACTACACAGATTCCGGAAAAGGTACTGCAAAAGCTGGGTGTATTGAAGACCCCTGTACCCCAGGCAACAAACGAGATACCTCAGGTTTATGGTCCTGGCATTTCACATCTTGCTTCATTAGCAGGAGTCGTGGAAATGTACGATGATGGATTGGTTGTTGCAGATGTAATCTTCTATTCCGGTCCAATCTACGAACAATGGAAAGAAAACAAAGATGGAAAAGAGGTTACTGTTAGAGGACCCATGCGACCATCGACACTTATTACAACAACAAGTAATAATCTTGGTTTTAAAACATACATAGGATGCAATAAATCGGGATATGACGAATTGAATAAATATTATAAGCAGGTTCTGGAAAACGGAAGATATCAGCAGTTTAAAGATGAACAAGGGGCACTTGTGTTCTTAAAAAGGCTTGTTTCATCCGGGATCCCGGTTATGGCTTATGTTGATATGGGAGCAATAGGCGAAGTAGCAGGTGGGCAGTATATCGACATAACCAGTTTTGATAGTGTAAATATCTATATTAATGAATCCTACAGAACAGCCGCAGAAGGAGGAATGAACCGAGCTTTAAAAACCGAAGATTTTCTCAAAGTATGGAGCTTTGGAGATGCCGCAATAACTCCAAATTTAATTTACTTCTTCGAGCAATACCAGGTAAAACGCCCTGATGTTGAGATGTTGGCCAGTATTAAGAAAGAGTCAAGGAGCATCCCAAAATATCTCAAAGCAGATGCCGACAAGGTAGAAAAAGGCGAATTAAGCGTAGCCCAATATCAGTCTTTCGGATCTTTGGGAGGAGCGAAAAGGAGCTCTCTGGCCATATATTTTAAGAGCAACAGCTATGAAGATCTAGGAAATACATACAGTGGAATCGCGAAACAATATTCAGATCTAAGATCGATAATCGATCCAAAACAAGCAGCCGATAAATATAGGGAGATAGCAAAACTAGAAGAAAAAGCTTCTGCCAGCTGGCAATAAGAATATTTAATATATTAATATATAGACGATTTTGAATTTCACGATAAGACCTGTCCTGTCAGTTATTTAAAACAGGATATGCTTATAAATGTAATTTGGCTTTAAAGATTCACCATGTGTCGTAGTTTTGGTTTTTATCAACTTGCCAACAAAGAAAATCCAACATTAATTGCCTTACAAGAAAGGAGTTTCCATATGTGCCCGGATACAAATATTCCTACTACAGAAAACTTTCTACAGTTACTTGGAGAACAAATGAATGCCGAGGTTCTATATCCTGAAAGTGATTACCTGGATAATGAATACTCGGAAGATAATAAGAGTATAACTATTGCAGTTTTAGGAGCTGGCCACGGGGGACAGGCAATGGCCGGCCATCTTGCGTTAAAGGGATATACGGTGAATCTCTTCAATCGAACTTATGAACATATCATTCCCATTGCGCGACGTGGCACTATTGAAATCAAAGGCGCAGTAAGAGGAATGGGAAAATTGAATATGGTTACATCGGATATCGAGCAAGCAATCTCTAATGCTAACCTTATCATGGTTGTTGTACCGGCTGTAGGACATAAGTATATGGCTGAAAATTGTGCTCCATATTTAAAGAAAGGCCAGGTGGTGTTACTTAATCCCGGCCGTACATTTGGAGCACTGGAGTTCTACAACATCCTAAAAAAACACGGAAAGCACAAGGATACGATCGTGGCCGAAGCTGAAACTTTTATTTATGCTTCACGGAGAACAGCACCTGCCCAGGCCAAGATCTTTAGTGTTAAGAGCGCTGTTTCAGTCGCCGCTCTACCGGCCCTTAAAACCTACGACGCAATGTCCGTTATAAATAAGGTATTTCCCCAATTTGTACCAGCCGAAAGCACATTAGAAACAAGTCTCAATAATATGGCGTGTATTTTTCATCCCCCGATAACACTCTTAAACGCAGCTAGAATTGAAAACACTCAGGGCGATTTCCAATATTATATAGAAGGTGTTAGCCCAGCCGTTGGTACTGTCCTGGAAGAAATTGACAAGGAAAGAATGAATCTACTCGAAATGCTTGGGGTTAAACCAATATCAGCCTTTGAGTGGTTAAAGATATCTTATAGTTCAATTGGAAGGAATTTAGTTGACGCGATTCAAAACAATCCTGCATATAGGGGAATATACAGCCCCAGAACGGTTTTTCACCGTTATATAACCGAGGATGTGCCAATGAGTATGGTACCAATAGCATCATTAGCTCAAGTATATGGTATTTCTACAACTACTTTGAGCGCGGTTATCAGACTGTGTTCGGTGATCGCCAAAAGAGATTTTGTATCAGAGGGTAGAACCGTTGAAAAGCTTGGAATTAAAGATTTAACAGCTAAACAACTCAAAAAGTTGGTAATGGAAGGAACCTATTAGTGAGCCATAAAGGAAAGATCTTAGGTGCGTGCCTTGGAAATTGCGTACACGTTGCAGGCGTGATGAACTTCCTTGCTATTGCAGAGGAGGAAGGGTATGTAACTAACTTTCTTGGACCGGCAATTTCTATAGATTCACTGTTTGAGCAAATAGATAAGCAAAAGCCGGATATTGTGGCATTAAGCTATAGACTTACCCCTGAAGTAGCACAATCTCTTCTTTTAGAACTAAAAAGTCAGATCAAGCAAAAAAATATCGGCAATATAAGCTTTATCTTTGGCGGAACCGAACCGGTCGCTAAAATTGCCCGAGATTCAAAATTATTTGAACATGTTTTTACCCCCAAATCACATATCTCTGATATTGTTTCTTATCTTCGACAACAGATGCCTATTGTCCATAATGAAGAAATGCCGCAGGATATTGTGGGTAGAATATTGCATAAAAAGCCTTACCCTGTCCTTAGACACCATTATGGCCGACCGTCTCTTGAAGAAACTATAGAAGGTATTAAAGAAATAGCTGAATCCCGTGTTCTTGATGTTGTTTCCATTGGTCCCGATCAAAATACCCAACAATTTTTTTTCTGCCAGGATAAAATGGATCTTTCTCAGTCAGGTGCGGGTGGAGTGCCTATAAGATCTCAACAAGATTTTAAGGAGCTTTTTCAATCAACCCGCTATGGCAACTTTCCGATTATGCGCTGCTATAGCGGCACAAATAACCTTATTAAAATGGCGGATTTGTTAAAATCAACGATTAACAATGCCTGGGCGGCAATTCCTCTTTGCTGGTACAATTTATTGGATCGAAGAAGCGAAAGAGGAGTAGAAGAATCAATTTCTGAAAACCTAGACGCAGTTGAATGGCACGCAGAAAGAAATATCCCTGTTGAAATTAACGAACCACACCACTGGAGTCTAAGGGAAGCACACGATGCTATCGTGGTTGCTGCGGCTTACTTGGCTGCATATAACGCCAAAAATAGGGGGGTAGAAAATTATATTTCCCAGTACATGCTAAATACACCAGTGAGAACATCTCATTTAATGGATACGGCAAAAGCTTTAGCGCAAATTGAGTTAGTTGAATCTCTTCATGATGAACACTTCCTTTCATTCAGGCAGTTTCGAGCAGGACTTTTCAGCTTTCCCGAGAATCCCGATAGGGCCATGGGTCAGCTTGCGTCAAGCACCTATCTCGCCATGGCCTTGAAGCCGGATATTTACCATGTGGTGGGCTATTCCGAAGGACATCATGCCGCCATGGCATCAGAGGTTATAAGCAGTTGTTCTATAGCACAGCAGGTAATAGATGTATCAATAAAAGGCATACCGGACCTAACAATAGATCCTCGAATTCAAGAACGAAAGAGCGAATTAATAAGAGATGCGAAACAAATATTAGGAGCGTTTTCAAAAATCGCCGGACCGGATATAGAAGATCCACTAACAGATGCAGAAACAATTGCCAAAGCAATACGTATGGGTATTCTCGATGCTCCACATTTAGCAGGAAATGAATTTGCCAAGGGAAATATTGTTACAAAAGAAATAAATGGAGCATACTATGCTTATGATCCTATAAACCGGCACATTATTAAGGAAGAGGAACGAATTCAATCAATTCTATCGGATAAATAGATTTTTCTTTGTGTATATACACTCAAAATAGCTTAAATATCTGTATATGAAAAACCAATAAGATATGCCTGATGCCAAAGGGCGCTGGTCTCATAGATGACAATCGGTAAGAAGGAGGCAAAATGTCAGCAACTGAGTTTTGGTCACATTGGGCGTGGCCCTTCGCAACTGCTATTTTAGGATATTACTTTAGCTATCTCGTATTCAAGCAGTATCTTGAGAGAAAAAAATACCATCAGTTAGCTTGGTTTTTTGGCTTATTTTTATATGCCACAGCCGCCGCGATGGAAGCTTACTCGGAATTCACTTTTAATTGGAACCCTACTATATATAGGATATACATTGTACTTGCTGCCATACTAGTCGGTTTTTTAGGATTAGGCAGCCTATATCTGGTCTTCAAACGCAAGATTTGGGGACATATATTTCTTATATATTTATTAGTCTGTATCACCATATTCTTTTATGGCACATTTACTGTGAACCTTGACACATCCAAACTTATTGCTGGTATAACTGTCGGCGGAAATGCTCTTGGTGAACGTTTTACTTTTCCGCGCATTTGTTCATTCTTATTTAACATACCCGGAACCATCCTGCTACTTGGAGCAGCCATATACTCCATTATTCTGTTTGCAGCAAAGAAGGAATATTCCTTCAGGGTCTGGGCGAACATACTAATCGCGCTTGGTACCATAGTAATCGCTGGCGCTGGTGCGATGGCGCATACAGGTCGTACTGTTGGTTTATATCCGGCCGAAATGTTGGGATCAGCGCTACTTTTATGGGGATTCTTAAAAGCAGGCACCCTTAAGAAAGATGAAATCCCACAAGATATGTCACACCAAAAAAGTTAAGTGTTTCCAATACATTTCATAGCAGTAATTTTCTGATATACAGACATCTTATAAAACCGTATTTTTCTTAAAAATATTTTGGAGGTAAGGGGGTGGGTATGGCACTAATGCGAATAACCATTATCCCTGTTGGGACAAAAGAAACAAGCATCAGCAATTATATTGCCGACGTAATCCGGCTGCTTAAAACTGAAAAAGCAAAATACATGGTCACGGATATGGGAACAATGGTTGAAGGAGACTCCAAGTTTCTCTTTTCAATTGCTGAGAAAATGCATGATACCCTGTTCAAAAAGAGTATTTATAGAATCGTAACCACTATTGAAATCGATGATAGAAGAGATAAAAATGTACATCTAGGAGACAAAATCGAATCCATAAAAAAGAAACTCGATTAAACAAGGGAGCACCTTAGCTCTAAATGTTATTTATTAATAGTTCAAAATTTCACATTGTTGGTAGGATTTTGCATTTATTTGGCGAAAAGTTACATGTTTGTTCATAATTGGCAGGCAGCCATTCAATATACGATAGGAAGATAGGGCAGCAGAAATATGTAGTTTAAGCAATAAGTTATTATGCCAGTGATGAGCGCTTTGTAAGATATCCAGGTTGTGATAGAAAAGGAGAAGAAATGCAAGAAACAACAATTAGTGTTTCTAAGAGGGGTTTTATAATAGTAATCATATGTTTTTGTATCTTTTTTACTCTTTCGTCCAGCACCTTTTATAATAGCAATATTTCAGGAAAACCAAGCTATAGACTCTCACAAAATACAGCTTTTGCTTCATCCGGAGCAGCTACAGAAGAAACAAAGCCGGTAAAATATTCTATTTGGCAAGACTTTTGTGCAGTTATCTTTGCTGCTATTATTATTGCCAGTGCATATACAGTTATTAAAAGATTTGCGGCAAAACCTCAAAAAGAAGAAGACAAGCACCCTGATCATTAATTTTTGCATCAGTAAATTTAAATCCATACCAATAGATCTAAAGGGGGTCTTGTAATTGTTATCCCATCGTAAAGCCTTTTTTATGTACTGGATATGTCTTTTATCGTTATTGATTCTTCTTGCAATCGCTCCCAGAGGAATTACGTCAAGCAGTATTGAATCGACTTCCGGTCTTGAAGGTAATCCCTCCGTAGAACTAATCCCGGAACAAACAATGGCTGAAAAATCAAAAATATCAATTAAAGAAAGATATTCGGCACCTGAGATATTTGCCGAAGGATTTACAAAAAGTGACTGGTTGTTCGTGGTGTTTTATAAATACCGTTTTCGCATTGACCTTACGCTTGCACCTGCATTTACAGGAACGCATATTAATCTTTCCACCAAAATGCCCGGTCAGATAATAAAAACCACCAACGCAGCCAGCACTGATAAGAACATTGCAACCTGGAAATTAAAGCTCGGTAAAAAATATGAGATGGAAGTCGGTTCACGTGATATTAGATGGTGGCTTATCGTTCTGGTATTTTTGCTGCTAGTAGGATATGTTTATGCCTGGTTTTGTCTTCGAAGGCAGGAGACACAAAGCGATATCAACAAAAAAGCAAGTGGTCCGGAGCATGATAGCCAAGAATTTTAATTAAAGAGAGCGCTGGTATTTGTTTCCTATTTCCTCAACCATTTCAACTCTTCTCTTGTGCCGCTCGCCCTTGGGAAGATCTCCTGCAAACTTTGTATTAAGCCAGGTGTCTACAATGTTTATTGCTTCAATAGGCTTTTGATTAAGCCGCCGTCCCGGTAATGTAATAACATTTAGATTGTTATGCGCTGCGGCAAAATATGCAATCTTCTCATCCCAACACGGCGCGGCAAATATGCCCGGTACTTTGTTTGCAGTAATAGCCATACCAATACCTGTTCCGCAGATTAGAACACCTACTGAATCCTTGGTTTTTACTACCTCTGATGCTACTTTTTCCGCAAAGGCCGGGTAGTCGTCTTTGTCATCAAATTTATAGCTCCCCATGTCTACGCATTCAATATCCTTTTTGCCTTCGAAATGCCTTAGAAGAAGCTTTTTTACTTCATACCCGGCATGATCCGCCCCAAAAAATATTTTCATTTTATATGCCTCCCATTATCTATTAAATATTGTCTTAACTCTAATAACAAGCCTTTTCCATAAATAATGACCTTCAACTTCTTCCATTTTCTTTAATCTGCGCAGATGTCTTTTACTATCACCTGACACATCAAACGGTGTTTCCAACCACGATCTTAAAATTATCTCGACTTCTCCTTCCTCGAGATCTCCCCTTAAGCATATTACATTAGCATTATTATGTGATGCCGCTTTTTTTGCAGCCTCTTCCGAATAACATAAAGCAGCCCGTATACCAGGTACTTTATTTAAATCCATGCTCATTCCAATCCCGGTACCACAAACAGCAATTCCCCTGCTACACTCATTATTTAAAATTTTATCTGCTAATAGTTTAGCAAAATCCGGGTAGTCATCCAAAGGATTCAAGGCATGGGGCCCGTAATCTTCGAAACTTATTGTGTTCATTTCATCGCGTTCCTGTCCCATTTTTTGCAGTATAAGCATTATCTTAGCTTTTTCCGCAAAGCCCGCGTGATCCGATACAATTCCTATCTTCATATAAATCACCCCATATTATTATAAGCCGTTTTTTTTATTCTTTTTAGCTAATCGCATGCCAAAAGCCTTAAAAGAAAGACTATTGCATATAATACTTAATAATCGCACAATCGCGCCATATTGAGATATTAACTATTGATATACGATTTCATAAGCATATATCAAGCTTGTTTTATAATTAGCCAACCAGACCTCGCGACCATCAAGAGATACTGCTACTCCAATAGGCCATGTGCTTGTAGGGACTGTAAAGATTTGCTGCATATTTTCAACATCCATTACACCTAGATTATTATCCCTGTAGTTGCATATAAAAACATACTTTTCATTAGTTGATAATTCTATCGTCCTCGGCTGGTGCCCGGATTTTCCAATACTTACAACCGAATCCAGAGATGTATCCAGTTTTCTTACTTTACCTTCTAAGTTATTGCTGATGTAAATCAGCTTTCCATCTTTTGATATCACAATATGCCTGGGATTTGACCCTACCGGAATCGACTTTATTACCTTATGATCGTTAGCAATATCAATTTTTGTCAAAGTACTTCCGCCCATAATGGCTATATATGCATTTTTACTATCGGGCGTAAAGCAGATACCGCGGGGAATGCGGCCAACTTTTACGTCTTTAACCAATCTCTGCTCTTTAACACTAATAACGGAGACGGAACCGGAATTCCAATTGGCTACATATACCCATTCTTCATTCGGTGAGGCCGCAACTACTTTTGGAATCTGTCCTACACCAATTTCACCAATTACTTTTCCTTCTACCGTATCAATAACCAGTATCTTCGATTTATTGTATAGCGATACCCAAGCATACCGGCCCTTATTGGTAAAATCGCATTCCACCGGTTCATCTTCTACGGAGATAGTTTTTACAATCTCGTAATTTTCAGCATCAATCATAACAACTTTCTTTGCATATAGGCAATTAACAAAGAAGTATTTACCCCCGGGCATTGCTTCAATTGATTTTGGGCCTACCGGTACTCTTATTTCTTTTACTTT
>Ga0209270_1004235_pt1 | contig 11235 bp, 10 predicted proteins | sample MTBAKSrepl1MetaG_FD_187456 | JGI IMG/M metagenome (GOLD analysis project Ga0209270, IMG submission 187456) | Enrichment culture microbial communities from Arthur Kill intertidal strait, New Jersey, USA, that are MTBE-degrading - MTBE-AKS1... | ecosystem: Environmental > Aquatic > Marine >...
AAAAATGCTCGATGATCGAAGTGCAAACGGTCTCTGCCATAGGAAGACCTCCTTGGGATAGATTTCACCAAGGTATTCTCCCACACTTCGATCAACATGTCCAGCGGTATTACATGCGATTGCCCTGTTCCTTTCACAGCTCAGGCTTGACAGGTCCAATGTTATGCAGTAATGAAAGTGGAAATCCAGGGGCAACTCGGGAGCCCTGTCGGATTCATAGCGGCGGCGCCGGTAATAGTCTTGTATGGGCGGTGTTCTCGCCGGGAAAATCGAGTCTGCAAGCCTCTGTCAAAGGAAAACTTTTGCCCCATTCGCATTCATTCGCGGTTCGGGTGCATTTTCAGGATAAAGAGGACCGATCACAAAGGAGAACGGCTGGATGGAAGATAGAGAAAGGGAAACCGTCCCGGAAGAAGAGACGCCGGACCCGGCAGAGGTGGAGGAGGAAGATTTCTCCGCGCTTTTCGAGGCGAGTCTGAAGAAGGTGAAAAAGGGGGTCCGGACCGACAGCCGGGTGACGGGAACCGTGGTGAGCATCGGTGAGGAATGGGCTTTTGTGGATATCGGAGGCAAGAGCGAAGGGGTGATCGCGGCCCAGGAGCTGCTGGACGAAAACGGGAAGCCCACGGTTTCGGTCGGGGATCCCATCTCCGCCTATGTGGTAAGCACCCGGGACGGGGAGACCGTCTTGAGCGTCAAGATGACCGCCGCCGCCTCCAGTGAATCCCTGGAAGGGGCCTACAGGAGCGGGCTCCCCATAGAGGGGGTGGTCGCCTCCGAGCGCAAGGGCGGCTATCAGGTAACGGTCTTTGGAAAAGAGGCCTTCTGCCCCTATTCCCAGATGGACCTGCGCGGGGTTTCGGATCCCGATGGATATGTCGGGAAGAGACTGGTCTTTCGGATCGCCGAGTATGAGAAGGGGGGCCGCAATATCGTGCTGTCCAGAAGACAGATCCTGGAGGAGGAGCGGCAGAAACAGGTGGATCGACTCCGTCAGTCCCTCCACGTGGGGGACCTGATCTCGGCCCATGTCACCAGGCTGGCTCCGTACGGCGCCTTCGCGGACATCGGTGGCATCGAAGGTCTCATCCCCATGTCGGAACTGGGGTGGAACCGTGTGGCCTCGGCCTCGGACGTCCTGTCCCCCGGGGAAACGGTCGAGGTGAAGGTCCTGGATCTGGATTGGAACGGCGGAAGGATCAGCCTGAGTCTCAAGGCGACACAGGAGGATCCGTGGGCCACCGCCGGGGAGCGCTACACCGAAGGCGCCGTCATGACCGGACAGGTGATGCGGCTGGCCCCGTTCGGGGCCTTTGTGCAGCTTGAGCCGGGAATCGAAGGCCTGCTCCACATCTCCAGCCTGGGTCTCGGGAGAAGGGTCGCCCATCCCAAGGAGGTTGTCTCGGAGGGGGAGGAACTCCAGGTCAGGATCGCCTCGGTGGATGCGGCCGGCCGGCGTATCGGCCTTGAATTGAGCTTTCCATCTTCCGGCGACACGGAAGGGGCGCAGGCGGAACTGGAGCCGGGCGCCATCCTGACAGGCGCCGTGGACGCGGTCAAGCCCTATGGGGCCTTTGTCCTCCTTCCCGGGGGGAAGACGGGCCTCCTTCATATTTCGGAAATGGCCGGCGACACCACCGGGGATCTGAGGCGAAAATTCCCCCAGGGATCGTCGGTCACGGTCCAGGTGGTGAAGGTGGACCCTGGGTCGGGCAAGATCTCCCTCAGCACAAAGGGTCTTGAAGCGGCGGAGGAAACCCGGGCGTTCAAGGCCTACCAGGGTGAGAAGGGGGGCTCCGGATCATTCGGGACCCTGGCCGCGGTTTTCAAGAAGGCGGGCCGAAAACAGGCTGAGAAGATCAAATAGATTCGGAGGGTGTCGGGATCTGGCTTGGCAGGATGCAAGTCCGGCAGAAAAATCAGGGTGTCATATTGTCCGTTCCCCCGTCTGGTCTTCATCGGTCGTGCCTGGTTCGTTGGTCCTGAGATCGCGAAGGATTTCTGTGATCTCGGCGTGGAATCTCTTCGGGGCGCTTACATGGCCCCACCCCTTCTGGGTCTGGAACAGGCCGTCAAAGGCCGTATCGTAGAAGGACCTCATGAGGTGGGGGATCTCTCGCTCGTTTAAAATGGAATCCAATACCTGGGCCTCGAAATGATTATCAAGCACTTCCACCTTTTCATATTCGTCCATCGCTTTTCCTCCCCTGGATAACTGCAAGGCCCGCCAATGTGAGGTAGCAGTCTGGGAAATGTTGAGTAAAGGGGTAACCTTGGCGAAAATCAGTGGGATTGAAAAAACTCCACCACCAATTTGGTCACATACCCTTCCGGATCCTTGGAATTGATAGCCATTACCTCTGCCCAATGGCCTACGTATTCCGCCATTAGGGGTTCTTTGGCGGCCTGGGCCGTGGCAGCGCTCCATACTTCGTCGGTATAGTCTGAGAACTCTATAGCCCTCAGCGATATTTCGGGCGCCGGATTCAGTGCGCGAACAGCCTTGACAAAATTCTCTGACGCAAGCCCGAACCCGGGGAGATCGTTATAGGTGTCTATGACCAGAAACGGGGGCTGATTCGGGTTGATGTGCATTTGGGGAGAGGGATCGGTCAAATTCGCGGCTTCCCATCCGCCGAATGCGTCTTCTATGATCTTTTTATACATTACGACTTCATCGGCGGTCAACCCCAAGGGGTTGTTGGGATAAGCCACCAGGTCCGGCAGATAATAGACGCCGCTCATGGAGATGACGGCCCTGATGTCAGATAAAGTGTATCCAACGGCCTTTAACCATGTCTCATCCGTCGCCAGAAGCGATACCAGGTGTGCCCCCGCGGATTGGCCGAAAAGATACATTTTATTTGCATCGCCAAAGGGGGCGATGTTTTGTTTGAGCCAGGCAAAGGCCGCGGCCACGTCCTCTATGTGGTCCGGGTGCAGGGCGTTTCCCCCCTCCTCATTGGACAGCCGATAGTTGACCACGGCGATCGTGAAATCGTGAAACCCTGCCAGGGTATTGCCGAGTGTTGTGTACAGATCCTTGTCCCCCTGTCGCCATGCTCCTCCGGGCACGAACATGATAACTTTGTTGGCGGCCGAGCCGTCAGTGTAATACACGTCAAGCTGGTGTCGCTCCAGGGGCTCGGCGTTTAGATAGGTAAAGGTCTGTTTGTAAACGCTTTTTATTTGAAGCCCCGGCGTTATGGTCCCCAGCCGCCAATAAAGTCCCGTTGGATCGGCCGGGTTGGCATACCGTAATAAGGTGACGTCCTGAGGCCCCCCGCCCATTTCGAGCGTTTTGAGAGTGATGTCGGCATTGGACGACAAGTTTAGCGAGTCCACACTAAAGACTTGCGCATAGGTGAAGGAAACCGGCAAAAACAGAGACAACAACATGATGATGATCCGCATAGCACACTCCTCTTGGCAGCAAATAACAATCTTTTAAATGATGAGTACCTTTCGCCCCGGGTCCTGTGCCCTATTTCCAACTGAAAGGTTTTCCATGTCTTGAAAGACGATATCTATTAGAGTATCGTCAAGTTGGCACGGCGCTTGAGCTGAAATCGCATACAAGGCAGGATTGTTGAGTGAATTGAGCGGCAGGACGCAGCATTTAAAAGACTATTGCTGAGCCACCCCCGTATTCGGCAGCACCTTCAGGGTCCCTCCTCCTGTTACACGGGGTGCATACATCTGGGTGGTTCCCGTCGCATCTGTAAACAAGCCGTTCCCGCCTTCGCTGATGGAGACCGTACCCGCAGTGGTCTTCACCGGGGCCTCGGGGTATGTGTCCTGGTCCAATTTAATGGTCGCCCTGTCCCTCGCCTCATTCAGAGCAGCCTGTATGGTGGAAAAGCAGGGGGTTTTGCCTCCGCAGTTTCCGTATTTGCTCACATAGAGGAGCATAGGGCTCATGCTTGAAAAAAAGCCTTTAATCGTGTTGTTCGGATCAGAACCAAAATCAAATAAATCTTCCCATGTATTGCCATCGGAGCTCGCAAAGCTTTCACCGGGATTGGATGTCGCCTTGGAAGAATAATAGCGTAAGTAACGTTCAATGGGAATGGGATAGGTATAGGAAGTGTTTTCAAACCGGATCACAATCGAAAAGGCCGCCCCATGGGTCAGGGCCAGGGGAGAATCCAGATTGACCGTATAGTATCCGGGATATGTGTTGGTTCCGGTTTGGGTGGGGCCGCCAGGGTCCAGCTTCTCGGCTGGCCTGCGGTAACCCCAGAGTAAACCGAAATGGTGTAGGCGGTATTTCTGTCATTGGTGATAGAGCCGACGGCGCTGAGGGAGTGACTGTCCGTGGCCGTGAACAGATTCGCGGGCAACGCAGTGGTCGAACCGTAACCCAAATCACCAACCCAGCCCAGCGGATCGTACTGGTAGAGGCCATCGTAATGGGTCGTTGCCTCGGCGTTGTTGAAAGAGACGAATTCCTGTAGGGAGGTGTCATAATAGGAGATGTAAAAAAACCCGTTCTCTCCCCAGCCGGTTCCTCAGCTGTTTTTGGCGATAAAGGCCCTGTTTTCGGGGGGAATGGTACTGAATCTGTTTCTGTCGTAATTGTCATCCCACCCGACCACCGCCACCGCATGGTTGCCTCGGGGATCCCCATCGTAGTAATAGCTGTTTGTCGCTGAGTTCCAATGGGTGTTGGAATAATTAAATGCAAAATAGAGCGCCCCGTAAGTGGTCAGAAAGTGCTTAACCGTGTCGTTGTCCGTTGCGCTCGTTCGTTCCGGAAGAAAGACGACCTGCTGCACATGCTTCAAGGGCGCAAAGTCATCCCCGGCAGTGAAAGCGTAGGGATGCAGGACATCCGACTAGTTCAGAGGCCCGCTCCATCGGGCGAGATAGGCATGGGAGATAAAGGCGTTCCCCCCGTCGCATTCACCCCAATGAAAGCCATGGGTGCATTGAGGTCCTGTTCGGAGAAATTAGTTGTCTCTGCGGGCTTGAGAAAAAACTCCAGGGAGGCGTAGGCGCCAAAGTCCCAGCAGGAGCCGCAACCACCCTGGTCTCTCACGGGCGTCAGCTTGTCCTGTGTGCGCAGGTCATAAGAAGAGGTGAACGCTCTCTTCCCGGAAGGAAGGAGTCCTTTGGCATGAGACAAATCCACCGGAGGCGGCTTGTACCCCAGGGGATACCCGTTATCGGACATCGCCTTCCTCCCTCCTTCAAAGGCACGGAGGAATTCAGGGTTGAGCGGGGCCATGCGCAGTGGATTCGCGCCGGTGTCTGCAGCCGGATGGTCAACGGGAAAAAACAAAAAACCGGCAATGAACACCGTAAAGAAAGCGCAAAGGAAACCGCATTGAAAAGAAAAGTCTCTTTTCACAAAAATCTCCGATTTTTTATTTTTTCTGATAATGACATATGTAATGTGAAATATGCGATACCTAACACTCGACGAAGTCCAGCCCTTTGTAGTTATTAGTGAAATTATTTTCTGAAAAACTGTAATAAAGGAAGTGGAAAAGGAGATTTTTAATAAAGATTTGATGGAAAAATGTCGATAAAGGTAAAGATGTCCAGGTCCAAATGGCCCGGCTTCGGGTTATCCCTCAAAGGGCAGAGCCAAAGAACGCTGACCTGGTCCTGAGGACCAGTTTTTTATGTTAAAATTGAGACGCCCATCCGTAACCTGCTTTTGAAACGGATAGGCACGATATAGTCTGGTGAGGATTACGTGAGCGGAAATTTAATTTCGTGGACCACCATGTATTGGGCCTTGCCGCTTTCGGCGGGATGTATCTGCGCGTTTATTGCCATTTACCTGTTCGATCATCGGCAACAGCACGGGGCGAAACCCTTGATCTTGACAATGGCGGCGGTTGCATTGTGGTCCATTGCCTATGCCATGGAGTTTCGGAGTCCTACCATTGCGGACAAACTGTGGTGGGTCAAAATAGAATATATCGGCGCGAGTTGGGTCGGGTTTCTCTCTCTCCTTTTCATCCTTGCCATCACTGATAGGAAAAAATGGCTTACCTTTGCCCGGCTTTGGTATCTGGTCATCATACCCGTTGCAGGTCCTTTTCTGGCCTTTACCAATGAATTCCATGGGCTGGTGTGGGAGAAGGCCTGGCTGGATGTGAGCTTGTCGGCGCCGGTGGTGGCATATGAAAGGGGCATAGCGTTCTGGATCATAGCCGGATACTCCTATGCATTGCTGCTGGCCGGCACCTTGATTTTGCTCCAATTCTACCGCCGGTCCGTGGGCATTTACCGGAGACAGGCCTGCATTGTCCTTCTGGGCATCGCCGTACCGTGGCTGAGCCACGCCCTGTATGTATTCGGATGCAGTCCTGTGACCGGACTGGATCTGACCCCTTTTGCCTTTACCGTTTCTGGCATCATCTTCTGCTTCGGGCTGTTCCGGTTCCAGCTCCTGGACATCGTGCCCATCGCCCGGGAGGCACTCCTGGAGGCAATCGGCGATGCGGTGCTGGTATTGGATCTGAAGGATCGTATCGTGGAAAAGAACGCAGAGGCCGACCGTCTGATGGGAAATGGATCTATCGGGGTTATCTACAAAGAGGCCTCCGGAGTGCTCCCCGTGATTTTAAGCAGCGTCCAAAAACTCAAGAACCGAAAACGCAACCAGTCTGAAATCCAATTGGGGTCGGAGGGGAGAAGGCAAAGTTATCATCTTCAGGTATCTCCCCTGGTTTCGCGCAAGGATCAGACCGTTGGATGGCTGGTCTGTCTGCGGGACATCACCGAGAGCAGGCTTGCCGAGGCGGCGCTTCGCGACAGCGAGGAAAAATTCCGCAGCATCTGCGACAATGCCCTGGACGGCATTGTCATGATCGATCCCAATGGCAAGATCTCGCTCTGGAACCGTTCAGCAGAAACCATCTTCGGATATAGGGAAACGGAACTCCTGGGAAAGGGGCTTCACACGGTGCTGGCGCCCCGCCGATACTACGGGGAATATTCCCAACGACTTTCCGAATTCACGGTGACCGGCATGGGTCCGACGATCGGCAAGACCGTGGAACTTTCAGCCCTGAAAAAGGATGGAACGGAATTTCCCATCGAGCTGTCCGTTTCCAGTCTTTCCCTCAAGGATCAATGGCATGCCGTCGGGATTGTTCGTGATATAACTGTCCGTAAGCGGGATGAGGCGGAAAGGGCCCGGCTTCAGGACCGGCTGCAGCGCGCCCAGAAAATGGAGGCCATCGGAACCCTGGCAGGCGGTGTGGCCCATGACCTGAATAATATCCTCTCCGGCATCGTAAGCTATCCGGATTTACTCCTGATGCAGATTCCCGAGGACAGTCCGCTAAGAGGCCCTCTTCAGACCATACGGCAATCCGGCAGGAAGGCGGCAGCCATCGTTGAAGACCTGCTGACACTGGCAAGGCGCGGCGTTGCCGCCAATGACATCGTTTGTCTCAACCAAGTGGTCTCCGAGTAGCTGGACAGCCCGGAATTCCATAACTTGTCTGCTGCCCATCCTGGGTTTCGTGTGTCCACGCACCTTTGTGACCATCTGCCCAGTATCATGGGATCGCCGCTTCACCTGTCCAAAACCCTCATGAATTTGGTCATCAACGCAGCCGAGGCCATGCCGGACGGCGGGATCGTAAACATCCGTACCGGTTCAACCTATGTCGACCAGCCGATCAAGGGATACGAAAAAATGGAACCCTGCAACTACGTGATGCTGACCGTTTCCGACGAGGGAGTCGGCATACCGGAAAAGGATCAAAACAGGATTTTCGAACCCTTTTACACCAAGAAACATATGGGAAAAAGCGGAACCGGACTGGGCATGGCCGTGGTGTGGGGAACCGTAAGGGACCACCGCGGGTATATCGATATGGAAAGCGCCGAAGGGGTCGGCACGGCCTTTACCCTCTACTTTCCGGTGACCCATACGCAGTCACCATCATCCTCAACACCTGTCGGGGTGGGAGCGTGCCGGGCAGACGGGGAGACCATTCTGGTGGTTGACGATATGGCCGAGCAGCGGACCATCGCCTCATTAATGCTCCGCCAGCTCGGCTATGCCGTTGAAACGGTCGAGAGCGGAGAGGCGGCCCTACGCTTTCTCAAGGGCCGGCAGGTCCATCTGGTTATTCTGGACATGATCATGGATCCTGGAATGGACGGCCTGGATACGTATCTGGCGATCCAGAAGCGGACGCCCGGGCAAAAGGTGCTGATCGCGAGTGGATTTTCGGAAAGCCACCGGGTGCGTGCAGCGCAAAAGAGCGGCGCCGGAGCGTACATCAAAAAGCCTTACTCCATCGAGACGCTGGCGGCCATGGTTCGAAAAGAGCTGGATCGGAAAGGTTCCTCCGGTCCTCCCCCTGGAGACAAGGATGCGGGACACGTTCCAATGGCCTCGAAATCAGCAATTCTCATCATGAGGCAGACATAGCGGCAAAATTCTGTGTGGGTGGCTTGCCAAGAATTTCGCGGCTCGGAAGCCGCTCTTACACGGCGATTCTTCCAAAATGAAAATTGATGCCCTGAAATAGTTCGCCAGAAGCACCTCTTTACAGGTGTCTTCTCCCATCCCTCCAACCCCATAAATCTCGCATACCTGCTCCGCCAATGAATCCAGAGACTCCGATCGATAATGTGGTGCAGCAGACCAGGGGCATCAAATCGTGACGATCTTGGAACATACAATTAGGTTCGTGACCCGACACAAGATGTCTGGCAGATTTTATACGAGCGTTGGATCACAAAACGCCCTTCCCGTAATGAAGATCTTCCTCCCGAGGGAAAAGGCCCTTTTCAGGGGGTGCATATCACAGACTTTGACGTTTTTATGTGATTTTGGGCAGCATAGGTGTAGGCGTTACCGAGTGGGGTCTAATAGAGGCCTGTCACTATCGCAATTTTTTGATCCAGTGTTTTGATTAAATCCTGTGGAACGGATCCAATTGGTGATTGGTGCGGGAAGTTTCTTCGTTTTTCTGGCAGAAACCCAGGAAATAAGACAGTAATTGTTTAGTGCAAAATGATACATATAATGATTTCAATAAGTTAGCAATAAAGGCCGACAGCCTGATAGATCAGTTTCTGGATGGGCAGAAGAAAAGCGCCTGTCCAGGGCTCAATGACGCTCAGGAATTGGAATAAAGGAACACGGAGACTCCCAGGTCTGCGGGATGCAGGGGCCTTCCAGACCGGCAGCCGAGGCGGAATTGCGGCGAAGACGCCTTCCTGTGTCGAGCCTGGCAGGCATGCCAATCATACAGGGTGTGTACATTCCCCGGGCGCAACTTACCCTTCGCTATGAGCGTTCTCTGCTATGACAACTTAGTAAATTTTAAGGGCGACGGCTCAATTGGAATATCGTGCGAGCGGGTTTTGCTTGACACCCAGAACCATTTCTCATAGACTCTTTCCCAAGAATAAGCGGGGTCTTATCATCCACCTGTAAAGGAACGTTAAGCTGAAAAGGAGGTTGTATTTTGCAATGAGATACATACTGCTATTGATGGTCCTTATCTTGGTTTTGGCCGGCGGCTGTTCAAGTGAACCCGAAGAAAAACCTAAACCGCCTGCTTCCAAGGCTAAGGCAGCCGTTGCGACTCCAGCTCCCCCTGCTGTGAAGCCACAGGCAGTCTCTGGTAAGGCAGCCCGGTTCACGGCCACAGGCAAGGAAATGGCTCTCTGGAAAGTCTCGCGCAGCAATGCTGTGGCCGCTCACCCCAAGGGCATTTTGATCACCTCCGCGGAAAAGGCCCCAAAAAGCGCCGGAACCACCCAGGGCGCTTTTGTGCGTGTGCCGGATAACTTAGAGGCTGCGGTTGGTGGAGGACGGGTGAGAGTCAGCGTCACGGCCAAAAAGGCGGAGAAAAAGGGTTCCGGAGCTTTTGCTGTGGCTTACTCCACTAACGAGGTAGGTAACAGCGGTTGGAAGCGTTTTGATGCTCCTGAGGCCTTCAAGACATTTTCCTTTGGATACAAAGTGGGCCCCAAGAAAAAAGGGAATGGCGATTTTGTTGGGATTTGGGCCGATACTTCTGGATCCGGAAACGGGATTGTGGTGCAGTCTCTGACAGTGGAAAAAATCGGGCCATAGTTCCGACGTGCGCCAAGAAGTGAAAAGAGCCAAAGGGCAGGGCCGGAAACGGCTCTGCCCTGTTTTTTGCGGCAGTGTAATGGCGGGTTGTGCCACTGCAACTATCTGATATTGTCTCTATTAATTCCAAACTGATTTCCCGAAATGGGCCTTTAAGGATTGGGCACGTAGTGCCCCCCTGCCCATGTTGGTAGAGCAATGGTTTTCTCGAGGCGGGATGCACAATTCTGTTTGATGAGATCAAAAGGTATCCCGTCTGAGAATTGTGAGATTGACACGCGGACAGTGCCGATTTGTTTGAAGGAACCGATTGATCTCGTTCAAAAGGTTTGGCATTTGTATTTTTTGACAGAAAGCCCGAGTTCTCATACACACGGAACGACAGGCTGGATACACGCCGGTCTTGCACTTAAACATTCTTATAGGGATGAAGATTTCACCAGCTGTTCTACGAAATATAACTTACTGTATTTCCAAAATATTATAGGTTTTGAGCAGTCTATCTTCTCTTGTGACTAAGAGCACCCCTAAGGGAATTCATGGGCCATTTCCAAGCTGATTTGAATACGAATTTGCTGTCTTCAGGCAAACAGCTTTTTTAGGGCATGCCAAACCTTTTGAACGTTACCGATGAATTACCATACCATAGAGGGGATAGGTTTGCCTATAGGAAGTGGTGCCATGGAAAGCGCCATCAGAAGGGTCGTCAATTTGAGGCTCAAAGGTCCCGCAATTTATTGGAATGTCGGAACCGCTGAGGCGATGCGAACGTTACGGTTTTACTTCAAGGCAGGTCGCTGGAACATGTTGAAAAGTCAAGCTGTTACTCCTACACTTGATGCACTCATTTTGGCCCTACTTTTTACAGATGCGCCCATTGTGATCTTGAAGTGATTAGGCGTTCGCGGAGGATACCCAAATCAATGAAGAATGACCGTGATTTGTTGGTCTATCTGGTTTGGAAGATCTGCAGGCTGCCCAACGAAGAAAATGGCCGGTTGTTTGGCATGACCTATTCCGCGATAAGCCATATTTTGAGTTCCACCTAAAAGCTGCAAGCTCGAATTTTTATGTTTATTTAACTGTATGATTTGCCAATATTTGTTCGAACATATTGCGCTACCAAATCCACATTGAAATGCTGAACAATATTTGATCCCTTGGGAAGT
>Ga0209270_1004238_pt1 | contig 11229 bp, 9 predicted proteins | sample MTBAKSrepl1MetaG_FD_187456 | JGI IMG/M metagenome (GOLD analysis project Ga0209270, IMG submission 187456) | Enrichment culture microbial communities from Arthur Kill intertidal strait, New Jersey, USA, that are MTBE-degrading - MTBE-AKS1... | ecosystem: Environmental > Aquatic > Marine >...
AGGATCCCCGAATACGCGGCCCGGTCCATCTGACCCAGCCCCAGGCGGACCGAGTCGGCCATCTCGCTCACCCCCGCCTCGTTCACCACCAGCCGCGCGCCGCTGGAGGCAAGGGCGGCTTCGCACCTGCCCGGGTCCGGGCCGCAGACCACCACGATTTCCGGCACGCCGGCGGCGCGGAGGGTGTCGACGGTGTGGCGGAGGACCGTGCGGTCACCGAGGGGCAGGAGCTGCTTCAGTCGCCCCATCCTCGTCGCCGAGCCGGCGGCAAGTACCAGCGCTGCTGCGGGAAGCACCATGGGTCCTCCGTTGCTGTATGATCTGGGCCATGATGCTGACGGCGATCTCCTCGGGGGAAACCGAACCGATCTCGAGCCCTACGGGGGTGATCACCCGGCCGATCTCCTCGGCCCGATACCCCATTTCCTTTAATTTCTTGCGAAACAGGCTTTTCTTGCGGCGGCTGCCGAGCAGGCCGATGTAGCCCGCATCGGTTCCCAGCGCCGACCGGACGGCATCGAGATCATGGTTGTGGCCCCGGGTGGCGATGACCATGAACGTCCCCGCGTCCACCGGGATGTTTTCGCAGGCCCTGGTGAAGTCTCCCAGCACCAGTTCATGGGCGTCCTGGTTGGGGCCGGGCTCGACGAACTCGGACCGGTCGTCCATGAGGGTAACCCGGAAGCCGCAGAACCGCGCGGTTTTTGCCAGGGCCCTGCCGACGTGGCCGGCACCGAGGATGACCAGGTGCGGTTCGGGGGTCACCGCTTCAATATACACCAGCATGCTGCCGCCGCAGACCAGTCCGCCCTCGCCCCCGGTGAGCGAAAACGGCAGGGTCTGCGGCCTGCCGTCCTCCATGACCATGGCCGCCGCCTGGATCACCTCCGCCTCGAGGCAGCCGCCCCCCAGGGTGCCCATGATCGTGCGGTCGTCGCGCACCAGCATCTTGGCGCCCTGCTTCTGCGGCGACGAGCCGCGGCACTCGACGATGGTCGCAATGGCCGACGTCCTGCCCAGGCGCTTCAGCCGCAGAGCCTCTTCATAAATATCCATGTCTATGCCGCTCCCGCCTTGACCGCAGCCTTCACCGCCGCCGCATTCATGGGCAGGGTCCTGATCCGGGCCCCGGTGACGGCAAAAACCGCGTTGCCGACGGCCGGGATAACCGGCGGCACGCCCGGCTCGCCGATGCCGCCAAGGGCCTCGCCGCTTTCCACGATATGCACGTCCACCTCGGGCGCCTCGCTCATGCGCAGAATTTCGTAGTCAAAAAAATTCGCCGACCTGACCCCGCCGGCCGCCACCTCGACCTTCTCCCTGAGGGCGGCGGAGAGCCCCATGATGATCCCGCCCATCATCTGGTCCCGGACAATGGCGGGGTTGACCACGGAGCCGCAGTCCACCGCGCAGGTCACCTTGTGCACGGTCACCGCGCCGCTTCGGTCGTCGACTGAAACTTCGGCCACTTCGGCCACGTAGCTGCCGAAGGAGAGGTGATAGGCAATGCCGCGGCCGCGGCCCTCGGGAAGGTTTCCGCCCCAGCCCGCCTTTTCCGCCGCCGCCTCCAGCACCCGCCGCGCCCGGGGGTGGTCCCCAAGCATGGCCAGCCGGAACTCCAGAGGGTCCCTGCCGGCGGCATGGGCCAACTCGTCGACGAAGCTCTCCACGGTAAAGGCGTTGTGTGAGCTGCCCACCGAGCGCCAGAAGCCGACCGGGACCGGCGGATCGTAGCGCACGTAGACGATCCGCAGGTTGGGGATGGCATATTCCATGTTGGCCAAACCCTCCACGGCGGCGGAATCGATGCCGTTTTCCATGGTCTGCGGGAACACCCGGGCGAAAATGGAGGGGCAGACAATGGTCTGCGACCAGGCGGCGATGGCGCCCTGTTCATCGAGGGCCGCCCGGATCCTGGTCGCGTTCATGGGCCGGTAGAAGTCATTCTGCATGTCCTCCTCCCGGGTCCAGACCACCTTGACCGGCCGGCCCGCCGCCTTGGACAGGATAAGCGCCTCGTCGACCACGTCCCGTTCAAAGCGCCGACCGAAGCCGCCGCCGAGATAGGTGGTGTGCACCGTTATCTGCTCCGGTTTGAGGCCGGTGATCTCGACGGCAGCGGCCAGGGTGCCGGTCTGGTTCTGGGTCGGCACCCAGATATCGCAGCCGTCCGGCCGCACGTCGGCGGTGCAGTTCATCGGCTCCATGGTGGCGTGGGCCAGGAAGGGCTGCTGATAGACCGCCTCGAATAGCCGCCCGGTCCCTTTGATCACCCCCGGCGCGTCGCCGTCGCTGCGGGCGACGATCCCCTCCCGGTCCAGGCGGGCCAGGAACTCCTTTTCCAGGGCGGCCGTATTCATGTGCGGATCGCTGCCCCCGGTCCAGACAATCTTCAGGGCATCGCGCCCTTTCCAGGCGACGGCCAGCGTTTCGGCGCAGACCCCGACCCCGCTCCGGCAGGGCGCCACCGCCTTGACCCCGGGCACTTTTTCGGCCGCCTCCTTCTCATAGGATGCCGCCTCGGACCCGAAAGCCGGCGGCCGGGCCACGGCGGCAAAGAGCATGCCGGGAGCCGAGGAGTCCAGACCGAAACGGGCGGCGCCGCTCACTTTCTCCTCCAGGTCCAGCCGCTGGAGCTCCCTGCCGATGTAGCGGAACTGGGCCGCTTTCTTCAGGCCGGGGTCCTGGGGGACATCCAGCCCGGCCGCCTTGCCGGCAAGCTGCCCGTAGGTCAGGCTCCTGCCGCTCTTCTGATGACGGACGGTGCCCAGCTCATAGCCGCACTCGCCCACCGGCACGCTCCACGTGGCCGCCGCCGCGGCCACCAGCATCTCCCGGGCCGCGGCTCCCGCCTTGCGGAGCACCTCGTACATGTGGCGGATGCTGGTGCTGCCCCCGGTGGACTGGCTGCCCCAGACCGGGTCCTTGTAGGCGTCGCCCGCCGGCGCCGCCTGCATGCGCACCCGACTCCAGTCGGCGTCCAGTTCGTCGGCCACGATCATGGGCAGGGAGGTGTACACCCCCTGGCCCATCTCGGACTTGTTGACAATGACGATGACGGACTCATCGGGCCTCACCTCCAGCCAGACGCTCGGCTGCAGGGAGGCGCCCGCCCCGGCCAGGTCGGCCGCGGAAAGCAGCCGGATTCCCGTGGGCGAGACCGCCGCGGCGATGGTCAGGGTTCCGGTCACGTGCAGGAATTCTCTGCGGGTCAGATCGGTCTTCATTTTTTCCCTCCTGTCGATGCGAGGCGCACGGCACTCAGGATGCGCGGATAGGTGCCGCAGCGGCAGAGGTTGCCGTCCATGGCCTTCCTGATCTCCTCGTCAGTGGGATGGGGGTTCCGGCTCAGCAGGTCCGCCGCCTGCATGATCTGTCCGGGCTGGCAGTAGCCGCACTGCGGGACCTGCTCGGCGACCCAGGCTTTTTTAACCGGATGGTCCGCGGGCAGGCCTTCTATGGTCACGATTTTCCTGCCCTGGACGCTGCCCACCGGAGTCTGGCACGACAGCTCCGCCCGGCCGTCGATATGGACCGTGCAGGAGCCGCAGGCCCCCTCGCCGCACCCGAACTTGGTCCCCGTGAGGTGCAGGTGATCGCGGATGACCCACAGCAGGGGGACATCGCCCTCCACCTCGACCTCATACTGCCTGCCGTTGACGTCCAGCTTGATCATGTTCCCTCCTTTGTCGAAAGGCTGAGTACTTCAATGCCCTTTCCCGCTTCCTTTCCTCTTCACGCACTGAATTCCATGGGCACGGGAAAAGCAACCCCGAACTCGAAAAAATCCGATTGTGCCGAATGGTTGCACCACATTACTTCTCCGCTCCCGGAGATGCCCTGCGATGAAACCTCCTCATGGGGTCTGAAAGCAATAATCGTACCGGGTTGCAGCCCTTGCCGGCTTCTCAGGCGCAATCCGCCGCAACTGATGTCCAGGGTCATGGCCTTGAACACCCTGTCGTCGTCGACGTACAGGATCAGATACAATTCCCTGGCATGGCGCGGAAATCTGCGTCGCTCCTTCATGTTTCTCCCCCCTTTGTATTGAACCGGACAAACACCCGGTCCATCTTTATCTTCGCAAAGCAGCAACTCTCCTGTCAAGACGGAACGCGCCAGCAACCGGTGTCTGGTCCCTTCACCCCCGGGCCATCTGCTCCAGCCTGCCGACGATCTCGACCATGGCCAGGGTGTCCTGCCTGCAGTAGGCGAGCAGGTCGGCGCGGACCTGTTCAATTTCCCCGGGATCGGTCATCCCCCGCAGGGCGGCGAAGGCATTCATGGCCATGTCGCCGTCGCCGATGGACAGGGCGTCGTACCCCATCTCCGGGCACAGGGCCGGCAGGACCTTCTTGATGGAGTAGCTGCCGTTCATCGCCCTGAGATAGCAGCTCCTGTCCCGGAAGACGGTCATCAGGTCGATCAGGCGCTCGATGACCGAGCGGATTCCGGCCCCATGCCGGGGGAACAGGTCGGCCAGGTCCTCGAGGATGCGCCGTTCAAAGGACAGGTTGTAGACCAGGATGACGGCGCAGTCGCTGGTGTCGCGCAGCAGCCGCTCCGTGAACTCCAGGCGCGGATCGATGCCGGCCTCGGCCAGGTAGGAATAATGCTCCAGGCGCTCCCCCCGCCGCAGGTGCAGGGAATACTGGAAGGGGACCTGCTGATAGGGCCGCTGGTTGTCAAACCCGGGCACCGCCTGCATGAAGGTCTCGAAATCCAGGAAGCCGGCCGGTTCACGGATCGCGGCCAGAAACTCCCTGATCCGCTGCCGGTCGACAAACTGCCGGCCGTGCAGCTCGGCCTCGACCTGCATCCGCTGGGCCGCTGTCAGCCAGAGGCCGGGCGGGAGCTGGCCGAAATGCACTATCCCCCGGGAGTAGAGCTCGAACTTCCGGGCGGTCGGCATCCTGGTCAGGGAAAAGACCGAGGGCTCCGGCACATGCGCCCAGCAATGGGCTTTGAAATCGCACTCGTACGGATCAAGGCAGTGCGGGCCGATATCCCTGGCCGGCATGGGCGCGCCCGGCGCAACGGCCCCTTTGAGCCGCTCCAGTTCCGCCTTCACATCGTTTTGCTTCGCCAGGGTGATGTCCGTGACCGGGACAACGGTGAAGAGCGAGCGGATATCAAGCGGGCCCTGCCGCACGTACCGGTTGTTGATGTGGACCAGGGCCGCGGCCGCGACATCCAGGCCCGAGCCGCCGACCACGTAGTGCTGGATGGCCGCGTCGTCAAGGTGGACATCCTTGACCTCGGTGGCGGACTTGACCTCGTACAGCTCCCAGCCGGACTCCCCCCGGTGCAGGATGTCGACCATCACCAGGACGTCGTCGTGCAGGAAGGCCGCCTCGTAGATCGTCCGCGCCCCGGCCAGGATGAGCTCCCGGGTCCTGTCGATGTTCTCCGCGATGCGGGCGTGATCGAAGACGATGGTTTCCCCGCCGGGAAAAAGTTCCCAGGCCAGCTCCCCGACATCGGCGCCGCTCCGGAACCGGGCCAGCAGCCCCGCGTCCGGCAGGGTGCGCACCTCCGGCCTGTACCTGTACAGCCAGAGCGACTTGGGACATTGCAGCCCCCGGATGTACTGCGATTTGCTGAGCCGCATACCGTTCACTGTCTCACATCCCTTCTCCCCCGGGAGCAGGTGCCCCGCGAAACGAGGGGCATATTTCAGCAGCCCGAAGCCGGAAAAAATCCCCTCACCCGGCCTCCGGCCACCCTCTCCCGTCGGGCGAGGGGTTAAAACACCCTTCTCCCCGGGGAGAAGGTGCCCGCAGGGCGGATGAGGGGACGCCAACCCCACAGCGAAGCTGCAAACTCTTTCCGGCTTCTGTCTCCTGGCTTCTGGTAAGCCGACTGCCGACTGCCAACTCCCACTCTAATCCAGGACAACGCCTTCGGCAAAGATATTGTCATCCCCGGCCGCATCGCCCATGCTGCCCTCGCCACCACTTTTGAAGGTTCCGGCACACCTTCTCCCCTGCCTCCCGGTTTGGGCGGAAGGGCTGCTGTCAAAATCACTTGAACGCTGCTGCGCACCCTGATAAGGAATGGAAGAGGAAGAAGCCGCCGGCGGGAGTGTATACGCCTGCCCGGCGAGGCGGCCAACCTCCCCGTCCTGCTGCTGAAAGAGGAACAGCGCGCAAACAGCACATGAATTCCGGTGCCGGTGATTTCCTGAAAAAAAGAATACATAAAGAGGAAGACATACATGGAATTTGCAGTATCCCCCCCCAATCAGGACCCCTGTTTTTTTGCCCGGAAAAATCTGCAGACCATTGCCGATGAGCGGACCTCCAGGCACGGTTTGCGCTGTTTCCGGGACTGGCGGATCATAGAGGTCGATCAGGACCGGGAGATGCTGTGGGCCGGGGTGAAAGATTTCTGCGCCGGCCCTGCGTAAGGGTGCGCGCCGGCAATGACGCACATCACCGAAACCCTGCGGGGCATCGTCAATCGGGTCACCTACCACGACCAGGCCACCGGCTGGTCCATCCTGCGCGTCTCGCCCTTTGCCAGCCCGGAACAGCAGGAGACGGTCACCGTCCACCAGACCAGGGTTTTTGCCGGGGCCACCATGGAGTTTCACGGGGCCTGGACCGTGCACCCCCGCTACGGCCGCCAGTTCAAGGCCACCCGGGCCATTGAGATAAAACCGGCCACCGCGGCCGCGCTGGAGAAATATCTGGGCTCCGGCCTGATCAAGGGGGTGGGGCCGAAGACCGCCAAAAAGATCGTCCGCCATTTCGGGGAGCAGACCCTGGAGGTATTCGAGCAGGAGATCGAACGCCTCACCGAGGTGCCGGGCATTGCCCGCGGGAAGCTCATGATGATCGAGGAGGCCTGGAAGGAGCACCGGGCCATCCGCGAGGTGATGATGTTTCTCCAGGGCCACGGCATCTCCACCCTGTTTGCGGTGCGCATCTACCGGAAGTACGGCGACCGGGCCATTGCCCTGGTCAGCGAGGACCCCTACTGCCTGGCCCGGGACATCTACGGCATCGGCTTTTTCTCGGCCGACAGGGTTGCCCTGTCCATCGGTCTGGCCAGGGACAGCCGGCCGAGGCTCATCGCCGCCATCAGCCATGTCCTGGCCGCCAGCCGGGAACAGGGGCACTGCTATCTCACCGCCCCTCAGATCGGCCGGGAGGTGCACAAGCTCCTGGACATGGAACTGGGCGAACTGCTGGACCGCTACCTGGAAGAGATGCGGCAGGACCATCAACTGCAGGTGCGCCTGCTCCCCGACGGCGAGGGTCATGCCCAAGCCTGCTATTATTCCAGGACCCTCTATTACGATGAAGAGACGGTGGCGGCCCGGGCCAGGGAGCTGAGCGGCCCGGCGTCCGTGGACCAGAAGCGGGTGGCGGCCTGGATCGACCGCTACTGCCGGCAGGCGGCCCTGGCCCTGAGTCCGGAGCAGGCGGCGGCCGTGGCCGGAGTGGTGGGGCACCGCTTCGCCATTCTCACCGGCGGCCCGGGCTGCGGCAAGACCACCACCACCCTGGTCATCGTCCGGCTGCTGGAGGCCATGGGCCGGGAGGTGCTGCTGGCCGCGCCCACCGGCCGCGCCGCCCAGCGAATGAGCGAGGTGATCGGCCGGGAGGCGAAAACCCTGCACCGGCTGCTGGAATGGCAGCGGGACCGGTTCAAACGCAACGAGGAGGAGCCGCTCCGCGCCGACGTGCTGATCGTCGATGAGTGCTCCATGCTCGACATCAGCCTCACCGCCTCGCTGCTCAAGGCGGTGCCGGCCGGGTGCCAGGTGCTCTTCATCGGCGATGCCGATCAGCTCCCCTCGGTGGGGGCCGGAAACGTGCTGCGGGACCTGATCGCCTCGGGCTGCATCCCCTGTTACCGGCTGACCCGGGTCTTCCGCCAGGCCAGGGAATCGCTGATCATCAAGTACGCCCACGAGGTGAACAGCGGCCGGATGCCGGAGATCGAGTCGCCCTTCAAGAAGCCGGAGATCTGGCAGGACGGCAGCGACTGCCTGTTCATCGATTCCGACGAGGCCACCCGGGACCAGCTCGACTTCATCGGCCGGGTGAAGCGGACCTTTGCCTGGCAGCTCCCCCAGTTCGAAGGGCTGACCACGGACAGCTCGCCGTACCAGTTCCGCACCGGCGAGGCGATCCAGTCCGCCTATGAGCATGATTTCGAAGTGCCGGCCAAATTCCGGCATGTGGACCTGGAAGAGGTGAAGCGGGCCGGGACCCGGGTGGAGGAGCTCAAGGCGGTCCTGAAGAAGGTGCATCCCTGGTCGTCACTGCACTACGGCCTGGACGCGGTGGCCGTGGTCCGCAAGCTCCACACCGAATGGATCCCCAGGTACCTGGGCGCGGAGTGCGAGATCCAGATCCTGTCGCCCATGACCCGGGGCTCGCTGGGCACCGCCAACCTCAACACCGTCATGCAGCAGGCGGCCAATCCCCCCGATCCAAGCAGGCACGAACTGCAGGTGGGCGAGCGAATCTTCCGCGAGGGCGACCGGGTCATCCACCGGCGCAACAACTATGATCTGGAGGTCTTCAACGGCGACATCGGCCGCATCATCGCCATTGATAACGAAGATTTGACCTGCGTGGTCCGGTTTTTTCCGGACGGCCGGGAGGTGCGCTATCAGAAGGAGGATATCGTCGAACTCGACCTGGCCTACGCCATCACCATCCACAAGTCGCAGGGCAGCGAGTTCCAGGCGGTGATTATCCCGGTCCTCACCCAGCACTTCAAGATGCTCTACCGCAACCTCATCTACACCGGCCTGACCCGGGCCAGAAAGCTGGCCGTGTTCGTCGGCACCCGCAAGGCCCTGGCCATGGCCATCCGCCGGCAGGACACCAGCCGCCGCCAGACGGCCCTGGAGTTGCTGCTGCGGGGCGAGAGTGCCGATACATGAAACATTGATTGACTTCCGGGCGGATCAACGCAATGATAGCGGGTGAAACATGAAAATGAACCGGGAACCGTTGAGGCGCGCCTGACAGAAATCGATGGCAGACCTTATTCCGTCTGACCCAGAACATTTCACCCTCTCCATACAGCGATGATATCCAAAAAAGACGAAAAGATACTCCGAAAAATGCTGCGTATGGCCACTGAGCCCGAAGAAGCATTTACCTATGACGAATTGCGCGGTTTCCTCTTTGGCCTGGCCATGACCCCCGACGTGTTGATGCCCGGCGAATGGCTGCCTGTGGTTTTCGGCGAGGAGATGATCACCATCGATTCGGAAGAGGAAGGGCAGCGCCTCTTCGATAGCCTGATCGCCGTTGTCAACAATCTCACCGATCGCTTTCAGAATGGGACCCTCACATTCCCTTTTGCCCAGGATTATCCTGCCGGTGAGGGTGATATCCAGGCAGTCCTGGAATGGGCTTACGGCCTGAACGAAGCCCTGGCGCTGCGAGAACACTGCTGGCTTGAGAGTCGGCCGCAATCGCTCCCCGATGATTTGACCGAGGACGAATATGAACAAGAATTGCTGACCGCTCTATCCGTCATCCAGGGGTTTGTCGATCCGGATGAAGCCGATGCACTGTTTGACACGAAGTTTGATGAGACTCCGGACAGGCCGGTGCGAATTTTAGCCACCCTTTTCATCATGCTGCCGACAGCGGTTGACACGCTTCTGGAACATGGCCACGCCCTGGAACAGGAACGCCGGCAGCGTCTGCTGGACGAACCCGGATATCCCCCGACGGCAGGGCGGCAAGCGCCGAAAGTCGGGCGCAACGACCCCTGCCCCTGCGGCAGCGGCAAAAAGTATAAAAAATGCTGTGAGCGGAAGGATAAAATTGTGCCGATCCGCTGAAGAATTTTTCCGCAGCACCATCAGTCCGCATCCGTGAAGCTGCCACGGTTGGCAGACTGATTCGACGTGTTTCTGTCGACCTCCTTGCCGTCATCTCTGCCCCCTTTCCGTCATTTCGACCGCAGGGAGAAATCTCAATTCCCGCAAGCGGGAGGAAATTTTTAGGCGCCGGCAATGGCAGGGCCTGGCCGTGAAGCGGCCGCCAATCTGTTCCACCGCAAGCCGGCCGGCCCAACCACCACACCCGCCATTCAAAAAAAGCCGGCTTCGGATTCGGCCATGATTTCCGCCCGGGTGAAGAGGGTGTGCACGGACGTATTCAGCATATTGGTATCGATGAACTCCCGTATCCGGGCGATCCCCTCGCCATATTCGCTGTCGATCATGATGATGACCTTTTCCACGTGGGCCCCGAACTGCATGACCTCCTCCAGGCCCCGCATCACCTGACTGCCGGAGGTCACCACATCCGTGGCCAGGGCAACCCGGTCGCCTTCCTGGATGCGGGACTGGAGCCAGCGGGGATCGCGCACATCCCCTTCCCTTTTCATGGATTCACGAATAAAAAAAACACCGATCCCCTTGAGAAACGCCGCCCGGCACTGCACCGGCACGATGCCGCCGCCGGCATTGCCCAGGGCGCAGATATCCAGGTCCTTGATCTCCCGGTACAGAAGTTCCCCGGCCAGCTCGATGCCCCGGTGCTTCATGGAAATCTGATAAAAATCAAAATAGGAGGGAACCACCCTGGTGGGAGTCTTGAACTGCCCGTTCCGGCGGAAAGACCGCTCCCGGATGAGCTGCAGCAATTCCTCGCGCACCGTCAACTGCGTTGCATCATTCGACATGGCAAATTGTCCTGGGTTGGGATTGTCGTTCGATTAGATCAGAGTATAGAGCTTTTCCCCCTGCGATTCAATTGACGGAGGAAATTTTCGCACCGGCCGGGCTCCCCTCATCCGCCCCTGCGGGGCACCTTCTCCCCCGGGAGAAGGGTGGTGTAAAGTTGGCAGTCATCAGTCGGCAGTCGGCAGTTGGCAGTCGGCAGTCGGCAGTCGGCAGTCGGCAGTCGGCAGTCTGGGGATTGAAGCCTGGCGGCTTTTGGTGTTCAGGACTCCTCTCCAGGGGAGAGTAACGTAGGTTGTGCTGAGCCTGCAAAGCCCAACGTAACCGGTGGAAATTGTTGGGGTTCGCAAGCTCACCGCCAACCTGCGGCCGACTGCCGACTTCCTCCAAAGCCGGGCTCCCTTCATCCGCCCGCCCCTTCGGGACGCCTTCTCCCCCCAAAAGAAGGTGCGTTAAAATACCCCTCTACCACTGGGAGAGGGTGGCCGAAGGCCGGGTGAGGGGCTGTCCCATCCAACAGCGAAGCTGCAAACTCTTTCTGGCTTCTGTCCTTCCATGAGAAG
>Ga0209270_1004241_pt1 | contig 11216 bp, 8 predicted proteins | sample MTBAKSrepl1MetaG_FD_187456 | JGI IMG/M metagenome (GOLD analysis project Ga0209270, IMG submission 187456) | Enrichment culture microbial communities from Arthur Kill intertidal strait, New Jersey, USA, that are MTBE-degrading - MTBE-AKS1... | ecosystem: Environmental > Aquatic > Marine >...
CGAACGCGATGACGATGAGCTGACGGCCTGGCGCGACGCGGGCGCCGACCGGTACCTGCTGCGGTTCGAAACGTCCAACCCGGAGTTGTACCGCCGGATTCATCCCGCCCGGCCCGGCGAGACCCGCAACCGGTCGGCCGTGTTGCAGAGCTTGCGCCGTCTCGGCTACGAAGTCGGCAGCGGTGTCATGGTGGGGATCCCCGGGCAGACGCACCGGGATCTCGCCCGGGACATCGCCCGGTTCGGCGAACTGCGGCTGGACATGATCGGGCTCGGGCCCTACCTGCCCCACCCCGAAACGCCGCTCGGCCGGGCCGGCCAAACGGTCACAAACCCCGCTGCGGACCAGGTGCCCAGCTCCGCGGTCATGGCCACCAAGGCCATGGCGCTGGCCCGGCTGGTCTGCCCGGACGCGAACATCCCCGCGACCACCGCCCTGGCGACCGCCGACCGTGACCGCGGGTATGCGCTCGGCCTGCAGCGGGGCGCCAACGTGATCATGCCCGATCTCACGCCGCCCGGGTATCGCGAGTTGTATGCCATCTATCCCGGTAAGACCCCGCCGACCGCCGACCGGGTCGAGGCCGCCCGATCCGTCCAGGCGCTGGTGGCCTCCCTGGGCCGGACCGTCGGCCGGGGGCCGGGCGGCGCCATGCGCCGGGGGGGCGTATCGCCCCGAGCCAAGGAGTGTCCATCATGTTCGAAGTGAACGAAACCAACATGAGCCGCCACGCGGTCGACTTCATCGATGACGACCGACTGTCCCGGCTGATCGGCGGACCGCCGCCGGAGCCGGCCCGGGTCCGGGACGTGCTCGCCAAGAGCATGGCCAAGGAGGCCCTCAACCTCGAGGAGACGGCGGTCCTGATCCGGACCGCGGATCCGGCGCTGGTGGAGGAAATCTTTGAGTCGGCGCGGCAGCTCAAACGTGACGTCTACGGGAACCGGATCGTCCTGTTCGCCCCGCTCTACATCGGCAACGAGTGCCTCAACGAGTGCGGCTACTGCGCCTTTCGCAAGTCCAACCCCGACGTGGTCCGGCGCACGCTGCGGCCCGACGAGCTGCGCCAGCAGGTGACGGCCCTGGAGCAGCAGGGGCACAAGCGGCTGATCCTGGTGTTCGGCGAGCATCCCAGCTACGATGCCGAGTTCATCGCCGCCACTACCCGGCAGGTGTACGGCATCCGCGTCGGGCACGGCGAAATCCGCCGCGTCAACATCAATGCCGCTCCGTGCGACCATGCCGGTTACCGGATCATCAAGGAGGCGGGGATCGGCACCTACCAGATCTTCCAGGAGACCTATCACCACCCCACCTACGCCCGCTACCATCCGGCCCACACCCGAAAAGGCAACTACCTCTGGCGCCTGGACGGGCTGTCCCGGGCCATGGAGGCCGGCATCGACGACGTGGGGCTGGGCGTGCTGTTCGGGCTCTACGACTGGCGCTTCGAGCTGCTCGGGCTCATCAGCCACGCCCGCCACCTGCAGAAGCGTTACGGCGTCGGGCCGCACACCATCAGCTTCCCGCGGATCCGCCCCGCCTGCGGGGTGCGGGTGGACCCGGCCTGGTCGGTCTCCGACGGCGACTTCAAGCGCCTCATCGCCATCCTGCGCCTGGCCGTGCCGTACACCGGCCTCATCCTCACCGCGCGGGAGACCCCGGAGATCCGCCGCGAGCTGCTGGGATTCGGCGTGTCCCAGATCGACGCCGGCAGCCGGCTCGAACTGGGCGGCTACACCGAGGCCGGCGATGCCCAGTGCATGGAGCGGGAGCAGTTCGAACTGGGCGACATCCGCTCGCTGGACGAGACCATCCGCCAGCTCCTGCACGACGGCTTCATCCCCAGTTTCTGCACCTCCTGCTACCGCCTCAACCGCACCGGCGAGCACTTCATGGAGTACGCCATCCCCGGGTTCATCCAGCGCTTCTGCACCCCCAACGCCCTGATGACCCTCGCCGAGTACATCGAGGATTACGCCTCCCCCGAAACCCGCGCCGCGGGCGAGGCGGTGCTGACCCGCGAGCTCGACCGCTTCGCCGACGCCCCTGCCCGGGGCCGCCTTGAGGCCCGGCTGGAGCGGATCCGCGGCGGCGAGCGGGACATTTATCTCTGAGCGGCGCGACCGTGGCGCCCGCGGCGCCCGCGCCCGGGCGCGGGCGGTCCGCCCAATCGGCCGGCAGGTGAACATGAACAAAGCCCCCCGCGGCATGCGACTGCACATCGGGTTCTTCGGCCGGCGCAACGTCGGCAAGAGCTCCCTGCTCAACGCGCTGGTCCGGCAGTCGGTCTCCATCGTCTCGCCCGAAGCGGGGACCACCACCGACCCGGTGGAAAAACCCATGGAGTTCCTCCCCCTGGGCCCGGTGCTGTTCATCGACACGGCCGGGATCGACGACACCGGCGCCCTGGGCGACCTGCGGATCGGCCGGACCCGCCAGGTCCTGGACCGGACGGACCTCGGCCTGGTGGTCGCCGGTCCGGTCGGCTGGGGCGAGTTCGAGGAGGCGCTCCTCGGCGAGTTCGCCCGCCGCGGGGTGGCCGCCGTCGCGGTGTTCAACCAGGTGGATGTCGCCGCTCCGGCGGACGACGTCCTGGCCGGGCTGGCGGCACGGAAAGTGCCCGTGGTGCGGACCTGCGCCCGCTCCGGCGAGGGGCTGGCGGCGCTGCGTGAGGCCATCCTGCGGGCCGCGCCCGACGATTTCATCGACGCCCCCGCCATCCTGCGCGACCTCGTTCCGCCCGGCGAGCTGGCCGTGCTCGTGGTGCCCATCGACAAGGAGGCGCCGCGGGGACGCCTCATCCTGCCCCAGGTCCAGACCATCCGCGACCTGCTCGACGGCGACGCCACCTGCCTCGTGACCAGGGAGCGCGAGCTGCGCGGCGTGCTTGAGCGCCTCACCCGGCCCCCCGCCATCGTGGTCACCGACTCCCAGGCCTTCCGGCAGGTGGCCGCCGACACGCCGCCGGCGGTGCCGCTGACCTCTTTTTCCATCCTGTTCGCCCGCTTCAAGGGCGACCTGGCCGAGCTGGCTCGCGGCGCGGCGGCCATCGCCGCCCTCCGGCCGGGCGACCGGGTGCTGGTGGCCGAGGCGTGCAGCCACCATCCCATCGCCGACGACATCGGCCGGGTCAAGCTGCCGCGCTGGCTCACCGAGCACGTGGGCGGCCCGCTCGAGTTCGACACCGTCCAGGGGCACGACTTCCCGGCGGATTTGAACCGTTACCGTCTCGTGGTGCACTGCGGCGGCTGCATGCAGAACCGCCGGGAGATGCTGGGCCGGATCCTGCGCGGCCGCGCCGCCGGCGTGCCGGTGACCAACTACGGCCTGGCCATCGCCGCGACCATGGGGATTCTCGACCGCGCCCTCGCCCCCTTCCCCGCCGCCCTGGCGGCCTGGCGCGCCGAGTCGGCGCCGGCGTCCTGACCGCGCGTTCCGACTGGCCCCCTCCGCGTCGCGCCCCGCGCAATCCTTCAGGGACGTCGAGTCGCTGCCGGCGGACGCCGCCGCCCCCGGAACGTCTTCTCCAGATAGCCGCTGCGGTACACCGCGGTCAGGCCCCGCAGGTACAACCCGGGGAACAGCCGCTGGCACAGCCAGAGCGCCCGTCCGCCCAGCGGGGTGATCACGCGGAACCGCCCGCGGCCGACGGCGCGGACCACGCGGCGGGCGATCGCGTCGGCGGTGGTCCGGGAGCGCCGGAGCAGCACCTCGGCCATCCGCCGCTGGCGCGCGTCGGTGGAGGTGAAGCCCTCCATGATGTTGGACCGGAAGTAGGTGGGGCAGACCACCGTCACGCCCACCCGGTGGGGCGCCAGCTCCACCCGCAGGGTCTCGGACAGGGCGATCACCGCGGCCTTGGACGCGTTGTAGCCGGCCATCTCGGGATACGTGGCGAACCCGGCGGCGGAGGCGACGTTGACGATGTGGCCGCCGCCCTGCGCCTTGAAGCCGGGGATGAAGGCGCGGCAGCCGTGGATGACGCCCCGGAGGTTGACGGCCAGGATGCGGTCCCACTCCGCGAGGGGGATCTGCTCGAAGTGGCCGGCGGCCACGATGCCGACGTTGTTCACCAGGATGTCGAGCCCGCCCCAGGCGGCGCCGACGGCGCGCGCCGCCGCCTCCAGGTCCTCGGGGCGGCAGACGTCGCAGGGGATCTCCAGCGCGTCGCCGCCGGCCGCCCGGACCCGCCGCGCCGTCTCCTTCGCGCGCCCGGCGTCGATCTCGGCCACGGCGACCCGCCAGCCCAGGCGGGCGAACTCCAGGGCCAGGGCCCGGCCGAGCCCGGAGCCGGCGCCGGTGATCAGGACGCGCTTGTCTGGAAACCGCTTCATGTTCCGGTTGCTCCTTGGACGGTCGCAGTGTGCGGGCGGCCGATTTGTCTGTTCGCATCCGGTCGGACTGCCGGCCCGCCCGACGGTCACCGTCCCGTCGACATGCTCAATGGTTCCGGTCACACCTGCTCGCGCGATGGCTCCGGTCACGCCTGCTCGCGCGGCAGTTTTCGTCCCGCTCCATTATCCGGCCCCGCTCCGTCGTTTGCAACCGCGCGCTGCAAACCGCGATCCGCATGTGGCGCAGGCGTCCCGCCTGAGCCACTTTCTCACGCCAATCCGCTCCTCGGCTTTCCATTAACAAAAAGCAGTGCTTGGCGTCTTCGCGCCTTGGCGTGCTGGAATCATTCCGCCGCATTTGCGCCTCCGCGGTGAGTCTCCTTCGCCGATTTACCCTCTCGTCATTCCATTGACAAAAAGAACCGCTTGGCGTCTTCGCGCCTTGGCGTGCCACAAATCCCTCCGCGCCCTCTGCGTACTCTGTGGTGAATCTCCCCCGCCGTCTCGCCGGTTCAATTCCTCAGGCGGGACGCCTGAACCACTTCATTCTCCGCTTCGCCACCTCGCCATTCCATTGACAAAAAGCAGCGCTTGGCGTCTTCGCGCCTTGGCGTGCTGGAATCATTCCGCCGCATTTGCGCCTCCGCGGTGAGTCTCCTTCGCCGATTTACCCTCTCGTCATTCCATTGACAAAAAGAACCGCTTGGCGTCTTGGCGCCTTCGCGAGCCGATTTCTCCCTCCGCGCCCGGGGAAACTCCGACCCCTCGTCGGATTACGATTTCATCGTGCTGACAGAGCGCTCCATCCCCGCGGAAACCGACGCCCGGCTTCAGGACGCCATCTACGACTTCGAGCTGGACCGGCAGGTGGTGTTCTCGATCCTGGTCTTTTCGCGCGACCAGTGGGACACCCCCGGCACGGTGGCGGCCCCCTTCCGCCGCCGGGTGGAGCGCGAGGCGGTCGCCCTGTGAACCCGGACGACCAGACCACCGTCCGGTATCGCCTGGATCGAGCCGCGGAGGCGCTGGCGGAGGCGCAGCTCCTGCTGGCTCACGGACACACCCGCACGGCCATGAATCGCCTGTATTTCGCGTGCTTCTACGCAGTCTCCGCCCTGCTGCTGACCGAAGGGCACTCGGCCCCCAAACACAGCGGGATCCGGGCGCTGTTCGATCAGCACTGGATCAAGACCGGCCGCCTGCCCCGGGAATCAGGCAAGTTGTTCCGGCGGCTGTTCGAGGAGCGCCAGCGCAGCGATTACCTGGATCTCGCGGCGTACACACCGGCCGAAGTCGCCGCCCTGATGGAACAGGTCCCGCCGTTTATCGACTCCATCCGCCAGATCGTGAACGCCGCGACCGGGGATTGATTGTTGACAGTTGATCATTGATGGTTGACAGGTCAACGCTCATGGGATGCCCCCATTTTCTCGACACTCGTCGTGTTGGGCCGAGGATTGAACAGACGAGGATTGTGCAATCCCCCGCTTGCCCCCCAAATAGCCAATCAAATATTCGCAATCATCAATAACCAATAGAACGGATCCTCCGCGCCCTGTGACCTCTGTGGTGAGTTCCATCGCCGGTTAGCCGGTTCGCCGGCTCTTTTCCAAGCTCTACACTCCGATCTCGTGGCTTGCCCGTCCCCCGTCCGCCCCCCGCATGGGGACGCGGCTCCGCGGCGGCGCGTCCGCCCGCTCCACGGGCCCTCGCCAGAGCCGGAAAAGCCAGCCCGCCGTGCGGCACAGCGTGGGCGCCAGCCCGACGATCCCGAACAGCAGCACCGCGGCGTCCGCCAGGTGCGCCTGAGCCAGGTGCGCCAGCCGCCGGGCGACGCGCTTGAGGAAGGGCCGGCGCTCCGCGTCGTCCCCCCACCGCCCCAGCCCCGAGTTTTCGATGACGGCGCGGCTCCGGGAAAAGACCAGGGCCCAGACGGCGCGCAGCGGATTGAAGAACCAGACGTACGCCGCCAGCACCCGGAGCTGTATCACCCACGGCCGCGGATGCCGCGACGCCACCACGTGCATCCCGTTCGTCATCTCGGGTCCCACGGCGCGCCCCGCCGCGGACCGGAAGGCGAACCCCGACGCGTACGCCGCCTCGTACGAGCGGGAGCCGGGCGCGGGGGTGAGCACCAGCATCTGTATGAAGATCGCCCCGGCGCGCCGGAGCCGCCCCAGCTGGTTGATGAGGCCGGCGTGACTGCCGAAGGATACAAGAGGCTGCGCGTCGTGGTGCATGAGCATGGGGACGGGGAAGATGCCGTGCTGCCGGAGCAGGCGGAACGCCTCCTCCGTCCGGTCAGCGTGCTGCCCCTTGCGGACCAGGGCGCCGCTCATGTCCTCCACCCCCAGCCACAGCGCCCACACGCCGGCGCGGCGCACCCGGGCCAGATGGTCCTTCATCTTCAGCGTGTCGTGCACCGAGACTTCGGTGCCCAGGCGGATCTTGGCGTGGGACCGCGAGCCGGCGTCCACGCGGCGGGCCAGCGCCTCGACGATATCCAGCGCCCGCGCCGGGTCGGCGAAGAAGTTGTCGTCGGCGCCGAAGTAGAGGCGGATGTGGAATTCGTCGAACAGCCGCCCGATCTCCTCGGCGACGCGCTCGCCGCTCTTGGCCCGGAGTTGCCGCTGGTTGTAGGCCGGAATGGGGCAGAAATCGCAGCTGAAGCGGCACCCCAGGGTGAGCACCAGCGCGCCGATGGGCGAGTGGCGGCGGACCTCGCCGGCGGGGAGGGGGGCCGCGGCCAGGGTGGGCCCGTCGCCGGCCGGCTCCAGGAGCGCGTAGCCCAGGGCCGGGTGGGGCAGCTCGTCGAGGTCGCCCAGGAGGCGCTGGATGCCCGTGTCCACCAGCTCCTCGACGCGGCCGCGGGCGTCGGTGCGCGCGTAGACCAGCCCCGGCACCGCGTCGAGCGCGCCCGAGTCACGGGCGCGGGCGAAGGCCGACCGGAGCGGCTCGCCCGGGGCGCGCTCCGCCAGCAGCACCTCCAGCAGGTTCAGAAGCACGTACTCCTCGCCCGTGACGGCCACGTCGGCTCCCCACGGGTCGTCGGGGTCGGCGCCGAAGACGCTCCACGGCTCGTAGATGACCCGCGGGCCGCCGGCGATGATCAGGGGCCGCGCCGCCGCCTCCATTCGGCCGGCGTCGCGGATCAACCGCTCGCTCCGGGCGGCGTGCGCCAGCAGGCTCGACACCAGGAACAGGTCGGGCGCCCGCCCGTCGAGCCGCATCGCCGCCGGGCGGAAGTTCCGCTTCCACGCCTGCAGGACGACGCGCGTCCGGGCGAACCCCGCATCGGCCAGGGCCGCGCCGATGGCCCGCGGGCCCGCCGGGGCCATCCTCACGTCGGCGTATAGGAACGGCAGCATCCGGGTGCGCGGGTCGAACGCGCCGGCCACCACGGCGGCCAGATCGTGCGCCGGCGCCACCCGCCGCAGCCGGTCGCGCAGCCGGCCGTACTCGCCCGGCGGGAGCAGCTCGTCGCCTTTGGGGCGGCTGGGCAGTTCCATCCCTACTCCTCCCCCGCCCGCCGGCCGCACGGTGCTGAGGCGCGTATCGGATTCCAGGCAGTGTTCCAACGTTCTCGTCTCATCATGGAATTTGTAGCCGATTTGGCCGCCCGAGTCAAAGCAAACAGCCCGCCTATTTCTCACCGCGGAGGCGCCGAGCCGCGAAGTGGGAGATCGTTGATGGTTGATGGTTGATTGTTGATCGTTGATGGTTCGTGCTCGTAATCGTCATCGTAATTCGTAATCGTAATTCGTAATCGTGCTCGTCATCGGGGCTCGTGGTTCGGGGCTCGCAGCTCGGGACTCGGGACTCGTTCCCAACCCTAAATCTTCTCTGTGCCCTCCGTGTCCACTGTGGTAAACCATCGGACTTCGGACATCGGATTTTGGACAGCCTGGATTCACCACAGAGTACGCAGAGGACACGGAGTTTATTTTTATGTTCTGAACTCGATTCGCAATCTGTCGTCACACCTTCAATTCATCGACTCGCCCATTCACCCATTCACCCATTCACCCATTCACCCATTCACCCACTCACCGATTCACCCATTCACCCATTCACCGACTTCCTCTTCGCCCCCAAATAGCCAATAGAATATAAGCAATCACCGATAGCCAATAATCTGGAATGGACAATGAACAATGTCCGATGATCAATACCAAATGGCTCCCTCCGCGCCCTCTGCGTACTCTGTGGTGAATCTCCTTCTCCGATTCACCCTCTCGTCATTCCATTGACAAAAAGAAGTGCTTGGCGTCTTGGCGCCTTAGCGATCTATTTCTCCCTCCGCGCCTCGGCGTCTCCGCGGTGAATCCCCCCGCCGCTTCACCGGTTCGTCCTTTCGCTAACGGACGTCGGACTTCGGAAATCGGATATCGGGTCTCACCTTCAACGATCAACCATCAACTATCAACCATCAACTCTTCCTCAGACGAGACGTCTGATCTACATCAGGCGGGACGCCTGAGCCACTTCCATCGCCCACATGATTGCTGGACAATCCCCCCGAACCGGGTTAAGATACTTTCAAGTATAATACTACAGGGTATCTTAAATGGAGAGACGCTTTTTGAACCGGGAGCGGGAATTGGCGGCGCTGGACCGGCTGTTCCACACGGCCGGCGCGCAGCTGCTCGTGGTCTACGGACAGCGCCGGGTGGGCAAGACCGCCCTGCTGCGGGAGTTCCTAAAGGAGATCCCGCACATGTACCACCTCTGCGCCCGGCTGCCGGAGCCGGAGCAGCTCGTCCGCCTCGGCGAGGTCGTGGGGCGATTCGCCGGGGACCCGCTCCTCGAGGAGAACGGCTTCCGGGAGTGGCGGCAGGTGTTCGACTACCTGGGCCGGCTGAAGGAGCGGTTCGCCCTGGTGGTGGACGAATACCCCTACCTGGTGGAAGCCAATCCGGCCATGGGCAGCCTGTGGCAGAAGGGGTGGGACGAACAGCTGCAGGCGAGCGGGATCTTCCTGGTGCTGATGGGGTCCTCGGTGGCCATGATGGAGCAGGAGACGCTGGCGGCCCGCGCCCCCCTCTACGGGCGCCGGACGGGCCAGCTCCGGCTGGAGCCGCTCCCCTTCCGCCAGGCGCGGGGGTTTTTCCCGAGCTACGATTTTCCGGACCAGTTGCGGGCGTACGCCATGCTGGGCGGCATCCCCTATTACCTGGAACGGTTCGAGGACGGCCTGCCCCTGCGCGAGAACCTGCGGCGCCACATTCTGGACATCAGCGCGGTGCTGCGCGAGGAGGCGGAAATTCTCCTCCGGGAGGAGCTCCAGCAGCCCCGGATCTACTTCTCCATCCTGAACGCGGTGGCGCAGGGAAAGCGCAAGCTCGGCGAGATCGCCAACGCCACGTCGCTCCCCCACGGCACGCTGACCAAGTACCTGTCAATCCTGCAGCAGCTGCACCTGGTGCAGCGCGAGACCCCGGCGCTGGAGAGCGCGCCTGACAAGAGCAAGCGGGGCCTCTACCGGATCGAGGACCCGTACGTCCACTTCTGGTTCCGGTTCGTCTTCCGCCATCGGGACCGCCTGGAGCAGGGCGAGGAGGACTGGGTGGCCGACCGGATCATGGAGTCGCTGGACCATCACGCGGCGGGCTATTACGAGACGGTGTGCGCCCAGGCCGTCCGGGAGGGCCTGCTGGACGGCCGGTTCCCGGAGCGGTACCGAACGGGGGGGCGCTGGTGGCACCGGAACGAGGAGATCGACCTGGTGGCCCTCGACGAGGACGGCGGGGCGGTCCTGTTCGGCGAGTGCAAGTGGTCCGCCCGGCCGGTGGGGCGGAACGTCCTCGAGGAGCTGACGGCCAAGAGCGGCCTCGTCCAGGTTCCCGGACCGCGCCAACGGGAGCGCCGCTACGTCCTCTTCAGCCGGAGCGGCTTCACCGACGGGCTGCGCCGCATCGCTGCCGGCCGCCGGGACGTCGCGCTGGTGGCGGGGCTGGATCCCGCCGCGGCGACCTGAGCGGCTCCGCCCCCTCACCGGTTCGCCGTTTCGGGAACGGTTGATGGTTGATAGTTGATGGTTCGTGCTCATCATCGTAATTCGTAATCGTGATCGTAATCGAGGTTCGAGACTCGAGGCTCGGGGTTCGCCATGCGGACATCGGACGTCGTACAGCCTGGATTCACCGCCGGTTCATCCCCACTCTGCCGGTTGCGGCGCAACCGGTCTCCTCGCCGTTTCGCCCCTCGGCTTTCCATTGACAAAAAGAATCTCTTGGCGTCTTGGTGCCTTGGCGTGCTTATGACCTGGCGCCTTCGCGAGCCGTTTCCCCCTCTGCGTCTCCGCGCCTCCGCGGTGAATTCCCCCCGCCGCCTCGCCGATCAACCATCAACCATCAACAATCAACTCTCCCTCAGGCGGGACGCCTGAGCCACTCGTCGATAGCTCTTGGCGCGAGAGCCCCGGCTGTGCTATTGTCCGCCCATCGGTCACCTGAGGCGGAGGGTACCCCATGGGGAGAGGTCGTTTTCTCTGCTTTCTTCTATTTCTGTCCGTGCTCGCGTGGAGCGGCCGGGCCCTGGCGCCGCCCGGCGACGCCGTCGCGGAGTATGAATACTACCCCGACGGTCTGACCCGGACGATCCGCTACGCCAACGGGGTGGTCTCCGCCTTCGACTACTTCGACAACGGCCGGCTGCGGAGCGTCGACACCCGCGCCGCACCCTCAAGGACCGCCGCTTCGTCATCGACAACCGGAACCGCCTGGCGGCGGTGATCGACGCGCTGGCGCCGGAGCGGAGCGTCCGCTACCTGGCCAACGCCGCCGGCGACACCGTGGCCCGCATCACCGGCGTCATGGGCCCCGACGGCGAGATCGTCCCCGGCACGGAGAGCCACCGCCTCCTCTTCGACTGGGACG
>Ga0209270_1004245_pt1 | contig 11210 bp, 9 predicted proteins | sample MTBAKSrepl1MetaG_FD_187456 | JGI IMG/M metagenome (GOLD analysis project Ga0209270, IMG submission 187456) | Enrichment culture microbial communities from Arthur Kill intertidal strait, New Jersey, USA, that are MTBE-degrading - MTBE-AKS1... | ecosystem: Environmental > Aquatic > Marine >...
GGAATGGGGCAAGACTGTTGATCCGGAGACGGTCCGCCAGGCTGTAAGGGAAAGGCAGCCCAAACTCCTGGCCGTTGTCCATGCCGAGACCTCCACAGGCGTGTGCCAGCCCCTCGAGGATCTCCATGACATCGCAAAGGAGTCCGGGGCCCTTTTTCTGGTGGACATGGTCACCTCCCTCGGCGGCATGGATGCGGCCCTGGACCGGAAGGGAATTGACGCCGCCTACAGCGGCACCCAGAAATGCATCTCCTGTCCGCCGGGTCTCTCTCCCGTCTCATTCAGCCCTGCAGCCATGAAGGTCCTTGAGGAAAGAAAGACCCCTGTGGTCAGCTGGTATCTGGACATGAGCATGGTCAGCAGCTACTGGGGAGCGGAAAGAAAATACCACCATACAGCCCCCATCAACATGATCTATGCACTTAGGGAGGCCCTCCGGATCATTGCCGAAGAGGGGCTGGAGACACGCTTTGCCCGGCATCTGGTGAACCACCGGGCACTGGTGGCAGGGGTCGAGGCCATGGGCCTTTCCATGCTCGTGGCAGAAGGCGAGCGGCTCCCCATGCTGAACGCCGTGCGCATACCCGAAGGCGCCGACGATCTGAAGGTCCGCAAGACCCTGTTGAACAATTTCGGGCTGGAGATCGGCGGGGGCCTTGGGGCGCTGGCAGGGAAGGTGTGGCGGGTAGGCCTGATGGGGCACTCATCCCGCCGCAGAAACGTTTTCCTGTTTTTATCGGCACTGGAGACCATTCTGAAAGACCAGGGCGTCCGGGTCAAGACAGGGGCGCTTGAAGCGGCCGCATCAGTGTACGCATCTGAAACAGCTTCAGGTTCGGCATGAGGTCCATGGCAGCCGGGGGGCAAAAGGAAAAACAGGTCGGAAGGGTGGTGGTGGGACAGCGCTGCAATTCGGGCGGCGCTCCTGACAACAGGATTAATGGTTCTCTGCGAACGTGTCCTGACGCCCCAGGACTTTGACCCGATCCCGGTACTTGGACCCGCAGTCGCCGTCCCACCTGATGGAAGCTTAACATATCCCCAAAGATCTGGCAACTTTTTTTAATAGAACACCATCTTTGATGGTCTCGTAAAAAGTCGAATTTCTCACAGAGCCCTCAGAGAACACAGAGATAACATGCTAAAATTATTTTATCTATATTTGCGAGCTTTGCGTCTTTGCGTCTTTGCGCAAGATTTTTACTTTCTACGAATGCATCATCTTTAAAAGGAAATCAATGGGACTCATGCGAGGGGCCGCGGCGTTTACGCGGTATATGGCAGAAAAAAAACTTCCGGACGGTTTCATGGAAGGTCTCTCCGAAAATATGGCCCGATACGCCTTCAGGGATCTGGATGAACAATCCATGGATGAACGCTCAGCCGGGTGGGTCAATATCATGGATATGTTCGACAGCCGGTTTGAAGGGCTGGAGTTCCTTAAGGAACCCTACATTGCCATCTCCCTGAGGATTGACGAGAGAAAGATCCCGTCCACGGCCCTGAGGCAGTATGCAAAGCAGGCCGAAGAAAAAATCAAAGAGGAGGAGCATCTGGAGTTCCTTTCCAGAAACCGGCGCGAAGACGTTAGGGAGGCCGTCAGGCTGCGGCTCTTAAAGCGGGCCATTCCCGTGGCCAGGACCTATGACATGATCTGGAACACCCTCACCGGCCTGGTCATATTCGGCTGCGTGAGACCCAGGATCTGCGATGAGTTTGCGCACCGGTTCTACCTGACCTTTGGAATGCAGCTCGAGGCCCTCTGCCCTTACACCCTTGGGGAATTGCATCTCGGAAGAGACGAGGCCTCCCCTGAGCTCATGGACGGGCTGAGCCCCACACGTTTTCTGGAGGACCACTGATCATGCAGGTCTTGGACAGGGTACGTAAGACGGCCTTTCTGGGGAGGGAATTCCTCCTGTGGCTCTGGTTCATGTCAGATACAGGGGAGGGCGTATTTGACCTGGGGGAGAAGGGAAAGGCCGAAATCTGGCTCGACGGGAAGATAACGCTCCAGTCGGAAACCGATCGGGGCCTGGAGACCGTCACGTGCGCGGGCGAGGACGTGAGCATGAAGGAAGCCCGCTTTGCACTGGCCGAAGAAAAGGAAATCCGCGAGGCCGCCATCAAACTGGCCGTTGGCGACAATGAGTGGTCGTTTGTCCTTGATTCCGCCTGGATGAACTTCCGCTCCTTCAAGACCCCCCGGGTCATAAATGACGGCAGGGAAGATCCCGATGGTCTCTTTTACGAAAAGGCCTTTTTGATCGAAGAGGCCGTCTCTGCCGTAGACCAGATTTATTCTGCCTTTCTCAAGCGCCGCCTTTCTCCTGAATGGGAGTCCCAGGATCGCGCTGTCATCGGAAGGTGGATCAGAGAGGGGGGAACGGGTTCGGCCAAACAGCGCCAGGAAACAGACATCTAAAAGGCATGGAGAGATTCCTGCCTGAGGTGGACATAGGCCTCCTGCCAGTCTCCCGGGTCGCTTCCCTCAAGCATGCTCTTGGGCATCAACGACTGAAATACTATGCCCCCTGCCTGTACGGATATGGCGAAATAAAAGCCATGGTCCACCACCCGTCTGACCTGGCCCTTAAATGGAGCGGATCCGTTGATCGAGAGGCGCTCCCCGCTGATGATCACGTCTTCCGGTCTGACGGACAGATATTGTCGCCCACTGTCCACCGGCCTGGCCAACTTGATGCGCAGATCGCCCACCCTTGCCGCAGCGCCTTCAAATCGTGCTTGAAAAACATTTTTCATCCCAACGAATTCTGCGGTAAAAACGGAGTTGGGATGCCGCAACAGATCCATGACAGCCCCATTTTGCTCGATGCGGCCCTGGTTGATGACAGCGGCCTGTCCAGCCAGAAACAGGGCGTCGGAAAAATCATGGGTCACCATCAGAAATGTCGTATTCGAGCTTTTGTGGAGCTCTTTCAATGAATCCCTTATCTCCTCCCTGAAATTGGGGTCCAGTGCGGACAGGGGTTCATCCAGGAGAAGGACCTCCGGCGCCGCCATCAGGGCCCTGGCCAGGGCTGCCCGCTGCTTCTCGCCGCCGCTCAAATGGGCCGGAAACCGATTCAGGATAGGGGAAAGCCGCAGGACATCGATCAAGCCCTCGCGCCTCTTGTCTGCATCGGCCTGCTTGAGCCTTCTGAAGTGGAGACCATAGGTGATGTTTTGAAGCACGGTCTGATGCGGAAAAAGGGCATGGTCCTGATACACAAGGCCAATCCCCCTTTTTTCCGGGGGCAGTCCGGTCACATCCCGCTGACCGATGAATATGCGCCCGCTCTGGATGGCAACAAGGCCTGCAACGGCCTCCAGCAAAACCGTCTTGCCTGCGCCGGTAGGGCCCATCAAGGCAAAAAATTCGTTTTCCGCCACGGTCAGATCGATTTCCTGTAAACGAAAATTGACCAGATTCACATTCAGCCCTTCTATGCGGATCATGACTCTCTGGACCTCCTGAGCGTCAGGATGCGAAGCGCCAAAAAGAGACACAGGCACACCAGCACCAGCCACACCGCAACGGGTTGGGAATATTTGAGCCCGTATGCCTCGAAGCGTTCGTAAATCATGACCGGCGCGATCATGGGATGATAGGCCACAATGACCACGGCCCCGAACTCGCTGATGGCACGGGCCGTACACATGATGAGTCCGATGACCATGCTCCGCCACGCCAGGGGAAAGGTGATCCTGAAAAAGGTGCTCGTCATGGAGGCTCCCAGACTGCGCGAGACCTTTTCCAGCCTGGGAGAGATGGCCTCGAAACCGTCCTTTGCCGTATTGATGTAGAAAGGAAGACCTACAAAGGTAAGCACCGTGATGATCCCGGCCACGCTTCCCATGATACGGATTCCCAGATCGCTCAAGGCCTGACCGATCCAGTGGTTTCTCCCGGCAACGCTCAAAATGGCGATGCCAACCACCGGATGGGGGATGACGATGGGGAGGTCAATGATGCTTTCCACCAGCCGCTTCCCCTTGAAGCGGGTGCGGGCCAGGAGATATGCAAGGGGGGTTCCGAACACAAAAGAGATGAGAGCTGCCGTGCCGGAGGCATATATGCTCAGCCAGATGGACCGGAGCACATCCTTGTCTTTAAGGGTTTCCCTGAGCATGGAGAAGGAGGGGGCGGTCACCATATCGACCAGCGGCAAGAGGATAAAGGCCAACACAATGATGCCGCTTGAGATCGTCAACCAGAAAAAGGGTCCCCTCTTTTCCATTCAGTCCACCCCACAGACTCTCCGCACGCCAATTCCCTAATTTCCGCCCCAAACGGTATTTGAGTCGTATATTAGGATTGAGAATCCATTTCTGTCAATTGGATTGTGAGTTAACAGCACAGGCATCTTAAGAAAACCACAAATACCTCTAAATCTCTCAAACAAACCGGAACCTTTCAAAGGAGTCTGCCCTGTTCCCAGCCTGCCACGGCATCAGAGATTGGCGGGCCGGACTAAGGCCTTGGAGCCGACATTGTTCTCAGCCGGATCCATAAAGATTGAAAAAATTTATAGTACAGTTTCATACATAAACTCAGCTTATATATATTATAAGAAAAAAGAATTTGACATAGTTTATTATATTGATGAGCATAAGCCATACGACAACCCTTAATAATCAGGGCAAGAGCCTTGGATTTCCATCCAGAAGATAGAACCCGGCGCCATGCCGCACAAAGAATCTTTCGCTTTATTGAGAAAATGCGCGTTCACACAGAATAGGCAGCGTTTTTTGAGGCAAGGGTTCGCAGACGATAACCCTTGCCTGGTCCCAGGTTTTTTGGCAGAATGGCAATGTCCCCGCGACCCGTTGAACGGGGGAGCGAAAATGGCTGACAACCCCATAAAACAGTAGGAGAAGAACGTGCTATTACCAGATTTTGAGTATTACGAGCCGAAAACAGTCTCAGAGGCCTGTGAGATCATGGGCCGGTTGAGAGAAAAGGCCCGGCCCCTGGCAGGGGGAACAGACCTGATCGTCAACATGAAAAAGAAGCTGATTCGGCCGGATCACGTGGTCTCTCTCGCAAAAATCGAGGATCTCAAGGGCATTGTCCGTGAAAACGGCCTCTTGAAAATCGGCGCCTGCGTCACAGTGGGTGAACTGGCCGCTTCCGAGGCGGTCAGCGGGGCCCTTGACGGCCTCGCTGAAGGCGCAAAGGTTCTGGGATCGCCATTGATCCGGAACCTTGCCACAGTGGCCGGGAATGTGGTCACGGCCAGACCTGCTGCCGACCTGCCGCCCCCCCTCATGGCATATGGGGCCAGCGTGGTGCTGGCAAAGACCTCCGGGCAACGAACGGTTGGTCTCGACGATTTCTTCAGGGGCCCTGGCCAAACCGTCATGGAACCCGATGAAATCCTGACAACCATCCTCGTTCAGATTCCCCAGGGGCACAGGGTCGGCAGCTACATCAAATTGGGCGTGAGACAGACCCTGGAGATCTCTCTGGTGAATGTGGCCGCGGTGATATCCCTGGACGGGCCTGACGGCGTCGTCAGCCAGTCGCGCATTGTCCTGGGATCTGTCGGTCCCATCCCGGTTCGCGCTGTCTCCGCGGAAAAGATCCTCGACGGTCAGATGCCTTCTGAAACCCTTTTTGAACGGGCTGGAGAGGCAGCGGCCGCGGATGCGCAACCCATTGACGATTTCAGGGGCTCGGCCGAATACCGGCGCGACATGGTGAGCGTGTTGACCAAGAGGGCATTGAATGCGGCCTTCCAAAAGGCCAAGGCCCATTAAAGAAGGAGACTGGCATGAAAAAACTGATACATCTCACCGTAAACGACAAGGCGTACGAGATAGCCGTAAAACCCAACAGGACCCTCACCGACGTTATTCGGGAAGATATCGGGCTCACGGGTGTCAAGAAGGGGTGCGAGGTCGGTGAGTGCGGCACCTGCACCGTTCTCTTGGATGGAAAGCCCGTCAACTCCTGCCTGGTCCTGGCCGTCCAGGCCGACGGCAAGAATGTCTTGACCATCGAAGGGCTGGAAACAGAACAAGGCCTTCACCCGATCCAGAAGGCCTTTGTAGAGAAGGGGGCGGTTCAGTGCGGCTTCTGTACGCCCGGGATGATCCTGTCGGCCAAGAGCCTCCTGGATCAAAATCCCAACCCCGATGAAAAGGAAATTCGATCGGCCATATCCGGAAATCTCTGCCGGTGTACCGGCTACCAGAAGATCGTGGAGGCCATTGCGAGCGTCAAGGACCAGCGATCCGGATCCTGAGGCAACAACGAACACATGAGGAGATGCAACATGACTGAATATGACGTGATCAACACCCGGGCCCCCAGACTGGATGCCCCTGACAAGGCTACGGGACGGGCCAAATACGTCGATGACCTGCGCATGCCGGGGATGCTCTTCGGGGCACTCCTCCAGAGTCCGCTTCCCCATGCCAGGATCCTCAACATAGACGTGTCCCAGGCAAGACGCCTTCCGGGCGTCAAGTCGGTGGTAACGGCCGAGGATGCCAGCCCGGTCCGATACGGGGTCAGTCCGGCCCGATACGACGAAAACCTCTTCTGCAAGGAAAAGGTTCGTTACATAGGAGACGAAATCGCTGCAGTGGCTGCCGTGGATCTCGAGACGGCCATGGAGGCGCTCTCCCTGATCAAGGTGGATTATGAGGAACTCCCCGCGGTCTTCACCCCGGAAGAGGCCATGGCCGAAGGGGCTCCCGTGATCCACGACGACTACCCGCGCAATCTCTGCGCCGAGGTGCACCAGGAGTTCGGAGATGTGGAGGCCGCATTCAAGGAATGCGACCTTATCCGGACCGATACCTTTAAAAACAAGCGCCAGGACGGGGCGTTCCTTGAACCCAACGGGTGTCTGGCCAGTTACGATCACCTCGGTTTTTTGACCCTTTATACATCCACACAGGTTCCCCATTACGTACAGCGGACCGTCGCTATGGTCATGGGACTTCCCATCGGCAAGGTGCGGGTGGTGAAACCCTATGTGGGCGGCGGATTCGGGCCCAAGGCCGCTGCAAACCCCATGGAACTGGCGGCCTGCCTCCTCTCCATGAAGACCGGAAAGCCCATCAAGATGAATTACACCCGGGAACAGGTCTTCCTCTATTCCAGGGGTCGGCACCAGTTTACCCACGTCCTCACTACAGGGGTCAAAAAGGACGGGACCCTGATGGCCCTCAAAAATGAATGCTATCTGGAAGGAGGGGCCTATGCCAGCTTCGGCATTGCAACCGTCTATTATGCCGGGTCTCTCCTGGGAGGCCCCTATAAGCTCCCCAACATGAAATATGACGGCTTCCGCGTCTATACCAACAGACCGGCCTGCGGGGCCCAGCGGGGTCACGGGGGGGTGGCGGCCCGGGCGGCCTGGGAGCAGCAACTGGACGTGATTGCCGAAGAACTGGGCATGGATCCCATTGAACTGCGGCTCAAGAACATGATGTCCGCAGGCGATGTCACCTGCAACGATCTCAACATGAGCAGCCTCGGGATGAAAGAATGCATCGAGGCGGTCCGTGACGGTTCGGGCTGGAAAGAGAAACGGGGCAAGATGCCCAAGGGGAAGGGGATCGGCATGGCCTGCGGCTTTTTCGTGTCGGGCGCAGGGTATCCCATCTATCGCTCCGAGACCTATCACTCCACAGTGACCATCAAGCTCAGTGAAGACGGCGGGACCGCCCATGTCTACACTGGGTCTGCAGAGATCGGACAGGGATCGGATACCACCATGGCCATGATCGCGGCAGAGGCCCTGGGCATCCCGTTGAGCGATATCGCCATATCCTCGGGCGACACCGAGTTCGGGGTGGATTTAGGGGCATACTCCAGCCGGCAGACCCTCATGACCGGGCATGCCGCCAAAGAGGCCGCAGAGAGCGTGAAGGCCCAGGTGCTTCAGGTCCTCTCAGAAATCCTCCATGTCCCCGTAGAGGATATGGACGTCAAAAGGGGATTGATTGTCTTCAAGAAGGAAAAGCCCGACTTTGAGCAGATCAGGACCCAGTATGTCAAGGAGCACCGGGGCTGGACAGACCAGCCGAGCGGCGATGAACTGACCTTCAAGGAGGCCGCGCGCATGGCCTATCTGGCCAAAGGGACCATTGTGGGGACCGGCAAGTACAAACCCGGAAAGCTGGGCGGCAAGTTCAAGGGGGCCGCGGTGGGCACCTCGCCGGCCTACGGGTGTTCGGCCCAGGTGGTGCAGCTCAGCGTGGACATGGAGACCGGCAAGGTGATGGTGGACAGGATGACCGACGCACATGACTGCGGCTTTGCCATCAACCGGACCTCTGTGGAGGCCCAGATGGAAGGATCCCTTTCCATGGGCCTGGGCGAGGCCATGTTCGAGGAGGTCAAGTTCGACGACAGAGGGCATGTGCTGAACGCCAACCTGGGCGAGTACAAGATCCCGACGGCCCTGGACATGCCGCCCATCGACGCCATCATTGTGGAGAGCAACGAACCCAACGGACCTTTCGGGGCCAAAGAGGTAGGGGAAGGCGCCATCATGCCCACCATCCCTGCCATCCTGAATGCGGTTTATAACGCAACAGGGGTCCGCATCTGGGAACTTCCTCTGACCCCTGAACGAGTATATATGGCGATCAAAAAGAAGAAGGACGAGCACAAAGAAAAATAGGAGCTCAATGCGGACAGACGCATCATGGAATCCAGGGGATGGTCAGCGTTGTCGCTTTTATTGGAGAAGTCATGAACTCAAGACATGATGCTCAAAACCCAGACAAGGGTCTTGCCGCAGTCTTACGACGGATCGAGCCAATAGCGCTGCCAGCCGGCCCTGGAAAACAGCAGCTATTCGTGGGCGCCTACGGCTGATCGGTTTTCTCAGGCAAGCAACAACAGGAGTTCCTTTTCGATCTCAGGGTATAGGCAATGGTGAGTTTTAGGGCCGTCACGACGATGCGGCATCAGGTGCGGATATCGGCCAGGTCGAGACGGCGCTCGCGCCGGTCCTTGAGCCACTTCTCGCAGACCTGATACCCGCCAATCCGATAAGTTCAGACATCCTCGGGCACAGGTGCGAAATACCGGGTCGCGTTACCGCGATTCATCACATGGTGCATAAAACCCGGGGCATCCCTTGGCGCTGATCTCACCACAAGAGAAGATGCTCATATTCCCAGAAAATAGGCCGCCCTTTTACAAGAGGGCTTCCTACCCCCTCAGATTCCAATGACCGCAAGTGGATACGTGGCTCATATCCCCACCTGACAAAGTGCTGTGTTTGCATTTGGAAGTGACAGGGTTTTGAGGTGCTTTAGAGCGGCATACCATGAAAATATGGGGCATCAGTTTACCTTCGCGATAGATAATATCCCAACCATTCGGCCAGGAAAAATCATTGGGATATGGCCTTCAAGAGGAATGGGTCTGTGTGGGCGGGGGCAGGCAGTTCATAGCCGGGTACTGTTTGGCCCAACCATAAACAAAGAGACCTACCAAAATCACCTGCTCATATGAAGGATTGCTGACGAAGAAGGAAACCTTCCAGCAGCCGTCAGAATCCGCCGTTCGAGAATGCGATCCTCGACGTTAAAATGAAGAATTCGGGCTGTTTCCTCACCAATTTCGGAAATGGGACTGATGAGCAACCCTTCTATCCGAAAATGATCGCCCCAACGATCTTGGCGGGGATTAAAAAACCGCACAAATGCACCAGTATTCGAGAGGGACCCTAGGTCCCTTCCGACGATTGCAGAAAAAACAGGCGTATGCCAAGTTGTCTGATTCTGCCGGCCTCCGTGCTTCTGACTGATGATATGATCCACCTCACACCCGAAAAACGTATCCTGCTCATGGATCAGGCAATACTCACATAGATGATCCGCCCTGCGTGCAACGGCCTGCCGGAGGTGTTCGCTGATGTAGCTACTCATGGGCAACGTATTGGGCCGCACGGGCCTTTGCCAGCCGCATCAAGTGCTCTATCTGGCTGTAATGATCCAACTCGGATTTCTCGTCCGGCGAAAGACCCGTCGTCTTTTCGCGGTCGATCAGGTATGCCACCCGAGCTTTTACAGCACTCGACGGCCTGAATGCGATGACGCTGGAAGGATTCGTTCCAGCCGCGATGAAATCAACGATTTCCTCATATGCCCGCGCCGTCTCCATCATCGTTTGCCTTTATGCCAAATGATTATCAATTTTCGCCCAACAGGACCGTCAGTTTTCCCTTGATTTTGCAGTTTCCCTCATTGGGACGTTTTTACGACAGTCTACAGTCTCTTTTAACAAATTTCAAGCTAACCTCTATCATGGCCAGTGACCATAACATCTGGTGGTGATTCATAACGCCTCAAGCTTTGAGGATGTGGCACCTATGTGCCCATATATCAACCCGGTAACTTCGTTTGATATCAATTAGTAAGGTCAGGTCAGGAGTCCCTAAAAAAGCGTTCTTGTCCTGACATCTCTTAGGCCTCAGTTTGCCTTTCCGAGAGATGATATCACAACCATCGGGCTGCAAAAAATTGTTTGGGATATCCATTTTGGTCAGGAAAGCGTCCTTGACATCAGTATCCGCTTCACCGATCATTGCAGACGTGCCAAGAGAAGAGGGCTTGAGATCCTGAACGCAAAGAGCACGAAAGCCAGAGTCCACTCCTATAAAGATCTTCTCAATATCGCTGAGAAAACTGTCAGTTATTCAAGATCAGCTGCCTGTGCTCTTGATTCGTGTGAGTTCCATGATCTCAAAGAGATGGCTGTGGCAATGGCCATGAGCAAAGATTTTGAAGAACTGATTCCGCTGGCTGAAAGGGTCATTGACCAGACGAAACGCAGAGTCCTCCACGAGGAAAAGGTCCCGGCTGAGGAAAAAGTCGTTTCCATCTTTGAGCCTCATGCCGATATTATCATTAAGGATCGCAGAGACACCTATTTTGGCCACAAGGTCTGCTTGACCGGTGGACCGTCCAATTTCATCTCCGACTGCTTGGCGGGGATTGAGTCGGGCATCTCCTGGTTAAAGCGTTCCTTTGGGTTTTCCAGATGCACCTGGAAGTCATTCGAATCGTTCAAGAGCTATGTGTGGTCTTGCATCGTTTCGGCGAATCTATTCACGCTGGCGAGTGTAGACTTCCCTATTGAATGGAACGGCATTTTCTAATTATTTTGAACTGAGGCATGGATTTCCACAATAGATGGACTGGGGTCGTTCTAAATGAACGACCCCAGAGTGAGA
>Ga0209270_1004247_pt1 | contig 11205 bp, 11 predicted proteins | sample MTBAKSrepl1MetaG_FD_187456 | JGI IMG/M metagenome (GOLD analysis project Ga0209270, IMG submission 187456) | Enrichment culture microbial communities from Arthur Kill intertidal strait, New Jersey, USA, that are MTBE-degrading - MTBE-AKS1... | ecosystem: Environmental > Aquatic > Marine >...
TATAACTTGGCTCTCAAACTATAAATAAATCCTTTATTATCCATTAAATACCAAAGATTGGCAATAATTTCAGTAATAGAACCATTTCCCATATCATGTAATTTTTATTGTTAAATCATACTTGATAAAATGTAAAAAAACATTTAAATTAGCTACAAGTTTGTGTAAATTTAACCAATTCTCCACTCTGTAGCAAATGTCCTTGGCAATCCCAATTGGCATATGTAATCTTGTATTTTTCTGGCTACATTTATTGCATCACGATGCATAGCATCATTTGTTAGTGCTCCAAAATTTAAAAATAAATTTTCTGTATCTTTAGAATTATCCCCTATAACAAAAGAATTTTCATTTATCGAGTATATTTTGTGTTCTGAATCATGTATACAAGCGATCTTATCTCCTGATTTTACTCTCCAAACATTACATGCATCAACAGGTTGAGCTGGATACTCACCTTTATTGAACTTGTCTAATAATTTATTAACTAAAATCCCTTGTACTTCGGTTGGAAACAACTCTAACCAGCCGGGAAGGTCCTCGTATCTGTTTGTAATTGTAATAAAATCTCCATCTTGTAACTCCCATGCATCATTAATCTTTATACAATCCTTTGGATTTCCCCAAATACTCGACCATGTATACCAAATAAGATAATCCCCTTTTCTCAACGAGATACGTTCAGTCATATCTCTGTTTATTTCAATAATAGTATAATTCATACCAAATGGAAGATTTATGATAATTTACAATAAATAGTTGCTAATTTACAGTATAATTAATTAACCTTTTTTAAAAGACCACCAGAAAAATAAGGATGATTAATCAGATTCCTGGCTGTTTCTTCCTTCGTGACTTTAATATAGTTTAAAAACTCTCTTTCAGTTTTATGTCCGGAAATTTTCATAATGTCTATGGAGGGTATACCACTAAGATACATATTAGTACATCCGGAACGACGGGCAGTATGTGTCTTAATAAGTTTACTTTTAGGAACTTGAGTCTTTATAGTTAAGCCCCCTTTAATATTTTCAACCAAAACAGGTTCAGTTATCCCGGCCTTTTCAGCAACAGTTTTAATATGCAGATTTAGCTTCTGCTCCCATATTTTAGGCACCTTCCAACCATACTTTTCAAGAAGCTCCTCAAGTTCAGGTTTCATAGGAATAACTACCGGTTCACCTGTCTTCTGCTGTACCAAACGAATTACTTTTCTGCCATTATCAAAAGTATGGATATGCTCTGTCTTAATCCGACTGTAATCAGAAAATCGTTGGGCTGTATAACAACCAATAAGGAAAACATCCCGGGCCACTTCAAGAACAGTATTAGCACTCAAATCGAGTTCTTGCATTTTCTCAAGTTCAGCCTCAGAAAGATAAATATTATCCACCGGGACTTTTAGTATTTTAAACTTCTTCCTGTCTATTTCAGCATTATTATGCAATCCTTCGTCCCTGGCATAATGCATAATAGTTTTCAAATTTTTTATGTGTCGTCCAATTGTATTGGGACTGTATAACTTCTGTGTAAAATAATTCACAAACTCATCATAAAAATCGAGTGTTATGTCATCAAAATCCAAGAGTCTTCGTTGCTGCTCCTGGTAAGAATCAAACTGAACCTTAAATCCCTTGAAATTTTTAATAGTCCCTTTCTTATATCGCTGTTTTTTTGATGATAATCGAACACCTGATTCAATTTCTTCAATAAATAATTTGATATAATCGTTCAATTCGACTGCGTCACTTTCCTTTGTAATAACCTTTGGATTTTTTTCATCTATGAGTTCTTTAACCTTCTGTAAGGTAATGCCTTCCTCTCTATTTTTTATTTCCAAAATAGCAGACTTGGCATAACCTTCCAGATTATCTAATCGGGTGTTAAAGTTATCGTATTCGAATCTTGAAATCTGCTTAGCTCTTTTGCCATTCCAACAATAAGGTTTAATTTTTTCTCCTGTTGCATATTTTAATGGCTTGTAACGCTTCACCTCATTTGTATCTAATTCGTAATAACCAAAATTAACCATCATTAAAACAGGAGTCTCTTTTTGTTTAGAAGGAGGAGTGCCTTTTTGGGGATCACGAAGTTTGAAAGAAATATTGATTGCCATGATTTTTGTTTTTTCTGTAACAAATATATGACATTTTTAAATGGGGGCCGAATCAGGGGCCGAATTTTTTTTATCTGTTTTAATTTATTTTCACTTTTAATTGGCAGCTATCATTCAAAATATCTGTTAAAAAACAACTACAATAGATATTTACATAAAATTTTGTAAAATAAAATAAAAAAATTTGGGGTACGCCAGAGACCTCAACATACTATTTAATGCCTTGTTAGTCAATAGCTTACAAGGCATTTTTCTTTACCGGTTTTGTATTATAAAAAAACATCGCCTCCTGGATCTGCAAAAAAAAGGTATGCCAGCAATCAACAGAAGGTTTTCAACAGGAAAGTAAAAGACGATAAATGGCTATTGATTTTTATTGTTACACTCATAGCAACACTTTCCGGCGTCCGGAATGCTTCTGGGTGGCTTCCTGTTGCATATTATCTGATTTTTAATCAAATTTTAGATCCGATAGCAAATACTACGTCACTTGTAATTTGACTGACATTTCTTTTCTGAAAGTAAATTCGTGTTTTCTCTGCTTCTTTATTTCTTATTTCAGAAGGTAATCGATGATACCACCACAGCCCTGTTGAAGCAGCAAAAAAATCAAATACCTGCCCTCCATCCTCAAATTTATCAATCCAGGATAATCTTTTTGTTCTTATGTTATCAAGGCCAGCTTTAATGAAAAAAGTTTTTATCCTTTTTTCATCACGAGGCCAGTACTCCAGCCTATGACTGAGATAGTAACGAATTTTCAATGATTTCAATCCAGCTTCTATTGCTTCTTTATAATGATTGGGACCATGAACTGAAATGGCAATTACCCCACCTGGTCGAAGAATCCGTGTCGACTCTTTAATTATTGCCAACTGATTTGGCATCAAACCAAGAACCATATTTAAATATACTATATCAAATGAGTTGTGTTGGAAGGGCAGATGTTCAGCATCAGCTTCATGAAATGAAATTATGTCATTATAACCTTTGTCAATACTTTTTTCTCTGCATTTATCCAACATTGCCCTGGAAATATCTATACAGCTTAATTTTGAAACACCTTCCTCCAGAGTAATAAAAGAAAGTATTCCTGTACCACACCCAACATCAGCAACCTCTTTATTTCTACAGTCTGTTTGTTGGATGAGTATATCAGAGATTTTTCTATAATGAAATGATGACAACTCATCATATTGGCAGGCATAATCGGTGTTGCTACCATTGTATCCATCCCTCATTCTTTTTTTCATGGAATTTGTGTCACGGGCATTCCCGGTAATCCAGGCAATAATACTTCCCATATTCACCATCATTTTTAAAGGAAAGGAAATATTTCCTGTCCAAAACAGAGTAGGTAACTTTTTGTCTCTCATAAAAGTTTTAATATGCTCATATAATTAATTAACAGAAATGAAAGTTATTCACTTCAGGTAATTTTGACTCTTTGTGACTCTAAGTGAATACTGAGAAAGTGACTTAAAAATATATCGACATTTTATGTTTTCAACATAATTGCATTATGAGGACTTTTTTCCCGGAATAAGAAAATAGCCGAATCCAATTGCCAGGAACAAGTATAAGGCTACAACCAGCCAGGCCAGTGGATTTAATACACCGGATATAACGGCAATTAAAGATATCACAACTCCTATTGCGTCATAAACAAATAAAGCCAGGATAATAGCCCATCTGGCTTTTGACTCTTGTGAGTCTCTTGCAAACCAGGTAAGCATTAGAATACCAATCATAGATGCTCCGTATTCCCTTGCTGCAAAAACACCTCCTGCTGTAAGTGATGCCCCAAATATCGAATATACAAAGTTCGGGACTAACAGGATTGGAATTCCAAGACACAAGCAAACAATTGCTTTGATAATTAGTAAAGTTTTTAATTTCATGACTGTACTCCTTTCTTTGAAAAATATTTAAAAAAGAAATTCTAAACGATTAACTAATTAAAGGTGAGATTGATAATTAAAATTATAAAATTTTATTACCAAATACAATTTATTTAAATGGATTTTTAGTCTCTAATCCCGAAAAGAATGTATACCAGTATTTTTTAAAGTATTTTAATAATATGCATAAACTGCTCTCAACTATATAATCAGGATTTACTTACTGGATTTGGAAAGACAAAATTCTCATGTTGTTGATTTGCTTTTTAATAAACTATTTGGTATTAGTTTTTTATCGACACTATTAATCCTTATTCAGAATGAATTTTTTATATATCAGTCCTGTAAAAAACTCACGGAGATATTGGTTTGAAACAAAAATCGTCATAACTTTTCTTATCTAAAATATTCAAATATGAAAACATTAATCAGCCTGACTTTCTTTGCTTTTTTATGGATCAATGTATTGGCCCAGATTCCGCAAAATGGTCTGAAATGTTTCAAAAGATTAAAATAGCAGATAATATTTCTTCAAATATTAAAAGTCATTAAAGTGATATTTCCCAGGATCAGCTTATTGTCTTAATTCTAAATTTTGAATGTGAACATCACAATAAAAAAATGAACATCACGATACCAAGGGAAATAGTCGGAATTAAAATAAACCAACCAAATCTGTATAATCTCCGAAATCTGTACCATATTAATATTCCTGTAATTGCAAAAATAATTACAGAAACAGCTGTTATATCAAGAATAATTGCCCATACAACATACAATACCCCTCCCTGGAATCCAAAAATCCTGTGAATTCTGGTGCTGATAAGCCCAAAAGAGGAATTTTCTGTTTTAACAATTTTAATGCTTTCAAGGTCAGACTTTAAAGTTATATTGTGAAAAACTCCAGGGCGATATATTGAAAATATAATATCTCCGTTTTTATTCTTTTGGTAAAGCATTCGTCCTGTTATATCAAAGTAATCTTTAATGTCTCTGCCAAGTGCTTCAAGATTTGTAGTATCAGGAATGAATGCAAGGGGATAGCTTTTCTCTGTTTTTTCCGGTACAATGCTACTTCAAAAATGGAAAATAGTAGAGCATATTCTCTTTTGTCAGCCTGCTGCCATATTGTGAATCCTGAAAGGCTTCGCAATATTTAATCTTCCAGGCTCTGCCCTGTCCGTATATCTCTGCAAGGATTTCACGGTAAGGTTCAGCATTTGATCCTGATTTCCTCTGCCTGCCAAGCCATTCCCTTCTTTCAGCATCTGTTGCAGGTACCTCATCCAGACCGCCCCTGTTATAAGGCAACCATTCATACATTTGTGATTTATGCTCATGGTACATGTCAATTTTCTTCTCAATTACATCATCAATATCGATGCAGACATCAGGCTTAAAAGGAACGGGATATTCAAATCTGTCGCTCATCCATAAGAATACAGGATTTTTTGCCAGGAAAGGTACTTCCGGGAGTACTTTCGGGACTGTCACCATATAGGCGGCATCAAGTACAAGCTGCCCCGTGTTTCTGTGATCCGGATGATAATCATTTGTCCTGTGAGTGATAACAAGATCAGCCTTATGCTCCCTTATCAATTTTACAACTTCTAACCTGTTTTCGAGTGTGGGCATTAATTGCCCGTCATGGTTATCCAGGGTAATATACTTTGCATCAACAACTTCTCCGGCTCTCCTGGCCTCTTCCCTGCGGATTTTTGACAACTCTTCAGATGGAATTGACTGGTGACCGGCATCACCGTTTGTCAGGGAAACCAGCAATACATTATGCCCTCCCTGAGTCCATTTATAAACTGTGCCGCCTACTTTCTCAGGATCATCCGGATGTGCTCCGATAACTATAATATTTAATTTTTTATCCCCAGAATCCTGAGCTTTCAGAACAGGAGAGATTAAAGTCATGCAAATTGCGGCAATAAAAATGAGTGATTTCATAATAATAGTGATTTAATTATTTTTTCATTTAAGCCTCAAATTTAATGTTTATTATAAAAGATCAATGCGTTATTTTAAACAACAAACAAAAATTCACTCTTCATCCTTCACATTTTTATTGCTAACTTAGGGCTCAATTCTTTAGTTGGTCTGCGTACCTTAGAGCTCTTTTTATAATGAACTTTAAAAAACCATTAACTGTAATAATTCTACTGATGACAATTGTATCTTCCTGTTCCGAAGAAAAGGGTGACAATAAAATAAAAGGCAGTCTTAAACTGGCTATGGCACAGATGCTTGTCGACGGAGGAAACATAAATGCAAACCTTGAGAGAGCTGTCCAAAGGATAAATACGGCAGCAGAGAACAGGACTGATACAATTGTTTACCAGGATGTTGTTTTACTTGAAAGACCGGCACGGGGCACCTCTTGGTCTGGTTACCGGAATTCATTGAAAAAATAAATTAAGTATATATAAATCAATTATTCAATAAGATGACAAATAATAATTATATTAACCGCAGGCAGTTTTTAGGTGCTGCCGCTGCAGCAACCGGAGGAATCCTTCTTTCCGGTTCAGGGAATATATCTTCAGGCAGTTACCCACCTGATGATAATTTTCTAACAACAAAGCATTTCAGTTACTTCAAACCCCCGGATGTCCCTTATATAGACTCGCAACGAGAAAACAGATCATTTGCATTTTCAGATAACGAAATATTCCTTTCAGAAGATAACAGTCGCACATGGAAATACAGCAATAAATTCCCTGATGCCTCAAACATCACCTTCAGTCATATTTTTGAGAATGGCAATATACTGTTTGCCACAATGACAAAACTCTTTCTCAGCACAGACAATCTCTCTTCATATAAGGAGATAATCCTGAAAAATCAGGATGGCACAGATTACCTGCCTCACAGCCCAAAAAATCCTGATTACCCGGGCTGGTACTTTATGTCATTAACAGGTGAAAATTCATGGAAAATAAAAGATAAAGAGGTTTTAGTCTGGGGCAACTACGGAAACGTTGAGGGCGGGGCGACTCCTTCAAACATTTATTATTCAACCGATAACGGAAATACTGTCAAAATTGCCTATGAATTCGGTCAAAATCCTTACCGTCGCGATAACGGAGCTGCCGGCGGGAGTGAAGGGACTTTGCTTGGTGATCCTGACAATCCTGTCTTTTGCCGTCATATTCATTGTGTAGCATATAATCCCGGTGAAGATGCATTTTATGCCTGCACCGGCGATGGTAACCGTCCGGAAGGACTGGAATGTCACTGGCTGCGGGGCAAATATGATTCTGACAATGACTCGTGGGACTGGAAAGTGATAATCTCTGAAAGTCTTAATACCCGCTACAAGGGCGGTGGAATAAGCTTTGTAAACGGACAGGTATACTGGGCAAGTGATGCAAACGGGCCTGAGCCTTATGACCGGGGTATATTTCGTTGTAACCCGGCAGATATTGCCAATACTGAAAAACACACTCTCCTGTTCCATCCGAAATATGAATGTGCCAATATGATAATCCAGGATGGCGTGATCATTGCAGCTCATTATGCAACAGCCTCTCCTTTCACTTTGGGTATAATTATTTCACCCGACATGGGCAAAACATGGTTTGAATACGATCTGAAAGAGTTTGGTCCGCGGTCACCTGTGCGCTTTCACAAAAAAAATTCTGAAGGCTGGTTCAGGGTTGACCTGAGATCAGGATGGATAGACAGGGCGGAAGTGCTTTTCATAAAGCCTGTATAATACATTAATTTTTGACAGGTTTACAACCTGTCAAAAATTAACACAGCTTCAATGGTAATGACGCCGGTATATGTTCAATGACTGATATCCGGCTTTTGAATATATAATGCAAAAGTTATTATGCCTTAGCCAGCAGAAGATTGAAAGCATTCTTCCATGCTATTTTCTCGTATGCCTGCGGAGAGATAAGTTTCTCCTCTTTGAGCTTCTTAAAATAGGGTACTATCGGCAGGTCCTGCGGGACATTAGCAATGTCAGTTCCAAAATAGAGCCGGTCCTGAAACTCTTCCATAAACTTATATCCGAATTCAGGATCTCTCGAAATTGCATTGAATCCGCTGCCGGCAGAAAGATCTCCATGCAGATTGGGATATCTGCGCATTAGCTCAACAATCCTCCCCTCTTTTGGGATCGGCCCTTTTGGATATCCATTCCTTTCAGCCTCATTTTTCAAAGGTCCTATTTCAGCCCAAAAAACCTGTGAGTGTCCCAGGAAGACCAGTTTAGGAAACATTTTTAAGACTTTTTCCAACCGGGGAAGACCAGGCTCATCAACACATCCGTAATATCCCCCTATCTGTGAAGCAAGATGGAAAGTGAGAGGCAGTTCCGCTTCTTCAACCTGACCAAAGAAATTCAGATTTAACGGATCATCCAAATGAATATTTGGAATATATTCTCCTACACCCTTACAGCCCAATTCTTTATATGCTTCAAGCAACGGAAGAAAGTTAGCTTTAACAGAGTTTGTGAGATATCGTGGGTCAAAGTTGCAAAACGGAATAAGACGGTCGGGATAAAGATTACAAATCTCAAGAGTCTCCTCGGGTGTCACTATGGTATATCTGCACTCAGGCGACAGTGTTGTAAGAACAACAGCTTTAGTGATGCCGGCTTTATCCATCATCTCAATCATCACCTCCGGTGAAGGATAATGCGTGCCGTTTGCACGGGCTACTTTGGGATGTCTGCTAAAAGCTGTATGTGTATGTATATCAATCAGGTTGATATTACCGCTTTGTGAACTGCCGGTATTGGTTTCCCCGTTTTCGCCCGGAATAACAGAAGAGACATTTACACCTCCAAGAGCTGCAGTTCCAAGTAACATACCTGCTGATTTAATGAATTCTCTCCTGCCTTCCAAAGCCGGAGACAATTGCTGAGTTTTCATGCTTTTCATATTTCTGATTTTTATGGTTCTCTGAATTAATAATTGTCATTTAAATTACTTCCCGTCAATTTCGGTATAAAAATAAAATTAAAAACTTATACTGTAACTCGTTGTTAACTAAAATTTCTCCGTGAAAATAGCAAGAATGGTCCTGATACCGTCTCTGTAATTTCCGAGTCTGATATTTTCATCCGGACCATGCTGGTTATTATCAGGATTCACTGTCGGCACAATGACAGCAGGTACATCAAGTACATTTATGAACGGAGCAATGGGCAATGAACCTCCAAGTATTCTGAGTTTTACCGGTTCTGACCCGAACGCCCTGGTCAAAGCGCTGTTTAAAAAAATCCCGGGCTCCGATTCGACAGAGGTCCTGAATGCATTATATGAAACTGAACTTTCAAATTTTATTATTCTTTCATATTTGAGTCGCTCTTCATCTGTAGGCTCCCTGTCTGTGACATAAAATCCCTGATCCTCAATATATTTTCTTACTGATCTTATCAACCGTTGAGGATCACTTTCAGGGACTGTTCTCAAATCCAGCTCAACAACACAGGTTGAGGGTACGGCATTGGTAACCAATTCACCGACTCGGCCCGACTGCATACCCCTGATATTTAATGACGGGTACTGCAAAGATTCCTGGTAATTGTTACCCACTTTCTCTGATTTTGCAATGCCAAGCGTCCTGCGTATTGCATCTTCGTCATCCGGAACATTTTCAAGAATTCTTTTCTCCTCCGGCGAAAACTGAATATCGTCATAAAATCCGGGTATTATGACTCTCCCTTCACTATCTTTAAATTCAGCTAACAATTCAGCCATAACAAATGCAGGATTAGGGGAATAGTTACCGTAATGCCCGCTGTGTAAGGCCATCCTTGCTCCGTATGTTGTAAGGGAAATTCCTATCATACCTCTTGCCCCAAAACAGAGGGTAGGCCTTTTTGAAGTATGATTTGGCCCGTCAAAGACTATTATCATATCCGATTCCAGCAGATTCCTGCTTCGGCTTACTATCTTTTCTATATGGGGGGAGCCGATCTCCTCCTCGAAGTCCAGAAACACCTTAATGTCGTAATCAGGCTGCATACCAGCCTCATCCATTGCATCAACAGCCGCAAGGAACATGGCTACAGGCCCTTTATCATCCGATGAAGATCTGCCGAATATTCTCCATTCCGGATCAAATCCTTCTTCTAAGCGTTCCATGGATATAATCTCCCATCTTCCCTCACTGTTAAGTTCTTTCAATACAGGTTTATATGGATCCTCCTGATTCCATAGTTGGGGATCCACAGGTTGTCCGTCACCATGAATATAGAACAGCACTGATTTCCCGGGATTTTTAACCTTTCTTTCAAGTATAAGCACCGGCACAGACGGCGCTTCCAGTCTTGTGACCGAAAAACCCCTTGAGCTGAAAGCTTTTTCAAACCATACTATATTTTTAAGTAACATTTCAGGGTGATGCGAATCATTGGGAATACCCAGCATCTCAATGAAAAGATCCAGCGAGGATGCAGAATGCCGTTGAGCAAGCATGTCGAGATTTTCCCCGTCCCGTTTATCCTGAGCATCTGCAGTAAAAATCTGACATACAAAAAAAAGAGTAAGTAACAGCCTGTAAACCATAATTTCAAAATTTTATTTAAAGTTTTGAGCTTGTCCTGAAAAGTATGCAACGCATCTTTTCATTAAATTTTTAAAATCAATCTGTTCAACCTGAACCAATAAAAACATAAATACCCGGAAAAAATCATTTTTCAAGCAGGGCAAAATGTTGTAATACACTGTAAATTTAACTATATCCATTGAAAACATGCAAATGATTTCACATAATACCCGACAGCGGATCATAATTTTTTTAATTAGGCTCTGACAGCGGCTTTGTCATGATAAATAGAATATTATGACTGAATAAAAAAATTTTTATTTTCCTGACGTGTTTATATAAATTCAGGATTGTCAATAAGGGCAGGAATTGTATCAAACAATAACAATCTCAAAAAAATAAAGTTATATTTGAGTCCGGTACATGAAGGGAGCGATATCCTTTGACCACATACTTTAGCGGACTATGATTTACAATTGACTATTGTGGATTTTATTCTCATAATAAATATGCCGTTTATTGAAATAACCTTAAAATCAAAATAATGCAAATTACAAAAGTTGAAGCCTTTCTGATGTCTTTTCCGATGCCGGAGCCGGTTGTTCTTCCATTTTGGGGTGGCATACGTACAATCTTAAAAAGAGATGCCATGCTGATAAAAGTACATACTGA
>Ga0209270_1004254_pt1 | contig 11185 bp, 4 predicted proteins | sample MTBAKSrepl1MetaG_FD_187456 | JGI IMG/M metagenome (GOLD analysis project Ga0209270, IMG submission 187456) | Enrichment culture microbial communities from Arthur Kill intertidal strait, New Jersey, USA, that are MTBE-degrading - MTBE-AKS1... | ecosystem: Environmental > Aquatic > Marine >...
TCGTGTCAAACACCTCATTGGCTCCGGCGAGCAGGGTTCGACTTTGCGATGCCCAGCCGGCGCGGCTGACGGCGATCGTCTTGGTCGCTGCAATCTTGTCACGTCCGTCGAAGTCGATCAGAGTGAGATTAGTCGTGTCGATCGCGTTGTTCAGAAGAATGACGTCGCCGGCATCGATGATATCATCCGAGAAGCCGGGGGGGATGCCATTCGATGGATCGTTGTCCCCCCAGATCTGGGTACCGCCCAAGTTTCCGGCGCTGTACATGCTGGTGGGATTGGCGATGTCCAGATCGTAGCCGTTCTCCCACTGGTCATAATAAATCAGTGTGTTGTCGGCAATCGCGGCGATGGAGACGTAGGTTTGAACCGGGTTCTCCGGTTCGTCCCCAGTGGATTGAAGAGATTGGAGAGCCGTCAGCAACTGGTCCTCCGGTATGGGGATGTAAAAGAGTTGCACCGGCGCCGGGTTGGCGGCCCAAGCGGAGGCATTCACAGCAAAACACCACGACAGAAAAGCCGTCGCGAAAATCGCCCTCCACATCCTTGACGCAAAATGCGCGGCAAACCATTTTTTCATGACCTTCCTCCTCGCTTCAGGACACCAAAATGACACCAATCTCCCATCCATCCGACACCGAAAAAACGCATGGCTGCTCAGTGGAAATTTGGATTTATCGCCGAAAAAACGTTGACTGAGTCAGCCTTATCATCTGAGGTCCATGTTTGTACTTGAATTTTCAGCAAAATTGCACGAGAACGCTGCCCCCCCAAAAAAAAGACTGCCTGAATGATGCATTCAGGCAGTCCGGCGGTTTTGAAAGACCCGTAACTTTCCGCCCCGGCCTTGCGGCAGGTTCGGCTTTTACTGAATAGCGCTAAAGCTTCGTTCAACAGGCAGCGTCAGAGGCCGACACCGCTTCCCCTGACACGGACAACGCACTCCTCCAAGGATGATCGAACTGATTCCTCAGGCCAACAGTTTTTATCTAAATATTTCAGAAGGAGTTAGGCAGGCGAAAATAGCCAAACCGCCCCCCTGCGCAGGCAACTCGGCTGTCTCATAGAGATCCGTAGCTTTCCGTCCCCATGTTGAAAGGGGGTTGGCTTTTTCTGCGTTGAATGAAATTATGAAGTGAGTTTCACTTTCTATTAGCAGATATCATAGGCTTGATCAAGAAAAAAATTCAAATTATGCTCTCTTGCTTGAACATTCAAACAGGTAACCGCCACGTTGTGCTGTCGGGAAAATAGTGTACACTACAAAACTATCCGTTTATGACAGATCATATCAAAATACTACGGGATCCATCGTGCTGGACCCCCAAAAAGCCCGGGTGCAGCGCGCCCTCTCGCAACACATTCCCATGCCTTGGAGGTTGATATCTTCCGCCTACTGAGATAAAAAGGAAAAAAAGAATCGAATCTCCGACTTTTATCGAATCTTCGACTTTTAGGTGCAAAGGGAACAGAGCGGGTCGCCAAGGACGTAGACGAGAAACCAAACCAATGGACCTCGGGCGTTTTCAGGCCCTTTCGGCGCCACACCGGCAATAAAGGCAAACGGTATGCAACACACCGATGCTGTTCCTTCCAATTCGAAGAAGACGGCGACCCGTGTCATCTGGGCCCTCGGCATCTGCTGGGTGTTCGCCCTCGGAGCGTCCCTCGCCTTCAACTGGGTCCAGATGAACCGCTCTCTCATGCGCCTCGCCCAGTCGGAGGTCGTGAGTTCCTTCAACAAGGATGCCGTTTATCGGAGATGGGCTGCAATGCACGGGGGTGTATATGTCCCCCCTACGGACAGGACGCCTCCGAACCCGTATCTGAGCTTTATCCCGGACAGGGATGTGACCACCACCGGCGGCAAGCATCTCACCCTGATGAACCCCGCCTACATGACCCGACAGGTTCACGAACTGGGCTTCGAACAATACGGATTGGTCGGGCGCATCACGAGCCTCGATCCGCTCCGTCCGGAGAACGCCCCGGATGCATGGGAGGCGGAGATGCTCTTGTCTTTCGGCCGTGGTGAGAAAGAGGCGTTGTCGGTTGAAACCATCGACGGGCAGCCCTATGTCCGGTACATGAGGCCGTTTGTCACCGAGACCTCTTGCCTGAAGTGCCATGGGCACCAGGGCTATGAAGTAGGGGACATCCGCGGCGGCATCAGCATTTCTGCGCCGCTGGCGGCCTACAAGTTGGCGGGTGCCGAGCAGCAACGGTCGCTCCTCATGGCCCACGGCATCATAGGCGGCCTCGGGCTCATCGGCCTCTGGGCGGGCGCCGGAGCGCTCCGCCGCTCAGGCCGGCGGATGGAGCAAAAGAGTGCGCAATTCCAATCGCTTTTCATGAATTCTCCGGTTTCGATCATCGTTCATGACCCAGAGACCGGGGCGATTCTCGACGCCAATGCCCGGGCCTGGGCTTCGTATGGATTTTCTTCCCTGGAGGAACTGAGGGGCAATGCATTCTGGTTGGAGCCTCCTCATGCCTTCGATAACGCGTTGGCCTGGATTCGGAAGGCCGACCGGGAAGGCCCTCAGCAGTTCGAATGGCTGAGCGGCAAGGCTTCGGGAGAGCTCTTCTGGGAGTATGTCCACCTCGGCCCCATCCTCATCAATGGGGAAAAGAAGATCATGGCGGTGTCGATCGACGTCACCGAGCGGAAGCAGGCCGAAGAGGCGCTGATCCATTCCCGCGATCTTCTGCGTTATATCATCGACCATGCCAACAGCGCCGTTGCGGTTCATGACCGGAATTTGCGGTATCTCTATGTCAGTCAGAGCTACCTGGACCAGTATCACGTGAAGGACCGCGATGTAATCGGCCGTCATCATTACGAGGTGTTCCCGGATCTGCCGCAGAAGTGGCGGGATGTCCACCAGCGGGTCCTGGCGGGCGAGGTCCTGCGCGCAGACCGCGATCCTTACCACCGGGCCGACGGTTCGGTCGACTGGACGCGTTGGGAGTGTCGTCCGTGGTATGAAGCCGACGGATCGATCGGGGGCCTCATCGTCTATACCGAGGTCATCACCGAGAGGGTGATGGCCGAGCAGGAACTGCTGGAAAGGGAGGCGAAGTACAGGCTGCTCGCCGAGAATACGGCTGACTGCATCTGGATGATGGACATGGACCTCGTTTTCACCTACATCAATCCGGCGATAGAGAAAATGATGGGGTTCGAGCCGGACGAGTGGATCGGCAGCCGTTTGAGCGACCACTGCTCGCAGGAGCGGTTCGAGCAGATGTCGGGACTGGTGATGGAAGCCCTCCAGCGTTTGCCCGAGGCGACCCCGGTCCTTTTCGAGACTGAAATGCTGAACAAAGACGGGAAGGGCGTCCCCCTCGAGATGCGGTCGAAGTTCGTGATGGACCAGGACGGCAAGCCGATCGCCCTGCAGGGGGTGGCGCGCGACATCTCGGAGCGGAAGAAACACGAGGCGGAGCGGGAAAGGCTGCGCACCCAACTGACGCAGGCCCAGAAGATGGAATCCATTGGGCGCCTGGCGGGCGGCGTTGCGCATGACTACAACAATATGCTGAGCGTGATCAGCGGGTTCGCTGAACTGGGCATGGAGAAGACCGCGCCTGGCGACCCGTTGCGTGCCGATCTCGAGGAGATCCTGCGAGCCGCGCGGCGCTCAGCGAACATCACCCGGCAGCTTCTGGCCTTTGCGCGGCGTCAGACCATCAGCCCGCGGGTGATCGATTTGAACGACACCGTCGAGGGGATGCTGAAGATGCTGCGCCGGCTGATCGGGGAGGACATCGACCTGTCCTGGCAGCCCGCCCCCGGCAGACACTATGTCCGTATGGATCCATCCCAACTCGATCAGATCCTCGCGAACCTCCTCGTAAATGCCCGGGATGCCATAGGGGATGTCGGCAAGGTGACCATCGAGACGGGCCGTGTGCGGTTCGACGAGGCCTACTGCGCCGAGCATCCGGGATTCATGCCGGGCGACTTCGTCCTGCTGGCCGTGAGCGACAACGGCAGGGGGATGGACCGGCAGACGCTCGACAACCTGTTCGAGCCGTTTTTCACTACCAAAGGGGTGGGAGAGGGGACCGGTCTGGGGCTCTCGACAGTCTATGGCATCGTCAAGCAGAACGAAGGCTTCATCAACGTGTACAGCGAGCCGGACAAGGGCACAGCCTTTAGGATATATCTGTTGCGTTACCGAGGGGAGACCGAGCTGGACGTCCCCTTCGATGAGGAAGATGCGCCCCGCGGGCGCGGGGAAACCGTGTTGATCGTCGAGGATGAGGCTCCCATCCTGGAATTGGCCGCAAGGATCCTCGAAGAGGCGGGTTACAGCGTGCTGAAGGCATCCGGCCCCCTCCGGGCCCTGGCTCTTGCCGAAACGTACAAAGGCGGAATCCAACTCCTCATCACGGACGTCGTCATGCCCGAGATGAACGGTCGGGACCTTGCCCGAAAGCTACAGGCCCTGCACCCGGACCTGAAAGTCCTGTTCATGTCGGGTTACACCGCCAACGTGATCGCCCACCATGGTGTATTGGATGCCGGCGTGCATTTCATCCAGAAGCCCTTCTCCAACCGCGGCCTGATGCAGAAGGTGCGAGCGGCGCTGTAAAACCGAGCGTGAGACGGTGGCCCGCCTCCTGGAAAGCGTGCGCTCATCTCCCAGTAATCTTCAGGATAGGTGAGCTGCTCGATCAAAGGGTTTCGCATGGTTGAAATGTTTGCTTACAGGAGAAGTAGCGATGTCTGATAAGATTGTTTAAGTTTCACTTATAGGACAATTTTTATTTGACTTGATGAAAAGTATCTGCTATCGGAAGCTGCAGTTGTAAGCGAAATTTTTTGGGGCTCGTTTAGTCAAAACAGCAGGGTGGGGGAAAAACATGTCGGTGAAATTTCTTGTTTCCGTTCTGTTCTTCTTGCTTTTTATTCTGTCATCTTCCAGGGCCTATTGCGAGACGATGCTTCAAGAAGAAATCATCGAATTCTGGAACTCTCTTTTCAACAAAGAATTCACTGCCCCCGATTGTACTCTGACCATGCATAAAGAAGTCCTTGCAACCTCGGATCAGGATGAATGCTTCAAGGATGTCGGCGTCCCTTACCCTGCCGGGCCTCCCTGCGGCGAAGGTCAACCCAAACTGAACCAGGCTTATCTCTTCAGCATGGTCAAGAGCGGGCCGGACATCTGGTTCGGGACAAGTGCCAACCAGTTCTGCACTGTTCTGGGAACCTATATCGCAACCATCAACCAGATGATTCCCATCGAGGATTTCGCTCTGAAGACTGAGTCTTTCGTTTGCGAATTCGGATTCAGCTCATTCAGAGATCAATTCGTCCCGACCAATCCAAACCTACCCAAGCTTCCTGATTCGCTCGGCGACTGGCGGCCGCCGAAAATTTTCGTTTACAACACCCAAACCAAGCTTAGAACCGACAAGACCCCCAACGACCCGCTGGTCCAGGACACTCTTGGTATCCGCGCCTCCGGCGCACTCGGCAATATCGTGATCCTGGGCGGCCCCAACCTTATCGCGAGTTTTTTTCAGGGTGACCCGAGCCTCGTCGAATACGCCGCCATCAACCTGTTCGCGTTCAAGGCCGACACAGGCGAATACCTTGGGTCCAAGGCGTTTCCGGAGTATCTGGATATCCGGAAGTGGATCGTGTTCGGCGATTGCCTTTACTCGGCCGTCAGATCCAAAGATGGAAAAGGCCGGGTACTCAAGTGGATCGGAAATTCCAATTCGACCGACATCAACGAACTCCTGAAGTTCGAGGAAGTCGGCCGTCTGGATGCAGAAGGAGCGGAGTTGACCGTTCTGGACGGGCGCCTGTTTGTAAGCACATGGGCCACTCCGACCGATGAGGCGATATCCGGCATCTACATGAGTCCGTCGATACCGCCTGGAGGCCTCACCGGTGCGGATATGGAGAGTTGGACCAAGATCTGGGGTGCCGAGAACTATGAGCCCGACCCTGTCCTGGCCAGAGCCTACTTCATGGGCGCCATGACCGCCTACGACGGCTATGTCTACTGGGGCACCATCAATTTCCCTCTGGTTTCTTTTCTCACCCATATGATGGTCTATGAACCGACCGAGACCGAGGACCTTATTCTCGCGTTTCTTGGAAGCTGGCGGAATATCAGTATCTTCCGCGCAAAAGGTTTCCCCGATAACCCTGTGATAGAGGTGGTCAACGGTCTTGACATGCTGCCGGCCTATTCACCTGAGGACAAGACGTGGAGCCTTCAGCCCAACCGGACCGGCCCCGTGCTCTATGGCCTTTCGGGCTTTGGCAATATATTCAACAGCTACACCTGGACCATGGAAGCCTATGGCGGCCAGTTGTACGTCGGGACCATGGACTGGAGTTTCATGGCTTATGATGTCGGCAAAATGTTGTTCGATACCATCTTTGATGACTGCGAGGAATGCAGGGAGAAGGTCACGGACTTTGTCGAAGGGTTCCTTGCAGACCACCCTGAGATCGAACAGAACGCGGACCTGTTGAAGATGTTTCTTGGTGCCGATCTGTGGCGGTTCTCCCGGTCCGATGCACACGCTCTGCCCGAAAGCCTGAACGGCCTGGGGAACTATGCTGCCTATGGGCTCCGCAACATGCTCGTCGATGACGGTCTATACATCGGGACAGCGAATGTCGCTAACCTGCTGGCGGATACATCCGTCATCCCCCATGGGGGATGGGAGCTGATCCGCCTCACGGAGCTCGCGGTCGCGGTGGAGACTGACAAGACGGTCATCTCCGCCGACGGATCGTCCACTGCAACCATCACGGCCCTCGTGACTCACGGCGACGGTATCCGGGTGCCGGATGGGACAAGCGTAACCTTTACGACGGATCATGGCTCCTTTGCTTCACCATCCATTACAACCACCACGGTCAACGGTGTCGCTACCGCGGTTCTGACCTCCGAGGCGAGCGGAGACACGCTCGTGGCGACCGTCATCGCACGGGTATGCGGTGTCCGGAACGGAGTGGCTGTCTTTTTCATCCCGGAGGGCACTCCTGGCGGCGTGGATGACGTTCACACCGCGGAGATTATCGGCTCCGGCAGCACCGAGGACACGACTCCCGGGATTAGCAAAGTATCGGTCAAGAGCCTGCTGCATACATTATCTCACTACGTCACGACTGCCGAATACACCAGCAATCCGTGCAGCGGTCCTCTGCCAAACGCCCAAAGCTACTGGGACGTACACTTTGACGATGTGCTCGAATTGGAAGAGGTCAAAATAACATTCAGCCCCGCCCAACGCGGCGACAAGATCTATTACTGCGGATGCTCCGGCTGGCGCCTGTGTTCATCTCAAACCTACCGAAACGGCGCGATCGAGGTGACGATCAACCCCTGTACGAACCCCGATCTCATGGCACTTTGGGGGCTGCCTTTCGCTTTGGCAGGGTCGACCACCTCTCCCTCTGTGCCTGTCCCCACGATGACCGGTTATGGCCTCGTGCTCATGGCACTGCTCGCCGCCGGTCTAGCCTGTTGGAGCCTGCTTGCTCGCCGTTCCAGGCGAGAGAGAAGAGCGCCCTCCCTGTAAGGAAAGCGTGAGCGGAAAATGTCGCTGATGATCCGCTCCCCTTCCGGCCTTTCGAAGTGCGCGGTCCCGAAGGCTTTGCGGCTAGCTGGGACCACCCGCTTCAGGAGGCCGGTATGCCGAGCAGCTCCGGCCCGATTTCCCTCCAGCTGACAACCCGTTTGCCTTTCAGGCGGTAGCTCTTCCCGCCGCCATAGACGAGCGTCGGGTCTGTGGCTATGTTACCTGCCAGGGCCGTCCATTTATCGATGCTGGAAAAGAACTCACGCGTGGCGGTCTTGCCCGATTTGATCTCGAGCGGCATGATCCGCCCAGCCCTCTCGATCAGCACATCGACCTCGACGCCGTTGCTGTCCCGCCAAAAGGAAAGCTGCGGCCTTTCACCGCGGTTGAGGAAGGACTTCATCAGTTCTGCGACCACAAAGGTTTCGAAGAGGTTTCCGCGCAGCGGGTGGGTCTCCAGTTGATGGGGCGCTTCGATTCCCAGCAGCCACGCGGCAAGCCCGACATCGTGAAAATAGAGTTTGGGGGTCTTGACGAGGCGCTTGTTGAAGTTGGCGAAATGCGGCCGCAGCTGAAACAAGACGTAGCTCGTCTCCAGGACCGATATCCAGCCTTTGGCCGTGTTGCGGCTGATGCCGCAGTCGCCGGCCAGGCTGGAAAGGTTCAGAAGTTGCCCGCACCGCCCGGCGCACAGACGCACGAAACGATGAAAGGCCTCCAGATCCTGGACGTTCGAGACCTGCCTCACATCACGCTCGAGATAGGCGGTGACATAAGCGTTGAACCAGGCGCGCACCGGCACCTCCCGGTCGTAAAGCGGGGGATACCCGCCTTTGAAGAGCATCTCTTCTAGTTTCAGAGGCTGCTTGCCTGCCTTCGACAGTTCCTTTAGGGAAAAAGGCATCAACTCCACAAAGGCGGTTCTGCCGGCGAGGGATTGGGTGATGCCGGAAAGGAGGCCGAAATGCTGCGAACCCGTCAGCACATACAGCCCCATGCGGCCGTCGGCGTCTACGAGGGACTGAAGATAGGAGAAGATCTCGGGGCAGCGCTGAACCTCATCCAGGACAGCCCCGTCAGGGAAACGCTCCAGAAATGCCCGCGTGTCCTCGCGTGCAAAGAGTCTTACGTCCGGATCCTCCAGAGACACATAGGGCTTGTCTGCAAAAACCGCCTTGGCGAGGGTGGTTTTCCCTGACTGCCGGGGTCCGGTCACCGTCACGATGGGGAAGCCCCGGAGAAGGGATCGGATGATCTGTTCGGCCTCGCGTCGTATCATAGGCTCGAGGATAGTGTTTTTTAGGCTGAATGGCAATCAATAAATCGATTTGCATGACTGTCGTAAATGACCCATCCTGGCGTGGCCGGGACCCATAAGGATGTGGAGGGAGTACCCTGTTCGTTGGTAGGAAGCTGGTTGCGGCGGGAGGCTGCCCACGGAGGCGTTGAGGGACTTCAAACTCTATGATGCAGGCGGCGCGGCTTCTCCAGCCGGTGGCGCCAGGCTCCGGACCTCGAAGGCGCAGAGGTTCCGCTCCCTGCGGCTGAACTCGATGCCGATCAGATGGATGGGCCGGCGCAGGTCCAGGTATTTGTCGGCGTAGCGCCGGGCCAGGATCTGCTCCAGGGCCCGTCCCTCGGGCTCCTGCTCCACCACCTTGAACTCGAAGACGAACACCCGCCCCTCGAAGAGTACCGTCATGTCCACCCGGCCGCGGCTGGTGGCGTCCTCCAGCCGGATATCCAGCCCGAGGGCCGCGAAGTGGCTGTAGAACACACTGGCGTAATAGCCTTCGTACTCGCCGATCGTGTTCCTGCGGTGCCAGTCGGCGGGGATGGCGGCGAACAGGGCCCGGAAATGGGCCTCGAGGGCGGCGAAGTCGGCGGTGCTCAACACATCGTACAGCCGGCTTACAACGCTTTCGGCCGCTCCGGGATCGGCCAGCAGGGATTTGAGCAACACATCGTTCAGGGCGCTCTGCACCTCCAGGTTGGGATAGCCCAGCCGGTACTCGGTCCGGGCGCCCATGCGCCGCGTCCCGGCGAAGGTCAGATATCCGGTCTGGAAGAGCAGGGCCTCGATGGGCATGGTGTCCACGTCGAAGGTCGAGAGCAGCATCTCTGAAGCCACGGTCTGGTCCAGGCCGGGGGTGAAAACACCCCGCTCCAGCAGGAGCTTGACCAGAAAAGTGGGGGTGCCAGACTCGAACCAGTAGGCCCCGAAGGTGCGCTTGGAGAAGAGCAGCAGCACGTCGAAGGGGTTGTAGACGCTCTCCCCCAGCCAGTTGTAGCCGTCATACCATTCCCGGATGGCCGCCCGGTCGAGGCCCGGGAGCTCCGGGGCGAAGACCGTCTGGAGGTCGGCCTCGGTGTAGCCGCAGATGGCCGAGTAGGGCGCTTCCACCGTGATGTCCCGCAGGTTGTTCAAACCGGAGAAGATCCCCGCCTTGCTGAACTTGGAGACCCCGGTCAGGAAGGCGAAGCGGATGTGGGCGTCGTTGTCCTTGATCACCGAGTAGAAGTCGCGCAGCACGTCCCGCACCCGCGCAGCCTCCTCCCGGTCCGCGATGGCGTCCAGGATGGGCTTGTCGTACTCGTCCACCAGGATGACCACCTGGCGGCCGGTCTTTTCATGGGACTGCCGTATGAGCTGTTTAAAGCGGCTGCGGATTTCGGGAAACCGCATACTGATCCCCCAATTCTCCTCAGCGAACGTAAGCTGCTCGATCAGGCTGTTTTGAAGCGCCTCGACCGATCCCAGCACACCCCCGGCAAAGCTGAAGAGCATGACCGGGTGGGATACGGACCAGTCCCAGTGGCCCTCGGCGTAGAGCCCGGCAAAGAGCTCCCGGCTCCCGCTGAAGAGCTCCTTCAGGGTGTCCACCAGCAGGCTTTTTCCGAAGCGTCGGGGGCGCGAGAGAAAGTAGTAGCTTCCCTCCTCGATCAGCCCCAGAATAAATCCGGTTTTATCCACATAATAATAATCGCCTTCCCGAATCTTGCGGAAAGACTGCACCCCGATCGGCAGTTTCTTTTTGGCGCTCATCTGGTGTGTGTTCCCGGTGTTGCATTCACCGCCCGGCGGCGGATTCCATCATCCCCCGGCTCTCCTGCCGTCGCCCGGAAGGCGGTTCAAAGGCGATTTTCATATCCCTTAGATCTGAGCGAGGACCGTCTTGAATTTCTCAATATCGCGGGCATTGATTGCTTCTCTCAAGAGTGTTGTCAGGACATCTACATCGTCAATTTCCTCGATCTTCTCGACGATCTCTGCAGGAAGGGTGTCGAATTTCGTTTTCAGAGCCTCCGCCACCATCGCGCGCGTCCCTTTCAGTGTTCCTTCTTGTATCCCTTGATGTAAACCTTGCTTTTTGCCCTGCTCCATGCCTTGTTGAATACCCTGCCGCATGCCCTGTTCTATGCCTTGGTGTAGGCCCTGCTTTCTGCCTTGCTCTATGCCCTTTTGCATGCCTTGTTCGATCCACTGCTCTGCCAGAGTGGGCATGATGTCACCTCCCTTCTCGTGAAAAACAGCTTTGGCGTTTCTAATCAGATCCTCGGCCTTCACCTGCTCGTTCGCGGAGGCCACGTAACGCAGCGCGGCCTCCAGCGCTTCGAGGGCGCT
>Ga0209270_1004256_pt1 | contig 11177 bp, 10 predicted proteins | sample MTBAKSrepl1MetaG_FD_187456 | JGI IMG/M metagenome (GOLD analysis project Ga0209270, IMG submission 187456) | Enrichment culture microbial communities from Arthur Kill intertidal strait, New Jersey, USA, that are MTBE-degrading - MTBE-AKS1... | ecosystem: Environmental > Aquatic > Marine >...
GTGGTCACCCACGAGATGGGTTTTGCCCGGGAAGCCGCCGACCGGGTGGTGTTCATGGACCAGGGCCGCATTCTCGAAACCGGCACCCCGCAACATTTCTTTGAAAATCCCGAACACCCCAGGCTGCAGAAATTCCTGTCGCAGATTCTGTGATCCACAATTTCCTGCTTCCGCTCCAATCAACCCTGGCTGCCCCAACCTTTCCCTGCAATTTCATCCGAACATATCGGACACCACTATCCGGCGCCATCGGACACTCGATGTGACCTTAAGGCGAAGAATATCCCCCCTGGCCGCAGCCCTTCTGGTCCTGATCGGGTCGGGGACTGTATTTTTTGACCGGCATTCCTCCGTTGCGGGCGCATGCGGAAAATTCCCGCATGCAGGCCGCCATTCAGGCACATGATTTGCTTAAATGAAAATGGGTTTTTATCAATTACTATTCCAGGGAGTTCTGACAATGAAAGCGAAAAAAATGACATTTGCTCTTGCCGGTTTGCTCACTGCCGGTGCCTTGCTCGCCGGTAATGCGTTCGCTGACTGGGCGGCATGCACCCCCAAACAGATCGGGCCCTACGGTTCCTTTGTCCGCCTGCAGGTTGTCAACTGCAACATAGTTCCCTACGGTACCAAGAACGGCTGGATGACCCTCAGCTCCACCGGGACCGACCAGATGATGGCCACGATCCTCACGGCCATGTCCCTGAAGAAGCCCATCGCCGTTGAGTTCGGGGTTGCCGGCACCGATGCCCAGGGGTACAATATCGCCAGCGCGGTTATTTTCAACAACCAGTAGCTGATCAACGGACAAACTCGGGATCATTGAACAGCCGTCCCGTTCTTTCGTCTTGATCCGCGGGACGACTGCCAAGATCCCGAGTTGCTCCATCACGGCCATGATGCCGGCGGGACGGTACTGTCCGTTCAGCTGTACGTCCTTGTGTTGTCATGAAACGCATCGCCGCATCCGGGTCATCCAAAGCGGCCTGTGCGATCTTTTCACGAACATTCGAACTACGGCGCTGTGCACCCCACCGCTGCGCCGATATTTTCCTCACCAGTGCGGAGCGGCCTGAAAAAAGGAACAGCAGCAGAAAGGGGAAGGAAGGGCAAGCAAAGCCCCCCGTTTCATCATTTCAGTTGAGCAGTTCCAGCGCGGCAACGGCATGCCAGGTGGCGTCGAGAAACGGCGCGGCCCGGAGACCGCGGCCGAACCCCCCGGAGGCGGTCTGACATGAGGTGACAAAACGGCGGGCCTTTTCCGGATCGGCCGGCTCCGCGCCCAGAATCTTGAGCGCCTGCAGACCGTAATGGCAGTTCTCGACAAAGGAAGTGGTGCCGGGAAAAAACCCGAAACCGCCGTCACCGTTCTGGGAGGCCCGGAACCACGCAATAAGCTTCGGCGCGGCCTGGGGCAGGCTGTTCCTGAGCAGCCTGTGCAGATACATATGCATCCAGGCCTCGTCAACGCCGCGCCAGGCACGGTCCAGGACAGCGGCGAGGCGGTGGTCATCAGGGAATAGCGCCGGTTTTCGCTCCAGCACTTCCACCAGGATTCTGGCCCAGTAGTACCAGTCGTCCAGGGCATCGGCGTCCCCCATCCTGCCGGTAACCATTGCCTCGACCGCCACCCCATCGACTGCCAGCCCGGCGACGCGGCAGCACCACAGCATGTGGAAAGTCGTCGCGGCCCCGGGGGTCAGAGACCGGCGGCAACGATCCAGGTAGGATCGCAGATGTACATCCGTCGCGGGGGCAAGTCCCATACCCGCAGTTACGTTATACCGCTGAGCAAGGTCGAGGACTTGCAGGGCATGGTAGGTATCCTGGATGGTGGCCGGCAGCCTCGGGGTGGCCCCGAAGCCGCCGGTGTCCTTTCGCCGCGATAGGACAAACGCGGCCGCCGCCGTCAATATGTCTTGTAGTTTTTCGTCTCCGCACATGGTGCCACGTTTGTTCCTTACCGGACAAAGGCCCGGCGGCCGGCATACACTGCGCCGGCGCCGAGTTCCTCCTCAATGCGCAGCAACTGGTTGTACTTTTCCAGCCGTTCTCCCCGGCACGGCGCCCCGGTCTTAAGATGGCCGGTGGCCATGGCGACGGTGAAATCGGCGATGAACGAGTCCACGGTCTCGCCGCTGCGATGGGAGACCATGGCTCCCCAGCCGGCCTTGACCGCCATCCGGATGGCGGCGATGGTTTCGCTCACGGTGCCGATCTGGTTCAGCTTGATAAGCACGGCATTGGCGACCTGCTCCTCGATGCCTCGGGCAAGCCGTTCAACGTTGGTGACAAACAGATCGTCGCCCACCAGTTCGACTGAACCGCCCAGGGTCCTGTTGAGTATTTTCCACCCTTCCCAGTCATCCTCGGCCAGGCCGTCCTCAATCACCAGGATGGGAAATTCCCGGGTCCATCCGGCATAGAGCGAAACCATCTCTTCGGCCGTGACCCTGCGCTCCTCGGTCCGCAGATGGTACAGGCCGTCCTCGTAGAACCCGCTGGAGGCCGGATCGAGAGCGATGGCGATTTCCTCGCCCGGCCGGTAGCCTGCCTGTTCAATGGCCTGCATGATCACTTCCAGGGCTTCGGCGTTTATCTTCAGCGCCGGTGCGAAGCCGCCTTCGTCGCCCACTCCCACAGAGACACCCCTGTCCTTGAGCACCTCTTTCAGGGCATGGTAGGTCTCGCTGCCCCAGCGCAGGGACTCCCGGAACGATGGCGCGCCCACCGGACAGATCATGAACTCCTGCAGGTCGGGGCCCTGCCAGTTGGCATGGACGCCGCCGTTCAGGATGTTGAACATCGGTACCGGCAGGACGTTGGCCGCTGCGCCTCCCAGGTAGCGGTAAAGGGGCAGACCGGCGGCGCCGGCGGCGGCGCGGGCGACAGCCAGGCTGACGCCGAGAAGGGCGTTGGCGCCTAATCTCGACTTGTTGGCGGTACCGTCCAACTCCACCATGGTCCGATCCACGACAGCCTGGTCCATGGCCTCAAGGCCGACAACCGCATCGGCTATTTCCACGTTGACATTGGCAACCGCCTGGAGCACGCCCCTGCCGTTATACCGTTTCCGGTCGCCGTCACGCAGTTCCACCGCCTCATGGATGCCGGTGGATGCCCCGGACGGGACGGCGGCCCGTCCCCTGGCGCCGCAGGCCAGCACCACGTCGACCTCGACCGTCGGATTGCCGCGTGAATCAAGGATTTCCCGGGACATAACTTTTTCTATTCGTGACATGATCCCTCCTTTTATGCCGTCGTGTTTGATGGTCGTGATTCGGCCACCCTGCAGGCAATGATAAAGATGCCGAACAACAGGGCGGAAAGTCCCGCCGTCGCCGAACCGTAATAAAAAGCGGCGGCGGGAGAGACATGGTCCCAGAGCCCGCCGGCTACCAGGCTTGCGGGAAAGGCGGCCAGCCCGACAGAAGCGGCGTAGGCCCCGAAGGCGGTGGCCTTGAATTCAGCGGGGATGATCGTGGTCAGAAAGGCCTTCTGGATCCCTTCGGTGAGCCCCATGAAGAGGCCGTAGAGGATAAACAGCAGCCAGATCGCCCTTGGGGTCTCCAGGGCGCCGAAACCGTAATACAGCCCGGAGAACAGCAGGAAGCCGAGCAGAATGATTCGTTTCCTGCCGAAGCGGTCCGCCGCCATCCCCGCCGGGACGGCGGCCAGGGAATAAACGAGGTTGAAGGTCAGATAGACCGCGGGCACCAGCGCTGTCGCAATGCCGACCTGCTGCGCCCGCAGAATCAGGAAAACGTCGCTGGAGTTCCCCAGCGCAAAGAGAGTGACGATGAGGAGAAAAAACCAGACCTTCCAGTCGAAACGACGCCAGGTCAATCGGGGCCGGGCGGCAGGCATGGCCCCGTCCCGCTTTTTCTCCCTGATGAACAGGATGATCGCCAGCACGGCCAGGACCCCCGGCACCATGGAAGCCCAGAAGACCAACCGGTAGTTGTTGTCAAAATAGGCCAGGAGGAGAAGGGCTAGGGCCGGGCCGACCACCGCGCCCATGGTATCCATCGCCCGGTGGAAACCGAAGGCGCGGGCGAGCCGGCTCCGGTCGGTCGACTCGGCGATGATGGCATCCCTGGGAGCCGTACGGATGCCCTTTCCCAGCCTGTCCACGAAACGGGAAGCAAGAACCCCCAGCCAGCCGGCAGCAACGGCGATCAGCGGCCGGCTCAGGGTTGAGATGCCGTAGCCGCCCGTCATGAGCCATTTGCGGTTGCTGATCCGATCGGAAAACCAGCCGGAGAACACCTTGAGGAGGCTTGCGGTCGCCTCGGCGATTCCCTCGATCAGGCCGATCACGGACTTGTTCACCCCCAGCACATTGGCGAGAAAGAGCGGCACCAGCGGGTAGATCATCTCCGAGCTGACATCCATGAAAAAACTGGCGAGTCCGGCCCCGAAAACGTTTTTATGGAAGCCGAACAACTTTTTTTCAGAGCTCATTTGACGATGATGACCGTGCAGTGGGCATAGGTGGCGATCCGCTTGGACACGGAACCGAGGAGCCACTGTTCAATCCTCGATTTTCCTCGCTGGCCGACAAGAATGACATCGCACTGTTTCTCGGCGGCATAGTGGACGATCTGATCCGCCGGGTGGCCGATGAGGATCTCCGTGGTGATCGGGCCGGAGCGTGCGGCCGCCTTGTCGCGGAGCTCGGCAAAAAGGTTGGCGAACTGCTCCCTGGCCGAATCAATCACTGCTTCCATTTCCACGATTTCCGCCTGTTCCGGCGGCTGGACCACCGAGGCCACGATGATTTCCGGACTGTCCTCCGGGCACATCTGCAGGGCCAGGTCAAACGCCTTGTACGCGCTCGGAGAACCATCAAAGGCAATCAGTATTTTTTTCCAGGGCAGCATGATTTTCTCCTTTTGGTGTCGGGAACCATCTCATTTGGTTGATTCCTTTCCGCTTTTGGGAAGGAGGTACCTGGGAATGAAGAAGGCGTTGGCGATGAGGGTCGGCACCACGGCGCTGGCAATGACCACAGCGATCAGGACCGAGTATTGCGTCCGGTCGATGATGCCGTGGGAAAGGCCGAAGAGGGCGGAGATGGAGCCGAAGGTGAGACCGGTGGACATGAGCAGGGTCGTATAGACAGCCTCCTTCTGAGCATACCTGTACGCCTTGGTTGCCGGGTACACCCCGATGATTTTTGTCGCCATCTTGCCGAGGAACAGGGCGAGCAGCGGGATCGGCGTCAAGAGCAGGGCGGGAAGGGAGACATAGGACCCGGCCCGGATGAAATAGAAAGGCGTGAGGAGGCCGAAGGTCAGGGTCCGCAGCCGCCGGATGAGCTGGTGATCCTTCCCTACCGTTCCGGCCAGGAGCATCCCGACAATGTAGGCCGGGAGCACGGCCTCACTCTCGGCCCACGCGGCCAGTGAGCCGAGGCCGAAAAGAATGAACAGCAGATACTTGGCTTCGAGCTCCGACGGCCGGCCGCCGTACCGTTTGAAAAAACGGGGGGTAAGGAACGGCAGGACGGCAAAGACCACTGCGGCGGTGGCGGCAAAGAGAGCGGTGCGGAAGGTGAACGGCGCAAAAATGAGCCCCAGGGCAACGACCGTTCCGAGGTCGGTGACAAAGCAGGCGGCCAGTATCGTCTTGCCGAAATCGGTCCGGTTGAGCCCCAGTTCCAGCATGACGGCATAAACCACGGCCACCGAAGTCGTCGACATGGCAACGCCCGCAAGCCAGGAGGCCCGCACCGTCCAGTCGAGGAGCCAGTAGCTGATCGCGGCACAGCCCAGAGCCAGAAAGGAGATAAAACCGATGACCGTCGCCTCCTTCCACTTGGCGCGGAAGACCACCGGGTCAAGTTCCGCCCCGGCCAGAAAAGTGAGGACGATGGCGCCGGTGCCGGAGAGAAAGGTGATCCAGGGTTGGTCGGCGGCAAGGGTTGCGCCGAAAAGTGCGCCGATCAGCAGCTGGGCAACCGTGCCGACGATGATTTCTGAAAGAGCGGTGGCGATCCGCAACCGGATGGAGAGAAGAGTGGCGATGAGAGCCAGCCCCAGCCAGAGTGCCGCCTGTCCCCAAACTGCATGCATATGACCTCCCTAAACAGAAAAAACTCCTGCCTTCCATACGGAATGCAGGAGTCATCAGCTTGGGAACAAGCGGTTGACGGCGAACCCCATCGCCTTGATCATAGGTGTAAGCATAAACCCTGAGATAGTGCATGTCAAAAATTTTTCTCCACCCCTCCATCATCCCTGCAAACCCCGCCTGGAAAAAACAGGTATGAATTTGATGAGTTTCCCGGCATTTTTCCTTGTATTTCAATTCGGGATATTATATTGACACGATTATATCTACATTCGTGAGCATTTCTTTTTCACTGCAACCACTGAGAGAGGTCCACGATGCATTTTCAAACGGCCGGCATTGAAGTGGCGCCATGGATCCCCCCCCTGGTCGCCTTTATCATTTCCTTTTTCACCTCCATGGGCGGGGTGTCCGGTGCCTTTCTGCTGCTGCCTTTCCAGATGTCTTTTCTTGGCTATACCAATCCCTCGGTCAGCGCAACCAATCAGTTGTTCAATATTGTCGCCATTCCCAGCGGGGTATATCGGTACTGGCGGGAAGGAAGGATGGTCTGGCCGCTTACCTGGATCGTGGTGGCCGGCACCCTGCCGGGGGTGTTCATCGGCGCCTTCGTCCGGATCAGCTATCTGCCCGACCCCAGAAACTTCAAGCTGTTTGCTGCGGCTGTGCTGCTCTATATCGGCCTGAAACTGGTCATTGATCTTCTGGGGAAAAAGGGCGGCGGCAAAGACAAAAACTCCGCCGAAAAACGGTTTCAGGAGCTGGTGCGGGAGTACCGCCAGAAGGCATGCACCACCATCGGCCCCAAACAGGAATGCCTGCCGGCGGTGTCGGTCACCCGATTCGACCTGAAGCACCTCGGCTATACCTTTTACGGGGAACAGTTCACCGTGCCGTTCTGGGGGATATTCGCACTGAGTTTCATTGTCGGCATCGTCGGCGGCATATACGGCATCGGCGGCGGGGCGATCATCGCCCCCTTTTTCGTGACCTTCTTCGGCCTGCCTGTCTACACCGTGGCCGGTGCGGCACTCATGGGGACCTTTGTCACCTCGGTTGCCGGGGTAATTTTCTACCAGGCCATGGCGCCGTTCTATCCCGGAATGTCGGTGGCGCCGGACTGGCTGCTTGGCATCCTGTTCGGATTGGGCGGGATGGCCGGCATGTATCTCGGGGCCCGGTGCCAAAAATACATCCCGGCCAGGGCGATAAAATGGATGCTGGCCGGAGTCATCATCTTTACGGCAACCAGATACGTCCTCGATTTTTTCATCCGCTGATGGCGCGAACTCGATCCATGGAGGGGATTTTGTAAGCCCGTTAACCGGGCGGAAGAAGGGGGGAACCGCTCTCGACCTGTCATGAGCGGCCCCGGGCGTTGCTCATACCGCTCGAGGGTTCATGTTCGCTCAGTTACGCATTTCCAGCTGGGAGCAAATACACGATAGGCTTCCAGCACTGGGGTCCAGTGCACCAACGGATCAAACCCGTCCAGACGGAATCCTCGGAGAAACATCCTGTTAGTGAAAGCGAGCATCATCGTTCATCATGGCTGGCAATAAACGCCTCTCCTCTTTTTTCATGATATATTTACAGGTCGAAGTTTACGATGGCCCGCCAGCGAGCTCCATTATATCTGAATGATATTATGGATTTTTTTTTGGCGATGAATGTGATTTTAAGTGTTCGAGGGAATTAAATAATTCTCTTTGAAAGTCCTGCAGGCAACGCCCATCGCAGTTTCCATGGGGATACTGACCCTTTTGATCGCACGTTTTGCAAGGATTAATTTCTGCAAGAAGTTTACGCTTTTCTACCGGATCGTGACAGTCTTTGATTCTTTCCAGAATTTCATTGATGTCTTTATTGCCAGGCATGAAATGATCTCTCCAACTCAAGCTCATAATCAGATCGGATGCTCCGTATCTGAAAATTCGACGAATCAACTTCGCAGAGGCAATGGGGAGTTATTTCCATAAGAGCATAAGAGCATTTTGAAGGGGGGCGGACAGCACCGGCCACACCCTTTTGTACCGGAAAAGGGAGGCCATACTGACACTAAAAAAAATATTTACGTGTCACTTTAAATATACGGAAAGGTATTCTTCCTGTCAAGTTAGTTTTCGGTGGCATTTTCCTGTTTGGATATGGTTATGATACAATTCGTGCGATCGATGACCGCCAACAATAATACAGCAACACCCACTTGAAAAATTGCCCATGCACAGCAGGTCCAATAAAATACGGAATTCTGATATTCAGTCCTTTGCGCCAGCGCAGAACGCCACACACGGACGCATTGTTTCGATGGTCGGCGAAGGACGGTTTCTGGACACCCTGCAGTTGAATCAGCTGGAACGTTCCTTCCGGGAATGGGCGGACAACTCGCATCGCCGAGACGTTCGTTTAGCCCGTCGGCGGATTTTGCTTATTTTTCTCCTCATCCGTTATACCGGGGCCAAACTTAATGAAGTATTGGCATTGGACCTGATTCGCGACCTGGATATCAGAACATCCATGGTGACTTTTCGGGCCGCATCAGGGGACAAAAAATCAGGATCGCGGGTAGTTCATATAGCGGAAGCTCTCTCCCGTGAAATCGCGGTTGCACTTGCAGATGAGGACTTTAGAGAAACCTTGGGGAAGATGCTGGCCATTGACCCCGCTTTCGTTCGCCGCAAATTCTATGAGCGGGCTCTGGCGTGCGGGTTCGAGAAAAAACTCGGGGGACCGGAAATGATTCGCAAAGCCCGAGCTGTTGAAATGATGCAGTGTAACATGCCGTTGCCTGTTGTCCAGACCATCCTGGGTCATTCGACCCCGAATCTGACCTCCACCTACGTATCTTTCTCCCCCGACGACATACAGCAGGTGACCCGGATGTTCATGGAAAGAGAGTCAGCCCGCACGACCAGCGCCCGCAATTCTTTTTTCGGCAAGATCCGCACCATTCACAAAGGGGATATCCAGGCCTTAGTCGAGCTGATAACCTTGGGCGGACTCAGAATCACCACCGTCATCACCAACGACAGCCTGCAACGACTTGGCCTGAAGGCCGGTAAACTCATCGCCGCCGAAGTCAAAGCGCCCTGGGTGATGCTGCAGAAAGGCGGCAGAGGTAAGGGGTGCACCGCTGACAATATGTTCAAGGGTATCGTTGAGAAAATCACCAGGGGTGAACTCAACACGGAATACATCGTGCGGATTGCCGACGGCACTGAGGTCTGTGCGATCGTGACCAGTGTAAGCTCCTTACGCCTTGCCCTTGCGGAAGGAGATGAAGCCTGGGTGTTGTTCAACAGTTATTCAGTGGTGTTGCTGGCCGAATGAGACGGAAACCTGAAACTAAGGGCAACTGTAATTCCTCCATGGCGACCATTTTATCCGAACAAACCGGGTCCACTGGAAACGGATTCCAGGAACGTCGCGACATGCAGCTTGAATCCCCGGCTGCGATGAAAATGGTACAGCAGAATGATATGCGCGAACCCATCGAGATCCTGAAAACCTTATTGAAGATTTTAACGGTACCCTTGACCCCGATTCCGCTCCCCCTTTGAATCGGCATGCCCTGCAGGTACAAATAATGGGGAACGGATAATGCCGTTGGGTCAGGTATTCGATTCGCATTGTTTCACCCTGGACCGGGAGGGAATTTTTCCGTAACAATTCTCGATCCTGATGCACCGGACGTGGAATTATTCATCTTCTGCCGTCCTCTCCTCCCATCCATCTGTCCTGTACCTGTGAACAAAATCGAGCAATTTTGCGGCCTGATTCTCCATGAACCGAACCCAGAGCTCGAGCACCTCCCGGCCTTCCTCGGTTATGGTATAGATCCTTTTTGCCGCTCCGCTTTCCTGGGTTTCCCATTCCGACCGGACCAGATTGTCCTCCTCCATTTGCCGCAGATGCCGGTAAATCATTCCCGGCGGCGCAGTTCCTTCGATGAATCCATACTTTTGAATCGTGTTAATCAACTCGTAGCCGTACGAAGGACCCGTATATAATCCCAGGAGGATCGATGCCTGGATATACCGTTCCTGCCGCCCTGAACCAGGAATATTCTTCTCTTCCATAAGTACCTCTTTACCATATATCTTATAAAGACATATGGTACATTTAAAAACAGCTTGCAATAGACAAGAGCATTGCTCGGCCATCCCTCTCTTATTGCCTCGGTTAACCCCAGGTCGCAAGTTTTCAGGATGCTCCATGTTTGCGGAAGCGAACACATCGAGATATTTGCCTTTTTCTGCCGCCCTTGTCAAAAGATTGCATGGGATCAAAGGTGGTAGTTACTGTTGACCCATAGGTTTTTTCAGACAGCGGTCACATCCCTAAAGTTGCCTCCCGGCTTCCCCCAGGCAGAGACTCTGCAAGCAGGCTGACTGACACGGGCAAAGGTCGAGCAAGGGCAAACAACAGAAAATTCTGAATGGATTTACACAATATCCTCCATTTCTGGACAAAAATTTACGCTGCAACTGATGTCATGAATACGCTTATATATGCCAAAATTGGCATATATTAAAACAGGCACAATATGCTACAAAAATTTCCCCCCCCCACCAGTATGTCTTTGACCCTGGTGAAAAAATAAATACTTCGCTATACTTTATGCCATCGATTTGATTTTTTTTAGCTGGGGTTATCGCACCGTGAGCCCTTTATGACTTTATCCATCCCCATTTTCGACTCCTTGCGCCTCCTGCTCCTCAACCGTTATGTCTTTTTTGTGCTTCTTCTCCTCGGCTACACCAGGATGATGGAGCTATGCGGTGGATTGCCCTCGCTGTTGCAGGCCTGGAGGTTTGAAATCCCCCTGCTTCTCTACTGCTACTTTTTTGGGAACAGGATAACCCGGAAGACCCCCCTGCAGCCGGTGATCGTCGCACTCCCCATCATACTGCTCTACGCGGTGTACGATTTCTACCACCTCCAGTTCGGCAGGCTGCCGCGCCTCATCGAACTGACCGAGGTCCCGGAGCTGATGGCCGTCATGCCGCTCTGGCTCAAGGCCTTGCTCATCGCCATGATCGGGACCTCCCTCTTGATTTTTTTCCTGACCGTACGCTGGGGCGCCGTGCTGCCAATGGCCC
>Ga0209270_1004258_pt1 | contig 11176 bp, 9 predicted proteins | sample MTBAKSrepl1MetaG_FD_187456 | JGI IMG/M metagenome (GOLD analysis project Ga0209270, IMG submission 187456) | Enrichment culture microbial communities from Arthur Kill intertidal strait, New Jersey, USA, that are MTBE-degrading - MTBE-AKS1... | ecosystem: Environmental > Aquatic > Marine >...
CCGGATTTTCTGGCCACCAACACCACCGCCGGCGGACCATTTGTCATCCAAAAAAACCTGAAAGAAATGGGCTGGAATATAAAACTCTTAAACATGGGCACGGAAGAAGGGGTGGTCCGCTTGGGGCCGGGTTTATTTGAAGGCGACATCGTTTCCAGAGGACAAAAGACCTTTGACGATCTTGACGATCCTTCGGTTCAGAAAGCCCTGGAGTACTTCAATAAGAATAAACGGACCGACAAAGACAAAAGCTACTTTTATTTCATGGGCTGGCAGAACGCTCTGCTGGAACACAAGATCATGACCGAAATCGTGGCTAAGGACGGCTGGGAAGGATTAAACGCCGGCAATATAGTCAAGGCCCTGAACGGGGTTAAGGATTTTGAGCCGCTGGGCGGGATAGCCAAGATTTCCTACACCGAGAAACGCCGCACGCCTCCCTGGGGCTTGATTTACAAGATCGAGGGCGGAAAATTCGTCAAGCTGGCCGACTGGCTGGAGCTCCCGGATATGCGGCCGGCCGAATACCGTTAGCCGGTTTAAACCAAAAAGAAAGGGAGGTGAGAAGCGAACAACTAAAAAGGAGGTAATCGGCAAATTTGATTTATTATAAGGTTTTTTTCCGGATTTGACCAAAAATGACGGGGGGAGAAAGATGAAGATTTCATTGAGAGGCATGGTCGGGATATTTTTGGCGTTTCTTTTGGTGATCGGCCTGGTTCTGATCACCCAGGGCCAAGCAGCGGCCGCGGACAAACCCAAGGTCCTCAATTTCGGCGTAATCGGCGATTTCAGCGGACCGTACGCCCCGATCGTCGGACAGACCCGTCCGGGAGCCGAGGATGCCTGGGATTACATTAACAGTGAGCTGGGCGGCATTAAAGGGGTCAAGGGGCATCCGATCATCCTGGACATGACCGGCAAGATCGATCTTGGGCTGAACATGTACAACCAAGTCATCAACACCAAGCCCAAGCCGCTGTTTGTGGACATTTACATCACTCCGCTGTCCGAGGCCCTCAGACCGCGTTACGTGGAAGACGACGTGGTCGGCTTCCACGCCGGGGCCGTGGTCAGCCTCTATCCCCAGGCCAACAGCTATTCGCTTTATCCTCTTTATCCCGAGATGGTCGGGGCTGTGATCAAGTACGTCAGGGATCAGTGGAAAGAAAAGCGACCCATGAAGATCGGGATCATCACCTGGGACACCTCCTACGGCAAGGCCATATTGACCAAGGAGTTCTTTGATTATCTGAAAGAAATCGGGGTGGAGGTCGTGACCGACCCCCAGGTCTTCGGGATCAGGGAAGTCGACATGACCCCCCAGTTGATGAAGCTGCGGGCCGCAAATCCTGATTACCTGGTGACCAACAGCGCCGCCGGCGGGGCCTTGGCCATTGAAAGAAACCTCAAGGACATGGGCTGGGAAATCGACGTTTTGAACACGGCCGGTTTGGATTGGGGCACGGCCAGGCTGGACCTGGCGGCCTTCGAGGGCAACCTGGTCTCCTTGCCCACGGCCAGCTTTGATGAAACCGACAATCAGGGCATCCAGACCATGATGAAATACTTCAAGAAAAACAACCGCACCGTGAAAGACATCAGCATTTTTTATATCTTGGCCTGGCAGTGCGCCTTGATCGAGCACAAGGTCATGACGGAAGTGGTGGACAAGTACGGCTGGGAGGGCCTGAACATCAAGAACCTGAAGGAAGGTATAAATAATTTAAAAGATTTTCAGCCCTTGGGTGGTTTAAGCCGGATCACTTACACCGACAAGCGGCGGACGCCCCATTATGTCCAAATTTCCAAATGCACTAACGGTAAATTTATTCCCGTCACCGGCTGGTTTGAAGTCAAGGACATGATGCCGCCCGAATTCAAATAACAATTCATCATCCGGAAACAGTCCGGTCCCGGTATGGTCCGGGACCGGACTCCGGCCGGATTATTAAAATTTACCATAGGACCCGAGGAGAGAGACGATATGCTGCTCGTCCAACAAATAGAGGTTTTTTATCAGCACGTTATTCAGGTGCTCAAAGGCGTGTCTCTGTCGGTCGGGGACGGCCAGATCATCTGTCTGCTGGGGGCTAACGGCGCCGGCAAATCCACGACCCTCAAGGCCATTTCCGGGCTGCTGACCAGCGAAGACGGGAGAGTCACCGACGGGTTCATCGAATTTGACGGCCAGAGAATTAACAATAGACTGGCCCATCAGATCGCGGCCATGGGCATCATCCAGGTCTTCGAAGGGCGCAGGGTGCTCGAACACCTGACCGTGGAAGAAAACCTCCGGGCCGGCAACCTCGGGGAGGCCGGAAAGATTCCGGAGAAACTGGGCCGGGTCTTCAAGCTCTTTCCCCATTTGACCAACTTGAAAAAGAAAGAGGCCGGCTGGCTGTCCGGCGGGGAACAGCAGATGCTGGTCATCGGACGGGGTTTGATGTCCGATCCCAAACTCATGCTCCTGGACGAGCCCTCGCTGGGCCTCTCCCCGATTCTGGTCAAAGAGATTTTCTCGACCATCAAAAGAATCAACACCGAGAGAAACACCTCCATGTTATTGGTCGAGCAAAACGCGGCCCGGGCTCTGGAAATCGCTTCCTACGCCTATGTCATGGAAAACGGCCGCATCGTCATGGACGGCCCGGCGGAAAAAGTCAAGAGCAATCCGGACATCAAGGAATTTTACCTGGGCATGGGTGAACTCGGCTCGCGCAAGAGTTACAAGAACGTCAAGCATTACAAACGAAGGAAGCGCTGGCTTTAAAGCCGATATGGTGGAATCCATGGGCAAATACACACTCCACAGCGAAATCTGCGATATTTTGGGCGTCGAGTATCCGCTCTGCCTGGCCGGGATGGGGGCCATCCCGGGCATGCCCAAAACCGGCGAATACTACACCGGCACGTCCATCGATCTGGTGGCCGCCATCAGCAACGCCGGCGGTTTCGGGGTTTTGGGGGCGGCCGGACTGTCGCCCGAGCAAATTCCCAAGGCGGTCAAGGAAATCAGGGAACGGACCGATAAACCTTTCGGTATCGACCTGTTGTTCCCCTCGGAAATCGATAAATTCACCCAAGACATGGTGGATGATCTCAAGGCCAAGCTGCCGCAGCAATACCGCGAATATTACGCCTGGATGGAGGAGATCAAGGCTAGATACCATCTGCCCGAAGGGGAAGTCTCCGACTACCTTAAAAAGGGCCTTAACCCTGATTATGTGCGGGCTCAATTTGACGCGGCCCTGGCCGCGGAAGGCCCGACCGCGGTCTGCTCCGGGGTGGGGACCTCCAAGTGGGCCGTGGACCGGATCCATGATGCCGGGAAGGTCTCCGTTTCCCTGGTGGGCAACGTCCGCCAGGCGGTCAAGGTGGCCAAGCTCGGCACGGATATCATCGTGGCCCAGGGCACCGAGGCCGGAGGGCACACGGGCCGGATCGGGACCCTGGCCCTGGTGCCTCAGGTCGTGGATGCGGTGGCGCCCATTCCAGTGATGGCCGCCGGCGGGATCGGCGACAGCCGGGGGGTGGCCGCGGCCTTCGCCTTGGGGGCCAAGGGCGTCTGGGTCGGCACGGCTTTTCTGGCTTCGAAAGAGACGATCATCACCGAAGAATGCCGGCGCAAAATCATCGACGCCACGGAAAACGACACCATGATCACCGAGATGTTCACCGGCAAGACGGCCCGGGTGATCAAGCACCCCATCGCCGAAGAATGGCAGAAAGCCGGCTTTAAGACCCTGGGTATGCCGCTGCAAATATTTTCCGTCACCGAATTGTCGGCGGCCATGGAAAAATCGGCTCGCCCCGAACTGTTCATGCTCCCGGCCGGCCAGGTTTCGGGCCTGATCAAGGAGGTCAAACCGGCCGGGGAAATTTTCGACGAGATGGTGACCGGTGCGGTCAGAATGATGAGAGGCGGGGAATATCCGGGAATAACCGTGGGCGGAGATTGATCCGGGATGAACCTGTCACCCAAAGTCAGGAATTATGACGGACAAAGCCGCGGTCGCGTCGGCGGTCGAACCGGGCGGGGCGCGGCCGGTCAGGACCGGTCTTTACTTTTCCTTAAGGGCGGGTCCGCCGGGGCGGGCTCAGGTTTGATATCCAACAAGGCGGTGAATATCTGACCTTGTTAAATAACGAAGGTTCGTTCATAAAAAGGGGGGCGACGCCCCGCAGGCCAAAGGTCCGGCGTTCGAGCCCGTTTAAAGTTGTTTGGAGTTTTTCTGGAGAATTGTAGATGCGGATACCGGAGGAACATTTACTGATTCGAGAAACCGTGCGCAGGTTTACGGAAAAGGAGATCATGCCCCTGGCCGAAAAGATGGATCGGGAGCACTGGTGGCCTGAAGATTTTTTCCGGAAATGGGGCGAGCTGGGGATACTCGGACCGACGATTCCCGAAGAATACGGCGGCATCGGCAGCGATCCCCTGGCCCAGGTCTTGATCATCGAGGAACTGAGCAAAGGCGGCGGCGGGGTGGGCTTGACCTACGGCTCCCACGCCAACCTGTGCGCCCATAATCTATATAAAAACGGCAACGAGGCCCAGCGGCGGAAGTACCTGCCGTCCTTGTGCTCCGGCGAAAAAGTCGGAGCCTTGGCCATCACCGAACCGGGCGCCGGTTCCGACGCAGTGGGTATCCAGACCTCGGCCGTCCGGGAAGGCGATTACTATCGCCTGAACGGGACCAAGATGTTCATCACCAACGCCCCCATCGCCGAGGTCATGATCGTCTACGCCAAGACGGATAAAGAAAAAGGCTCCCACGGCATTACGGCCTTCATCGTCGAGAGCGCCTGCCCCGGTTACTCCGTCTCCCGGAAGCTGGAAAAGATGGGCTGCAACTGCTCGCCCACCGGCGAAGTCGTCTTCGAGGACTGCCTGGTCCCGGCCGAGAACGTCCTGGGCCAAGTCAACCGGGGCGTGGCCGTGATGATGTCCGGCCTGGACATCGAAAGGATTATAGTGGCCGGCATCGCTTTAGGCGTGGCCGAAGCGGCCTTTGGAGCTTCTCTCAAATATTCCAAGGAGCGGGTCCAGTTCGGGGAGCCCATCGCCAACTTCCAGCTCATCCAGGCCAAGCTGGCCGACATGTACACCAATATCGAAGCGGCCCGGCTGCTGACCTACGACGTGGCCGTCCGCACGGCCACCGAGCACCGCCTGCGCAAGGAATCGGCCGCCGCCGTGCTTTTCACCGCCGAAATGGGCACCAAGGTCTGTCTGGAAGCGGTCCAGATTCACGGCGGTTACGGCTACATGATCGAATTCCCGGTCAACCGCTGTTTCCGCGACGCCAAGGTCATGGAAATCGGCGCCGGGACCTCGGAGATCAGGCGGTTGCTCATCGCCAGAGAACTGCTTCAATAGACGGGTTTTATCCATGCGTTTGTCTGAAGAACAATTAATGATGCGAGACACGGTCAGGCGGTTCACCGAAAAGGAACTGCTGCCCCTGGCCGAGAAGATGGACCGGGAGAGTTGGTGGCCGGACGATCTTTTTCCCAAGTGGGGCGAACTGGGCATCCTGGGGCCGACCATACCTGAAGAATACGGCGGACTCGGCGCGGACCCCTTGACCCAGGTCCTTATTTCCGAAGAGCTGGGCCGGGCCGGGGTCGGCGTGGGCATCAGCTACATCGCCCACGCCAATCTTTGCGCCCACAACCTCTGCGAAAACGGCAACGACTTTCAGCGCCGAAAATATCTGCCGCCCATGTGCTCCGGAGAAAAAGTCGGGGCCTTGGGCCTGACCGAACCCGGGGCCGGTTCGGACGCCATGGGCCTCCAGACCCGGGCCGTCCGGGAAGGCGACTACTACCGTCTCAACGGGACCAAGATGTTCATCACCAACGCCCCCATCGCCTCGGTCATGCTGGTCTACGCCAAGACCCCGGCGGAAGACGGCCGCCAGGCTATAAGCGCCTTCATCGTCGAGAGCGGTTTCCAAGGATTCTCGGTCTCGCGCAAGCTGGAAAAGGCGGGGGCCAAGTGCTCGCCCACCGGCGAGGTGGTTTTCGAGGACTGCCTGGTTCCGGTGGAAAACCTCCTGGGCCGGGAAAACCATGGCGTGGCCGTGATGATGGCCGGCCTGGACATCGAGCGGGTGGTCGTGGCCGGCATCTGCCTGGGCGTGGCCGAAGCCGCCTTCGAGGCCTCTATCAAATATTCCAAGGAACGCCAACAGTTCGGCCGGCCCATCGCCGACTTCCAGCTCATCCAGGCCAAGCTGGCCGACATGTACACCAATATCGAAGCGGCCCGGCTGCTGACCTACGACGTGGCCGTCAGGACCGCCACGGAGAAGAGGCTGCGCAAGGAATCGGCCGCCGCGGTCTTGTTCACCGCCGAGATGGCCACCAAGGTCTGCCTCGAGGCCGTCCAGATTCACGGCGGTTACGGCTATATGATCGAGTTCCCGGTCAGCAGATATTTCCGGGACATCAAACTGCTGGAAATCGGAGCCGGGACCTCGGAAGTCCGCCGGCTCCTGATCGCCCAGGAACTGCTCAAATAGGAGAGATGAAATGTGGGCGTCAATCGTCAACTCATACGTGGTCGGTCCATACTTTGAAGATTTTGAACTGGGCGAAGAAATGATCACCGAAGGCCGGACCATCGACCGGTCCGACGTGGTCAATTTCGCCGGGGTCAGCGGCGACTTCGCTCCCATGCACATGGACGCCGAATACGGCAAGAAGATCATCTTTGGCGAAAACGTGGCCCATGGACTGTGCGTTCTGGCCGTAGCCTCGGGCAACATCGTCCGGACCGGCCTTCTGAACAATGTCATGGTCTTCTATGGCATTAAAGAATGGCAGTTCACCAAGCCCTTGTTTTTCGGCGACACCATCCGAGTGAGGATCAAGGTTCACGAAAAAATAGAACATGATAAGAAAGACCGAGGTATTGTGGAACTTTTTTTGCAAGTCATCAACCAAAAGGAAGAGGTCCTGCAAAGAGGAATCTGGCGAATCATGGTCAGAAGAAAAGTCTAAAGCTTATGGCCGGGGCCGGCTGGCGGGAAGGGCTGGCTTTTAAAATCCAAAGGCCGTCCCGGCGTTGAAGAAGGACGGAGGACGATTTATGAAAGTTGGAATAATCGGCTACGCCCTGGTCGGCTTCACCGATGAAGTGAATATCAGAACCGATGAGCTGGTTTTCAAAGCCGCCAAGGCGGCTTTGGACCGGGCCGGGTTGACCAGGGAAGAACTAGATGTCAGCGTGATCACCTCACTCGATGCTTATGACGGGATCACCATCAGCAACGGCCTTATGGCTCCCGGTGCGGGCGGATATGAAAAGGACGCCACCAGGATTCAGGGCGGGGGCGTGGGGGCGATCATGTCGGCCTGCGCCAGCATTTTATCTAAATCGTCGCGAATAGCCATAGTGGCCGGGGCCGACGCCACCGTGTTCGACGACCCCATCATCAGCAACGCCAGCTACGATGCCTTTTTCCGCCGGCCGCTAGGTATGTCCAACCAGGCCGGTTACGGACTATTCGCCACCAGCCTGTTAAGAGACCGGGGTATTACGGAGAAGGATTTTGCGGCCCTGGCGGCCAGAAATTACCGGTCCGCCGCCCAAAATCCTAATGCGCACCGGAAAAAAAGTTACTCGTCCGAAGAGATTCTGGATTCGCCTATGGTTTACTGGCCCTTGAGGCAATTGGAGCTTGGGCCGGTTTCCAGGGGCGGGGCGGCCTTGGTCTTGGCCTTGGAGGAAAAAGCCAGGGAATTGAGCCGGGACCCCGTCTGGGTCACTGGGATCGGCGGCGGGTCTAATCCTTATTACGGCAGTTGGTCGGACCTGGTTGACTTGAAAGGCCTGAAACACGCCTGCCGGAAGGCCTATAGCATGGCCGACATCAAGGACCCGGCCGCGGAGATCGATGCGGCTGAAATCCACAATCCCTTTGCCCCCTTTGAAATCCCGGTCTGTGAAGCCCTGGGCCTTTGCCAAAAGGGCCAGGGCCTTGATTTTTTGCTCGAGGACAAGAAGCTGATCAATACTTCCGGCGGGGCTTTGGGGACCAATCCCCCGGCCTGCGGCGGTTATTTCCGGACCATTCAAGCGTTAGAGTGTTTAAAAAAGAATGATCGGGCTAAGCGGGCCGTGGTCCAGGACAGCGACATCAATCTCGGCTTCTTCGGCGAAACCTATCATGTCCTGGTTCTGGAGAAGGCGGGGGTGTAACCATGGAATACATGAATCGAAAAGTAGCGGTCATTGGTGTCGGCAACACGGAGTATACCTCGAACCGCCGGGAGACCAGGTCCAAGGCCGAGCTGGCTTACGCCGCGGTCAAAGGGGCCTTGAATATGGCCGGCGTGGGCATCGCTGATATCGAAGCGACGGTCTTTACCAGTGTGGACGGTTTCGAGGGCAACGTTCGGCCGGCCCGGGTCCTCGAGTCCTTCGGCCAGGGTCTGAACATTCCTTTGGTGGACGTCAACACCGGGGGCACGGCCGGCGGCAGCGGGGTCAAGGAAGCCATCCACATGGTTTCCGCGGGTTTGTACGACCTGGTCATGGTCTACGGTTCGCCCACCTTCCAGGGCGTGGTGGACAATCAGCAGGTCCTCAACACGGCCTCGCCGCCCATTTTCGAAAAGCCCTTCGGCCTGGGCGCCGCCCACATGGGGTCCCTATACTGCGCGGGGTACATGCGCAAGTATAATTTCACCATGGAGGACCTGGCCCTGGTCTCGGCCAAGAGCCATAAAAACGCGGCCAAAAACCCATACGCTCACCTGCGGAAAGGTTACACCCTGGAAGAGATTCTCAACTCGCCCATGGTGGCCTGGCCCCTGCACATGTATGAAATCTGTCCCAATTCCTCCGGAGCCGTGGCCATGATCTTCGCCTCGGAAGAAAAGGCCAAGTCTCTGTGTCCCACCCCGGTCTGGGTCAAGGCCATCCTCAGCATCACCGATACCTTCTTTACCGGATATCGGCCCTACACCGGTTTTCCCCAACTAAAAATCCTGGCCCAGAGGGTTTATCATAGAGCCGGGATCACCAACCCCAGACAAGAGATCGACGTGGCCGAGCTGTTCAATCCTTTCGGCCCCTTCGAGCTCCTGGAATACGAAGCCCTGGGTTTTTGCGGCCAAGGCGAGGGCGTGGCCCTCATGCGCTCCGGGGCCACGGAAATTGATGGAGATATTCCCTGCAATCCGTCCGGAGGCACGCTTTGCACCAATTCCGGCATCGCCGCCTCCGTCACCCGCCACGCCGAAGTGGTCTTGCAGCTCATGGGCAAGGCCGAAGGCCGGCAGGTCAAATCGCCAAAAACCGGGCTGGCCCATTCCTGGGGCGGCAACGACGGACAGTTTCATACCGTCTGTATCTTTTCTTTGAAGGAGGACTAAAAAATGGAGAACATCGAGGTTCTGAAAAAAGAATATAACATGCACCTGGATTTCAGCGTCTCGCTGGGTCCGGCCTACACCAAATGGATGATGGGCCTGAAAGACAAGAAACTTCTGGCCAATAAATGTCCCAAGTGCGGTCGGCTCTTCGTCCCGGCCAAGCCGTTCTGTGAAATCTGCTTTGAAGAGCCTCAAGAATGGATTGAAACGGACGGGACCGGCACGGTCGAATGCTTTACGGTCAACTATGGCACCTTCAGGAATTTCCCTGACCCGCCCTATGTCTTGGGCATCATCCGCGTGGACGGTTCGGCCGTCTCCTTTGTTCACTGGGTCGCCGGGTTCGACTACGACAACCCCGAGGAAATCCCGGACAAGATTCAGATCGGCATGAAGGTCCGGCCGGTTTGGGCCGAGAACCGAAAGGGCGATCTGTTGGACATCAAATATTTTGAGCCTTATTAAGCAAGCCCGGTCAGGCCGGTGTCTTGCTTTTAGAACACCCCTTGATCTATCGGGGAGGCTGTCAACATGTGGTGCGATTACTCAGAAGTCAAAAAAAAGGTCTATCCGGGCATAGATCAGGCCCGGACGGTCAAAGAGGTCTATGAAATCACCGCGGCCTTGGGGGACAAGGTCTATCTGATCGACGCCGTGACCGGCGACCGGTTCACCTATGACGGGTCCAACCGCCTGATCAACCGGGTGGCCCATTCCCTGATGAGCCTGGGACTGAAGAAAGGCGACCGGGTTGGATTCTTCATGGGCAACAGTCCCCGGTGCCTCTTGACCATCCTGGGCATCATGAAGGCCGGCATGATCGCCGTGCCCATTAACTCCAACTTCCGGGAAAGGGAGGTCCAGCACCTGGTCAATCGGGCCGAGATATCGACCATCGTCGTCGACCTGAACCAGACCTATCTCGATATTTTGGCCAACGTTTCCGCGGAAAATGACGTACTGCAAAGGATCATCATTTACGGGGCCGGCGAGACCTCGGTCCGGCCCAGGGCTGAACTATTGCAAATGGAAGACTTGCTGGCCGAGGCCGATGAATCCAACCCCGAAGTCAAGGTGGAAGGGGATGATCCCTGCGTCATCTTCTTCACCTCCGGGACCACCGGCCTGCCCAAGGGCGCGCCGGTGCCCAACTGGATTTTCGTCCTGGCCGCCCAGAGCGTCTTGACCATTCCTTGGACTAACCAGGAGACCAGGAACTACACTTGTCTGCCCCTTTTTCACGCCAACGCTCAGCTCTATTCCATGACGGCCATGCGTTGCCTGGGCACGTCCCTGGTCTTGTCGGACAGGTTCAGCCCCAAGAAATTCTTCGTCGAGATCAATAAATATCAAGCCACCTATTTCAATTCCATCGGCGGCATGATGCAGATGCTGGCCGCGGCCTTCGAGGACCAGTCCGTGCCCGAGCACACCGCCAAATACGTCTTTGTCGGCGGCACCCCCAAGGTCCTTTGGCGCCGGTTCGAGGAAAAATTCAAGGTCACCATCTTTGAAGGTTACAGCCAGAGCGAGTCGCCGGTGCTTTTTCTCAACGCCAACCCCGACCCCGACCGGCGCAAACTCGGTTCCTTCGGCATTCCGACCTTTCCGGACCGGGGCCGCAAGACCAAGATTCTCCTGGAAGACGGCTCCGACGCCCCGGAAGGCCAAGACGTCACCGGCGAACTGGTCCAGATCGGTTTCAACATGCCCGGATACTGGGGCGAGGAAGAAAAGACCAAGGAGGTCTTCACCGACGGCTGGCTGCACAGCGGCGACGTGGTCC
>Ga0209270_1004261_pt1 | contig 11174 bp, 6 predicted proteins | sample MTBAKSrepl1MetaG_FD_187456 | JGI IMG/M metagenome (GOLD analysis project Ga0209270, IMG submission 187456) | Enrichment culture microbial communities from Arthur Kill intertidal strait, New Jersey, USA, that are MTBE-degrading - MTBE-AKS1... | ecosystem: Environmental > Aquatic > Marine >...
ATGTCGTCCCCGCCACGATCCGCACCGGCCAGAGCCGCGCCGGGTCGAACGCCTGCCCCCAGCCCGCCTGGCCCGTGGCCGCGTCGCCGAGCTGCATCCCCGCCACCGCCCCGTGGGCGGCGTAGGCAAGGTTGGAGAAAATCGCCCGCCCCCCGGCGCCCACTTCTCGCAGCGTCCCGCCGTTCTGGTATTCCCACGCCACCGCCTGCCCCGACGGGTAGGTCATCTGCGTACTCATCATCACACGCAAGATTGTGCTCGCGCTCCACGCCCCGCCTCCCGGAGGGAGGCGAAGATATTAGCCAGGGGTAAGGCCGCGCCCGGCAGGGCGGGCCGCGGCCCCTGGAAAGCCGATCATTCCTCGCGGATCCGCGCCCTGACGGGGCGCGAGGAGAACGCCGGGAGGCCGGTCGCGCCGCGATCGGCAGCGAGGCAAAATCGTAAAGGAATGCCGGCCCGTCACGTGCGCGTTGCGGCGCAACGCGCCTCCCCGGATTTCCCGGCTCGGCCAGAAGGCGCCCTGGATGCTGGCGAGATAATCCTCCCAGACGTAGAGGCCGTTTTCATCCAGGTCGGGGTTGGCCGTCCAAACGGGCTCGCCGGGAACGGACGGGTCGGTGACGTCCAGTTCCCGGTAGTTGCCCCAGGAGTCGTAGAGGCAGGAGGCGGTGTGCTAGTTTGTTGACCTCGGAATCAGCAGGTCAAACATAAGTCAATCTGGCTCTATAATGCCCATGCGCTGAAGTTCTATAAGCCCCTGCAACATCTCCGATTGGCGCTTTCGTGTCCCAGAGTTAGGGACTGTCAGCACTCTATCCTCTTCACCGTCTCGGAGAAAGAGTTCAATAGTAAACATCCAATGTTCCGCAGATTTTGATAGGCTGCGGAGCAGCTTTGCTTTTTGCGCATTACACCTTGTTAGTACGAATTGACGCGATGGATCCCGCCGGATAAGCTTAGCGGGAATCCCACGAATATCCAGTTCAGTAAAAGTTGCCGCGCTGATGTCCAAGGCCCAATCCAGACCTTGATAGAAAGTGACTCGTTCAGTATCAAAGGAAGTCTGTATCTCCCGCGTGATGTCATGATGAGCCATTACATTCATCCTCACAGAGCCAAACTTACCAGCTAACTTTACATGGCGAAAAAGTGCTCCCCAACAAATTAGTATGTCATTAATCGACAGTTTCTCGACGTTGACTTCTTCTATGATCGCAGGGCCAATATCGCAGTTCACCACTTTACAATCTCGAATTTGCAAGTTTCTTACTTTGGATCGATGAAGCGGTGATTTAACTAAAGATAAAGAACAATTGTCAAAATGACATTTCTCCAAACTGATACCGTCAAGTATGAGTCCTCCTTGGCGATCGATCTGGTTAAAAAAATTAATTCCTTGTAGTTCTCTCATGTCACATATCCCCATCAGCTCAACGGTAAAAAAGATAGTCTGTCCATGGTGCGATTGCCCGACCTTGATGAGTTTTTAGCGCCTTCTCGGTCGTAATATCAAAGAGACGCGTACGGGAGGGTTCCAAGCCGATGAAATCCGGCGAAGAAATATAACGCCCGTTGGGTCCCCTGTATCTTCCCGTATAAATGAATACACGGCTAAGCTGAGGGTCCTCCTTGATAATCCTAGCAGTTAACCGTTCTATCGCCTTTCCGAAGCTTGCCTCAGCAAGTTTAGTGTCTCGAAGTATATGTCGGTAACTACCTTCGCTCATCAAGCTGCGCATCAGTTCGGGATTTTCTTGGAGCATGCCGCGCGCCCGGAACATAACGTCTCCCAACAGCACTTTTGTGTCATACCCTTGGAAAGCCCCCATCTGTCTTGCTGCGAATTCTGCATCGTAGGCGGCTATGGAAGCACTTTTTGGGATAACCCGGCTTACTGTTTCCAGCGATGCGGGCGATTCCAGCTTCAGCCAGGTGTGCTCAGCAGACGGCGGTGATATTCTACCAAGAATGAACAGGGAGAGCAAAGTGGCGCTGACATCTTCGGCGCCTGCCTCGGTCCGCAGCAAGTATTCGAGTTTCCCATAGACCGCTTCGGAGAATTCCTGTCGACCGGACTCAGTCGTCATCCGGCCCGCCCACTCTGCGACGGCCACACTCTCAGCGCCCATCGTGTAAGGCCCGAACGCCAGGGTCTCGGCCGAATCCTGACTCCATCCCGCCAGTCGCTCCGCCGTCTTGCGGGCCATGTTGACGGTGGTCTGCACCCGCTGCCGGACGGCTTGCGGCACCTGCCGGGCCAATTGGTGCCGCCGCCACTCGTCCATGTTGGTCGCCCCGCCGCTTTCCGCGACGATCTCCGCCGTGGCCGCATCGGTCAACCGGTACTCGGCGCTCACCGGGAGGCGCACCGCCTGCCCGGCCCGTCCCAGCACCTCCAGGTTCCATCCGGCGCGTCCTTGAGAATCGACGGAAACGATGCCGGGATTGAGTCGCCCCAGCTCGTTCAGGAAGGCATTCTGCTGAGCGTAGTCCTCGAACCGATACCCACTCAGAATCGAATGGATCGGATGGCGGTAGACATCCTCCGTCTCAATTTCCGCGACGACATAGGGCCGTTCCTGGCCGCTGTCTGCCTCCCGGCCGAAATAGCGATAGGCCAGATAGCCCGTCTGGTCCACAAACGTCAGCGGGCTGGCGTAGGCGTAGAGGTAGCGGTGCAGGCTGGGCGGGGTGAGGGAGTCGCCGAGGTAGGGGTCGGCGGAGGCGAAGCGGCCGAGCTCGGGATCGTAGAAGCGGGCCTTGAAGTAGTAGAGCCCCGTTTCGGGATCGAACTCGTGGCCGGTGTAGGTGAGGCGGTTCCAATCCGCGGGGCTCGGGGTTGGGGGCTCGGGGCTCGTCGGATCATAGGCTGACTGGATGTTGGCCAGGTAGGATTCCCAAGCGTATAGGCCGTCGGGGCCGAGGTCGGGGGTGGCATCGAAGAGGGGATGGCCGGGATTGGCCGGATCCGTCACATCCAGTTCCCGGTAGTTGCCCCAGGCGTCGTAGAGGTAGGCGGCGGTTACAGTGCCGGCGGCGGGACCGCCGGGGATATCCTCGCCGGCGGTCAGGTTGACCGTGGAGCCGAGGGGGTCGAGATGGTAACAGACGAGGCTCGGGGCTGGGGGCTCGGGGCTCGGATCGGAAGATTCGGCGGCGAGGAGCGTTGTGCCGTAGAGGTACTGTCGCGCCTTGAAAAAGCCGTCGGGGTCGAGGATCGGAGATGCACTCCGCGCCTGGCTGGAGTCGAGCGAGGCAGTGGGAGCGTCGAGGCCGCTGCCGGCAGCGGCCTGAAGACTCCGAGCATCCTCAAGTTTAGGCCTTGGCAGATGAAAGCCGTTAGGCCGGCGACGCTTCCGCCTATGAAATACTGGTCATTGCCGACAAAGAAAACAGTTCTGACCTACCCGATGAAAAACTCATGATTCGATTCCGCAAGATCGAATCCCTCCCCCGACGCCAGAAGAAAATCCTCATTCGCAACATCGACATGTTTCTCAAAGGGGCTATTGCTTCGAAGGAAAACACATCATAACTCTCACGGCTCAAAACACTCCGAAACAAATGACCATTTCGCCAGAACGAACTGTCGGATAGAATTTTGGCGAGCTAAAGGTTGACAATAATTGCATTCCTGGCATGACCATCACGGCTCTTCGTAGCGCTCTCTGCTGAATCGAGGGATCCAGCTGTATAGCTCACCGGCGAGGCCATCGCTTACATCTCGCAAACTCGGCACAGAGCCAGCCTGAGTTTTCACGGCGACATCTATAGAATCTTCCTCTTCTAGAGTCCAGAGAAGGTGATGAAGCGTTGTATCGATTATCCTGGGAATAAGTCGCCGAAAAAACTCGATCTGGTCCTTGCTCAGATGTAAGCGCTCAATCTGCATTCGGATCTCCTGAGAGCCTGCGTCTTTCATGCGCCCGTCGAGAATCATGTCCCAATCACTGATGGCCTCGTCTCGAACGCGCTTAGTTAGCACGCTTCCAAAGTGATCAAGGGCTGCTTGACTCATGTTTACTTGTCCTTGTTGAACCAGGGTATTCTTGTCGGCGCTCGGACACCTTGGCTCCGAAGGTCTCGAAGCGACTGTGCAACTAGTGCTCTTGCTTCCGCTTCAGTGGCACCGCCGTCCTTTAGTGACTCAACGGCTATTCTCGTATGTTCAGCGAGCGTGTTCGGAGCGCCACTTTCGCCAAGTTCTTTGAAGAGTCTCTGCTGGGTCACTGTCATCCGTTCATGGCGCCAGCCGCGACTCTTCATAAAGTCCTGGCTAATGCTGAAGCCATGTTTAAGGTCGTATGTAACGTGACCGCGCATACCTGCCTTCGCATGTACGTGGTGCCCGCCGACGTCACGATAAGGACCGGTACCTTCTGCAAAAGGAGATCTTGATCCCGTTGCACTCTTTGGGGCTGCATTGGAAGTAACCTCCGGCTCATATCGTAACACAGGTTTTCCTGCTGGGCCCTGGACGATGATCCGTCGCATCCGAAGGGGTGGCGTAGCCTGTTCCGCCGCGCTTTCCGCGGTGGCGCGTCTCCCGGTTGACTGGGCGGGCGCCTCGGCACCGCGGCCCAACGCCGCGGGTTCCGCTTGGGTGACCCGGCCCGGGCCCACCGCTGGCCGGGCTTCCCGCTCCAGGATGACCTCGGTCCGGTCGGTCCGCATCCGGGAAATCGTCCAGCGCGTGTCATCGACCTCGCGCAGCGTGATTTCGACCGTTCTCCCTGCCGCCTTTACCGTGAGGATGATGATGCCCTCGCGCAGAACCGTCACCACGCCCTGTTGCACCAGCGTGTCCACTCGTTGTTGTCGCGCGGCGGAACTTAGGGTTTCCCAATCCCGCAACTGCTCATACCCTTGGGTCAACCCCTCCTTGAGCTGTCGGGACACCGTTTCCGGCAGGGTTAACAGGCCGCCTGCCACATCGCCGGGCCGAGTGATCACCGTCTTGAAGACATCCCACACCTGGCTGATTGCTTCGCCATAATTCTTCGGATCCTGCAGCGCCTTAACCGCGGCGGATCCAGCCCGACCAGCTATCTCGGAACCATCCGATCCTGGTTGTTGCCAATTGGTAATTTCTCCAATTCTGTCTCGGGTTTTCAGGTATCTCTCGGCCAGTTCTTCCGCGGTACTCTGACTTTGATACCCGTTCAGATCGATATATAGGGACGGATTGGCATAGGCGTAGAGGTAGCGGTGCAGACTGGGCGGAGTCAGCGTGTCGCCGAGGTACGGATCTTCCGAGGCGAAGCGGCCGAGTTCGGGGTCGTAGAAGCGGGCCTTGAAGTAGTAGAGCCCTGTCTCGGGATCGAATTCGTGGCCGGTGTAGGTGAGGCGGTTCCAATCCGCGGGGTTCGGGGCTGGGGGCTCGGGGCTCGTCGGATCATAGGCTGACTGGATGTTGGTCAGGTAGGATTCCCAAGCGTAGAGGCCATTCTCGTCGAGGTCGGGTGAGGCCAACCAGCCGGCTGGATCGGGATCCGCCAGATCGTATGGATCGCCCAGCTTGTCAGGAGCGTCCGGGTTGGAAAGATCCAACTCGCGGTAGTTGCCCCAGGCGTCGTAGAGGTAGGCGGCGGTGACGGTGCCGTGTCCGCTGGGGTATCGTACCCGCCTGTGGCTACCGCCGCACTATTTGTCCAGCCGGCGCCGTCCGAGGCAAGACCCGCCTCACCCGTGTCGGTTGTGGCACAATCGATCTCAAGGCGCTGTTATGCGCCAAGATGTGCGGAAGATTTTTGATGTTGCTGATTGATATAGCTACTTACGAAGAACATAATGGCACGCGACAGCGAAATCATAGTTCAGATGATAATAGGCCAAGACTTAGTTTAGCATCATTCAAGGAGATGGCTTTGTGACCATCGGGTAATGGATCAGTTATCGTAACGAGAATCGCCTGAGGTCCATAGAAATTCTCATTGAACAATTGTATGCCCAGTGCCATGCAGTAAGTTTCCAACATCTCAGGGGTGAATCGATCCTCGATCTTCTTCGCACCATACCTCTCGACTTGCTCAAACGGTAACGGCGTTCCTTCCTCGCGAAAGAACCAACGATACCCATCATTACCCACAGCTACAGCTCGTTGATAATTGAGCCATTCGCGCTGCTCTGGCATAAATAGTTCAAATGTAACAGCCCCCAAAGTGCCGACTGCCTCCTGCCGCCCAGATGATAAAGTATGCGGAACACACTGCACAACGACACTGCGACACTGCATCACGAGCGCTAAATGACTCGCCGTTCCAAATGGATCTCCTCCCCGAGCAGAGTTGTCGAAATACGCTGTCCATGACGATACCGTTGAAATAAGAAGTTCACGACGCCGTAGAGTTGTCAGCGGCTCAAGTGAGTGAAGCGCGATCGCAAGAGGAGCTTCTATCGATTCCGTTTTGACTCCAGTCTGGTGTTCTTTTCGCCACTTCACAATCGCTGCGCACACCAAGTCCAGGGGTGCTTCAAAATAAGCGCAGGCAAATGTGATTGGAGCGAAACGGTTCTTCAGGAGCGAATTCATGTCAAATGTCCTCATTTGATGGTTTTAGTAATCACAACTCCATTGGGATCATTTGCAAGTAGCCTGTTTGCATGTGGCACACCTCGTCCAGATGTGGGCGTGTCGTATTCGATATGAACACGTATACCATCTGCACGAGTATACGAAAGATCAGGCCTGTTTCGCCCTACTCTCACACCCAATGCTGTAACTTGTTGCTGATTAACGCGAATATCCATGGCACCTTCGGAAATCGCTTGTCGTATGTCAGCTTGCATCTGCGCATTCTGCGCCGGGCTACTACCGATCGATCTTGTGGTGGGTAGTCTAAGAGGAACGCGTGGGTTGACCACGACGTCTCTAGTTACCCGAGCCGTTGATGGTGCCTGAAGCATCCGGGTAGAATCCGCAATCGCTCCACGGCTTGAAGTACTAGGTATCTGGATCGGGGACTGTGTTTCTTCAATGATGCCTGGGCGGGGAGACGGCTTTGGACCGGCAACGAAACCTCCCTCGTTGAACAGCGTGGTGATCCCGGACGGTTTCACCGCGGCCGATATCCGGCTGGCCACTGGTGCGGCCGCGGCCGCCAGCGCCGTGCATTTTACCATACCGGATGCGCCGGCGACGATCTGCTCCTCCAGGCTCGCCTGCGGGCCGCTCAGCACCGCGTATTCGTTCACCGGCAGGACCTGATTCCCCGTGTTGTACACCGTCTCGACCACGCCGCGCCGGACCGACACGCCGACATCCCGGGTCGTCTGGTACGTCTCCACACCTTTCCGGAAACCCCCGTAGGTGGCGTTATCCACCCACTCCACGGCCGCTTCCGCGCCGGCTTGTTGCAGCGCGTCGACGACGGATGCATTCTGCGCCGGGTGCCGGGCCAGTTCCTGGACGAACTTCTTGCCCGCCTTGTATTGACCCGCCGTGATGAGATTGACGGATTCTTCCGTCGCTCCGACAGCCAACTCCCCTGCCCGTCGACCAAACCCCTGGGCGAAGACCGCCCAATCATAGGACCGTGGGTCCCACCAGTCGCCGGGGGCATAGCCGGTGAGATCCACATAGCGCAGCGGGCTGGCGTAGGCGTATAGGTAGCGATGGAGGCTGGGGGGCGTCAGCGAATCGCCGAGGCAGGGGTCGGCGGAGGCGAAGCGGCCGAGCTCGGGATCGTAGAAGCGGGCCTTGAAGTAGTAGAGCCCCGTTTCGGGATCGAACTCGTGGCCGGTGTAGGTGAGGCGGTTCCAATCCGCGGGGCTCGGGGTTGGGGGCTCGGGGCTCGTCGGATCATAGGCTGACTGGATGTTGGCCAGGTAGGATTCCCAAGCGTATAGGCCGTCGGGGCCGAGGTCGGGGGTGGCATCGAAGAGGGGATGGCCGGGATTGGCCGGATCCGTCACATCCAGTTCCCGGTAGTTGCCCCAGGCGTCGTAGAGGTAGGCGGCGGTTACAGTGCCGGCGGCGGGACCGCCGGGGATATCCTCGCCGGCGGTCAGGTTGACCGTGGAGCCGAGGGGGTCGAGATGGTAACAGACGAGGCTCGGGGCTGGGGGCTCGGGGCTCGGATCGGAAGATTCGGCGGCGAGGAGCGTTGTGCCGTAGAGGTACTGTCGCGCCTTGAAAAAGCCGTCGGGGTCGAGGATCGGAGATGCACTCCGCGCCTGGCTGGAATCGAGCGAGGCAGCAAGTACGTCGGGGCCACTTTCGACAGCGTCTGACAGGTTCCGAGTGGCATCGAGCAGACTCAGGGTGACATCGAGCGAGTTCCGAGTTTCCTCAAGCGGGCTCTGGGCAGCCTCAAGCGGGCGCCGGTTGGTTTTATGCTGCCTCCGGGTGGCGGCGGTCGACTGAGGGCCGGAGGCGGCCTTCGTCGGGTCGGGGGACGGCTCGGGCGCGAACTCGGCCAGCACCGCCGCCCCGTCGTAGACATATAGCCGGTTATCAGAAGGGACGGGGTCGCCGGCCCCGTCGCCGAGGCACACGAACCGGCCGTCCTTGCGCACCCGGCGGCCGGCGTAGTCGTAGCAGAACTCCCCCATCAGCTCGTCGCGGGCCGGCTCGCCGCCGGCGGCCGCAACGATCCGCCGAACCTGCCGCAGGCGCCCGGCGGCGTCCCAGGCGAACGCCAGCCGCAGCCGCTCGTCCACCACCGTGCCGTCGGGGGCCAGTTCCCCGATGATCCTGGCCGTGGTGTCGCCGGCGGCGTTGTATTCGTAGCGGACGCTCCGGCCGGGCGTCAGGTTGTCCAGGACAAACGCCAACTGGTTCTGATCGGTGTAGTGATACGCCCGGTCCTTGATCGTCCGGAGCGGATTGCCATCTCCGTCCAGCGCCTGTTCGAACTCGGTCAGCCGGTTGCCGGCCCCGTCGTAGGTGTACGCCACCCGCCGCGCCGGAGCGTCGGGCCCGGCCGCCGGGCAGGTGACCGCGATCAGCCGGCCCAGGTTGTCATAGGCGTAGCGGGTTTCACGCGCCGCCGCCCCCCACATGGGATCGGCCGCGCGCCGGGCCGGCGTGGCGTTCCACTCTCGCATGGCGATGCGGTTGCCGTCGGAATCGTAGTCGTACTCGTAGCGGCTCACCAGTTCGCCGGCGTCGGTGCGGGTGTCGATGGACTCCACCCAGCCGTTGGCCCGGTAGGTGTAGCGGGTGACGACGCCGTTGGCGAAGGTGACGGATTCCACCAGGCCGTCGGGGAAGTAGGTGTAAGCGGCGATCTCGGTGGAGGATGTGTCACCACGAAGCCACGAAGGACACAAAGCTTCTGTCAGGTTTTGTCCTGAACTTGACAGGCCCGAGGCCGGCGGTTCCACGAGGCGACGCGGCGGACCGACCGGATCCCGATGGCCGGCAGAGAGCAACGGCTGGGGCGCGGCCGGGTCCGTCCCCTGGCGGCCCGGGTGCAGCCGGTCGTTCGGGAGATCCGCCTCCGGGTCCGGATCTCCGTCGGAATCGCCGCCGGTGTCGTCATCGGACGACGCACGGTCACCGCCGGCATCAGCGCTTCCCATCGCATGATCCGCGACGGATGTCGCCGCGGCGGCTTCCGCGGCCGCCCGCTTGTCGGCGGTGTGGCGCGTGACGCCCAGCAGCCGGTGGGCGGCGTCGTAGCGGTAGGCGGCCGACGGCGGCGCCGCCGGCAACTGACCCGGGGGCGGAGCGGACCACTCGCCGGGGTAGCCCACGCCGGTCCGCGACCCGGCCCGGTCGTACCAGAACGCCGTCCGGGTGCCCCAATGGCCGTCGGTCACCTCCTGGACGCGGTCCAGGGTGTCGTGGACGTAGCGGGTGGTGTACGCCACGCGCCGCCACGGACCCTCGGCGCCCTGGTCTTCCCCCGCACCCACGTCCGCCAGCTCCGGACGGACCCACGCCGCCTCCGCCACCCGCACCAGGTTGTCGTTGGCGTCATAAGCGTACCGCGCCGCGAGGGGCACGTCGGGCAGACCCGCCACGTCCGCGCCGGGCCAGGTCCACGACTCATCGGTCAACCGGTTGCGCCAATCGTAGGCCAGGGACCGCTCCCGCCCGGCCGGATCGGCCGCCGTCACCAGGTTGCCCACCGCGTCGTGGGCGGACGCCCAGGCCGCTCCGGCAAACGGCACCGTCGGCCGGCCCGCCTCGAGACCCGGGATCTCGCCGGCGACCCGGTCCCACTGGCGATATGCGGTCATCCGGTCCCACGGGTCGTAGACCCGCTCCACCACGCGGCCGGCCGCGTCGATCTGGAACCGCACCGGCCCGGCCGGGTCGTACACGTACCGGGTCGCCGCCGTCACCGCGGCGCCGGCCTCGGCCCCCTGCACCACCCCGGTGAGCCGGGATAACTCGTCCCAGCCGTACAGCGTCCGGTGCCCCGTGGGCGACACCACCGCGCTCCGCCGGCCCAGGCCGTCATACTCGGTGGTGGTCTTCAGGACATCGGCGTCGGCGGCGCTGGTCTGTTCATTGCGGCCATTGTAAGTGTAGGTCCGGGCCGCGTGCACCCCGTCCCCGTACTTGGCATCCAGCCGCGGGCTGTATTCCCGGACCAGGTTGCCGGCCGCGTCGTAGTCGTACCGCCACCGCGCCGTGGCCTCGGTTTCGGACGTCGCGCCGGATCCGGCGTCGGCCAGCCGCAACCCGGTGGTCTTCTCGATCAGCCGGCCGGCCGCGTCGTACGCCTGCCGGATGGCGGCGTCGGTGGCGTCGCTCTCCACCACCAGCCGGTTGTCGGAATCGTACCAGCGCCGCCACAGCGTCATCGCGTCGATGATGCCGCCGTAGCCGGTCGCCGCGTCGTAGAGGGCCGCGTCCACCGCGCCGCGGCTGGCCGCGATCTCGCGGCCCAGCGGATCCAGCACGATCCGGGTGGGCCGATCCAGGGCGTCCCACTCGAGGCGCTGGAGCAGGTGGTCCAGGTAATCGATCCGGACCGGCCGCTCGCCGCCCGCCGGCTGCGCCGCCCCGGCCTTGCCGCCCGCCGGCCGCTGCTCCACGGCCTCGCGGAACTCGGTCATCCGGCCCAGCGCGTCGAAGCCATAGCGGCTGACCACGCCGCGGCGGTTCATCTCCAGCACCTTCCGGCCGCCGCCGTCGAAGCCGAACCGTTCCTCGCGCGGCAGGCCGCCGTTTTCGGGGAACACCGTCCGGAATTCCCGGCCGGTGGCATCCAGCTCGT
>Ga0209270_1004265_pt1 | contig 11165 bp, 9 predicted proteins | sample MTBAKSrepl1MetaG_FD_187456 | JGI IMG/M metagenome (GOLD analysis project Ga0209270, IMG submission 187456) | Enrichment culture microbial communities from Arthur Kill intertidal strait, New Jersey, USA, that are MTBE-degrading - MTBE-AKS1... | ecosystem: Environmental > Aquatic > Marine >...
TTGCCCGGTCATCAAAGCGGGCCCCGGCAACAATCAGCAGGTCACATTCCTCCAGGGCCATATTGGTGTACCGCGCCGCATGCATTCCAAGCATACCCAATGCCAGAGGATGATCAGCCGGAATGGAGCCGAGACCGAGCAGGGTCATGGTGGTCGGCAGGCTGTTTTTCTCCGCCAGGCCGGCGGCTGCCGCGCTTGCGTTGCCGTGCATGACGCCGCCGCCGAGGTATAATATCGGCTTTTCCGCGCCATTGATCATTGCCGCGGCCAGCTCAAGATCAGATCCGGCATACTGCCTGCTCTTCTTTTCCTGCGGCAGGTCCGGCCAGCTGTCAAACTCGGCCATTTCCAGCTGCACATCTTTTGGGATATCAATCAGTACCGGCCCAGGCCTGCCTTGGGCAGCGATCCGAAAAGCTGCCGGCACAACTGACAGAAGCTCCCCTGACGAGCGAACCAGAAAATTATGCTTGGTAATCGGGATACTCATGCCATAGGTGTCGATCTCCTGAAAGGCATCGGTTCCGATCAACGATTTGGGCACTTGGCCCGTAATGCAGATAATCGGGATGGAGTCCAGTTTTGCATCGGCAATGGCAGTCATCACATTGGTCGCACCAGGCCCGGACGTTGCAAAACATACCGCGGGTCTGCCGCTTGAACGGGCCATTCCCTGGGCGATGAAACCGGCCCCCTGTTCATGACGGGCAAGAACATGCCGAATGGTCGTACTCTGCGATAATGCGTCATACAAAGGCAGGTTTGATCCGCCCGGAATACCGGCAATAATGTCAATGCCGAAACGTTCCAGCAGCCTGATGGTGAGCTGTGCTCCATTCATCCTGTACATCGTTATGCACCTCCTTTTCTGTTTGTCCTTTTCCATGCCCCAAAAACAAAAACCCCCCGCCGACTTGCGCCGACGGGGGGTTGATAAATTATTTTTTTTACTACCCGCTAAGGCGCTCCTCCTTGCACATTACGCACTACGACCACCACGCTTACCAAGGCGACCAGAGCGAGACCGATAATGTTCATCAGAGGAGCTGTTTTGTTCATTCCATTTCCTGACAGGTATAAAGTATGTATAAATAAAACATTTACTATTTTGAAAATGTTGTCAACACAATAAATATTAATGTGCCCGCTTTTATTCACTAAAAACAGCAAACAGACAGCTAGGTTGCGCGAGCATATTGATTACCGGTTGCGACAATCTATCTTTTTGATTTTATTTGAAAGTCACACCAATGTCGTGCTAATGTCGTGTCGTTGTCGGTGTCGTGTCGTGGAGAAAGATTCATAATGTACGAATCACTGCCCATATTGCCATGAAAGTTCCGGAGAACAGGTCCCGCTGAAAAGGATCAATAATTTTATCAGCACGAGGCTTCTGTCCAAGTCAAGGATGCTCACCATTACGGGCAAAACAGTCCGGGCATCCGGTAACCTCCTGTCCAACCCAAAAAAAGCAGAAATCAAATGGGATTTACTCTGGATCAGGTCGTCCCCTGGGGGCGTTCATATGAAGAATATCTTGCCATGTTTGCCCTGACCGAAGCTGACCTACACCAACGAATTCTTGGGTGTGGAGATGGTCCTGCAAGTTTCAATGCAGAGTTAACAAAGCGAGGCGGAAAGGTCATATCTGTTGACCCTCTTTACCTGTTTTCAGCTGAAGACATCAAATCCAGAATAGATGCCACCTTTGACATCGTAATGGAGCAGACCGGAAAAAATTATCATGATTATACATGGAAGCATATCAAGGATCTGGATGAGCTGAAACGTGTCAGAACATCTGCGATGAACACCTTTCTGAAAGATTTCGATACCAAAAAAGAAAACTATATCGCGGGAGAGCTCCCTGCCCTACCCTTTGAAGATAATGAGTTTGACCTGGCCCTGTGCTCTCATCTTCTTTTCTTGTACAGCGAGCTACTGTCGCTCGAGTTTCACATTCAATCAATGATAGAGCTTTGCAGGATCGCCGCAGAAGTCAGGGTCTTCCCACTCCTGGAGCTGAACAGGCAGAAATCCAGACACGTTGAAGCTGTCATTTCATCTCTTAAAGGAGAAGGAATGCTATGCCGGACCGAAATAGTCCCCTATGAGTTTCAAAAAGGTGGATTTGAAATGTTACGCTGCATGAGGCAGTAGCGGGAAAAGCAATTTGTGTGGCGCAACACCCCGGCCGGTTACAAGAAGTCGATTATTGTATTCTGCAGCCTGATATACCTTCACATGGATATGTATTTGGGTGTTGTGACAATTACCGGATGGAGTTATTTCTTTACCCCTGATTCTAAACTGAAAATCCGGAGGTAATATGAAATATGTTCTCAGTCTTGACGATGGAAGAAATGAACCAATCAAAGATCTTGATAACGCGAAAAGAATCGTTCTGGTCGATAAAGAGACTGTTGGTGCCGAAGATATAACTTTCGCTTACTGCAAGTTCGAGGCCGAAACCTCATCGCACAAGAAACACATTCACAAAGATGCAGAGGAAGTTATCTACATCCTTTCCGGAAAAGGAATAAGCGGTGTAGATGACAAAGAGGTTGAAATGAAACAGGGTGACACCATGTTTGTTCCGCGTGGCGCAGTTCACTGGTTTTACAACCCTTTTTCTGAGCCGGTTGAAATGCTTTTTATTTATACCCGCCCTTCTCTGAAATCTGCCGGCTATAGAATTGTGGATTGAATCAGTGAAGGTTATCCAAATCTTCACCAATCGCATAACGCTTAAAAGGACAAATATATAATGCAGCCAAAAACCATGACCATCGACCACAAGGGCGAACATGTTGATTTACCGTACATTGTTCACAACGCAACGTCGGTCAACATATATGCACTTCTTGACTATGAGACTGCCTGCGGATTGTGCGACCGGGAAAATTACAAGCCTATAATAATCAAAACCCCGGACGGCGGGAAAAAAGCGGCTGGTGCGGTTGCTGCCTTTGATTATAAAAAAACATCCCTGGTTCCTTACCGGGAGTGGAGCCTGGTTATCTTCGTAGCTCCTGAAAACCGGGAAATACCTGAGATTAATTATATCAACGAAACATCATTACTTTTTCAGAGCATTAAGGATGACGGCCTGATTGGAAACATTGTCTTCAGTCCGAAATTAATTCTCAGTGAACCGCTGCCGACCGAAATTGGCGTCGAATATTACGGACTCCCGAAGGAGCTGGGAGAGATTGTTTACAATTACGGCCGGCAGATTTCACATTTTTCCGTCTCAACACAACAGGGCCCGTGGATAATGAAAGCCTCCTTCCCGACAAGGCAGGGAATCCTTTCGAAGTTCGGACTTCTTTGGGCGATGTTCAAAGCGTACAATTTCCGCCTGGTGCTTCAATCAATGAGCAAAAAAGAGTTCATGGTGACGCTTGCGGGTTCTGCAAGGATCTGTGCAAAAAAAGCAGATATGAAAATCAGGAACGATCCGAAAACGGAAATGTATCCCTGGAATGATCAGGACTGTCAAATGGAGATTAATCCCGAAAGCGAGTGGGGAAAGATTCTCCTTGACCTGAAGCTTCAACCCAAACTTGTCTGTCATGTGCCAAACCTGCAGTTTGAGTTTTCGGAACCTCTGGATCAATAGACTGCAGAAAAACCGGGCACGAGTGCCTATTTTCAACTTTAACAGCCGTTCGACAAAGAGAGATGAACAGGTGACCGGCACACTTCATATCACCAGCGGCGATATCGCCGGAGGCAGTTTGGCCAAGTCAGGCGTTCCCGGCGATGTGTTTGTCTGGCATGACATCTTGTACGATGGCCCCCGCAACCCGGGCTGGCCCAATGCCGACACCCTTGCTGCCCGTGCTCGCTTCCTCGAACAGGCAACCGCCGGAGGACTGGACAGAGAACATATCCTGGGTACGCTCAGGGGCCAGTACCGAAAACTCACCGACGCAGAGGGCTATGACACGGTCATTGACCACATGCTCCAGCGAACCAGACAAAACGGAGGTGGTTTTCTGGAGCTGTTTTGCCGCCTTGATGTATCAGCAAGAAAATAGGTTGCCGACCTAGGCGCATTTCGTAGGCGACATATCAGATTCTGCCTTCGGTATTGGTGCTAAAAAATCCGTTCCGGAGAAAATGAAGACACTCTTTCATAACCTTCTCATCCTTCATGATGAATGGATGGGAGACGTGCTCTACCCGGAAATCGGCCATCCCCTCGATCCTTGCTCTCTCGATAGATACTTTGCCGTCATCCTTCCCCGGGATGAGGAGGGAATTGATCCAGTTGATGCTCCTGTCACCGGTGATGACTCCCAGTTCAAAATCAATCTTCCCCAATTGTCTGGGGACACTTTGTTCATCCGTGCCGATTTCCCTGCCTGCCGGACCGTTGATGAATCCAAAGAGCGATAAGTTACCCAGGGCATCGACCACTTCGCTGCCTTGATTAGGTGGACTGAGCATGACCACCCGTCCCAGGTTCGGCAACGGATCGTTCTGCTGGATTGTGCGCAGGATGATGCCGCCCATGGAATGGGTGATAAAATGGATCTTTTCTCCATTCGTTGTGTTGGCCACCACTTCCTGCCGGACCATTTTCGCCAGTTCATCTATTCGATGCTTCCTGGATGGATAATCGATATTCACCACACGATATCCCCGGACAGAGAGGTATTTCTCCAATCTGGCCATGGACCTGCTTGTCCTGGCCAATCCGTGGAGAAGAACCACCTGCCCGGAATCCGCAGACTGGGAATTGCTTGGGGTGGTTGACAGCATAAGTAATAAGAGGACCAGGAGAGATCTCATTGGAACCGCATTTCCTGCCTGGATTGTTTGGCCTCCATATCGAAGATCCACAGTTTTTTATGAATCTGGTAGCTCTGCATGATGAGCCCTACCAGGCAGATGCCGACCGTCAGAGGAACGAGCAGGTCAAAATGTGTTGTCCCGAAGGTAATGATAAACGTATTGATAAGAATGAACACCACCCGCATTTCCGTGGGGCCGAACCCGTAATGGTATATCTCGAACTCATTGGTCGCGGCGAACGAGAGAAAGGAGTTGACCATGAACGAACCGAGGATGACCAATAGGCCGAAATACCATGCTGCAACTCCTGACGGGGATATCATGAAGCCGACAAAGACCAGTGAACACAGAAAGACAAAATCGAGAAAATGATCCATGTAGAAACCCCACTTGACAAGCCCGGTATCCCTTTGCCTCCCCACTTCACCGTCCAGCAAATCCGTCAAATACTGCAGCAGGATCATCAGGGAGATGACCCAGAGCAACGCCAGGTTATGACGGGCATAAAAAGCGGTGCATACATTGACCGCGGACCACAGCAAGGTTCCCATGGTCAAGTGATATGTCTCGATTTTCTGGGGAATTTTGGGAACAAGCCACTGTTTCAGTTTATTTTCCGGGCCGCTCAACAGCGACCTGCCGACCTTTTTGTCGCCTGCGAATTCTTTCGTTTCATTTGCATTGATACTCATAATTCCCTCCATATCAGTAATGAAAAATTCAGGGTAGTTTCCGGCCCCGCCTGGTTTTAATGTTTCAAGCCAGAGCGGTCTTGAGTTGTCGGTAGTCGATCTTGCCGGTGCCGAGCACCGGAATCGTATCGATCCTGACCAGGCGCCTGATATTGTGCAGGGCGGAAAGACCAGCCCGGCGGATACACCTGTTCACTTCCTCACGCTCAACCGCCAGGGTGGTGAAGAGGACGATCTCCGGATGGATTTCATCATTCGTTGCCTCGATGGCCAGTGCCGGCCCGCCATCCGCATGGGCGGCAAAATGCTCTTGGAGCACGTTTTCGATTGCCGGCAGGGAAATCATCTCGCCGCCGAGCTTGACAAACCTTTTCAGTCTTCCGCAGAAAGTGAGCACCCCGTTGTTTTCCCAGACCAGGTCACCGGTATTATACCACTCCTTATCCTCCAGCAGGACAAAAGGTGAACTGTTTTCTGTCCCCAGGTAGCCACCAAAAACATTCTTCCCCCGCACCAGGAGCAGGCCCTGTTGCCCCGGCTCCACCGTCTCCCTGTGCTCCGGATGGACGATTCTGTACTCCATGCCCGGCAGCACTCTGCCGATTGTTCCCGGCACGGAATTGTCAGGTGTATTGACGCTGACCACCGGCGAGCATTCGGTAATCCCGTATCCTTCGCACAACACTGCCCCCGGGAGATCCTTTTTTACCTGGTCGTACACGTGATCGGGACATTTTTCCGCCCCGGTGAACAGCAGGCGCAAGGATGCAAGCTGACCGGACCCGGCCGCCCGCAGAATGCCGCCTACAAAGGTGGGCGTACCGATCAGCAGGGTGGATCGATACTGCTCGATGAGACCTGCCAGAATAACGCCTTGCGTCGGGTTGGCATGATAGGCGGTCCTGAGTCCAAGGCATAGGGGCATGATGATGTTGCCGGCCAAACCAAGGGAATGAAACGGCGGCAGCATGCCCAGCAGCCGATCGCTTTCCCTGAATGCCAGGACCTCGCTGAAATCCTCCAGGTTGGCCAGGATATTGGCATGCGTCAGGGGGACGGCCTTGGGCCGGGCCTCGGAGCCACTGGTAAAGAGAATGGCCGCGGTCCGGCTCACCCTGCTGCGCGCAAGTGACGACCAGGAAAAGTACCCGGCAACCAAGGTACTGACCTTGTCGAAGACAGTAATCTGGCCGCGCAGATCCTCGAGATAGAGCCATTCCACATCCAGGGCGGCCAGATCGATTCCCTGCCCCTGCAGCTTATCCGTCAAGGCCCTGGCAGTGATGATATTGGTAACCCCCGCGGTCTTCAGGCAATGATTCATGTGAGCGGCACCTACGGTCCAGTTGAACATGACCGGGGTCTTGCCGGCAAAGAGCGTGGCAAAATAACAGATGGCCGCACCGACAGAAGCCGGGAGCATGATTCCCAAATTCGGATTATCGATTTTCTCCAGTTTCTTACGCAGGAGCATGACCGCGATCACCACCTGGCGATAGGTCTTCACCCCGCTTACCCGATCCGCGACAATGGCCCGGTCCGGATGGGCCTTTGCCTTGGCCAGGAAGGCCTGGGTGATCGATGCGTTAGCTTGCAATGTGAGATTCTCCTGCGAGTCCCCAGCAAACCAGGCGGGATGAACCGCATGTTTTTCCGGCCCAGCACCCATGCTGTGCCCACAGGCGGCCAGGACCACATCCCCGACCGTCCGCAGGGATTCCACATCCGTCTCCCTGCCGAACTCCTCTTCCAGCCAGGTGGCGAGTTCCATGATGGCGAGGCTGTCCATGCCGATATCCTGGGCCAGGTTGTCCGTCACCTTGACGGCCGCAATCCCGTTGATATCCTTGATATGTGCCAATACCTGGGATTTCACCGAGGCGGGAAGGTGGGAAAGATCGGGTTCATCGGTCCTTCCCTCGGGTTCGGGCAGGGCTATCGGCCGACCTCCCTGCCACCAGTAGTACGGGACGTGCAGGTTGGGCAGCGGATTGCCATTGTAGAACGCCTCCAGATACCTGTTCATGGTCATCCGGTCCTCGTGCCGGGGAAAATCGACCGGCTCCGAGATCTCGACGGTTATCTTTCGCCGCGGCCCGAAGAACAGCAGGTTGGCCAGTCCAAAGAGGATCCCGGCCTTCACGTTTCTGGTCGCGACCGGTCTGCCATTGGCCCAACTGAACCTGCTGCCCCACAGACCACTGGTCCTGACCAGGACGATCCGCTGTTGGGGATTATTCGCCAGGATGGTATGCACCGCGCTTTTGGCGCCCAGGTTTTCATAGCGGGACCGGTACAGGCGTCCGGCCGGATAGAGAATGATATTGTCCCCATCGCGAAGTCCCCTTGCCACCCGATCGATCCCACTGGTAATCTCATCCTTGGCCCTGCGGCCGTTCTTGGCGAGATTGGGGATGCGGATGGCATTGACCAATTTCATCAGGGGACGAATATAGAAGCGGTCGGTTTCCTCGTAATCGGCAAGCGGCCGTGGCTGAAACCGCTCGTACAAAGTGGCCATGAGGATCACCGGATCGATCCAGGCCGGATGATTGGGGAGAAAGAGAATCCCTCCCCTGTCCCCTGTATTGTCCACCCTGTCCAGGCCTATAACTTCAATCTTGTAGCGCAGGCGGAGCATACCCCGGATTATCCGCACCAGGACGGTCCGGGCGATCGAACCGCCCCGGTACAGCACGAAGCTGCCGGCAAGAGCGGCAAGAAAGGTCATGCCTCCCGCGGTGAACAGCATGGCGCCCGGGTTCATTACTCTTTCCAGGACGGTATAGGTCTGGCCGGCCAACAGGATGCCGATGAAGGAACAGAAGCCGGCCGCTGCCAGGACCTGCCCCTTATCCGTTTCTGCAGGGCGGACCTGGATGAAACTGGTGATGGGGATGATAAAAAAACCGCCGGCCAACCCGGTCACGACAAAGGAGGCAAAGACCGCGGGCACCCGGTATCCCTCGGGCAGGAAGGCGGTGAGCGCCGCTGCCACAAGCCCGATTCCCATGCCGTGCATCCCAGGCCGCAGGACTTTCGTCCAGCTGTCGGCATCGGCAAACCTGGATGCCAAGACAGCGCCAAGGGAAACGCCAACCATCATAGCCACGCTCATCATGCTGGTGAGGGTCCGGGAGAGCCCGAGCTGGTCGATGCCGTAGCTGTTGATGATCAGGACAACCAGAGCGGCGAGAAAATAGAAGAAGGCATCACTCACCACCGCCAGGAGAAGGAGCGGATCTTGCCGCAGGGACAGGACATGGCGCAGGGAATGAACAGGGCCTGCCCAGGGAAAGGGTTTGCCCGGGGCGGCTGCCTGATATTTCCTGATGCCGAGGCTGGCGATCAACCCGGTCAGCGATATGATAACGACGGTACCGGCAATGAGTACCTGGCCAGGATGCGTGATGCCGAAAAACGGCGATTCGTAATCAAGAGCGATACCGGCACAGGCGATGCCGATCAGAATGGCCATGGTGGTGGTCATTTTCAGGGTGCCGTTGATCCGGGTGATTCTGTCCGCCGGAAAATGTTCCGGAATCGAACCGTTCAGGGCGGGTCCGAAAACGGCTGACTGCAGGCCCATGAGAAAGAGCATGGCCATGATGCAGGACCAGTTGGTAAAGACTATGCCGATCGCACCGACCACCATGGCAACAAGTTCCAGCATCTTGCTCCGCACGACGATATTCTTCTTCGGAAACCGGTCGGCCAGCCAGCCGGCATAGGCCGAGCACAGGATGAACGGCAGGGCGAATATGATGGTCGCCGTACCCTGGAGATTGGCCAGCCCTGCACCGAGGGCGAGCAGCAGCGCCGCCTGCTTGAAGAAATTATCGTTGAACACCCCGAGGGTATAGGCTGCGGCCATGGATAAAAACGTTCTGTCCTTCTGCAGTGGGATGGAATGATCGATGTTCATATTTTTCTCTTCCCGGTGGTTGAATGTCGAGTGATTCTCAGGTTAGCTTGCCCAGGGAATAGCACAGGGCGTGCCATACCGGACGAAAAGAGAATCCTAGCAACTAACATTATGAATTTATTAACTTATATGATGAATCGGAAATAAGAAGACAAGCCGGAGACCACGACCTGACCAGCAATTAATGTACATTCTATGTACATTTAACTGCCATAGAATGGCATCGTACCGGACCTGCCGCCTGTCCACTCCTCTTTCCCTCTGACCGGAAAATCCATGCCGTCAGCAGGCCGGTGCCTCCACCCGCGAGATGGGCAAGCGGAACCGGATCAAACACCCCGGTGCTGTCGACGAAAAGCAAGGAGCCGGTCGCAAACTCGAAGAGTACTTTTCCGGTAAAGGCAATACCCGCAACAGCCGGAAGCAGGATGCCCCGCCAATCTCGAACCATCCAAGCGTCCCTAACCATCATCACGGCACCGAACATGAAGATGGCGGATGCCAATCCCGAAAGCCCCCGGTAATAAGCAAGTTCCGGAGCTGCCAGCCAGCAGACCAGCGGAATGATCAGGCTGGCCGACACAAGGGTCGCGAGATAACCCTTCCTGGAGAGGTTTTCGCAGATGGAGCCGATGGCCAGGAAAGTAATGGTGCACCACAGGAAATGATCAAAGGACCAGTGCAGCCAATGACCGGTGATGACCCGCCACACCTCGCCGGCACCAATGGCGGCTCGATCATACTGGAGAAAGGAAAACGCATCGCCGCCGCCGAAAAGAACCAGGGCGACAATCCCTAAACCCATTGTTACCAGGGGATTCCCGGCAGGAGAACCGTTTCGATGCGTCAATTTCATTTGTCTTCTCCGATCTTCTTTTTCTTTGTTGATGCCGGGGGCGACACGCCACCCCCGGCACGCCTTTTTCTGTTCTATCTGGGTGTAATGGCAACCAGGCCGCACCTACCCATGGCGATGCCGTGAAAATAGTCTGTTTCATCTATCCAGGCCATGCAACCATTGGTCAGGCAGCGGCTGTCGTTCACCATTTCTTCACCTGTGTTTTGTTCATCCAACGGATTTCCCTCGAATCGAGTTTTGCTGCCGTCATTTTTTCTTGTCCAGGCGAATGGACACCACTTTTGGGCTGCATCTTCTTTCCTGTGGGTAACCGCACATAAATTCATCGTTCAGAATCCTCCTGTTTCCGTTTATTTTCTTTTCTCCTGCCGAAAACCGCTCCGCCGGCCATTGCCACTCCTATGAGGGCGCTCAGCGGATCCATTGCCCCGCCGCCGCTGAACCGCGGCATATCGAAACTGCGGGAGGGTTGAGCTGCCGGGTTCGACTGCGGCACGGAAGGTTGTTGCGGCCGGGCAGCGACCTGCACCGGCTGAACCTCTTCGGCCTTCCTGCCTTCCATCGGCCCGATTTCATTCAGCGCCTTGGCCCTCAGCGCTTCCAGTTCCCGGCGCAAACGCTCCTGGGCATTGCGGTCGCGTTCTATGCGCGAGGCATTGCGCCGCTCGATTTTCCAGCGCTGATATTCGGTATCATTTTCCAGCACCAGGAACGAGGTGTATTCACTGGTGATGGAATACCCTTCCCCGAGCCTGACGATTTCATCCACCAGGGCCGGATCACTGTTCATCTCATGCTGCCTCTTCAGCCGCTCCATCCGTTGCCAGGCCCACATGCGCTCGATCTCCGGATTGTCGTCACCCTGAGCGGGGAATGCCATTTCCGC
>Ga0209270_1004269_pt1 | contig 11144 bp, 13 predicted proteins | sample MTBAKSrepl1MetaG_FD_187456 | JGI IMG/M metagenome (GOLD analysis project Ga0209270, IMG submission 187456) | Enrichment culture microbial communities from Arthur Kill intertidal strait, New Jersey, USA, that are MTBE-degrading - MTBE-AKS1... | ecosystem: Environmental > Aquatic > Marine >...
ACATGGAAGGCTACAACGGACGCCTGGACAGCATCCAGGCGGGCGTTTTAAGAATCAAGCTCAAAAGACTCAGAGAGTGGAACGAGGCCAGAAGGGCCCATGCAAAGTATTACGATAAACTCCTGTCGAAAATACCGGGGATTACCCTTACGACCGAGGCCCCTGAAGCCGTTTCCGTATATCATCTTTATGTGATTCAGGCTGAAGACCGCGACGGCCTGCAGAAATTTCTATCCGCAAAGGGAATCTCCACCGGCCTGCATTACCCCATGCCCCTTCATCTGCAGAAAGCCTATGCCCATATGGGCCTGGCCGGGGGATCTTTCCCGGTTGCGGAAAAGGTTGCCGGCCGGCTCCTGTCGCTGCCCATGTATCCGGAGCTGACAAATGAGCAGATTGAATATGTGGTCGATGCGATCAGGGAGTTTGTTGAAAAGGCGTAAGGTGAAAGGCATAAGGCTGGGAGGCTGGGAGGCTGGGAGGCTGGGAGGCTTGAGGCGAGGAAGGGCCATGGAAGAGGATGGAAAAATTTGGAAGTATGGAATCTGGGTTATATGCCGGAAAATGAATATCATGAATTGGGAGATGGTTACGAAAAATTGGGTAAGATGCTCTGGCGATTTTATGAAAGTGTTCAAACCAAATAGAGGCTTCCCAGCTTCCCGGCTTCCCAGCCTCCCAGCCTCCCGGCTTCCCAGCTTCCCGGCTTCCCAGCTTCCCAGCCTCCCGGCTTCCCGGCTTCCCAGCTTCCCAGCTTCCAGGCTTCCCAGCCCTGAACCTTTCGCCCTTTGCTATACGCCTTTCGCCTTGCACCCTGTGCCTTAAACCTTGTACCATGCGCCTTGTACCTTGAACCTTATATCTTTTACCTCAGCGCCTCAGCGCCTCTGCGCGAGATAAATTTAATAATTTGCAAATGTCTGCGTCTGTCTGCGGCTAATTAAAAAAGGAGAGAACCCAAATGATCAACATCGGTCTTATCGGCTATGGCTACTGGGGCCCGAACCTGGCCAGAAACTTCAACAGCAATCCCAGTTTCAAACTCGAGGCTATCTGCGATTTTTCAAAAGACCGGCTCAGCGCCGCCGGCAGACTGTATCCCCAGACAAAGCTTGTCAATAATGTCGATGAATTCATGGATCACGGCAAGCTGGATGCCGTCGCCATCGCCACACCGGTATCCACCCATTTTGAGCTGGCTGAAAAAGCGCTGCTGGCCGGAAAGCACGTCTGGATCGAAAAACCCATGACCGACAAGGTCGAGCAGGCCGAGGAGCTGATTGAGCTGGCCCAGGCCAAAAGCAAAACCCTCATCGTCGACCATACCTTCGTCTATACCGGCGCGGTGCGCAAGATCAAAAATATCATCGTAGCCGGCGAAATCGGCGATTTGATCTATTATGATTCCACCCGGGTAAATCTGGGCCTTTTTCAGCAGGATGTCGATGTGATCTGGGACCTGGCGGCCCACGATCTGTCCATCATGGACCATCTCATGCCGGTGAAAAAGCTGGCGGTCTCGGCGACCGGTTCGGATCATTATAAAAACGACATCATCCCCAAGGCGATTTTAACCATTTACATGGATCAGAGCATCATCGGGCATATCAATGTGAGCTGGCTATCCCCGGTTAAAATCCGCCAGACCATGATCGGCGGCACCCAGAAAATGGTGCTTTACGACGACAACAATCCCAGCGAAAAGGTCAAGATCTATGACAAGGGGGTTCAGCTCACTCCCACCCGGGAAGAACTGTATCATATCAAGGTGCAGTACCGCATCGGCGATATGTATGCGCCCCGGATCGACAGCGGCGAGGCCCTGGCACTGGAAACCGAACATTTTGCCGACTGCATCAACAGCGGCAAGGAGCCCATCTCCGGCGGCCGGGCCGGTCTGGAGGTGGTCAAGGTCCTGGTGGCCTCCAAGGAGTCGCTTAAACGCAAAGGCGCCCCGGTGGAAATAAATTAGGGCACAAGGCTAAAGGCTGGGAGGCCGGGAGGCTTGAGGCTGGGAAGCTGGGAGGCTGGAAGGCTGGAAGGCAAGAGGCTGGGAAGCTGGGAGGCTGGAAGGCGGGAAGCTGGGAGGCTGGGAGGCTGGGAGGCTGGAAGGCAAGAGGCTGGGAGGCGGGGAGGCCGGGAGGTATGATGGAAGAAGATAGGTGGAAAAACCTTGAGGTTTGGAAACTGGCAGACGATTTGGCGTTTGCAATTTATCAGGCAACGAAAAAATATCCCAAAGAAGAAATTTATGGAATTACCTCACAATTAAGGAGATCTTCTCTATCAATACCAACAAATATTGTGGAGGGTTATTCTAGAAAAAGCGATAAAGAATTATCTCATATATTTTTCACATCGTTTGGATTACTTGCCGGAAAATGAATATCATGAATTGGGAGATGGTTACGAAAAATTGGGTAAGATGCTCTGGCGATTTTATGAAAGTGTTCAAAACAAATAGAGGCCTGCCAGCCTCCCGGCTTCCCGGCCTCCCAGCCTACCAGCCTCAAGCCTTTTGCCTCCCAGCTTCCAGGCTTCCCAGCCTACCAGCCCTGGAGCTTCTCAACCTCAACCTCAACCTTGCCTGAGACATGTATGGGAAAAATTCAATGGGAAACAAAAAGATTGCCGCTTCAGTTAAGTTAGGTAACAACGTCGTCCTCAACGACTTCATCAATCTTTACGGCTGCCGCATCGACGACGAAACCCGGATCGGCCCTTTTGTCGAGATCCAGAAAAACGCCTTTATCGGCAAGCGCTGCAAGATTCAGAGCCACACCTTCATCTGCGAAGGGGTCACCATCGAAGACGATGTCTTTGTGGGTCACGGCGTGATGTTTATCAACGACAAATTCCCCCGGGCCACCAATGAATCCGGGCTGATCCAGCGGGAATCGGACTGGACGGTCATTCCCACCCTGATTAAAAAAGGGGCTTCGATCGGGTCCAACGCCACGATCATGTGCGGCATCACCATCGGGGAAAATGCCTTTATCGGCGCCGGCAGCGTGGTCGTCAGCGACGTGCCCGACAATGCCATTGCCGCCGGCAATCCGGCCAGAGTAATAAAGGGCGCAGGGCAAAAGGCAAAAGGTGAAAGGCAAAAGGTGAAAGGCAAAGGGAAATTCCAGATTTCACACAAATAAATGTCTCACAGAGCCCCCAAAGTTCACAGAGAGTTAACGATAATCTTTGCCTGATTCCGTTTATTTATGCATCCCGAACAAAAACGAATATTCAGACTGATGAGTCCCGAACAAAAGCTCCGGCTCATGCAGCAGCTTTATTACACGGCCTGGCAGCTTAAAGCGGCCGCACTCCGGGAACGGAATCCGCAGTGGACTGAAGATCAGATCCAGGCTAAAGTCAAAGAAGTTTTTCTTTATGCCGGAAATTAACCTCTTTAAAATTTTTACCAACCGGCTGGAGGCCGTCGGTGTGGTGTACATGATCACCGGCGCCGTGGCCAGCGTGATCTATGGGGAGCCGCGCCTGACCCATGACATCGATATCGTTCTTGAAGTGGCGAAAGGGAAGGAAGAAAGTTTTGCTGACGCCTTTCCGGAAGATGAGTTTTATTGTCCTCCGCCTCAGGTCATAAAAGTGGAGGCCGGCAGGTCACATCGCGGCCATTTTAACATTATTCACCATGAAACCGGGTTTAAGGCTGATATTTATCTTAAAGGGAAGGATGAGCTTCATCAGTGGGCCTTGTCTGAGAGAAGGAAGCTGAAAATCGATGGGGATCCCGTATGGGTGGCGCCGCCGGAATACGTCATCCTCAGAAAGCTGGAGTATTACAGGGAAGGCGGCAGCGACAAGCACCAGAGGGATGTCGCAAGCATGCTGGCGCTTTCCGGCGATATTATCAGGTTCGAACTGTTGAATAAATTTATTGAAAAAATGGGCCTGCAGAAGGAATGGAAAAAAATTAAAGTCTGAACCTCAGTCTCAACCTTAGCCTGCGCCTTCAGGCGCTTGCCTTGCACCCTTAGCCTTACACCCTAGACCTTATGCCTTACGCCCTTAACCTTATGCCTTTAGCCTTGTACTTTTTGCCTTACACCTTACACCAATAACCAATAACTATTAACCAATACCCTTACACCATAAACCTTGAACCTTGAACCTTACACCTTGAATTCCCCAAGCTCCCGCCGCCTCCTGATCTTCCTGGGTGCGGCGATAGCCGCCGGCTTCTTCCTCTATCCGGACGCCATCGTCAAGGTCGTCAGCGCCGTTATCAACCGCGAGGACAGCTCCCATGGCATCTTTGTCCCTGTTTTGAGCGTCTATTTCCTCTGGCTGAAAAAGGATGAACTGAAAAGTGTCGGGCTGCAAACCGATTACGCGGGCCTCTTTCTCCTGCTGCCGGCCGTTGCGGCATCCTTCTTGAAAATCGGATCGTTTCAGCTTCGGTTCTTGATTTTTATCGCTTTCATGGCCGGGCTGGTCTGGCTGCTTTATGGCCGATCTTTTTTCAAAAAGATCGGATTTCCCCTGTTTTTCCTGGCCGGCATGATTCCGATTCCGGAAGACAGCTACATTTCAATAGCGAATTATTCGCGCCATATTGCCTTTAGCGGCGCCTTAAAGGTCATTTCGTTTTTCGGCGTACCGTATTTCCGGGATGGATGGCTTCTGCATCTTCCCCATTCGCTGCTCGAGGTTGCCATCGGCTGCAGCGGCATCCGTTACCTGATATCGTACTTTGTTTTCGCCATCGCCTATGCCTATCTGTTTCGCAGTGCGCTTACAGGCCGTCTGCTGACGGTGGCGCTGAGCATTCCCATTTCGGTTGTTGCAAGCATCCTGAGACTCGTGTTTATTTTCCTGGCTGCCCATTACATCAGCCCCAGAATGGCGGAGCCCCGCCCGCACATCCTGATCAGCTGGGCGGTATTTTTCGGCGTTCTGATTCTTGCCATCGCCCTGGATCAGTATTTTGCCGGCCGCAAAAAAGTTATTAGACAGGATCGACCGGATTAACCGGATAAATATGTATTTGGCTCTCACAGAGCCCGCAGAGATCGCAGAGAGATGAGATTAGGCTAAGGCTGAGGCCGAGTATGAGGAACCTCATAAAAACCAATGAAACTTTCATTATTTTTCTTAACCTTAACCTTTATCCCGTGGAATCAGGGCTGTTTCCATTCAACTGGGGTCAACCTTAACCTGTTCTTTGCCTTGTACCTTTTGCCCTTAGCCCTGTACCTTTAACCTTTTACCTTGCACCTGTTCTTTAACCCAATGAACAAACCCAACAGACCCAACGAACCATTATACCTTAAACCTTACCCAAAGGGGCTCCCCAAAATTTTATTGATGCTAAGTTTGCCAAGTGATATACAATAGTATATATCATTCTTAAGGAGGTCACCATGGGAAGCAAACGGACAATTATCACCATTCCGGATGATTATAAGGTATGGCTTGAAAGCTATAGCAAAGCATATAATGTTTCGATTTCAGAGGCAGTTCGTCAGGGAATTTTCATTTTAAAGGAAACAATGGAGAAAAATACGTATCAAAGGCTCATAAAAAACACCAAAGGTATATGGAAAAAGGGCGACGGCTTAAAATATCAGAAAAAAATCAGGGCTGAGTGGCAAGATGATTGAGAGATTGATTGATTCCGTAATTCTGATTGACCATTTGAACGGGATTGAAAAAGCTACGCGCTATGTTTCCGGAATAGATCCTCAGAAATCAGCAGTATCGGTTATTACACGAGCTGAAATTCTTGTGGGGTTCGAAGCGGATGAAAGTGACATTGTAAAGTCACTGCTCGATCAATATTACACCTTTACCATTGACAAAGGAATTGCGGATAAGGCTGCCGGTCTGAGAAGACAATTTCATTTTACCATCAGCCATTAGCTATCGGCTATTTTTTTCTCAACCTCAACCTCAACCTGTTCCTGTTGTTTGCCTTGAACCATTCGGCTTCCAAGCTTCCCAGCTTAATAGCCGAGTTAACCTTACGCCTTATGCCATATGCCTTTTGCCCTTAGCCCTGTACCTGATCTTTAACCCAACAAACCCAATGAACTCAGCGTCTCAGCGCCTCTGCGAGAGAATTAGACAGGATCTACCGGATCAACAAGATTGAAAAATCATGATTTTCTGCGAAGCGGTTTCTGTTTTTCCTCTTTCATCAGGAAAGAGGAAAAGAGGATAAAGATCCTGTAAAATCCTGTCAAGCAAATATATGTCAGACTTTCAAATTATTAATCCCATTGCTTACAGCGGCTGGAACGATCTCCTCCTCGCCGCCCCCGGCGCTTCTTTCTTCCATACCGCCGAGTGGGCCAAAGTTCTTTCCGATGCCTACGGCTATCAACCGTATTATTTTGCGGAAATTGAAAACTCAACACTCAAAACATTACTGCCCCTGATGGAAGTAAAAAGTTTTCTGACCGGAAAACGCGGGGTTTCGCTCCCCTTTACCGATTTCTGCCCGATAATCGCTTCCACTGAAAATGATTTGAAGATGCTGCTTGAATCCGCTGCCGATCTGGGCCGGAAGAATAAATGGAAAACTATCGAATTCAGGGACAACCTTGCTCCTTCAGCCTCCCGGCCTTCCGGCCTCCCAGCCTCTAACGCGATTCCTTCAGCCTCCCAGCCTCCCGGCCTCCCAGCCTCTCTCTCTTTCATCACCCATGAACTCAAATTAAACAATAATCCCGAGGATATCTTTTCAGGTTTCCGCGAGAGCACCCGCCGCAACATCCGCAAGGCGGAAAAAGAAGGGGTCGGGGCCGAGGTCTGCACTACAGATGCCGCCATAAAGGAATTCTATCGCCTCAACTGCGCCACCCGCAAAAAACACGGGCTGCCGCCCCAACCCTCCCGGTTTTTCGATGCGGTCTTCCGGCACATCCTGTCCAAAGACCAAGGGATTGTCGTGTTGGCTACCTATAAGGGCAAGGTCATCGCCGCCGCGGTTTATTTTCATTTCCGGGACCGGGCTATTTTTAAATACGGCGCCTCAGATCAAAATTATCGGCGCCTTCGTCCCAACTACCGGGTGATGTGGGAAGCCATTAAGTGGTATGCCCAAAGGGGGTATCGCAGCCTGCATTTCGGCCGGACCGATCGGGGCCATGACGGTCTGCTGCAGTTTAAAAGCGGCTGGGGCGCAGCGGAAACCCCATTGAACTATTATCAATATGACCCGGCACAAAATGTGTTTATGCCGGAAAAAAGTTTCAAGACCGCTTATCCGCTGCTGAAGATAACCCCGCTGCCGCTGCTCAAACTCGCCGGCCGCCTGCTTTATCGTCATGTCGGATAAAAAAAGGTCAAGGCTGAGGCTGAGGTTGAGGGCGAAGGCCGGGAAGCCGGGAAGCAGAAGAGCAGGTTGAGGTTGAGGTTGAATGCCTGGCGGCAGGTTGAGGTTAAGGTTGAGAAACAAGGTATAAGGCGAAAGGCGCATGGTTAAAGGTGCAAGGCGTAAGGCCAAGGGCTAAAGAAAAATAATGACCAATATCCAAAAGTTGCCTGTCGGTAGACAAATTCCAAGCAAATCTGTGTCCCATAATAAATCTCTGCGCCTCAGCGCCTCTGCGCGAGATAAAAATCAACAAATAGTTGTCGCTTTTTCAGACAGGGTCATCAGCAACGACAGGATGCATAACAGCGTCAGATTGACTATCCGTAGGTTGCACTCAAAAGAAATAGGCCCCTTTGCGCGAACCGAAGCCGGCCGTGTTCTTCCGGCCGGTACCCGGTTCGGGCAAAACTTCGCGTACTTTGCGGTTCAGATTTGTTTTGCCTTATGCCTTTGGCCTTTAGCCCTGTACCTTTAGCCCCGTACCTTAAACCGTGTACCCTGTACCGTGTACCTTACACCTTGTACCCAGAATATTAAATTGATAAACAAAATTTTCTACAACCTGAAACCTCTCATCCCCAGGCGCCTGCAGATCCTGCTGCGCCGCCTGCTGGTCCGCATCCGGCTCAAAAAAATCAGCCGCATCTGGCCCATCGATCCTGCTGCCGGCGCGCCGCCGCAAAACTGGAGCGGCTGGCCTGCGGGCAAGAAGTTTGCACTGGTGCTCTCCCACGACGTGGACACCTGCCGCGGGTACGAAAACTGCCTGCAACTGATGCAGCTGGAAAAAAAGCTCGGCTTTAAATCGTCATTCAATTTCGTGCCGGAAAGATACGGCGATTCCGTGGACGGCAGGGCTGAAATCGTCGAAAACGGTTTCGAGGTGGGCGTGCACGGCTTGAGGCATGACGGCAAGCTGTTCTATTCCCCGGAAAAGTTTGCGGAGAGCGCGGTGCATATCAACCGGTATTTGGCGGAGTGGAACGCTGCCGGTTTTTCATCGCCTTCCATGCACCATAATCTAAGCTGGATGCATATCCTCAACATCGAGTACGATATCTCCACTTTTGATACCGATCCGTTCGAGCCTCAGCCCGACGGCGTCGGCACGATTTTCCCCTTTGTAGTCCGAAACGAAAACAATATAGGCTTGAAGCTGGGAGGCTTGGAGGCTGGGAAGCCGATAGAAGGTAAGGGTCGAGATTCAGGTGAGAACCCAACGAACCCAATAAACCCAATAACCCGAGCAGCTTCCCAGCTTCCCGGCTTCCCGGCCTCCCGGCCTCCCGGCTTCTTCATCGAGTTGCCCTACACCCTGCCCCAGGACTTTACCCTCTTTGTTCTCATGCAGGAGAAAAGCATCGACATCTGGAAAAGGAAGCTGGACTGGATCGCGGAAAAGGGGGGCATGGCGCTTTTAAACACCCATCCGGATTATATGAGCTTTAACCATGCGGACGGCGGCAATGAAACCTATCCGGTAAAATTATATGCGGAATTTCTGGAATATATCAGGGATCGATACAAAGGGCAGTACTGGCATGCACTGCCAAGAGAAGTCGCCTCTTTTCTTAGACAGGATAGACAGGATTAACTGGATAATGAGAAAATGCTGGGAGGCCGGGAAGCTGGAAAGCAAGCAAATTTGATATCGCCGTGTTTTAATTTGATTTGTTACTTTCTCAACCTCAACCTCAACCTGTTCTATCCGTGTGCATCTGCGCAAATCCGTGTCGCTTTTTTTCTGACAGGATCGACAGGATTGACAAGATTGAAAAATTATAGTTTTCCGCTAAGCGGATTAGGTTTTTCCTCTTTCATCAGGAAAGAGGAAAAGAGAATAAAAATCCTGCAAAATCCTGTAAATCCTGTCAAAATAAAAAAAGATTAGACAGGATTAACAAGATAGACATTATAATTCAAAAAGGGTACATGATCACTGAAGCTGTCGCAAGCGTGATCTATGCTGGAACTTTGTAACAAATCCGTATCCAATAGAAACTCAGGGTCTCCATGGGCGCTACGGTCAATATTAACAATATCTTACGGTCAGACAAGAGCCTAACTTGCATAATCCTGAAAAAAAGATAGAATATGTATTAAGAATCGGGCCATCTGATCGATATCGTCATTTACATATTCAGCAGAGTGGGAAAATTACCTTTTTCAGAGTTCAATATGAAACAAAAATAGGCGACAATTGGTATCCTGTAGTCAGATATGATACCGCACACGGATTCGCACATCGAGACCTGTTGAATATTCATGGTAATATTAGAAAAACGCCTTTGTTTAATCAGAATTATAACGATTCACTTTCCTTTGCGGAAAGTGATTTGAAAACCAATTGGCTTTTCTACAAGCAAGCTTTTATGGAGGGGTCAGGAAATGAATAATGAATTAATCGAGAAAAATATAGAATTAAGCGCTGAATTTAGTCGCTATCTATTTGAGCATCCTGAGCTGAGCAGTAAGATACCGCTGGATTCAGAATTAGTCCTTGTGCCGGAATTTGATTTGGAATTGAGAGAATTCAATTTGTCGTTGGGAAAGAAAATTGAGTCTGAAGGGGGTAAGGTTGCCTATGTTGTCATAAAGAATATTCATCCCAAAACTTATTCGCGGTTAGCGGATGTAGAACTTAAAATGGCTACAACTTGTTAATTCTAACATATTTATCTTTTCCATCGACCATACTCTTTAATAGAATCTCTTTGGTTCAGGAGACATCATCCAGGCTCGAACTATCGAATAAATTTATTGAAAAACACGGCCTGCAGAAGGAATGGCAAAAAATCAAAGTCTTAACCTCAGTCGTGAAGCCTCCCAACTTCCAAGCTTTCAGGCCCTCAGCCTTAACCTCAACCTCAACCTGTTCTTGTTGTTTGCCTTGCACCTTTAACCTTATGCCTTTAGCCTTGTACTTTTCGCCCTATGCCTCAAACCATACACCCTTTTTATGAAGGTTGTAGTTAAAAGATGTGCAGATAAAATCTGTATTATTGATTGACTTTGCGAACATAAGAATATATATTATTAGCACAATATTTAAGGTTAAAATTGTGCAATGAGAGCAACCGTTACTATCGAAAAAAGTGTGCTGGACGAACTGGTGAAAACCACGGGCGCCAGAAGCAAGTCGGCAGCGGTGAAAGCGATAATCGACGAATATCTGCGGAAGCGCAAAGTGCAGAAAATCATGTCGATGAAAGGCAAGCTTTCCTTTGACCTGACGGCAGATGAAATCAGGCACTATGAGCGCTGAGCGGGTCCTCCTCGACACTTCCGTTTGGATCGAATATTTCCGGAATCAATCCGCGGTTTTTGTCGATTTTGTGGCCGAGATCGTTAAAAATCATGAGATTTGTGTCCCTAAGATCGTCCTGGCCGAATTGATGCAAGGGGCGAAATCTGAGAAGGAACTTGCCGTCATCGCGGAATTCATGGAGGCATTCACCATCATCGACCAGACGGATCAGACGTGGGTCACTGCCGGCAGGTTGTCTTATGAATTAAGGAAAAAGGGAAAGAACGTTAATCTGACAGACTGTTTTATCGCTGTCCTGGCTCAGGAAAACAACTGCGCCGTATTTACGCTTGACCGGCATTTCAAGGACATCCGGCCCCAGGCAGGGCTTCGCCTGGTTGATTACAAGGTCGCGGTTAAGTGAATGGTTGCCGCTTTTTTTCTGACAGGATTAACAGGATTAACAAGATTGAAACATTATAGTTTTCCGCGAAGCGGATTAGGTTTTTCCTCTTTCATCAGGAAAGAGGAAAAGAGAATAAAAATCCTGCAAAA
>Ga0209270_1004273_pt1 | contig 11120 bp, 8 predicted proteins | sample MTBAKSrepl1MetaG_FD_187456 | JGI IMG/M metagenome (GOLD analysis project Ga0209270, IMG submission 187456) | Enrichment culture microbial communities from Arthur Kill intertidal strait, New Jersey, USA, that are MTBE-degrading - MTBE-AKS1... | ecosystem: Environmental > Aquatic > Marine >...
CTTGTCGAGATCCGCAAGAAGTTCATCCGCCAGCCTCGCCATCCTGATCTCGGTATACCGCATGGCAGCAGGCGGGTCCCCGTCGACGGAACCGAAATTCCCCTGGCCGTCAATGAGGGGATACCGCATGGAGAAATCCTGGGCCATCCGGACGAGGGTGTCGTAGGCGGCCGTGTCGCCATGGGGATGATATTTACCGATGATGTCACCCACGATCCTCGCCGATTTTTTATAGGGCTTGTTCCACCGGTTTCCCAGGTCGGCCATGGCATACAGCGCCCTGCGATGCACCGGTTTCAATCCGTCCCTGATATCGGGGATCGCGCGTCCCACAATCACGCTCATGGCGTATTCCATGTAGGACTTTTTCATCTCACTTTCTATCGTTACGGGTATGTTCCGCTGGAACAACTGATCCATGATGCTTCAAAACCTTTCTGCCGAGTATGCGATTCCTGAACACTCTCCCCGTCATCAGCGCTCGAAGCGCACCCACGAACGAGCATGACGGCGGGGGCGCTCGCGTGTTCCCTTCGCTGTCACCGGGGCTGTACGTTATATGTCAAGATTGGACACATTGAGAGCGTTATCAAAGATAAAGTTCTTGCGCGGTTCGACCTGGTCTCCCATGAGGGTGGTGAATATGGCGTCGGCGGCCACGGCGTCTTCCACCTTTACCTGGAGAAGGGTCCTCCGTTCCGGGTCCATCGTCGTCTCCCACAACTGCTCGGGATTCATCTCGCCCAGTCCTTTGTACCGCTGTATGGAAACTCCCTTTTTCCCTGCCTGAATGACGTAATCGATCAATTCTCTCATGGTGGAAATCTGTTTTTCGCTCCTCCCGTCATCCGTCTCGGTTTCAGTGACCGTATAGGGAGCTTCGCCGAGAGGGCTGAGCTGATTGAGATGAACCGTGGCCTCCGCGAATTTCGGCATGTTGAAGATGTCTTTATCGATCCATGTGGTATGGTCCTGGCCGTTTCGTTTCATGGTAAAAAACACTTTATACCCCCCGTGCTCAACGTCGGGTTCGGTCCAATGGGAGACGACGCGCTGCCCGATAGCCTTGGTGATCCTTTTCCCGATTTTGTTGAGAACGGCATCGTCCTCGAAATCCTTTCGTGAAAACGAAGGGTCTCCCGCCAATAATCGTATGATTTCTCCATCCTTACCGCTGTTGTGAAACTTTTCCAGAATGGCGTCGAGCCGTATCCCTTTTTTGATCAGCCCCAGCAGCTTTGATCCCGTGATAATCGCGCCGTCTCCGGTGACAACCCGGACCGTTTCCGTACCGCTGGAGAGGACATATTCCTCCATTTCTTCTTCACTGCCGATATACCACTCCTTTTTCTTGCTCGATATTCTGAACAGGGGGGGCTGCGCTATATAGAGACATCCCCGTTCGATTAATTCACGCATATGCCTGAAAAAGAACGTCAAAAGCAGAGTCCGGATATGAGCCCCATCGACATCCGCATCGGTCATGATGATAACCTTGTGGTAACGAAGTTTGGTGATGTCGTAATCTTCATCTCCAATACCGGCTCCCAGAGCGGTAATGATGATTTTGATCTCGTTATTGTTGAGCATCTTATCGAGGCGTGCTTTTTCAACGTTCAGCACTTTACCCCGGAGGGGCAGAATGGCCTGATTTCTCCGGTCTCTGCCCTGTTTTGCGGAGCCTCCCGCTGAATCTCCTTCCACAATATACACTTCGCTCCGCGCGGGATCCTTCTCCTGACAATCCGCCAGTTTCCCCGGGAGGGAGGTGACCTCCAGCGCGCTTTTTCTCCGCGTCAACTCCCGCGCTTTCCTCGCGGCGTCTCGTGCCCGCGCCGCATCGAGTGACTTGGAAACTATCTGACGGGCGACGGGCGGGTTCTCTTCGAAATAGCTCCCCAATTTCTCATATACGACCGCTTCGACAAGGCCCTTCACTTCGCTGTTTCCCAGTTTGGTTTTTGTCTGACCCTCGAACTGCGGTTGTCTTACCTTGACACTGACCACACACCCGAGTCCTTCCCGGACATCTTCTCCCTTCAAAGCGGTTTTATCGTTTTTCGCGATGCCGCTGTTGACCATGTAATTATTGATGACACGGGTCAGGGCGGAACGAAAACCGATCATGTGCGTGCCGCCCTCGGTGGTATTGATGCTGTTCGCGTAGGAAAACACGTTCTCCATGTATCCTTCGTTGTATTGAAGGGCCAGTTCCACCGAGCAGTCGTCCTTTTCACCGCTTATGTAGATCGGTTTGCTGTGAAGGGTCTTCTTGTTGCGGTTGATGTACTCAACAAAGGAAACAATCCCCCCTTTATAGAAGAACTCGTTGCGTTTATCGTCCCGTTCATCCTCAATGACGATCTTGAGCCCTGGATTTAAAAAAGCGAGTTCCCGCAACCGGTTGGAAAGAATATCAAAACTGAAGTCGATATCTTCGAATATTTCCCCGTCGGGGAGAAAGGTTATCTTCGTCCCTCGTCTTTTTGTTTTCCCGATCTCCGCAAGGGGTTCCGTGGGAACGCCCCGTTTATATGACTGCCGGTATACCTTGCCGTCTCGACGAACCTCCAGCTCGAGATACTCCGAGAGGGCATTGACCACCGATACTCCGACGCCATGGAGCCCTCCTGAGATCTTATAGCTGTCGTTGGAGAATTTACCGCCCGCGTGGAGCTTGGTCATGACCACTTCCGCCGCGGAAACGTGCTCCGTCTTATGCATATCGACGGGAATCCCTCTGCCGTTATCCTCAACGGTCACACTGTTATCGACCCGTATCTTCACCTGGATTGTATCGCAATACTCGGCGGAGGCCTCGTCGACACTGTTATCCACCACCTCATACACAAGATGATGAAGGCCATCCTTACCGGTACTGCCTATGTACATGGCGGGCCTTTTTCTGACCGCCTCGAGCCCGTCCAGAACCTTTATACTGTCAGCGCTGTATGCAGTTTCCAATTCCTCTTAATCCTGCCCTTTCTCCCTGCCCTCCGGGCGATGATTCTCAGTTCTCAGTTTTATAGGCATCACGATACACATATACTGATCACTTCCGGGAGCGTGTATCACACCGGGACCATCACCGCTCCGCATTTCAAATGAAACGATCTCTCCATCAACAGGTTCAATCCCTTCAATAAGATACCGAACACTGTATCCGACCGTCATCCTGTCCCCGGTATAGGTCACGTCGATTTCATCCTTCGCCTCGCCGACATCCGGATTGGTTGATGTTAAAACAATCCTGTTGTCAAACATATCCACCTTGACGCCGCTGAATTTCTCCGTGGACATGACACTCATGCGGCGCAGGGAGTGCAGGATCTGTTGCTTATCCATGTGAACCGTCACTCCCCCTTCCTGAGGAATTACCCGTTTGTAATCCGGATACTCCGCATTGATCAGGCTCACCCGCAGGACGGTTTCCCCTTTTTTCAACACACAGACTCCATCCGTTGCCCAGAGAGCGCTCTCTCCTCCCCCCTCAACCAGTTTTCGAATCTCGGAAACCCCTTTTCGGGGAATAATAATTCCCTCAAGACCGAAATCATTCCCTGCATTGTTCTCGACCTCCGCGTTCGCGAGAGAGAGCCGATGTCCATCCGTGGCGACCACGGCGATCTTTCCCTCCGATATGCTGAACAGGACACCGTTCAGGTTCGGCCTCATCTCATCCTGAGAGATGGCAAAAAATGTTTTTTCGAAAAGGTTTTTGAGCAGTTCGCACGGAACGCAAACCGATTCCACCGTTTCCTCATCGGGGACTTCCGGAAAGTCCTCAGCGGGTATCCCCGGAATCTTGAATAATATCTTGCCGCATGTCACATGCACCCAGTTGTTCTCCATGAGATGACAATCGACGGTTTCCCCGTCAATTTCTCTCAGCATCTCATAGAGTTTTCTGGAACTGACCGTTATCTCACCGGGATCATGAACAGTGGCTTCATAGTACGATGACAATCCGACCTCTCGATCTGTGGCAACGACCCGAATAGTTCCCTCCTGCGTTTTGAGAAGAATATTATTCAATATGGGGAGAGTCGTTCTCCTGTCGACGATACTGAGTGTTTTTTGAATACCCTCTAAAAACGTATCTCTTCTGATTGAAAAATGCATACGGTCACCTATTCTCTTTTTAGTATGTTATAAAAACAAAATAGTAGTAATAGTAGAACCTGTTGATATGTTGATAGAACACTCATAACCTCATAACATCACAACATAATCAAACATACAAAAGACTTGATTGCCTGTTCATGACTTGCCCTATAACATCATTTCAATTTCTTCAACGATTTTCATTAGTTCGTAATCTTTTTCCATCATCCCCTGGATTTTATTATTTGAATAAATCACCGTTGAGTGATCTCTCCCTCCCACCTTCTCGCCAATATCGGGGAAAGAGCGATGAGTCAATCTTCTCGCCAGATACATAACGATTTGACGAGCGAGAACCAGATTTTTGTTCTTTTTGGGAGATTTAATATCTCCCGCTTTCAGGCCCATTTTTTTTCCGACGGTCTTAATAATCTCTTCGACGGTCACTTCTCGCTTGGTTGTATGTTTTAGCAGATTCTTGATGACATCCCGAACAATATCAATGGTCACTTCCTTGCCCGTGAGGGACGTATACGCCGCAATTCTCGTCAGGATTCCTTCCAATTCTCTGATATTCGAGTCGGCAACTGAAGCGATGTAGTAATTGATATCATTCGATATATGGAGGTTGTTCTCATGAGCCTTCTTTTCGATGATTGCGATACGGGTTTCGATATCGGGGGGTTGAATGTCCGCTATCAACCCCCATTCGAACCGCGACCGGAGCCTTCCTTCAAGGTTTGGTATTTCTTTCGGAAATTTATCACTCGTTACAACAATCTGCTTTCCGGAATCATGGAGTGTATTAAAGGTGTGAAAAAATTCTTCCTGCGTTCGTTCCTTTCCCGCGATAAACTGAATATCATCAATCAGAAGCGAATCAATGCGTCTGTACTTCTCTCGAAAGTTCGACATCTTGTCATACCGTATGGAATGTATCAGCTCATTCATGAATTCTTCGGCGGATACATAGAGCACGTTCTTGTGCGGGTACAGAGAGGCAGTATGGACACCAATCGCATTGATCAGGTGTGTCTTTCCCAGACCGACGCCGCCAAATACGAATAAGGGGTTGTAATTCCGAGCCGGCTGTTCCGCTACGGACAGTGCGGCGGCATGAGCGAACTGATTGGACGATCCCACCACAAAACGGTCAAAGGTGTACTTCAGATTAAGAGAGGAGGGAACGCGAACGCTTTGGTGATCAACAGCTTGAGCGGTATCCGCTTTGGGTAATGACGCCTGTTGTTCGGACTTACCGACCGTAAAACGGATGTCGATTGGAATACCCGACACATCTGCGAGGGAGTGGTTGATGAGATCCATATAATTTTCTACAAGCCAATCTTTGAAGAACTTATTGGGAACCCTCAAAAGCACTTTATTGTCTTCCATTGAAACGATCTGTATCGGCTTGATCCAGGTTTCAAAGTTCTGCTGGCTTATCTTTTCTTTAATTATCTTAATGCCTTCGTTCCAGAATAATTCCAATGCAGTACCCTTTATCAACAATTCTATCAACACCTGTTGATAGAAGAAATATTTTTCCAGTGAGAAATAAAACGCTTAGTGATCATCCACACTCATGAGCATATCGGACAATCGATTCAGATCATCGGTGGATGAGAATCGTATTTCTATCACACCTCCTGAGCGCAGCGGTTTGATGCTCGACCGGGCCATCAGTCGTTCCGATATCTGTTGCTCAAGGTCCAGAAGATAGGGGTCCTTCTTGATTGCTTTTCCCTTTGGAGGCCGGGTTCTGCCTCCCTGCACCAGCTTCTCCGCTTCCCTGACGCTGAGCTTTTTCTCAAGAATCTCTTTCAGAACACGGATCTGCTCTTCCGGAGAGTCGACAGACAAAATAGTCCTCGCGTGTCCGGCCGTTATTTCCTTCTTCGTGAGGGCCTCCTGTGCTTCTCGTGGAAGATTGAGAAGGCGCAGAGAATTGGCGATGGTGGATCGATCCTTTCCTACCCGCCGGGCAATTTCCTCCTGCGAGAGGTGAAACGTTTCCATCAACGTATGGTATGCGCCCGATTCTTCGATGGGATTCAACTCCTCGCGCTGAATATTCTCTATGAGGGACAGCTCGGCGACATCCACGTCTTTGGTCTTGTGCCTGATGAGAATGGGAACATCTCGCAGACCGGCCGCCTGGGCCGCCCGCCACCGGCGTTCACCGGCGATGATTTCATATCCTGCGTCATTGTCGCACTTCCTCACCAGGATCGGCTGCAACAAGCCGTTTTTCCTGATCGAATCAGCGAGTTTTTTCTGCTGCTCTTCGTCAAACGACTTCCTGGGCTGAAACCGGTTCGGCGATAATTCCTCGATGCCGCACAGCGCTATGTGTGGTTTATCGGAGGAATCATCCATGAGATCCGGGAATATGGCGCCAAGCCCCTTTCCCAAAGCGTTTTTTTTGGACATCACAATCTTCCATTCGTCATGATTTCCCGCGCCAGTTCCATGTATGAAACGGCCCCGCGGGAATTGATATCATACAGTATAATAGGCAACCCATGACTGGGGCTTTCCGACAATCTGACATTTCTCGGTATAACGGTTTTCAAGACCGTGTCCCCGAAAAATTTCCGTGCCTCATCGGCGACCTGGTGGGAAAGCCGGTTTCTCTGATCGAACATGGTCAGCAGTATGCCCGCTACGGTCAGGGATGGATTGAGACGGGCCTGTATCAGTTTCACATTGCTCATCAGTTGCCCCAGTCCTTCCAGTGCGAAAAATTCGCATTGCAGAGGGATGATAAGGGCGTCGGATGCTACGAGGGAATTAACCGTCAAAAATCCAAGAGAAGGAGGACAATCGATTATAATAAATTCATAGGGAGTGTCAATTGTTTTGATGAAGTTTCGCAACCGTTTTTCCCGGTCTTTGAGCGCAACAAACTCGATTTCAACCCCGATAAGGTCTCTGTTCGATGGAATGATATCAAGCGTTGCGATGTCGGTCGTTCGAACAATCTCCTGGAAAGGGACTCCCCCCACGAGACCGGAGTAGAGATTTTTTTCACGTATGGTGGAGGAGTCGATACCCACGCCGCTGGTTGCGTTACCCTGAGCGTCACAATCGATCAGAAGAGTTTTGCGTTCGGCCGCCGCCAGGGAGGCCGACAAATTGACGGCGGTTGTGGTTTTGCCGACGCCTCCTTTCTGGTTGGCTATACATATGACTTTTCTCATGTTTTATGCGGTATTCTTTCCGGCTGTGTGGAATGGGTACAGTGTGGACATGTTACCATACAAGCGAAGATTTGAGAAGGAGTAATTTGGGAAGCAGGGCGTTTGCCTGCTGATTTGTTATGACGGGCGCCGTGCAAAACAGAGGAGCGTTCGGTATTCTCCCGTTAAGGGAAGGGTGATATGGCGGCGTTCTGCCAGTGTGAGCCCTGTTTTTCGGATAGCATCCATTCCCTGTATCATTTCCTCGTTCCCACGTCGTCCTTTCATGGCGATCACCCTCCCTCCCTCGGCCATGAACGGCATTCCCAGAGTCAGTAGATCATGTATTTTGAACGTGGCCCTCGATATGACGATATCAAAACAGCCTTTATAGGATATATCGGAAACCAGCGATTCAATCCTGCTGCGCACCACCCGGATATCCTGCAACCCCAGCGTTCTAATGACGCTCTTGAGAAAGGAGGTTTTTTTCCGGGATGCCTCGACGAGTGTCACGCGAAGGGACGGTTTGATTATTTTCAGCGGTATCCCCGGGAGCCCGGCTCCCGTCCCGATATCCAGAAGGTTCATGGAATCCCCTGTGACACAACACGCAGGAGTGAGAGAATCGATCAGGTGTTTGGTGATATCCAGGGAGGACTTCAGGGAGACGAGAGACATCTTTTCGTTCCATACCATAAGTTCCCGGGCATAGCGAAGAAGCAGGTCTATCTGGCTATCAGCGGGAAGGATTCCCAGTTCCCTGACAGACGTGAGAAGGATATCGCGTGTGTTGTCCATAGGTAATTTATCAGTCCGGGGGAACGGGTACGCTTCAGGATATATCCCTGGTCAACGGTGCGACCGGCCTGCTCATCATACCGATTTGCGCCGGTTGTGATCAGATATGGAAGACCTCGGCAAGGTGTGATATAGCACACCCCCCAACAGCGTGCCGATTGTAGAGCACGGGACTTCTTTATGCAATGGTAAAAAGGGCGCATTGTCAGGAGCACGTAATATGTCCGGGTTTGTAGCACGTAATCTGTCCGGTTAGGATGAGTCACCGGGAGGTGACGAATGAGACGGACGGAGATGCTACAGGAGGTCCGGAGGATGCGGTTTGAGGAGGCATATGATGTATGGACGGAGAGGCGATTGACGCAGGAGGAAGCGGCGCGGATGTTGGGGGTCTGTGATCGAACCTTCCGGCGTTATATCGATCGTTACGAAGAGAGGGGGCTGGATGGGTTATTGGACAAGCGGTTAACGCAGGCATCATCACGTCGAGCACCCGTGGATGAAGTGATGGCACTCGTCCGGCAGTATGAAGGTCGGTATCGGGGCTGGAACGTGAAGCATTTTCATGCATGGTATCGGCGTGACGGAGGGCAGCGCAGTTACACCTGGGTCAAGAACACGCTTCAGTCGAGAGGCTTGGTTTCCAAAACTGCCAAGAAGGGGGCACACCGGAAGCGCCGTGATCCCTCTCCTCTGCCGGGCATGATGGTGCACCAGGACGGCAGCACCCATGAATGGGTGCCGGGGAAGAAGTGGGATTTGATCGTTACCATGGATGATGCGACGGGCGAGCACTACAGTATGTTCTTTGTTCAAGAGGAAGGCACCTCCAGCAGTTTTCAGGGAGTGAGGGATGTAATTCTTCAAAAGGGTTTGTTCAGTTCATTATACACCGATCGAGGGAGTCATTACTGGTATACGCCTGAGGCAGGGGGCAGAGTAAGCACAGGGCACCTCACACAGTTTGGGCGTGCCATGAAGCACTTAGGGATCGAGATGATTGCCGCCTATTCACCACAGGCACGGGGGAGGAGTGAGCGGGCCTTCAGTACGCATCAGGGACGTCTTCCCAAGGAACTGGCCCTGTATGGGATCACCACAATGGACGCTGCCAATCGGTATGTGGCCGAGGTATATCGACCGGCATTCAACGCCGAGTTCATGCAACCTGCTGCCGAAGAAGGGTCAGCTTTTGTAGCCTGGATTGGAGCACATCTTGACGACATCCTGTGCGAGCAGTACGAACGGACAGTGACTGCCGACAACTGTGTCAGCTTTGACGGTACAACTCTTCAAATTCCAGCGGACCGCTATAGATGCCATTATGTCAGGGCCAAGGTGCGTGTTCATCGGTACATAACCGGTTCACTGGCTGTTTTTCACGGCCCGAGAAAGTTGGCTGATTATGATGCACACGGAAAACTGAAGGATTTAAAAAAAGGAAAGGCAGCGTAAGTCCGCCGCTCGTCACTTCCTTAGAAAAGCTGCTCCAGTCTATGACTTGTACAGCTTTTCTAACCGGGACAAAGCGGACAACCCATGTGCTACAAAACCGGACAAGTCTATTTGCTCTTGACAGAGGGTATACGCTTTTTGATCACAAGCAGCAGCTTACGTCAATTACGTAATTGTAATTATAATTACACAATTACACGTAATACGGCATCCCGGTTACTCCTTTCGAGCTTCTTTCTAGGGTCCGCGAACAGGTACTCATCAGCCTCCGTTAAACCCCAACCATCTGTAATAATTATTCTATTTTTTGGCTCTTCCTTCTTCTCCGCTATCAGCGGACAGATTGTGCGCCTGTTTTTTCTTTGAGCACGGTGATTGCAATCCTTATGGGCGAAGATGTGTGGATGCTACCAAAAGGATGAAAATAGAAGAGCCGCAGCATTGAGTTTGACAATGAAGATATTACAGCGATTGACATATACGATACTGATGGTTGGCATACTGATCCTATTGTGGGCTCCGGCGGGAATGGCAACCATACTGGAAACCAGCGATACCTTCAGCAGCGCCGGTGAAAACATGACCTTTGACTATTTCGATACAGCACTGGGAACACTGACCGCGGTTGAAGTTGATTTCCACATGGACATTGCTTCCGGCGATTTGACGCTCACCAACACCAACGGAAGATCCACCGGCACAGCAACCTATGGTTTCATCGCGGAGCTGATCGGCACGGGAAGCTTGTCGCCCCTCCAGCTGACGCTGACGGACAGCACCGACATCAGATACGACAGGCTCAAGAGCGGCCGCACGGTGACATTCCTCGCCCCGTATTTCTCGGATTCGACAACCGGGTCCGTCGGAAGCTCTGATCTGTATGCCTATGAAGGAACCGGCACTTTTAATCTGGATCTGGCGGCCAATCCTTTCGTCTCATGGACCAGCGGTAATTTCAGCTACGCGTATCCCGACATATCGTATTCCGGCGGGGCGACCGTCCGGTATACCTACAACCCCGAAGGGGGGCCTCCTGTCCCCGAACCCGGAACTGTCGTGCTCCTGGGGGTCGGGCTGATCGGCCTCGCGGGATTAGGCAGGAAAAAGAGGGCGTCTCGAAGACGCGGAAACAGGGCATAAAACAACTCACTCTCCAACCGAAACGGCGCGACTCATAATGGTCGCGCCGTTTTATTTTGCCACATCCCCGTATCCGTCTCCCCCTCATAAAGATAATTCGATGCTACGAGGAGAAAGACACCTGATTATATCAAAACGCGCTCTGATGACATGAGGATGTGGTCGAGAACCGCGTCAAGGTTCTGAAAGAGTTTGAAGCCGTTTTCCGCATGTGCCCTGTTCCAGGGGAAGAGCAGTCCCGTCGCCAAGGCTCCGTTCTCCACGGCTTTTTCAAGGGTCCGGGGCAGATCGTCCACGACGACGTCGGCATCTTGAAAGAGGACGGTCTTGTCGTGAGAGAGGTGGAGCTGATCGTAGGGGAGTCCGTGCCGGGCGAGCCATCGTTGGGTGGGCTCAGCGGTTTCCGGTGTGCGGTGACTGGCAATGATAATGTGAAAT
>Ga0209270_1004282_pt1 | contig 11086 bp, 20 predicted proteins | sample MTBAKSrepl1MetaG_FD_187456 | JGI IMG/M metagenome (GOLD analysis project Ga0209270, IMG submission 187456) | Enrichment culture microbial communities from Arthur Kill intertidal strait, New Jersey, USA, that are MTBE-degrading - MTBE-AKS1... | ecosystem: Environmental > Aquatic > Marine >...
AGCCACCCTTCAAGGCTGGATTTGAGCTCCTGCTCACATTGATAAAGCGTTGCTCCAAAAGCTATCACCCCGGGGCATTTTGGAATCCTTCCAGAAAAGGACCCATCTTCAAGCTTGTCGTAAACGGTTTTACTCATGGCCTTATCGATGTATTCTATAAGCATTATATTTCCTCCACGTGATTTCGTGATTTAGGGGGAAGTCCATAATTTTATGCATTTCCGGTTCCCGCCCGCAGCAGCCTTTATCAAACGGCCGAAGGTAAGTACAGCTGCAAACGGTTAAAACAAGGATCTACTCCGCATCCATTGATTTCAAAATCTTCTTTGCAAGAGGCTCTTTGATCTCCTTATGCCGTGGAACCGCCTCAATAACGCCTGTTTTGGGGTTTATCCAGAGAGAATGAGACCCTCCTTGCCGCTTAAGGTAGCAGCCAGCAATCCGAAGCTGCTTTTCCAGGTCGGTTCGTTTCACCGGATTACAATCGTCTCTTGGAGAGCATCATTCGGGAGCCCCCTTTTGATATCCTCGAGTCGATCCTCCAGAATGAGAGCTACCGCTTCCCTGAGACTCTCTTTTGCCTCTTCAACAGTTTCGCCTTGTCCGTTAGCGCCAGGCACCTCCGGGCAGATTGCCCAGAACCCTCCTTCAGGGGCTTTTTCGATGATTGCTGTAAGTTCTCCTTTCATAACTTCCCCCTTATGATTGCAACGTAAACACGTCCAGTAAATCCATTATGATTTTCTTTCATCCTACGGCTCTTATTTCCTCGCCGGCCATAGTCTTTGCCGCATAATCTAGACAGGCCAAAACGTCCTCCAGTGTGATATCGTAATCTTTTACAATTTCATGTTTTGCGGGACGCTGGTAAAAAAATAACTATCTTGGCTCATAGCGTCTTTCTCGCCCATCCGATGACAAAAGATTCTTCGCAGCCATTTCGAGTAATTGCCCGTCAGAAGTTTGTAGCATTTGTGTTCAAGACGTTCAAAGCGTTCAAATCGTTAAAAGCATTTTTTGGCACGGATTTCGCGGATTGCACGGATTGAAAAGATTGGTGAATGCAGTCTGACCCAGTGATCAGTAATCAGTGAACAGTGAAAGGCTTCCGTCTCCGCCTCCGGCTACGCCGCGACAGCTCCGGCCAAACACTCTAAGCTTGGACGGCTTGGGAAATCTCCCGGACATGCAAGATCTCCCGTCCACGTAAATGGCGGACATCGCTTCTCTTAAGCGTCAATACGGCTAGGGTTTTACCCTCAGCCGTCACGAATTCCACCTCAAACCCGTCTTTGCCGTATTTATGCACTACAGCCCCTATATCCCCTTGTTTCAGGCCATGTTCTTCGAAGTCTCGCGTCAGTGCTACAAGATCCAATTCCTCTATCATTTCCTGCCTCCTATTTGTTACAAAGGATGTGCCGTAACAAGCCTTGGTCGGTCTTGTCCTGTCTCCACTATCCAGACAGCAAGGATAGCTGCTTTTCTACCGCTGGGTCCGGAAATCATACCCTCAACAATATACTTTACACCAAATTCTGTACTTATGGTACTCTTCACTTCTCCACTCCTAGCTACGTAGAGTAGGGCTTCCTTTAGTTCCTCGGCCTTCTCTTCTCTAAATCCGATTGAGAAAAAGAATTTCGCCTTCCACCTTCCAATAAGATGACTTTTCGACAGGAGGTAGTCAGTCAGCTTATCCGAATCAACTATGGCGTCTTCAGCATTTGGGAGCTTCATGTTTTGGGGACGTTATGTTGCGAGTCTGATTATGTTGTGTGAACAGTGTTTGCGTGTTTGCGGCACGTTCTTTACTTTTTAACTTTCTCACAAAAAACCGACAGACATCAAAAAAACAGGAATAATGTAGCAGGGAGCAGGGAGCTCGGAGCATCCTCCTACGCCGAGGCTTCCACCTTCGTTGAAACTACGGTGGACAGGATGGAGGACAGGTCCTCCTACGCCCCTTCGACCCGTTCGACACACTCAGGGCAGGCAGGCTCAGGGCCTCCACCTTCGTTAAAGCTTCCGTCTTCGCCGCAGGCTACGCCGGACAAGATGGAGGACAGGTGGAGCAAAGAACCGAAAGCGAAAGCCTGCGGCTGGAACACCGCTTGTGCGCTTCAAGATTCAATAACTCAAGGTATCGAGGTGGCCAGAAAGCAGGTTTTCTTTAACCTTTGCATCCCAGATTTTCGCACATTACCCGCCGCACTTCCGAAAACACATTCTCCTTCAAAGCTCCATAATTCCCAACAATGTCTCCTTGTCGCAGGGTGAAGACCTTGTCACACCGCACCCAACTCGGCTTGCGAAGACGACCAGAGGCCATTGAGCTTTCATTGATTGGCACAGACAGTATATCCGTTCGAACTGAAGTAACCGCAAGGCCTATAAAGTCATCGCGGCGGTCAGGAGGTGTGACAACGGGAACCGGCCTTCGCTTCTTTGATTTCAGATCTGTATACGGAAATGGTATTGCCACCAGTTCGCCAGGGTTACAACTCATTCCAAACCTCATCGTCAGGATTGTCCCAAATCCGATCCATCACACCTTTCTGCGCAAACCTTACATGATCAGTAGAAGCATCTCTAAGATCATGCTTGAAATGAAGGTATTCGATGAAATCAAGAACCTCTCGGGCCAACTCCTCCGGGAGCCGATCGGCTTCGCGGCATATAATCTCTGTAATATTCATAAGTCCTCCTTCTTGGAAAAAAGGATTAGTGTTGTTCGCGGGACGCTGGTAAAAAAATAACTATCTTGGCTCATAGCATCTTTTTCGCCCATCCGATGACAAAAGATTCTTCGTAGCCGTTGCGAGCAATTGGGGAAGCGGGACATCTTTACTTTTTAACTTTCTCACAAGATACCGACAGATGTAAAAGAGCATGGAGCAGCCGGCTTCGCCCAGGGCTACGCCGTGCCAAGGAACCTCAGCCGGCTTTGTTGCGAATCACTTCGCCGGGTCAAGGAGCCTCAGAGCTACAGAGCCCGCCACACACACGGCGGGCAAGCCACGGAGATCGGAGTCGAGGGAGAGGCATTTTCTCTTATGGAAATCGTCTGTAGATGTCTTTGCGGTGAAGGAACCGTATCAGTTCGACTCTTTTTTCCTTAAGCTTTATTCCCAGTCGGTAATCGCTAACTTTAATACGGAAATATCCCTGGTAACCCTCAATTTTCCTGACATTCTTTAAATCAGACAGCGAATGGGCTGCCTTGATATTTTTAATAAGTTTCAGCAGATCCGCCCTAATTCTTGATTCACTCCGGATCGCATCGAGATCTTTACTGAATCGCTTTCCGTAAAGGACTTCCATTGATCAGTCCGCTAGTTTAGAAAGCACTTCCGATTCGGGGACGTATTCACCAGTGTCACCTTCCTCTATGGCCAGGCCCAATTTCATATCCAGAATAGCTTCTGACACCGCATCCTCCAGCAAATCCTTTCGTTCGGTTAGAACGCTGATTACGGCCTCCTTCATCAGTTTCTTTAGTTCGCTCTTAGAAATACCATGTGCTTCCATTTGATACTCCTCCTACATAAAACGTGGGGGGTAAGCGGGACATCCTATATTCCCCCTGTCAAGCATTTTTTCCATTTCAGTGTTTTGCGGGACGCTGGTAAGAAAATAACTATCTTGGCTCATAGCGTCTTTTTCGCCCATCCGATGACAAAAGATTCTTCGCAGCCATTTCGAGTAATTGCCTGTCAGAAGTTTGTAGCATTTGTGTTCAAGACGTTCAAAGCGTTCAAATCGTTGAAATCGTTAAAATCGTTGAAATCGCTGAAGTCGTTCAAAGCGTTAAAGACATTGAAAAACCACAGCTTTGTGAGGCCAAGGCCAACGAAAGCGCACAGCACAAGAATCTTCATTCCAGTGATCGAATCGGATTTCCACCGCAGGGAAACTCCCTTCGACTGCGCTCCCTTCGACTACGCTCAGGGTCTGCGACAGGACCTGCGGCAGGGTCTGCGACAGATTCTGCGACAGAATCTACCACAGTGAACAAGTTCCGAAATCCAGTAAAAGCCAGACCATAAAAAATCAGATGGCGGTTATTTCGTTTTCCTTTTGATCAGGTGCTTGAATTTCAAAACCGCGAAGTTGATCTCAATGGATGTCTCGGTATCGGTGGTTTGCAGGCTATCATCCAGTATCTCCGCAATTATTTCCCCACTTTTCTGCATAAGGTTTTGTTGTTTCCCCTTGTCCTTAACATCCGAAAGAGTTTTAATGTTGCGGGAAAGCTCACGGATCTTAGAAAACGTTTCAATAATTGCAATCGTAGTTTGAACTGCCCGTGGGCTTTTGAGAATGGTTGCGAGCATGTACAAGCCCTTCTCAGTAAAGGCACTCGGTAATTTGACTTTTCCACCTCTGATTGAAGTCGAAAATTTCGACTTCAAAGTCTCCCATTCTGCCTTTGTGAGTTCAATGATATAACCCTCGGGAAATTTATCCGGATTGTTTTTGGCCGCCTCGTTGATCCTCTTTGTTTCCACCCCATAAAGTGTTGCAACGTGAGTATCAAGAATCACTTTTTGCCCTCTGAGTTCCAAGACCTTGCTTTCAACTTCATCGAATTTCACGATATCCATGTCTTTTGAACCCTCAGGGACGTTGGCCATTTTTGGAAGTTATCCTTAATGTTGCATAAAACCTGGGTATGGTTCCCGGGAAGTACCATGGATAAAGGCTCACTGTGCCATGGCCTTCATTTTCTGGTTTAGACCATATGTGCTTTCCTGTCATGCCCGGAAGTAAGTAAGCGGGACATCTTAAGGTTTTAAGTTTTCAGTAATATCAGCGACAGACCTCAAAGAGCGGGAATAATGTAGCAGGGAGCAGGGAGCTCGGAGCATCCTCCTACGCCGAGGCTACGGAGGACAGGTCCTCCTACGCCCCTTCGACCCGTTCGACACACTCAGGGCAGGCAGGCTCAGGGCTACGGAGGACAGGTGGAGCAGGGAGACAGGAGCAAAGAGCGACAGCCGGCTTCGTCCAGGGCTACGCCGTGCCAAGGAAACACAGAACCCGCCCGAGGCAGGTAAACCTCAGAACCCGCCACAAAGACGGCGGGTAAACCTCAGAGCCTCAGTAAAGGACAAAGCACACAGCGAAAAGCAAAGAGTATCTCTCACAGAGACACAGGGAACACAGAGTCAAAGGAAAATATGAGGTCAACAAAGGACAGTTCCAAAGTATCCGCAGATTACAAAAGCAGGGAGCCAGGAACCAGTAACCAGTTATCAGTGATATATCTGGCCCCCAGGACGGAGCCGTTCGACCCGTTCGAGGGATTCGAAGAGCTCACCCCAAGTCCACTCAGGGCAGGCAAACTCAGAGCTTCCGCCTTCGTTAAAACTTCGGCGGACAAGTCGGCGGACAGGGAGGTCGGAGGTCGGCAAAATTAGAGAGCACCCAGGCAGGGCCGCGTATCTCCCCGAAATTCATTCTGACTCCACGTCTTCGCTTTTCGAATTAGACTTCCTTATTCGCTGCACTACTTCGGCCAACTTTGGGATATGTACCTGGCAGATTTCATAAATAACTTCATGATCAACATGCTTATAATGATGCGAAACAAGATCCCTGAATCTCGCGATCTTGTCCCATTCGATTTAGGAATACCGATTTAAAAGCGCAGGGCTGACTTTCTGGATTTGCTTTACCGACTCACCTATGACTTGCAGCCTCATTGAAATCGCGTCGAGAAATGTGACCCCCTGGGACGTGGAGACAAAATCATCAGCCGCCTTGATTCCAAAGAATCTTTCCTGAACCAGGTTGATTGATTCAAGCATCAGAGCGAGGATATCCAAAACCTCATCTTCAGGCATACTGTATGGTCTCCTCAACACGTTTCAGAAATCGATCACCTAGCCCCTTCCTTTTACGTATCAGTTCTACACGCTTTCCGAACTTCTCTTCGAGATATATCTGCAATCCTGCAAGAAGATCAAATCGAGGTTCTTTCATTTCAACAAGCATGTCAATATCACTATCCGGCCGTTCCGTACCCCGCGCATACGATCCAAATACCCCAATTGAAATCACTCCAAATTTTTCACGCAGGTATGACTTCTCCAGCCTCAGCACTGTCAATATTTCTTTATTTGCTATTGGTGAGGTGTTGGGCACGTTCTTCATATTTTGACTTTCTCACAAAAGACTGACAGATGTAAAAGAGCAGGGAGCCAGAAGCAAAGACCGTCAGCCGGCTTCGCCCAGGGCTACGGCGGGCAACCCTCAGAACCCGCCACACAGACGGCGGGCAAGCCTCGGAACCCGCCCGAGGCGGGCAAGCCACAGCAGGAAGGGCTCAGGCTTTCGAAGTATGGAGCCCGGCATTTTCTCCCTCCGGGGCGAAGTCCGCTACCCTCCGCCCTAAAAGCCCTATGGGCTGGAAGCGGGGACATAGTCTACGGACTTGCATTTCTCGGACAACCTTTCATAGTCTCCCATGATCAGGTAGCCGCAATCCTTTGCAGAGTCCAACTAGGCATCTGTCTCGCCTTTTCTCCAACTCGTTTTGGAGGACATAAAATCACAAAAGCTTAGCCCAGTTCAGGTGGATATCAGGTCCTGCCAACCGAGAAACGAGGCCATGGAGTCCAGGAATCGCTTGAAATCACTTAGCCTGTTTTGGAGGATGTCGTACACCTGTTTGTCGTCCACCTGCCAGTAAAGGTGGACAAGGCGGTTCCTGAACTTGGCCATTTTCTTCAGCTCTTCGGAAAAGGCCGAATCCAAGGCTCCCACCTCGCTCATGACCATAAATGTGTCCCCATAGTCTTCGGGCACTCTGTATCCATTTCGCGAAATCAGGTGGGTACAAATATCAATGCAAATCTCTATGCCCACAATAAGGTGATACTTGGCGCTCCCGATCTTGTCGGGATCGCCCGTGAACTCCTCTTCGCTCAATTTACCAAGGGCAGAGAGACGCTGAACGCTTTTCCTCAGTTCAGAAGTCAGTTTCACAATCTTTTCCTGATCAAAAAGGGGCATTCAACACCTCCGCCAGATACCTCCGCCTGAATGGAGCAAAATCGAAGTATTCTTTTAACACCCTGGTTTCGAAACCGGCTCTGCGGTTGGGATCTAGATCCACGATCACTTTCCCCCGCACAACGGCCTGGCAAAAGGAAATGGGGGCTTGATTGATTACCCTGATGTCTATGCTGTAAGAGATGAATTTCTCCAGCTCGGTTTCCAGACTCATCTCATAAGTGACTGGTTCCTCTGGAGCTACATAAAGCAAAAGGCCAAGATCGATATCAGCAAAAGCATCGGCAAGAAAAGATCCATAGCAATAGGCTGCAACGATTTCCTCATGGTGCTTCAAAAGGTAACCGGAAAGCTCTCGAATAATACGGCCTTTTTCGGATGGCTTTAGCTGATGCTTCACGGCGTTTATCCCCAGATCTTCACTAATCTTCCGTCCCATGATTTCACACGCTAGTGAGCGACCTAAAACTTCGCCATTTATGCTTGCTCGTTTTCGCGAATATGCTGCTCAATCTCGTCTCGGTGAGTTCTGAAGTAGACCCACGCGTTAACCAAGTCTTCGGAACGCAGTGAGGGATAGGAGCGCAGTATGTCCGATTCGCTCATCCCCAGATAACGGCTTGCACCAGAACCCACACCGGAATCCGTGTGCGAACGATGCAGGGTTCTCCTCCGCATACATCCTGCCTACTCTCAATGCCGGGAAAGGCGTCGCCCAGATCCCGTCGTATAGTTTACTTCATCCTACAGACATTATCAACCAGCCCTTTTCCACAGATGAGTTTACGGGTTACGCCGCGGGGAAGTTGGTTAGTTTCGGAGTTAAAAACCAGAGACTGCAAATGCCAATTCCATGTATCCGCAGATTACGCCGATTAACGCAGATTACAAAAGCAGGGAGCCAGTAACCAGTAACCAGTGATCAGTGATAAATCTGGCCCCCAGGACGGAGCCTTTCGACCCGTTCGAGGGATTCGAAGAGCTCACCCCAAGTCCACTCAGGGCAGGCTGCGCTCCCTTCGACTACGCTCAGGGTCTGCGACAGGACCTGCGGCAGAGGGTCTTCGACAGGGCAGGTTGCGCTTTGGGCTAACGAGCATATCTGTCTCCAGAGTTTATCATATAGGCTGAATTCGGCGGATTCTGTGCCTTCCAGGTTCTATGGTACAAAAGGATTTCTGCAATTCACGCTCGTCATGAGCTTTTAGCACCTTTCTTAACTCGGCGTGCACTTCGTCCTGATTCTCGAACTTGATTCTCAATAAAATCACACCTGACGCCTTAAAGTCCCCAAGAAATGTAAGAGTCCCAAACCCTTTGTCTCGCGTAATGAGCAACCGCTTCTCTTTCGCTGCCCTTAGCAAAAGCTCTTTATCCGAACTTCTAGCCATTCCGAGTTCCCGGGCCGATACAACATCATGCTCCCAAACTCGCAGCAGGTCGAATGTGACCTTCCAAACATCTTGATCAGCCAAAAACCGCACCTACCCCATCCCAATGTGCACTTCTTCATGCTTTACAAGCTGGGTCGCATACCAGGCACACGCCTTGATATCCTCAATGGCCAACTCCGCATAGTATTTGTCAATGATATCCTTGAAGCTTATCCCCTCCTGCACAAGCTCAAGCACGTCCTCCACCGGAATCCGGGTGCCGGCAACACAGGGTTTCCCAAAGTGCACCTCTGGATCCAAAATTATCCGTCTCTGATAATCTCTTTTGCGTTTCATCTTTGTTACCTACCCTCTCAATCGTCGACCTATTTTACCAGTTCTTGCACTTGCGTCAAATGTGACGGACTCGCAAAAAGTCCGAAAACAGCGGCTCGGTCATTGCGAAAGAAGCGACCCGTCCTCCGTAGCCCGTCCTCCGCAGTAGCTCTGCTACGGAGGATGGACAGGCTACTGCGGAGGGTGAAAGCCGTTCGGCCCCGAGCTCACGGCCGAGGGGCAATCTCGTAACCAGCCGGATATCCGTGAGATTGCCACGCTTGCCCGCCTCTGGAGGGGCGCTCCGCGCCTCGCAATGACGGCGTCGGGCTTCGTACGAAGCTATCACGTATTGGAAGCCAGGATGGCGACAATGCGTTCGGCGGTGTGGCCGTCCCAGATAGAGGGGCAGCGGCTTCGTCTTCTGTTCCCGCCGAGGACCTTTTCTACCTCTGCCACAATTTTTCGCGGGTCATTGTGAACCAGCACGTTAGTCCCCTCGGTCAACGTAATGGGCCGCTCCGTTGTGTCCCTCAAGGTAATGCAGGGAACGTCCAGGACCGTGGTCTCTTCCTGAATGCCCCCGGAATCGGTCAGGACAAGCGTTGCATGGGCCATGACATTCAGAAAATCAAGATAGCCCAGAGGTTCGAAGCAGTGGATTTTCTGTTTCAGAACCCCATCCTCATAATACTGCTCCGGTTTCATGTTCCATGAATCATGGAATTCAAAGGCAGGGTCCAGGTTCAACGCCTTGATTTGTTTCAGCGTGCGCGGATGGGTCGGGAAAATGACGGGCATTCTTGCCGCCACATGCAAAAGGCCCTGGATGATCCGTCCGAATGATTCCCTGTTGTCCACGTTGGCGGGCCGATGAAGGGTGAGGAGAGCATACTGAAGCAGGGAGCACGGAGCACGGAGCACGGAGCGAGAAAAACCAGAACCAGAGGCCGGAGCCGGAGAAGCAGGGAGCTCGGAGCAGGGAGCCCTTCGACTACGCTCCCTTCGACGCAGCTCCCTTCGACGCAGCTCCCTTCGACGCAGCTCAGGGTCTTCGACAGGGTCTTCGACAGGGTCTGCGACAGGGAGCGAAAAACCCAAAGCGCGAGGCGTGTGAAAATCAGCATTCAAGGATAGCCGGGCGAGGATATCGGTCTTCTTTGCCTTTTCGAGGTGGAAGAGGAGGCTGTCCACCATGATGTCACCGACCAGGAAAATCTTCTCCCCTGGGATTCCTTCCTTCAAAAGATTTTCGTCACCCTCGGGCGAGGGAGTGAACAAATAATCCGAAATCGCGTCCGTGAGAAGGCGATTGATTTCTTCGGGCATGCGCCGGTCAAAGCTTCTCAGGCCTGATTCCACGTGAGCCACGGGGATGTGAAGCTTCACGGCAGCAAGAGCACACGCCAGGGTTGAGTTGACATCTCCCACGACGATGACGAGATCGGGTTTTTCTGCCAGGAGAACCTTTTCGAACTCGATGAGAACCTTGCCTGTCTGCTCGCCGTGGTTGCCGGAACCGACCCCGAGGTGGAGGTTGGGCTTGGGTAGATCGAGATCCTTGAAAAACGCATCCGACATGTTGAAGTCGTAGTGCTGTCCTGTGTGGACAAGGGAATAACGAACAGCGACAGGGGACGAGTGACGAGCGCTGTTATGCTTATCGATCGCCCGAATGAGGGGAGCGACCTTCATGAAGTTCGGCCGCGCACCGACCACCAAAAGCCATTTCTTCAAATCGTTCAAAGCGTTGAAATCGTTGAAATCGTTGAAATCGTAAAAGTCGTTGAAATCGTTGAAATCGTATCAAGGCAGGAATGATGGAATGCTGGAGCCCACTGATGGGTTTCGCAGGCTCAACCCATCCTACGATTTTCTGCTCCCTGCTCCGTGCTCCCTGCTCCCTGCTCGATAAGACCTGAATCGGTTTTGCGGTATTTTTTGCCGCAGGAGAAGCAGTCGAGATCGTCGGTGAGACGCTCGCCGCATTCGCACATCCACCCGATCCGGCGGCCCGGATTGCCCACGACCAGGGCATAGTCCGCAACATTTTTCGTCACCACTGCGCCGGCGCCGATAAAGCAGTAGCGGCCCAGGGTGTTGCCGCACACGACTGTTGCGTTTGCACCGATGGTGGCTCCGCGCTTGACCAGGGTCGGCCGGGCCTGGTCCATCTTCCTGATTTCGGCGCGGGGATTGTAGACATTGGTGAAGACCATGGAGGGACCACAGAACACGCCGTCCTCCAGAGTGACGCCCTTGTAGACGCTCACGTTGTTCTGGAGCTTGCAGTTGTTTCCAATGACCACGTCGGGACCGATCACCACGTTCTGGCCGATGTTGCACTTCTCGCCTAT
>Ga0209270_1004290_pt1 | contig 11075 bp, 9 predicted proteins | sample MTBAKSrepl1MetaG_FD_187456 | JGI IMG/M metagenome (GOLD analysis project Ga0209270, IMG submission 187456) | Enrichment culture microbial communities from Arthur Kill intertidal strait, New Jersey, USA, that are MTBE-degrading - MTBE-AKS1... | ecosystem: Environmental > Aquatic > Marine >...
GCGAAAAACGGTTCGGCAAGGACTGGCAGAAAGGCGACAAGGAATTCTGGGACAAGATGCCCTTTTATTGATGATCAACGACCCGGCTATTTTTTTTGACACCGGTCCCCCTCGATCCTATCGCTTCAAACGTCTCCACGAGAGCCGGGGCCGCCCGCAAGGGTGTGTTTTCGGACGCTCAACGGACTTCTTGAGCTTGTCTCAGGCGCTGCGCGTGCGGAACCGGCGCTCCTTTTCGATCCCGTGCTTCCGCATGCGATTCCAGACCGTCACCCGACTGATGTTCAAGAGGCGGGCCGCGGCCGACTGATTGCCCCGGCAGGCCCGCAGGGCCTCGACGAGGGCCTCTTTCTCCGCCTGATCGGGTGAAAAGACAGACGGCGCGATGCCTGAACCATTGGTCCATTCGTCAAACATCTGGTGGGACGCTGCCCACCGCTGCACAGCGGAAAGCAGCGCCCGGTACAAGCCAGATTGGGAGCGGCATGCCGCGCTTAGAACACGACAGATCCGTATTCCTCTGACGAGCGGCCGCGGCGGTTTCCCGTAAGCCGCCCGTGATCTCACGCCGGCGCAGGGCAGGCCCGCATCGTCTCTTTGATTTTGCGGTAGACGTCGGAGAAACGGATCAAGCCCACGATCTCATTGTCCTCTTTGACGAAGAGCGAGTCGTGCCGGCCGACGACGAAGAGGTGAAACGCCGTGTCCATCGGGTCGTCGGCCTTCACCATGTGGTCGGGGGTCGGAAGTTTGATGAAGTTTTCGATCTTCACCTCGTAGGCCTTCTTGCACAACTCCGACAGGGGTTTCACCCACAGGCGGAGTTCCTGTTTCATGCCTTCCAGCATGGTTTCGGTCAAGCCGAAGCGGGGCATGTCCTTCAATCGATCGATCCTCTCGTAATTCGGCTCCAATCCCTGTACCACATCCATGGGGGACATCTTTCCGATGATCTTCCCCGTTTTGTCATAGATCAGCAGAATCCTTTGAGGGGCCTTCCCGGCCTTGAACTCCTCATCCGCCTTCTCGAGTGCGTCGACCGCTTCCATGAGCGTGGTCTGGCTCGAGATGCGCGGAAAATCCTGGATGGGTCGCATCAGATCCTTCACTTTCGTGTTTTCCATGGGTGCACCCCTTTCTTGCTGTTGCCAGCGGGTCGGTTATCAGACAATCTTTATTTTTTGACTTTACCCGCGGTTCTTCTCCCGGTCAACACGTCTTTGCCCGCGCGCCGTGAAAGCCTGTTTCGCATCGGCGGAAGATCAGGCTGTAAAAACGATCGACATCTTCGGAGAATAGGCCACACCTCTGGGGATCTGCACCCCAGTAGGAGGAAAGATCAGCACACTCAGGGGGGCCGGGTGGATGCTCCGCCTGAGCGGCTTGGCAAAAGAGCGGCACACTCGCGAAGCGAAGCCGCTCGGGCATCATCGCGATGGAAGCATGTTCCGGCGCCCGATCGCGATCGAAGTGCGGAGGATCGACAGGCTTTCGGGAACGGAGGCCCCGTTCGCTCCGCGGTTGACTCTTCTCTCCGGTTATGCGAAGGTCTTGCGGAACAGCCTTCTGCCCGGGAAAATCGATATTGAATGAACCCTCATCCCATAAGGTGACGCATGAAGAATTTTTTCGGACCCGAGAACCCCGGAGGGGAAATGCCCCAGATCCGGATCGAGGACCTGGATTTCGCAAAATTCAGGCGTACACTCCGCTGGATCCTGCTGCTGCTCGGGGCTATTTTCCTTGTGCGGGCGCTTGCCTGGGGGCTTTCCTTCTACACCGATCTTCTGTGGTTCGAGGATCTCGGTTATCGGGCGGTGCTGATGAAGGTCCTCTCTTCGCGAGTCTTCCTTTTTGCGGCGGGCTCGATGATCTTCGCCGCCTTCGCCGCCGTGAATCTTTTCCTGGCCTATCGCCTCATGGGGGGTCTGTCGGCCCTCCCGGGCGCCAAGCTCCCGCCGGCGGTCCAGGGCTCCGCACGCAAACTCTTGATGCTGAGCACGATCGTGATCGTCATCCTGGGCGCTCTGCTTCTAGGTGCCCGGCCTGCTTCGAGATGGGAGACGATGCTGCTTTTCATGAACGGGCAGCCGTTCAATGAAATCGACCCCATCTTTCAAAAGGATCTGTCGTTCTTTATTTTTACGCTTCCGGCCCTCGCCTTCGTCCGCTCATGGTGCGTGACCCTCGTCGCAGCGACGCTCCTGGTGTGCGCGGCCTTTTACTACGTGGCGGCCCCGCTGCGGGGTGAGCGCTTCGTACTCCAAGGGCGGGTCAAACGGCATCTGGCCGTCCTGGGGGCGCTGCTTTTCCTGCTCATCGCGGCGGGGCACTGGCTGGGGCGCTACGAACTGCTTTATTCACAAACGGGCGCCGTTTACGGAGTGGGCTACACCGACAGTCATGTGACCCTTCCGGCGCTAGGCTTTCTCGCGGTGGTTGCGATCCTCTGTGCGGCCGCCCTGCTTGTGGCCTCTTTCTTATTCAGGCGCAACATGGTCTTCCTGTATATCATCGGTGCGTGGGTGGCCCTGAACCTCGTGGCAGGCAGCCTGATCCCCATGCTTGTCCAGCGCCTGCAGGTCGAGCCGAGCGAACTGGCCCGCGAAAGGCCTTTCCTCGCGCACAATATCGCCCACACGCGGAAGGCCTATGGGCTGTCAGAGATCGAGACACGCAGCCACCCTGCCCGAGGGGAAATCGACGCAGCCACCGTCGCTGCGAACCAGGGTACGATCAGCAATGTCCGCTTGTGGGACGAGGGGCCTCTGCTCCAGAGCTACAACCAGATCCAGTTCTTCCGGCTCTATTACGATTTCCTGGCGGTGCACACGGACCGTTACATCGTAGAGGACACCCTGCGCCAGGTTATGCTGGCCACCCGGGAGCTTTCGGCGGAAAAGCTTCCGGAGGAGGCGCAGCGGTGGGTGAACCGACATCTCCAGTTCACCCACGGCTACGGGGTGGCTGTCAGCCCGGTGACGGAGGTGGCAGCGGGCGGCCGGCCGAGTTTTCTGATCAAGAACGTACCGCCTGCCGGTGAGATTCAGCTCAACCGGCCCGAGATCTACTTCGGCTTGAAAAGCCTGGATTTTCTGATCGTGCGCAGCAAGATGCAGGAGTTCAACTATCCCGGCCCGGACGGCCCGGTCTACACCCGTTACGGCGGCGAGGGCGGCGTTGCGCTCAACTCCTTTTTTCGGCGCCTGGTTTACGCCCTGAAGTTCGCCGATCTGAACATCCTGATATCGGGTGAGATCCAGCCCGAGAGCCTGATACAATACCGGCGGACCGTCCAGGAGCGGTTCACGAGTGTGACGCCGTTTCTCCTGCGTGACCGGGAGGCATACAGCGTCGTGGCCGACGGCCGTCTCTTCTGGATCCAGGATGCCTACACCTACACGCAGCGCTACCCTTACGCGACACCCTGGGAAAGGCGTTTCAACTACCTGCGGAACAGCGTCAAGGCCGTCGTGGACGCCTACCACGGCTCGATCGATTATTATGTCTGCGATCCGGCCGACCCCCTGATTCGCGCGTATCAAGCGATTTTTCCGAATTTCTTCAAGCCGATCACAGAGATGCCGGACTTCCTGCGGGCCCACACACGCTACCCGCTCGACCTGTTTACCGTCCAAACGGAGATGCTCCTCCAATATCACATGGAGGACGCCGTTGTCTTCTACAACAAGGAGGATCAATGGTCCATCCCCGTCCAATCCTCTTTCGGCGAAGCACAGGCCCTCAAGCCGTACTACATCGTCGGCCGCCTGCCGGGGGAGGCGCAGGAAGAGTTTTTGCTGATCCAGCCTTTTACCCCGTCCAACCGGCACAACCTGGTCGGATGGATCGCGGCCCGGAGCGACGGGGATCGATACGGGGAGATGCTTTTATTCCGCTTTCCGACGGGCAGGCATGTGGACGGTCCGAATCAGGTCGAGGCGCGTATCGACAACGACGCCGTGATCTCGGAGCAATTCACGCTATGGGGCCAGGTGGGCTCCGAGATCTTCCGCGGCATCCTGCTGGTGATCCCGGTCGGAGACGCCGTCCTCTACGCCGAGCCGGTCTTCCTGAAACCGGAAACACTCGATTTTCCGGAACTGCGCCGGATCATCCTCGCGGATAGCCGGCAGGTGGTGATGCACAAGACGATGGACGCCTCCATCCAGGCCCTGGTGGGCGAGGGGCCGGCCATAGCCCCCATGCTCGAGGAGGACCAGGCGCTGATCGATGCGGGTGCGCCATCGGGGCCGGGCTTCGAAGGGCTCGAACGAATCCAGGAAGGGCTGCAGGAGGTCGTCGGCAGGCTTCAGGAGCTTCTCCAGGAATTGAAGCGCATGAGCCCCGGAAGCAACGAGCGGAAGAGCGCGGCAGAGTGACCTCGGCAGGCTGTTGAAAAAGGCCGGATGCAAGGCTTGCAAAATCCCGTGGAATGCGTGCCCGTAGAAGTGCGTCGCAGAAACACCGGATGGATGTAACGCAGCAGAGGGAGCTTTTTCAACAGCTGGGGTACAGTGGATTCTTAAAACTTTAGGGGGGAAGAAGGGCTGTTCAGGAAGATCCAGAGTAAATTGATGATCCTCTTTTCGCTGTTCGCGCTCGTACCGCTTTGCGCGGTGGGGCTTTTTTCGATGCGGACGGCGGAGGAGGTCATCCTCAAGATGGCCGGCAACCAGGTCGAACAGCTCGCGCGGGACAAGGAAGCGCTACTCGAGCGCTGGATCTCGGAGAGAAAGGCGGATATCGCCGTCCTGGCGGGCTCCTCGATCCTCTCTTCTGCAGATCTGGAAGCAATGGGGGCCTATCTCCGGCTGGTGAAGGAGAACTACCGGGTCTACAGCGGGATTGCGGTCGTCGGGGGAGACGGCGGGCTCATTTATGCCACGCCGGGTGGGCCGCCCCTCCCGGAGTTGGGGGCCTGGTTCGAAGAAGCGCGACGGGGCCGTCTGTACATGTCCGATATCCGGTTCGACCCGGAGGTGCCCCAATCCTTCTTCCACATTGCCGCGCCGCTGGGAAACGACCCTGACAAGGTGGAGCGCATCGTCTGCGCCACGGTCGGAACCGGCGCCATCCTTTCCGCGGTCCTGTCCATCTCCCTTGGTGAGACAGGGGAGTGCTACCTGGTCAACCGCGAGGGGATGTTTCTCGCCCACAAAGAGCCGCGAAGGATCCTCACGGAAAACATCGCCCAGTCCGAGAGCTTCAGAAACATCTTCAGCGAGCGAAGAAAACGGATCACCTACGTGGACTACCGCGGGATCGAGGTCATCGGGGCCTCGGCCAAGGTCGAAGGCACCGACTGGGCGCTGGTCGTCGAGCAGGATCGGGACGAGGCCTTTCGCAGCGCTGATGTCATGGGGCGCTACATCCTGCTGGTGACCGCTTTTTCAACCCTGGCGGCGCTCCTTTCCGCCTGGCTTCTGTCCCGCACCGTCGCGACGCCGATCCGCAAACTGAGCGGCGCCGCCCGGAGCCTCGCCGCCGGCAACTATCAGCGCAGCGACATCCGAAGCGAGCGGAAGGACGAGATCGGCCTGTTGTACGCTGCTTTTGCCGAGATGGCCGAACAGTTGAGGGACCGCCAGCAGAACCTCGAGGCGCAGGTCGTGCTGCGAGAGGCCGAGTTGAAGGAAACCGGCGTCGAGCTGAAACGGACGCAGGAGGCGGCCGCCCGCTCGCAGCAATTGGCGGCGCTCGGCCGGCTGGCTGCAGGCGTCGCCCACGAGATCCGCACGCCGCTGACGTCCCTCAAGTTATACCTGGAATCCATTGAAGAGGACATCGAGATCTCCCCGGAGGTCGAGGAAGACTACCAGGTGGCCATGACGCAGATCCGCCGGATGGAGGCCACAATCAACCGCTTCCTCGATTTCGCCCGACCACAGGCCCCGATCCTGGCCGACATCGACCCGGCTGAACTGATCGAAGACGCGCTGCTGGTGGCGGGCCCCCGCGCAAGACAGCAGGAGACATTGGTCGCGTCTGAGATTCCGGACGATCTTCCGCGCTTGCGGGGGGACCGGAAGCAGCTCGAGGAGGTGTTCGTCAATCTGATGATCAACGCCCTCGAGGCAGTGAACGCCGGCGGGGAACTCCGGATCCGGGCCGGAACCGAAACCGGAAAGGACGGGCCGGCTGAAGCCGGCCCAGGCTTTGTCCGCATCGATGTCGAAGACACCGGGCCCGGTATCGATGCCGAGAATCTCCCGCGGCTCTTCGATCCCTTTTTCACCACCAAGGCCACAGGAACCGGTTTGGGCCTCTCCATCGCATTCACAACGCTTCAGCGGCACGGCGGCATGATCAAGGTGCGATCACGGGAGGGGATCGGGACCGTTTTTTCCGTCTTCATTCCCATTCCACTGACTGGCAAGAAGGAGAGCGATGGAAAAGGTGCTGATCGTCGATGACGATGAAGGCCTGGTGCATTTCCTGCGCCGGTTCCTTTCGAGGGAGGGTTATACGGTGGAATCCTGCACCCGCGGGGAGCAGGCCCTCGAGGTCGCGGGGAGGGAAAGCTTCGATCTGATCCTGCTCGACTACAAGATGTCCGGAATGAACGGCCTCGACACCCTGCGCGAGCTGCGCCGGCTGCAGGTCAAAACCCCGGTGATCATCATGACGGCCTACGGCACCACGGACACGGCCATCGAGGCCATGAAGCGCGGCGCCTACGATTACCTCCCGAAGCCTTTCGAGCGGGAAGAACTCAAGCGGCTGGTGGCGGACGCCCTGACGGTGAATCACCTCATGAAGGAGGTGGTCAGCTACCCGGATGCGGGACTGAAGCCGGCGGAGCAGGGGCGGGGGGCGGCTCGGATCATCGGCAGCCACAAGCGGATGCAAGCCGTCTACAAACTGATCGGGCAGGTTGCCGGCAAGGACGTCATCGTTCTTATCACCGGCGAATCGGGCACCGGCAAGGAGCTGGTAGCGCGCGCGATCTATCATCACAGCCACCGCAAAGACAAACCTTTTCTGGCGGTCAACTGCGCCGCCATCCCTGAGACCCTCTTCGAAAGCGAGCTCTTCGGGCATGAACGGGGCGCGTTTACCGGGGCCGAGCGGGTCCACCTGGGGAAGTTCGAGCGCTGCGACGGCGGAACCCTCTTCTTCGACGAGATCGGGGATATGCCGCTGGGTACGCAGGCGAAGGTCCTGCGTGTCCTCCAATACGGCGAATTCGAACGTCTGGGCGGCACCGAAACCCTCAAGGCAAACGTGAGGATCATCGCCGCCACCAACAAGAACCTGGAGCGGGAAGTGGAGGAGGGGCGTTTCAGGGAAGACCTTTACTGGCGGCTGAAGATCATTTCCATCGAGCTTCCCCCGCTCAGGGAGCGCCAGGAGGACATCCCCGCGCTCGTCAGGCACTTCATCGCCCGCTTCAGCGAGGAATACGACGCCCCCATCCGCTATGTCGACGAAGCAGTGCTCGAAAGGCTTCAAGCCTATCCGTGGCCGGGCAACGTACGGGAACTCGAGAACTGCATCCGCAGGGCGGTCTTGCTCTCGCAGGGGGATATGATCCTTCCTGAGCACATACAACTTGCCCGTGACAGCACCGCTGCATCCCCCGGCGAAGAGCGCGGCTCCGTGTTCGAGCGCATCGAACGGAAGATGGATGAACTCTTCCCGGATCTTCTTCGGGCGGTGGAAGAAACCGGGAGCGGCGACATGCTCGAGATCCTCGAGCGCGGCTGCATCATCCGGGTGCTCGGGCACTGTGGTCAGAATCAGGTCAAGGCCGCACGGATGCTTGGCATCAGTCGAAACACCCTCCGGCTTCGGATGAAAAAATTCGGCATCACAGGCTCCCCCTCGGACTGAGCGGCCTTCAAGCCGAGGCTCCTTCCATCCGCAGTTCGAACCATCCCCGCCGTCCTCTCGCTCCCTGCGACCTGGAAAATTCGCGCGCTTCTGCCTTCACCTGAGAACAAGCAAGGACTCTGCAGAGCCAAGACACGTTTTTGAACAGGGCTGTGCAGAGGCTGCGCAGGTCAAGGGTCATGCCTATTTATACCGACACATTAAATATATACTATAAGTTATTAATTTTTCAAATGAAAGAGTTATTCGCATTTCTTTCTTATTTCTTGGCACATCTATTGCTCCTAGGATTATCGACCAAATCAACTACCTGTCGGAAAACGACTCAGGGCAGCGGAGGCGCACCGGTGATGAGCCGGAAACAGCGCGTCACGCCATGGAACCGGAACCTGCTTGAGAGGGTGGTCACGATGAACGAAACCGCCAAAGCCCGGGCGCGCGAAGGGGAAACGCAAGATGACGCCGCCAAGAGGCGGGAGATCGAGCGCACCAATGCAAGGCTCCGACACTTCAGGGGCGTAGCTGCAAGCGTGCTTGCCGAGGCGATCGGCCTCTGGAAGGAGATCTGGCTCGCGCTGGAAGATCCCCGCAGCTGCATGGAGATTCTGGACGATGCCGAAGGCTCCGAGCCTCTTCGGCTCGCCGGCGAAAAGGTCGAACTCCTTGAAAAGCTGCATGTCCTGGGTGTGAAGATCGACTATGCGAAACGTCTCTGCGAGGGAGATATCGGCAGGGAGAAAGACGGAAGGGAGGCGGAGCGATGGAAAAACAGCTGAGGCTGGTCAGAAGCGCACGTACAGAACAGGGAGCGGCGCACCGGGAGCTTTCGCCGGAGGAAAGGCAGCGCCATTTCAGAAACGTCATGGGGTCCCTGATCCAGGGCGCCCAGGACAGCTGGGGTGACATCTGGCAGGAGTTCCAGGGAAATGTGGTCGAGAACGTGGTCGTGCATCCGAGTGCTCGGGAGGGATTCACCCCCGCCTGCGGATGGCCCGAGTTCCTCGAGAAAATGTGGATTTTAAAACACCACCTCGACCACGCCAAACGTCTTACGGAAAAAGGTTCACTCTAAATCTTTCAGGAGGTATTGAAACCATGTCCACCGGCAACCTAGACAATCCTTTCGAGATTGCACAGCGGCAGATCAACGCTTGCGCCGACATCCTCAAACTGGACGAGAGCACTCGTCAGGGACTTCTGCATCCCATGCGGGAGTTTCATGTGACCTTTCCGGTTCACATGGATGACGGCACCACCCGGTTATTCAAGGGCTACCGCGTCCAGTACAACGATGCGAAAGGGCCGACAAAAGGCGGCATCCGCTTCCATCCCGATGAGACCATCGACACGGTGAGGGCCCTCGCCGCCTGGATGACGTGGAAGTGCGCCCTGCTCGACCTTCCGCTCGGAGGCGGGAAGGGCGGCGTGATCTGCAACCCCAAGGAGCTCTCGCAGCAGGAGTTGGAAAGGGTGAGCCGAGGCTACATCAAGGCCATTGCGTCCTTCATCGGCCCTGACAAGGATGTGCCTGCGCCGGACGTCTACACCAATCCGCAGGTGATGGCCTGGATGGTGGACGAGTATTCCTCCATCGTAGGAAAGAATCAGTTCGGGGTCATGACCGGCAAGCCCCTGGTGATCGGCGGCTCCCCGGGGCGCGGCGACGCGACGGCGCGGGGCGGTCTGTACACCCTGCGCGAGGCCGCGAAGAAAATCGGCCTCGATTTGGGAAAGGCGACCATCGCGGTCCAGGGGTTCGGAAACGCGGGCAGCTTCGCCGCTTCTCTGGCCGAATCCCTGTTCGGTTCGAAGATCGTGGCGGTCTGCGATTCTCGCGGGGCGGTCTGCTGCCTGGGCGGTTTTTCGGCCTTGGCGGTGAACCAGCATAAACAGGCCACCTCCACCGTGTTGGAGTGCGCGGGCGGCGAGTGCATCACCAGTGATGAACTGCTGGAAATGGATGTGGACGTGCTCGTACTCGCGGCCCTCGAGGGCACGCTGACCCAGCGGAACGCCGGCCGTGTGAGGGCGAAGATCGTGATGGAACTCGCCAACGGTCCGACAACGCCCGAGGCCGACGAGATCCTCTACGAAAAGGGCGTGCACGTCATCCCGGACTTCCTCTGCAATGCCGGCGGCGTCACCGTTTCCTATTTCGAGATGGTGCAGAACGCCTCCATGTATTACTGGGACGAAAAAGAGGTCCACGAGAGGCTCGACAAACGGATGACACGCGCCTACCACGAGGTGGCGGAGATGAGCCAGAAGCACGGTATCAACATGCGCAAGGCGGCCTACGCCGTGGCGGTTGCCCGGGTGGTGGAAGCCATGAAAGTGCGCGGGTGGGTCTAACAGGCGCACCTGTTCGGTAAGGCCCGGCCGCCGTTCAGTGACCCGCCGCCTTCGTGGCGGGTCCTGCGGCGGCGGCCGGGGTCTCGGAGCGGCACAGCATTTGCGGACGAGGCCTCCATGTTGCAGACCAAGACGGTTGACAGCGGCATCCCGGCATTGAACCAGGTGCTCGGCGGACTGCGCCTGGGGGACAACGTCGTCTTCCAGGTGGATCGGCTCGAGAACTACCTCAAGGTGGCCTGCCCCTTCGTGCAACAGGCCCTGCACGATGGACGCAAAGTGGTGTATCTGCGCTTCGCCCCGCACCAGAGGATCATCCCGGAGAAGCCGGGGCTCCAGACGATCGAGGTCGATCCACGCCCAGGCTTCGATCTGTTCAGCGCTCAGGTGAACAAAGTCATCGAGGAGCAGGGGGTCGGCGTCTTCTACGTCTTCGACAACCTCTCCCTGCTCGTGGGCGAGTGGGCGACCGACGAACTCCTGGCGAACTTCTTTCAGGTCACCTGCCCTTATCTCCACGAACTGGACACGGTGGCCTATTTCGCCCTGAAGCGCGGGCAGCATTCGCACAGCGCCGTCGCGCGAATCCGCGACACCTCCCAGGTCGTCATCGACCTCTACCACGTTCAGAACGACCTCTACATCCACCCCATCAAGGTGTTCGACCGCTATTCCTCCGAGATGTTCCTGCCGCATATCTTCACGGGAGAGACGCTCACCCCGGTCTTCCGGAGCGGAGATGCTTCAAGCATCCTGATCTCGGCCAGCAAATCGCCCCTCAAGATCAAGGCGGACTCCATCGCCCCGTGGCACAGCGTCTATCGGAAGCTCTCCCAGTACGATCCCGAAGAGCTCGAGCGCCTCGAAGGGACGGTGGAGGTCCAGGC
>Ga0209270_1004292_pt1 | contig 11066 bp, 5 predicted proteins | sample MTBAKSrepl1MetaG_FD_187456 | JGI IMG/M metagenome (GOLD analysis project Ga0209270, IMG submission 187456) | Enrichment culture microbial communities from Arthur Kill intertidal strait, New Jersey, USA, that are MTBE-degrading - MTBE-AKS1... | ecosystem: Environmental > Aquatic > Marine >...
TCTCCGTGTGCCCAGGGAAGTCGAAATCGAGCACATAAGGAAGCATCAGCGCATTGGCGATCCCGTGCGGGATGTCGAAAAAGGCCCCGAGCGGGTAGGCCAGTGCATGCACCGCCCCCACGCCGCTCATCGCCAGGCCGAGACCCGCCAGATAGCTCGCCTGCAGCATCCGGGTCCGGTAATGGAGATTACCCCCCTGAAAGACGGCCCCCCGCAGGCTCCCGGCGATCATCTTGACCGCCTCGAGGGAGAGGGCATCCGTGACGAAATGCGATTGGAGCGAGGTGTAGGATTCGATCGCATGGGTCAGGGCATCCATCCCCGTGTAGGCGGTCGGGTAAGGCGGAAGCCCGAGGGTCAATTCCGGATCGAGGATCGCCAGGGCCGGATACAGGTAGGGGCTGTTGATCCCCCCTTTGGTCTTGGTCCCACGCATGGTGAAAACCGCCGTGAACGTCGTCTCACTGCCGGTTCCGGCCGTCGTCGGAACCATGACGGTCGGCAGGCCGGGGACTTTCACGAGGTTGAGTCCCACATAGTCGAGTGCCTTTCCTTCGTTCCTCGCCAGAACCCCGATAGCCTTGGCTACATCGAGCGTGCTCCCACCGCCCACGCCAACGACGCAGTCCACCTGTTCCTGGCGGGCCAGCTCCGCGCCCTCGTCCGCCCATTCGGGGGCGGGCTCCGGGCTGATCCGGAAATAGGGCACCGCCTCGACCGACCCTTGCGCCAGGATCTCCTGCACATGTCTGCCGAGTTCCATTTCGGAGAGGCCCCGGTCCATGACCAGCAGGGCGCGGGTGGCCCCCAACGCCTCCAGTTCAATCGGCAGGCTGCCGACCGCTCCACTGCCGAACAGGGTCTTTTTGACCCCTTCGATGGTAATCAAACGTTTCATGACGGTCTCCTCGAGGTACAGGGATGCCCGGCGCCCCTGAGGCGCCCGTCCGGATTCGTCCAGATACCGGCAGCATCCAGAGATAAACCAACGCGATGGATTTATCAAGGAAAGATCTTCGGAGGAAGGCCGTTCGGGCAGGCACCGGGCCTGAGCCCCTCAGCGTTCAAGCGCTCCTCCAGCCCGCTCCGCCGGAGGAGCGGGTCAGAGGAGCAAATCAGGGTGGTCGCTTATAGGCTCTGCTCGGTCTGTTCATCCACCTTGACAGGGAAATACAGCGAAAAGGTAGTCTCCCCAGACCCATAACAATCTTCGGGGCCAGCGCAGAATGTACAGAGGGATATCTGGCCCGGACAGACGCTCGCACCGTCGAGAAGATGGCGGCACCGGGTCGACGTCATCCGGATCTCGAACCCGTAACGTTGGGAGAACATTTTCATCCTGAGGAGATCCGCTCCCTTGCCGCCTGCGTTGAAGTCGAAGGGCCTCTTGGAGGAGTAGGAAAGGGTGTCGCCCGTCGTAAAAAACCCTTCGAATATGCGCTTCTTCGCCTCCTCCGGGATTCCGACCCCGCAGTCGTGGACGACCAGCTCCATGCCGCTTCCCCGCGGGTGGACGAGGACGTCGGTCCGCCCTTCGTCGGGGGTGTTCTCCACGGCGTTGCGGATAAGCCCGTCGACCAGCTTCTCGAGTACATCCCGGGGGATCCAGACGGGTGGCCCCGGCTCGGCCGCCAGACTCACGTCGACATGCCGGTGGGCGAACAGGGGCTTTAGGAACGAGATCCGCTCCCCGACGAACCCGTCCAGCAGGATCTTCTCGGACTCGCTCGTTTTCGGGCCGAAAAGATCGTCGATGCGCCTTCGGATCTTCTGGACGGCCACCCCCTCCCCAAGCTCCTCCGCCGTCAGGGCCTCGAGTTCGTCGGCGCACTCTTCGAGCAGGAGCATCATGACATCCTGGGTCTGCAGCGAACCGCCCATCAGGATATCCTCCGCCTGGCGCTGGATCTCCACCAGGCGGTTGAGGTTCCTGCGGGCCCTTTCCAGGGTCGGCGCCCACTCCGCCTCGGGGAGGACCTTCAGCTTACGGGAGAAGATGGTCATCGTGGACATGAGGACGGCCAGGGGCGTCCTCAGTTCGTGGGAGAGGTGGTTGATCATCTTGTCCTTCGCCTTGTTCATGCTCAGAAGCTCGTTGTAGGCCGATTTAAGCTTCTCGGAGACCTGGGCGTAGGCGATCACCACGGCGACGGTCCCTGCGACCATCTCCAGCAGTTCGATGTCCGACGGCTTGAAATCCCCGTCCTGCTTGTTGATGGCGCAGATGGCGCCCTTGATCCGGGTTCTTCCCACCAGGGGCACGAGCGCCAGATTCCGGGTGCTGTATCCCAGCCTGCGGTCACGCTCCTCGTGGAGTTCCCGGTTCCTGGATGTGTCCGAAACGATCATGGGCTTCCCGGTCCTGATGACCTCCCCGGCCATGAGCTGATCGTAGCGGAACCTGACTTCCGCGGCCCGCCGGATAGCCTCATCCTGATCGTAGGCCGCCCCCGTGATGTAGAGCTCCTGCTTCTCCTCGTCCGGGAGGATCACCACGCACCCTTCCGATTCGACGAGGTCCTTTACCTCCGTGTTGATGAAATGGAGCAGTTCGTGAAGCTCCGGATACTTCGGCAGCGCGAGGCTGATCTGGAGCATGGCCTCCTGGATCCGGGCCATGCGCTTGTCCTTTGTGATGTCACGATAGATCGCGATGACGCCGGCCAGATCATCGAGGCTCTCCGCATAGACCGCCGCACGGATGGAGACGTCCAGCAGGCGCCCGTCCCTTGTCAACCGCTTGGATTCGTGGTGCACCAGAATCTTGTCCTGGCGAAGGCGCTTCAACTCTTCCAGGGTGCTTTGGACCTGATCGAACGGGACGAAGGGGACCCTTCCCGCCTGGAAGTCTTCGAGCGTCCACCCGAAGACCTTGGTGAAATAGGGGTTGAGGTAGGTCGGGTGCCCGTCCATGGTGAACACGCCGATCGGGTAGGGGATAAAATCGACCAGCGTCTGGAGGCGGACCGAGGTCCGGCGCAGGGCGTCCTGCATCCGGTGGCCTTTGGTCACTTCCCTGAAGGTCTCGACAGCCCCGGTGACACGGCCGTTTTCATCCTTCAGGGGCACCGCCGTAACCAGAAACCACTTGCCGCCCCCGTCAGGGGCCGGCAAAAACCGCTCCACCTCCCAGGCATCCCCCGCCAGGGGCGACCTGCGGCACCCCGAGCCGAAGCGCGCCATGATCTCCGCCTCCGAGGCCTGGTCGACAATGAGATCCAACAGCACCGGCCCGGGCTCCGAGAAAAAGGTCCGCCATGGGTCTTTCTTCCCGATCAAGCTCCCGGGCGGAGTACCCGTCAGGTTCTCGTAAGCCCTGCTGCAGTGCACGACAACGTGCTCGGCATCGATCACGAGGACCGGCACCTCAAGACGCTCTATCGCAAGAGATAGGATGCCATCACGCCTATCATCCTCGTTGCAAAAAGGAGCAGACCGCTCTTTTTTCTCACCGCATCCTTCAGAACCCAAGGCCGTCTGAGTTGTATCATCATCCACGGACATGGCAAAAACCTTGTTGTCAAAAAGCTAAAATGCTTTCCATCCGTAAATCATTTCCGGATGGATCTAGCTGATTATCAGTTATAACATATGCACTGGTCAATCAAGGAGTTTTACGGGCATCCCCCGTTGCCGTGACGGGGGCGGCGCGGGAGGCTCTTCTGCTGCACCACCAGAAAGATCGCGAGAAAAAATCTTAGGAAATCAGATACATATTGACCTGGGTGATGCCGTTATAACGGCAGATATGGTCACAGTCGCCATTTTTCCAAGCGTGAACATTTTCGGATTATTTCATATGGTGCATAATTCAATCACTATATCATTTTCTATTAATATGTGTATCTATGTTATCATTGACATTTTCACTGTCATCTGTTTCTGAATTATCAGAAGGTATAGAGAAATATTGATCGGGATCATAATACAAATTATCATCATTGCTGTCCAAATATAACATACTACTCATCTTTAACGTATTATCCATATTTTTCTGTCCATCGTTTAATGGATTAATGTTTATCATTTTATTAAGATGCTCAATTCCAGTTATGCCCCTATCGCTATCATCAGAATCTTCCATAAAATTTATCGTATTAATATTTCTTTGAATTTTATTTTCTTCCGGCAACCAACCGACTCCTATTTTGCCGTTTGAATCATTAAGTTTATTGAAATATTCGATATCTTCTATACTGACATAGCCATCATCAGAATCATTCGAAATACTTGCAGTATCAATGTCTCTGTACTTTTCATCTTTTTCGATTATTTCCCTGTTTGAATTATTAGTATTCACTAACTTGCTTTCATCGTATAAAGCCTCGACTTTTACTACAGTCTCCCAACTATAATCAATCCATTCTCTAGATTCCTCTACCTTGAATTTTTTCGGCAATGTTTCTTTTTTAAAAACATACCGACTCATCATTTCATCTTTAGCTCCATCTTTTGATATTTTTCCTTCATACAATGAATCAATATATTCATAACATAATCTAATGATATATGTCATAATATGTCTACGTTCATTAATATTAATTGATGTATGCTGAGTTAACGCTGGCATTGCCAGCCATTTTCTGCATGTGATTTCAAGGGGAGAATAGGCATTGATAAAGATTTCCAGCGGGGCCGTATCATCTTTTGGTTTGCTATCCTGAATTCTATTTCGCAAACAAATTAGATTGAGATTATGCGTTTCAAGCAAAAGAGCCAGTCCCCACTTGAAATCTTCCATGAAATTCGACAATTTTTGCATCACGCCATCTTTTTTCATCTGATAGAGTTCATCAATCTCCGTATGATCGATGATCGTGTCAATGACATCTCTCAGGGTGTCATTGAAAGGAACTGCAGGCCAGATCAGGCCTCTTTCGTTATCTTGGACGCCAACAAGGCCGAAATCTTCATCCCCATCCCAGGGATCTTGGTCAAAATGAAAATTGGTCAATGGACCATAGGAACCATTAGGCAGGGTTCGGCTGCGATAAGTGTACCTCCCGGTCATTCCTATCAGGTTGTAGTTACCATCGAGCGGCGGCTTCTGACGGCTAAAGTATTTCTCCCGGAATTTTTCTCTGGCCTCGCTCAAGGCCTCCTGTTTGGCCTGCTCCAGCGATTTCGATCCATCCACTTTTGGCTGCTGATCCGGAATGATCGAGGAATCTTGCTGGGCTGGGACCTCACTGTCTAGATTCTCGAGTTCCAGAGTTTTCCACTCAAGCTCCTTCAAGGGATCTTGCGGGGTCGGGATCTCTTGATTTCGATCTCTGCTTTCCATAGATTTAAGCTCTTTTTCCTCTTCAGAATCTACCAATTCTGGCTGCTGATCCCGAATGATCGAGGAATCTTGCGGGGTCACGGGCACAACGCTCAGTCCCTCGAGAACCGGCGGGGGAGAATCAGGCTCGGAGCGCAGCGATGGGGAAGTCCGCCCGTGCGCAACAATCGTATAATGAACGCCTCCGTCCAGATAGCGGTAGGAGTCCATTTCGCTCCGGTACCTGACGCTGCCGGTTACTTCGAAGCTCGTCGGTATGTCCGGCATCCTGAAGATAAACCGCGTCAAGGATTGCCGCCTCGCTTCGTAAGTTGACTCTCCGGCCTGCTGCGCCTGTTCCTCGCCGTCCATCGGGTTCGACCCCAGAAACCGCCGGTATCTTCTCCATATCGTCTCCATCACCTGTCCCCGCGCCCCTTGGGGGCGCAACAACAACACAGACGGATGGAGCAAAAATTGGTTGAAGAGGGTATCGAGGTCCTGCCGGATCACAGGGTCATCGACTGCCCGGAGCGGTGCCGCTGCATCCCAGAGCATCTGCCGCTGCCTGAAAAAGGTCATGATATTTTCGCGCATCTCCCCGATGCGCCTGGACTCGGAGAGGTCTTCAGCGGACTGCTCGATGATCCCCTCCGCCAGGCGCCTGAGGGTCTGCTCGCCGCCCTGTTGCCAGAATTCCGGCTGGATAATCGTCTCCTTCTTGAGATCCTGCACAAGGGCGTCGAACGTTCCCGGAAGCGGATCCGCGCCATCCGTCGTCCCGGAGAGGAAAAACCTCTGCTGGAAGGCCTTCTTCTCGCAGCGGATGCGGTCCACCACCCTCCGCACACGGCGGCAGGTAAGCGGCCTCTCGCCGAGTTCTCGTTCGGCCCTGCTGCGGTTTTCCGATCCATAGAGAACCTCGATGGAACCGAGGAGCCTGTCCTTCAGGTAGATGTCTTCGCCCCTCAGTTTCACATCGACCTCCTGCGGCGCCCCTTTGAGATCAGGATGATTCTTCCGTATCGCCCGCGCACGCCACTTTCTACCGCTCCCGAAGAGATCCCTGTAATGGACGCCCAACCAGCGCTCGTTTTCCCTTCCCTCCAGACCGATCTCCCCCCACCAGCTCCTGCCTGCAGCCTCCCGCAGATTATCGACAACACCTATCGCTTCTTTCAATGCGACCATACGACTCCTCCCCCTGCCTCGCTCCCAATGCCTCAAGTTTTATCCGGGAATCGATCCATTTCTCTCTCTGACATCCTCGAAATCGCGTCTACAAAGCGTGTCATCCGGAACCGATTTTTTGCCCATCTCAGCGCCGTCTGTTTTCAGAGCGACGTCAGTGAGATCCTGAATGAGCCGTGTTCTCCGCTGCAGTCACTGTATCTCCTGTTCCGCGAACAACGGACTTCGCCAGCCCGGGATCTTTCCCTGCTCGAAGTACATGCGGATATCATCGCCTGAGACCTCGAAGCGTGCGGGCGGCATAGGGCGGTTAAACATAAAACGGATCATGGCTTCCAGATCCACTCTCCCGGCTCCCGTGGAGGTACGCTCATCGAGAGGAAGGGAAGAAAGTTCTTGAATCTGTCCGCCACCTCGATCGATGGTAGAGGCCCCTTCCCGCCCGCAAAGCCGGGCCATCCCGCTCATCTCCAGGAGTCTCTGTTCATGTATCCCCCCGATAAACGCAGCGAAACGCCTGCTGACAAAAGCGATCAGCCGGGGGCGTTCCCGCTGAGGTTCGTGGAAGGCAATCGAGGGATTCACCAGGAGGTTTTCAAACGTAAGCACAAACGGCGCATAGTCCTGCATCGGGACATCACAGGCACTGAACGCTCGAACCAGGTGCCTGACCGCCTCGTCCCGCTCCTTCAAAAATGCGCACATCTCGTCGCGGACTATTTTACATCCCTCTCGATATCTCTCGATGCCGACCATCCTTTGAACGATACCCTCGGCAAGACCTTTCAGTACGCGCCTGAACTTCTCCTGCTCGCGCCAATAGAATACAGGGCAAAGCCCTTTTTCGCCAAGTTCGGTGACGAGGGAATCGAAATTCTGCAACGGTGCGAGTCCCGTATCCCATCTATCATTCCGATGAACGGATCGGCTCCCCAGCGCCATGAAACGTCTTCTGTGCAATGCAACCTGAAGAGACTCCAATTTGGCCGTCTGGCCGCGATCCCCCGAATTCTGCGCCTGGATGACGAACGGCAATCTGCGCTTCCGGAAGAAATTCTGCCCGAAAAGACGTCTGATTTCGGCGAGCAGTTCTTCACCCTGCTGCAGGGGCGTCTCATCAGGTTGATCCGTGATAACGGGGACGGAGCTCTCTCTAAGGCCAATCTGCTCCACTTCCTCGGCAGGCACACGCGGGGCATCACCCAGCGGCGCGTCCAGACCCACCTGAAGGGCCCCTTGAACCAGGAGCGATTGCAGGGCGGATCGTCTCGCCTCCCCCTGAATCTCCACCGCGTTTTTCTGTGTCAGAAACTCCTTATATCTTTGGAGCGTCGCCTGCATGCATTCCCAACGTTTTAACGGATCGAGAAGAAGCAGGCTTCTGTCCATCAAGAAGAGACGATCGAAGAGCGTGTGCAGGTCATACAAGACGAGCGAATTCTCCGCAGCACGCGACCACGGAGCGCACCTGAAAACGGTCTTTCGCTGCGCAAGGAAGGTTTGGAGACCCTCCTTAACATCCCTCCATCGCTCTTCAGAGGTCATTTTGCGCTTACCGCCGTCGATGATCGATCTGGCCAGGTCTTTGAGAGCTGCCCGCGCCGCTTCCTGCTTCAGACCTGCCGGCGGCAAGGCTTCGGCCTCCAGATCCGCCATGAGGGCATCGAACGTGCCCCGCATGGGCGGCCCCTCGCCTGACGGGGTCTCCAGAAAAAACCGTGTCCGGAATCCGCGCCTGTCCTCATCGACCCGCCGCAGCACCTTTCGGATGCGGTGACACGTCAAGGGTTTATCGTCGATGATCCTTTCTGCGCCCTCCAGCGCCTCGGGTCCGTAAAGCGTCCTCAGCGCATTCCCGAAAAGACATCGAAGATAGACATCCTCCCCTTTCAGTTCAATCGCCGGATCAATCGTATACACCCATGGCTTGCGCGGATCGGTATTGGGGCGGATCTCGACGAAACGGCTTCTCGACCTGATTTTGTGCGCGGATGACCAGCCACTCCGCCCATACAGGCAGAGATCGCCTGCGTGGTCGAACCCCAGTTCGCCCCTCCTGGCAGCCGTCTGAGCGAAGACCGACACCGTATAGGAGGATTTCTCAAGATCACTCAATTCCAGGTCCTCCACTGGCACCGGCACTCGACCGTTCCCTCTCTATCCTTGCACCGCAGCAAGCTCCGCCATCTCCTCGCCGCCCGAAGGCCCGCAGGCGTTGCGGCCAAAACCTTCCGCCCGTGCCCGGCACCTCGCGCTCGCCTCATTTTCCTCAATGCAATACGATCCTCCCCCAACATACATCCTCGCGGATCATTCCCAAATACACATCCTCGGTGATCATTAGCAAAAAACGTACCATGCGCGGAGATCCTCACCCGCTGAGCGGCTGGACATCGAGGCTTTGTCCAGCTTCTACCGGATGCCAAACAAATTGGCGGGCGGCGCCCGCCACGAACAGTTGGCCGCCGGCTCGGCACGTTTATGCCGGGCCTCCGTTTACGAAGAGCACGCATTGCACAAAAACTTGGGTACCCTGGCACGGGATTGTGCACCGCAGAAATGCACCCCTCCGCATCCATGAAGCAGGCGGCAGCAAACCATCCCCTGGTCCTTGCCACTCCTGGAACGAACCGAAGTTCCCGGCCGGACCCGGCTCTTATCAGTGCAATCCTCTCTGCGAACATCCCTCCACGCGAAGGCCCTGCCCGGTGGGTGAGCGCCTGCAGCGGCGGTCCGCCCGAATCGATGACACGAACACCATCGCGAATCCGCCGGGCCCGCCGAGGACGGGACCAGGGTCCTGCCCTTCGGCGGTCGGCATCCCTGTTAGCCTTGCTGATGATTTCGGATGCTTTTTAATATAACTTAATTACTATCATTAATTATTTATCTTGCATATCGAAGCAAACTTTGCTAGCCTGTTATGTCAGATCGTTTGCTGAAAGGATTGAACCTCAAGATGAACCAACCGGAGAGTCAAATCCTCGCCCTCTTCTATTGCCGGCAGGTGCCCGGCGGCGGCGAGGCCGAACGCCGCACCCTCGAGAAACAATACGGAGAGGTCCTGCGCCTCTTCCCCATCCCCTGCAGCGGCCGCCTTGAACCGGTGCACCTCCTGAGGGCGCTCGAGGAATTCGCCGACGCAGTCTACATCATCACCTGCCCTGAAGGGGCCTGCCGCTACTTCGAGGGAAACCGCCGCGCCCGCAAGCGCGTCGCCCGGACCCGCGGCATCCTGGCGGCCATCGGGCTCGAACCCGAACGGGTGGGATTGATCACGGGCTCCCTCGAAACGCCCCGGACCCTGGCTGACTGGGTGCCGGAAATCTTCCGGCAGATCCAGCACCTCGCGCCCTCCCCGGTCCTTGCAACAGCCATGCGGTGAAACCCATTCCCGGAGCATCGACGCGGCAGACCGTCTCGGCGTCTGTGATCGAGCCTGTTTCCCTATTCTGTCGCTAAGGAGAAGGACATTATGATTACCGCAGAACAGAAGCCCCTCGAAGACATCAGGGGAATGATCGCCCCTTACAGGCGCCTCCTTGTGCTCGGCTGCGGCAGCTGCGTCGCCGAGTGCGCAGCGGGGGGCGAAAAGGAAACGGCCATGCTGGGCTCGGCCCTTCGCATGGCCGCCAGGATGAACGGGGAGGACGTCCTGATCGAGGAGAAGACCCTCGACCGCCAGTGCGTCCGGGAATTTGTCGTCCTCCTCGACGAGATCCTCGACCGATATGATGCAATCCTGTCCCTCGGCTGCGGCGCAGGCGTCCAGGCCGTGGCCGACATGTATCCCGAAATCCCCGTGATCCCGGCCCTCGACACCGAGTTCATCGGAGAGACAAAGGACCAGGGGTACTGGGTGGAAAGCTGCATCGGATGCGGCGACTGCATGCTCTACGATTTCGGCGGCGTCTGCCCCCTCGCCCGCTGCGCCAAGCGCCTCCTGAACGGCCCCTGCGGCGGATCCATGAACGGCCGCTGCGAGGTGGACCCGGAACAGCCCTGTGCCTGGCAGCTCATCATCGACCGGCTCGACCGGTTCGATGCCCTCGAGCGTCTCGAAGCCATCCACCCTCCGAAGGACTGGTCCCGGAAGCAGGGCAGGGGGCCCCGCAAAATCATGAGAGAAGACCAGCAGAGGTGATCCCGATATGAGCCGACTGAAGCATATCCTCGAAAGCGGCGCCTTCGCCGTGACCGCAGAGTGCGGCCCCCCGAAAGGGGCGGACCCCGGCGTCGTCCTGAAGAAGGCCGAGATCCTGCGCGGCAGGGTGGACGCCGTCAACGTCACCGACAACCAGACCGCCATCGTGCGCATGTCGAGTCTTGCGGCCTGCAGCCTGCTGAAGGGCGCGGGCCTCGACCCGGTGCTGCAAACAGTGGTGCGGGATCGCAACCGGATCGCCCTCCAGTCCGACATCCTGGGGGCATCGGCCCTCGGGATCCGGAATGTCCTCTGCCTTTCCGGGGACCACCCCTGCTTTGGTAACCAGCCGCAGGCCCTGGGGGTCTTCGATCTCGACTCGATCCAGTTCCTCCAGGCGGTCAAGGCGATGCGGGATGAAGCGCGCATCCTCGGGGGCGATCCGCTCAGCAGTCCGCCGGATCTCTT
>Ga0209270_1004294_pt1 | contig 11065 bp, 11 predicted proteins | sample MTBAKSrepl1MetaG_FD_187456 | JGI IMG/M metagenome (GOLD analysis project Ga0209270, IMG submission 187456) | Enrichment culture microbial communities from Arthur Kill intertidal strait, New Jersey, USA, that are MTBE-degrading - MTBE-AKS1... | ecosystem: Environmental > Aquatic > Marine >...
TTTGAACGTGTGGACCAAAGTCAGCTCAATTCCAGGTGGATAATCGGTTATGAACCTTAAAAGACTTGATAATTACCGTATCGAAATCGAACCTTTCGGCGGGATGCGCGTCCCGGGCCTGGTTTTCGCCGACGCCGGTCTTTTGGAGGAAATCAGGAAAGATGAATGCCTGTCTCAAGTGGCCAACGTGGCCCATCTGCCGGGCATCCTGGTCCGTTCCCTGGCCATGCCCGACATGCATTGGGGTTACGGCTTCCCCATCGGCGGCGTGGCCGCCTTTGATATGGACGAAGGCGTCATCTCGCCGGGCGGCGTCGGTTACGATATCAACTGCGGCGTCCGCCTGGTCCGCACGGCCTTGACCCTGGACGACATCCGGCCGCGGTTGCGCGAACTGATCGAACAGCTTTTCCGCGACATTCCCACCGGGGTGGGTTCGACCGGCTCCCTCAAGCTGAGCAAGAAAGAAATCAAAAAAGTCCTGGCCGAAGGGGCCGCCTGGGTGGTCCGCCAGGGGTACGGCCTTCCGGAAGACCTCGAACAGACCGAGGACCACGGGGCCATGGCCGGGGCCGATCCTGAAATCTTGAGCGCGCGGGCCATGGAACGGGGCTTGAAACAGCTCGGCACCCTCGGTTCGGGCAACCATTTCCTGGAAGTCGGACTGGTCGACGAGGTCTTTGACCCGGAAACGGCCAAGGTCTTCGGCTTGTTCGAAGGCCGGATCACCGTCCTCATTCACTCCGGCTCTCGGGGCTTGGGTTACCAGGTCTGCGACGATTTCTTAAAAACCATGACCCAAACCGTGGCCCGGGAAGGTATCGTTCTGCCCGACCGCCAGTTGGCCTGCGCTCCCTTGCGTTCGTCCGCCGGCCGGGAGTACTTCGCGGCCATGGCTGCGGCGGCCAACTACGCCTGGGCCAACCGCCAGGTTATCATGCACTGGGCAAGGGAAAGCTTCGAGCGGACCTTGGCCATGAGCCCCCGAGAACTACAGATGACCTTGGTTTACGACGTGGCCCACAATATCGCCAAAAAAGAGCGCCACTTGGTCGACGGCCAAGAGCGTCCGGTCTGCGTCCACCGCAAAGGGGCCACCCGCTCCTTCCCCGCCGGTCATCCCGACCTCCCGGAAGCCTATCGCGAGGTGGGCCAGCCCGTCCTTATCCCCGGCGACATGGGCCGGGCTTCCTTCATCTTGGTCGGAGCCCCGGGCGCCATGACTGAATCCTTCGGATCGAGTTGTCATGGGGCCGGCCGGGTCCTGTCCCGGGCCGCGGCCAAAAAAAAGGCCAAGGGACGGGCCATACACCGGGAACTGGAAGACCAGGGCGTCATCGTCCGTTCGGCCGGCCGTCACACCTTGGCCGAAGAGATGCCTGAAGCCTACAAAGAAGTCTCGGCCGTGGTGGAAGTGGTCCACCAGGCCGGACTGGCCCGCAAAGTAGCCCGCCTCCGTCCCCTGGGCTCGATCAAAGGATAATTGTTTTTTAAGCAGACCCTGTATTATAACATTTCGAGTTTGAAACAAAATCAAACGGCTGTGTCGTCATGGCGACGAACCTCGCCATGACCCGATAGTTCTTTTACTCTATGTATAAAGGCAATTTAGCCCGAAAAATTGACGAAAAGTAGTTGTACAAGGACGAGACCTATAATAATATGCTGTAATTACAAAAAGATAAAAAGATTATCAGGGAGGACTCGCCTATTACAGTGTGTCACGGACAGCTCGATTTTGGAGCATCTTTAATCTTGACATCGGGGCCGACTTCGAGGGAGGGGAGATCATCTCTGACGGGGTCTGCTCCTGAAAGAGATTGATCTTCGTTACGGGATCACGGAAGCGGCGGCTGTCCTGGCCGACTGCCGACAGGCGGGCAAGATCGATCATTCCCTGCTCGAGCTTCCGCGGCCGAGGATTTACCAGATGGCCTTGCGGGACCCCAGGCTCAAGACCATGGTGGGCCGTCGGCCCCAAAGCGACCCGGACCTTTATGAGCCTCTGGCTCATTTCTTTCCAGCCGACCCTTCGCCGGTTTGAAAACGGCCGGGAGGCCCCGGAGCTTTATCTCCGGCGGCATCCGGAGGACACGGAACTGGAAACGGCCCAGGTGGACACCATCAGTCTCAAGCGCTTCAAGATCGGGGCCAGGGTCCGCCAGACCGCCCGCCGGATTCGGTTCCACCTGGCTTCCGGTTATCCCTACCGGGACCTGCTCTCCAGAACTCTCGACCACATAAGGACTGCGCCTACCTGACAAGCGGCCTTTCGTTCCAAATCGGCGACCATCACGGGAGCGGTGCGCTCCCCAAATCCGGGAAGCCTTCTTTTTCCCCAGTTTCACTCATAAATCTCCGCTTCAGCCTCTCGACCAAGACCAGCACTCAAAATCGAAGACCCAAATCAGCAAAAAAACGAGTCACCCCAACTTTCATGAATTATGCGGGCTAAATAACTCAAACCGTCAAGGATGGAAAATGGTCCGGGCGGTCAACGCCGGGTCGGGCTGGGGCTCGAAGGTTTACGTGGAGCAGGTCCGGCGGACGGCGGAGCGTAGCGAGGTTCAAGACGGATTTTGGAAAAAGTCCGCCGATTTTCCCCGACTTTGCCTCAAACGGTGGGGGATTCCGGGGCGCGTGATCCAGGCAAGGGCGGCCTGCTCGATATATTTATCTGATTTGTTCGGTCCCTAAGAGTTTACAAAGGTTGCCGGTCGCGGTTTCAAGGTGGGACTCTGATAGATAATCCCTCGAATCCAGGTGATCAGCGTCTCACGACGCCGTAGACGGCCATATATTCGTTGAAATTGTCCAGGGTGGCCTGGTCAAGTGGCCGTCGGACTCCGTCGATCAGGACGGGAATTTCCTCTCGAGCCAGAAAAAGGACCACTTCCCGGATGCCGACCAGGGAATGGACCGGGATGTTGGTCTCGTTCATGAATCGAAGGATGGCGTCTTCGCCCCGAACGCCTTCCCGGACCCGGCCCTTTTCATCAAGGACGGCTGTAGTCTGCTCGCGGTCGACGACCAGGCCGACGCCGGTGACGGTCAGGTTCAAGGCACGGTTCGATGATTCCACTTTGATTTTCTTCAGGAGGTCATATTTGGTGCCCATGGTCGTGCCCACATCGTCGACGATAAAGACCCGGGCCTTGGGCTGCAAGGCCCTAGTGACGAAGAGCCCCTGTTCACCGGTGGCTTCGCCGTAGGTCTTGGCCTCCTTCCGGTCATAGTCGAAAAGGAGGTCTATTTTGTGTTCGAGCCAAAGGGACTGAGCGGCGGCCACAGCCAGGGCGCTGCCTTTGTATGAGGGTCCGACCAGGACGTCGATTTGGTCGGTCAAGTTCAAGGAGACCAGCATCCGGGCCAGGTAAGTTCCGATGGTGCAACTGAGCCGCCCGGTGCGGAAAAGGCCCAGGTTGACGAAATAGGGGGTGGGGCGGCCGTCTTTGAGCCGCAGCCCTTGGGCGAAGAAGATGGCCCCGGTTTCGGCCAGAACTCGGGCAAATTCTTTTTGGAAATCTTTCATGTTCTTTCCCGCCATTCACCCGGCGGTGATCAGGGACGGTCCGTTTCACATCTGGACATGACCAGGGAAAAAACAGATCAGCCGGGGCTAATCTTGGCCAGGAGGTCTTTGGCTTCCTGGAAATCAGAATGAAGCTCAAGGGCCTTTTTCAAGGCAACGACGGCCTCGTCCCGCCGGCCGGCGCCCAGGTAGGCCCGAGCCAGATTATAATGCAGGTATTCCTCATCCGGATCAATGGCCAGGGCCTTCTGATAATATTCGACGGCTTCATCGAATTTCTTTTGGCGGCGGAAGGCGATGCCCAGTCGGTTGTAAACATAGACGTCTTCAGGGTTGGCTTCAATCGAGGCCTTGAAGGCCTTTTCCGCTTCCTGGGCCAGGCCGGCGGCCAGAAAGGCTTCGCCCACGGCCGTTTTACGGCTGGGGTTGTCCGGATCGAGCTGGAGGGCGGTGTTGAAGGCCTGTTTGGCTTCCTGGAGTCGCCCTTCGGCCAAAAGAGCGGACCCGAGCTTGGTCTGGCGGTCCGGGTTTTTGGGACTGACCCGGACGGCTTCCTTGATGACTTCGAGCATGGCCGCAGTCTTGCCCTTTTTTTCATATATTTCGGCCAGTTTTTCATGGGCCCGGATAAATTTCGGCCCTGTTTCCTTGGCCAGGGCGAAGGCCTTTTCGGCTTGGTCCAGACTGTCTTCGGCTTCGTAAACCAGACCTCGGACGTAATGGAGTCGCGGGCTGCGGGGATTGATTTTGGCCGCCTTGTCCAGTTCGCCGTGAGCCTGGTCGAAGGCTCGGGCCTTCATCAGGACTTGAGCCACCTGGAGGTGGGTTTCCAGGGCTGAAGGGGCCAGTTTGCGGGCCATGATCTCGGCAATTTTTTCTTCCAGGGTTTTAAGGACAAAGGGCTTGATAATGTAACCATCGACGTCGGCCTCGATGACTTCGGCCACGGTGCCTTCTTCCACTTCGGCGGTGACCATAAGAAAGGGCAGGTCCTTGAATCGCTCGTCCTCGCGCATCACGCGCAAAACCTCGACCCCGTTCATCCGCGGCATGTTCCAATCGCAGATGACAAAATCGACCTTCTCGGCCCGGAGTTTCTTCATGGCCTCATCGCCGTCGTCGGCTTCGCGAAACTCGCTAAAGCCCAAAGCCCGGAGCATGTTGCGGATGGTCCGCCTCATATTGGCCTTGTCGTCCACGATAAGTATTTTGAACTGATCCATGTTTTTGATCAGGCTGCGCAACTGTTCCATGACGGTCCCTGGTAGTTATAACCTCGGTTATCCCTGAGGCAAGGTGAATATGAAGGCGCTTCCCTGGCCAAGCTCGCTCTCCACCCAGATGCGGCCGCCGTGAGCTTCGACGGCCATTTTGCAGAAGGTCAGGCCCAAGCCGGAGCTGGATTTAGGCCGGCCCTTCTGACCCTGGGAAAATTTTTCGAAGATTTTTTCGTGCATTTCTTCAGGGATGCCGAGCCCGTCGTCCCGGACCTCGAATCGGACCTTCCGGTCATCCGGGTCAGCTTTCAAAGTGATCCGTCCGGAAGCGGGGGTATAATCCATAGCGTTGGAGATAAGGTTGATCAGGATGCGCTCAAAAAGACGGCGGTCGGCTTTCACCGGCGGCAGATCATCGGCGGTCTCCAGGTCCAGGGAGACCTCCTTGAGGTCAGCCAAAGTTGTGAACCGGGCACGGACTTCCTGGAGGAGAGGCCGCGGATCAAAGGTGACCAATTCCAGGACCAGACGGTCTTCTTCCATCCGGCTGACGTCCAGAACGTTGGTGATCATGCGGGATAGTTCGTCCGCGCCCAGCCTGGCCCCTTCTAAAAATTCGGCCACCAGATCGGAAAGCTCCTGGCTGCTGATCATTTCCAGATTGGCCACGATTTCAGACAAGGGCCCCTTGAGGTCGTGAATGACCATGTTGGTCAGGTCTTCCTTAAGTTGCTGGAGATTAAGCAGTTTTTTATTATATTCCTCCAACTCCCCTTTTTGAATTTCCAAACGTTCGTTCGCCTGACGCAAGTCCTTGGTCCGGCCCTGCACTTCCTGTTCCAAACGTTCGTTATGCTCCCGAATCTGGATTTCGGCCCGGCGCTGAAGGGTGATGTCTCGGCGGACCAGAATGATTTCATCCATCTCCTGTCCGTCAATGACTACCGGCATGGCCCGGATTTCGAGGTAGATCGTGGATTCCGGCCGCCGGTCCGGTTCGGGCAGCTCATGATGGACTACTTGGTTGCAGGAGCTTTCCCGGGCCAGGACAGCCGGACAGGCGCGGCCCAGTTCCGGACAGGGTCGGTCCAAACCATAGACGGCCTGATAACACGGCCGGCCGATGATATTACGGGGATGGGTTTTAAGTTCGTCGGCCAGGGCCTTGTTGGCCGAGGTGATGGTGTAACCGGGATCAATGGACATCACCCCATCTTCGATCCCGTCGACCAGGGAGCGAAACTTGTTGCGGCTGATGGTGATCAGTCGTTCAAGTTCTTGACGATTATCCTGCAAGTCTTTCCCTTAATTACTTACTGGAGACTGACCTCGACCATGGCCTGACCGCCGCCTTCCGAAGTAAAGGGAATGACGATGATCGGCCCGCTGATCATGTGCTTGATGGTGTGGTCCTTGCCCGAGACAATGGTGGGAATGGCGGCGGAAAGGTTAAGCCCTTCCTGTTGGAGCATGCGGCGGGCGTCGCCGGAAATCATGTTGGTCAACTCGCCCACGGCGTCCCTGGCGTCTACAGTCACATCGTCGATTTCCTCCCCCAGCATGTTTTTCATAATGGACTTGACCATGGCAAGATTCAAGGTGAAGGAGAGGGAACCCTTGACATCTCCGGTCAGGCCGATAATGCCGGTCACGTCGCCCAGGGCCAGGTGGTCTTTCTTGAGAAAGGGTCTGCCCGGCTTAATATCCAGGAAGGCCATGGTATTGATAACGTTCATGGTGGCGTTGAGGAACGGATTGATGTATCTGACGTCCATCTTTCACTCCAAAAGCACTTATTTTCCAGTGGAAGCCTAAGGGCGGTATTAAACCACCCGGTTCGGGATGATTAGTTAATTTTGACCTGCCGGATAAACCGAACCTGGAAACAAGTTATACTATTTTAAAAGTCGAGGCAAAGTCAATCTTCTAGAACTTAATTAATAGTTTAGAAAAGGGAACAAACATCGTCTCCTCCAGGAGGGGAAGAGACTGGTTCCCCGGCCGGGGGGTAAGGCGGGCGAAAAATACCAATGCGGTAATTTCTATAAATCGGAGCCCTGGTCCTCACCGCCCAGTTCGACCGGGCATTAAGCCTAAATCACTCCAGCCGGGTCCAATAGGCCGCGGCCTCCTGGCCGAGGATCAGGCGGGCCGCCTGGACCAGGCGGTCCACCAGGCTGCGTGGCGGCCGGCTCCGGTTCCGGTCGGCTTCGGCCAGTTTGAAGGCGTACCGGGCGATATTGATCCCGTCCCGCACGGTATACATCTCGCTGCGGCGATGGGCCAATTGCAGAAAGGCCACTACATAGTCGAGCAGTTCTTCGTCGGCAAAGGGCAGATTCTGGCGCAGGATCAGCTTTTCCTCATCAGCTTCGGGGAAGTCGATGAGAATCTGGGGCTGAAGGCGGGAGTGGATGTATTCCGGTATTTCGAAAGTGGAGGCATCATCGTTCATGGTGGCGATCAGGCGGAAGTCGGGGTGGGCCTTGATCTTGATCCCGGCCACCAGGGACTCGACGTAACGGCGGTTGTCCAGGAGCGGGGCCAGGGAGGCCCAGGATTTCTCACTCATGCGGTTGCCTTCGTCCAAGACCAGAACCCCGCCGCGGATCATGGCCGTAACCACAGGGCTGGCCATGTATTGTATCCGGCCCCGGTCGGAAATGACCGGGGTGACCAGGAGGTCCTCGGGGCGGGTGTCCATGGTGGCCTGAAAGAGGTAAACTTCGCGGCCCAGCCGTTTGCCGGCGGCGTAGCCCAGGGTGGTCTTGCCCACGCCGGGTTTGCCGATGAGTCGCGGGTTGAGGGGCAGATCGTGTTCGTCCACCACCATCCAGGCGGCCAGGACCTGGTCCATGAGCTCCTGCTGGCCGACCCAGGCCATCGGCAGTTCTTCGGGATGACTTAGATGTAAAGTTACACCGTCGATGGTGACCGTTTTCATTTCATTTCCTTTGCGGGCCGGACCCGTTTCATAAGGCGTTCCCCCTGATTACAGGGCTTCTAGTGGAGAAGTATACTCGTAACCCAGGTCCGCGGCAACATTGGGATAGGTGACCCGGCCGAAAGCCACGTTGAGTCCCTTGGCCAGAGAAGGGTCCAGTTTAACGGCCCGGGCCGGTCCCTGGTCGGCGATCTTCAGGGCGTAAGGCAGGGTGACGTTGGCCAGGGCGAAGGTGGAGGTCCGGCTGACCACGGAGGGCATATTGGACACGCAATAATGAATGACCTCATCGACGACGAAGGTGGGCTGGGCGTGGGTGGTCGGCCGGGTCGTTTCCACGCAGCCGCCTTGATCCACGGACACGTCGACGATGACCGACCCCGGCTTCATCGCCCGAATCATTTCCCTGGTCACCAGCCGGGGGGCCTTGGCCCCGGTGATGAGCACGGCGCCGATGACCAGGTGGGCCCGCACCACCGCGTTGTAAATATTGTCCTGGTTGCTCATCAAGGTGGTGATCCTCGAACCGAAGATGTCGTCGAGATAGAAAAGCCGCTGCTGATCGACGTCCAGAACGGTGACTTCGGCCCCCAGGCCCACGGCGATCTTGGCGGCGGCCATGCCGACCACCCCGCCGCCGAGGATGGCCACCTTGCCCCGGGCCACGCCCGGGACTCCGCCCAGGAGCACCCCCCGGCCGCCGTGGGTTTTGGCCAAATAGTTGGCCCCGACGGTGACCGCCATCCGTCCGGCCACTTCGCTCATGGGGGTCAGCAGGGGCAGACTGCCGTCTTCAAGCTGGATGGTTTCAAAAGCCAGGCCGATCACTCCGGCCTCGAGCAGGGCCGTAGTCAATTCCGGGGCCGGGGCCAGGTGGAGGTAGGCATAGAGTATCTGACCGCGGCGCAGGAGGCCATATTCCGGGGGCTGAGGCTCCTTGACCTTGATGATCATCTCGGCCCGGGCGTAAAGTTCGGTCGGACCGGCTACGATTTCGGCCCCGGCCTGAGCATATTCCTCGTCCCGCAGCAGACAGCCGTCGCCGGCCCCGGTTTGGATCAGGACCCGGTGGCCCGAAGCGACCAGGGCCCGCACCCCGGCCGGAATCAGTCCCACCCGATACTCTTCCGCCTTGATCTCCTTAGGCACCCCGATGATCATCGGCGTCCTCCTTGAAGCAGTCGGTGCTGAAAAAATTGTAACATACTATATTAATTGACTAAAGCAAATTAAAATGCTATTTTTTAGGAGAAATCGCATCAGATAGACTCAAAATCCGGCAAAAAAAGAAGCCAGGAAACCGAAAAATCCCTCTCGGAAGAAAAGCAAGACCTTCTGCTGCGGGTGGAGTTGTCCCATAAGGACCTTTTCAATGACGACTACTTTAAAGGTATAATACCAAGTTGCCTTCAAACAAAGTTTATCCGAAGGTCATGGCGAGGAATCCCGCGGCAGCGGGATGACGAAGCCATCTCTTTTAATTTCAAGGGATTGCTTCGGTTCGTCTGTGACGAACCTCGCAATGACCTGATCGTTTCCTTATTTTATGTTTGAAGGCAACTTGTTATAAACCGTTATTTGGAAGAATGCGGCTACCTGAAGCCGGGAATAACGGGGTTGATTTTTTAAAACAGCGCGGTTAGATTAAAAACATGATTTGCGAACGTTGCGGCGATACAATCGAATCAGGCGAAGAACGGGAACACTACGGGCGGATTTTGTGCGAGGACTGTTATATGGACGCCCTGTCCCCGGCCCGGGCCTGCGACCCCTGGGCCGTCCACAGCGCCAAGAGGCTGGAGGAGTCCGGCGGCGGCACCGGAGCGCCGGTCAACGAGGTTCAGACCAGGATTCTGGAGATTTTGAGGGAGACCGGCGGTATCGAGCCCAAGGATTTGGCCGAGCGCCTCCAACTCAAGCCTGCGGACCTGGAAAGGGAAATAGCAGCCCTGCGGCACATGGAAAAAATTCGGGGGGAACTTCGGGACGGCCGGCGGCTGATCCGCCTTTGGTAAATATTTTCAGACCGACCTTTCCGGTCTTAAATCTTCCCCGCCGACCATTTTTTCCAGGAGCCGCCGGTAAAAGACGTAATTTTCAAAGGGCGTGTCTTCGCGGACCCGGCCGTCGGCCAGGGGGATGTACCCGCCCTGGGCCAGCAAGGGCGGGACTTTTTCTTCCAATTCCCGGCGGACGGCCTCCTGGTCCGATCTCAGGGCGTCCAGATCGATGCCCCCGATCAGGCGCAGGTCCCGGCCGAACTCCTGGCGAATGTGCCGATAGTCCATGGCCTCCGGGTTGACTTCGCAGGCCCACAGACAGTTGAATCCCCATTTGACCACGCTGGGCAGCAGTCGGCGGGAGTTGGCGAAGGTCAAAAAGATAATAGTCTCGACCCCGTACTGTTTGAAAACCTCAAGCGCCGGCTCATAACTTTTCAGAACAAATTCCTCGTACATTTTAGGGGAGATCAAGGGGCCGTCGTTTCCGGCGATGGGCTCGACAAAAAGGGCCGCGTCGACTTGGACGTCCTTTAATATCTTTTCGGCCAGGCCGGCCGCGAACCGGCCGTGAACGGCCATGGCTTCCCGGACAAAATGGGGCTCCTCGTTTAAAAGGTGCATGACCTCGGTGAAGCCGGTCCAATCTCCCACGCCCAGGGAAAGAAAAAAGCCGCGGTGTATCCAAAGAATGAGGATATGGTCGCGGTTTTTCCAGGCCTGGACGCGCTTAGGCCAGTTCTTGGGCAGACGCCCCTGATCTTCCGGATCGAGGCTCTTTTGCAATTTCTCCAGGGATCGGGGCTGTTTTTTCGCTTTCGGCCGGGATTCCAGGTCCGGTTCGATTTCTTCCCGCCGGTCGAAACGGAACATCCGCTCGAGGTCCCGGGGCCGGGCCAGGCCTGGTCGCCGCCAAGTATCCAGGACCCCCTCGCGGAGACCCTCGTCGAACAAGGGCGCACGGTCCGGCGAACCGTAACGCATGGTTTCCAGGAATCGCTGTCGGCTGTTCATGGTCAGGCCTTTAAGAAGAATTGATTACGGATTTTTACGGTAAACCTGAAATTCCGGGTCGATGACCAGATCGCAAGCCGGGTCCAGGGTGGTGTAAGTCGAAGGGTGGACCATCACTTCGATAATGGTCCCGAGCTTGGTGTGGCGTAAAACCTCGACCGGATCGTCCATGAAATCCTGGTCCAGGTCGGATTTGTATAGAAAACGCTGGAAGCCGTAGAATTCGGGCAGGCGATAGGCGCTGACCTGAAGGCCCACGTCCGTTCGGGCCACGGGAGTGACGGTATAAGTCCTGGGCTGACCGTCTCGCTCGTACCGGACCACCCCGTCCAAACCGTTGTCCGGAAAACCGTACATT
>Ga0209270_1004295_pt1 | contig 11063 bp, 6 predicted proteins | sample MTBAKSrepl1MetaG_FD_187456 | JGI IMG/M metagenome (GOLD analysis project Ga0209270, IMG submission 187456) | Enrichment culture microbial communities from Arthur Kill intertidal strait, New Jersey, USA, that are MTBE-degrading - MTBE-AKS1... | ecosystem: Environmental > Aquatic > Marine >...
GCGGACGGCGACTTCGATGTCCTCGAAGCCCCGCCGGACAAGATGCCGCTTGACCTTGTCGATGACCTCGCCGGGCTCCATGTTCGGCCCGAAGCGGATGTCGACCTTGGCTGAGGCCACCCGCGGCAGGACGGTCTCCGTCCATTTCGACAGGTTCCTGACGGAGTATGAGAGTCGTTTCGAGCGGGAGTACGGTTTCTTCCGGCCGGTCGTCAAGGAGGTAGTCGAGAAGTATCTTGACTGCGGCAATCCCCGTAGCGGGTTCGCCCGCATCAGGTGTCCCGACTGCGCCGAGGAGCGGCTCGTTGTGTTCTCTTGCCGCACCAAGAGACGATGGATCATCTGGAGTTCATCGCCCGGGTGACCTCTCATATTCCCGACAAGGGGCAGGTCATGGTCCGTTACTACAGCCTATACGCCAACGCCCATCGGGGGAAGGTCAAGAAGGCGAGTCTGAGTCCCGCGGCGCTCCGGATCGTCGAGGAGGAGCCTCGGCGCCTTCCTTCCAAAGGCTGGGCGGCCATGAGTAGATTGGGGACATGTTCCGAATTTTCTGGAATTCGGTACGTGTCCCCCTTCTTCGCCCCCCAAGTGCGGCAGCCGAATGAAGGTCGTCGCCTTCCTCACGGAGGTTGCCGTGGTGGATCGCATCATCGATCACTTGAAGCTGACGTTCGTGGCGGCGAAGCCCCCGCCGTCCCATGTTTTTACCGAGGTCGCCCTGCCGGAGGCCGAGGAGAGCGGGGCATATTGTTGAGTATTTGATGATCAGGGGGGAGCGGGAGTCTATCGTCTTTTAGCCGGCGCGGCGGGATTTCTTGTCCCTATTGGATCTTCGGGCGCGGTTTTCGCGGCTATTGACATCGCCGCCCGGCCCGGCGGGTGTTCGGCATCCCCGACTTCCGGCTCTATGCGTTGGCCGACGGGCTTAAGCAGCTTCTCTTCAATCGCGAACACGGACTGGGCTCCTATCTCGACCCTCCCGAGCCTCTCTCATTCCAGCGCCGTCTCTTTGATCCCTGATTTTTTTTGAGGAAAGTCCTGGAATAAAATAGCTTGACATCATTTTTTTTTTTCATTATAATTTCGGTAAGAGGGGTAAGGTGTCAGATCTCCGAGATTCCGATACCGCTTCTTGTCAACACATAGAACGCGGTCAATTCGTAATCCGAATTATACTTGGCATAATGCTACTTTATGATGGTCTAAAAAACATTCTCATTCCTAGCGCCCTTTATTCCGCGCTAATAAGCTATGAGTTTATTCCTCACTACTTAGCAAAGTCATTATATATATCAATAATAACCATCAAGTTGCTTCTTGCATTAATGCTTCTAATCGGCAAAGGAATGAGATGGACCGGTTTAGTAATATCAAGTTTTGCGGCATTTTCTACATCGCTATTTGCACGCAGCATAATGATAACGACAAAGACTACAGGGTTTTTCGTCGGGTGCGATTGCTATCCACAATCAATTCTGTTTGGGCAAAATAACCCGTATTATTCGCTCCTGTTTAATATCGCCTTTCTTTCTCTGGCCAGTTGGCTCATGTTTTTCTCCAAGTTTATATCTTCAGACATGGGTCACAACATTTCCAAGCATCTATCGAGATTATCTTTTGCGATAATTGCTATTTCAGTGCTACTAAATATCATTATCGCGATACCTTTAAGCAAAGCGGAAAAAAGATTCACAAAGATTGCCCAGGAGAATCGAGAGAGGTTGTTAGTAGAAGCGGAAGAATCACTTCCACGAAGATTGGTTACCATGGTTTTCATGGATATTCATAATGGTGAAATGATTGATATCCGGGAAATAAGCCGAAAAAGCTATACAGTGCTCGTCTTAATCAAGTCCTTCGATTGCCCGGACTGTATTAGGGAACTGAAGTTTGTAGACCGATTGAATAAGAAGTATAGCGATTTCATCAGCTTTTATGGAATTGTCGGGAATATTAGCGATATTGCAATCCATAATATGATTGCGCAGCAATCGTTTGCGTTTCAGTTTTTTCGGGATGTCAATTCAATTATTGTTACAAATGTTGGAGATTCAATTACCACCCTTAAGATACTGTTGATGAGCGAAGGAACTATTTTGAATGTTGATCCTTCATCATACGGGCTGAAGCCTATTCAGAAGAAATATGAGAGGCTCATAAAATCCTTAGAAAAAGGAGGTGATATTATTGGATGATTGAATACACGCCCATTTGTGGGGGCGCGCATGAACGTTTATTGAGCTTAAAGAGCTAAAAGGAGGAAAACTTGAAACGTCGGTGGACGCTAAGAGGATTCGCGCTAATTGCTTTGGTGGGCTTGTTACTAATAGCGGCCAATGTCGGGTATACTTCTGGTGATTGCCAATATTGTAAGTGGAATGAAGAATTGCAAACTTATGATTGTGCTTGGTATGAAGGTCCGGGATGGTTTCTTTGTAACCCAGGAATAAACTGCAGCGGATTAAGCCCATGTAACTTGCCCCAATAAGGAATAAGGCATTACCAGCGTACGAACTCGTGCCAGGATATCCCTGAAATTCTAATTTGACCCTGTGCGCTCCCACAAAAGGGTGCTCTCTTTAGCTTTTAAAGGTTTCCTAATTAAACCTTGCTATAGTTGTGCAATACCAAATGGAATTTTATTAAAAGTGGAGAGTTGTTTTTACACGATAAATATTCATGGAGGGATCATGAAGAGAAATTGGGCGCAACTCAGTGCAATTATTTTTTGCCTCCTTTGGACAGCCCCCCATGTATGGCCGTCTTCAGGATGCCTGCAGGATCCCCGATACTCAGTTAAGGATATAGGGCTTGAAACGGTGTTCATTCTAGGATCGGGAGAAGATGAAGACCTCCATAAGCCGGGGAGTTTTGCGATTGACGCTGGAGGGAAAATCTATATTCTCGATTCGGGTAACAGCCGTATCAGAGTATTCTCCCCCGATGGCAGGCATGAATACTCATTCGGACGGTATGGACAAGGTCCCGGGGAACTATCGATGGAGGCCAAGCGCTTGAGAATTCTCGACGATGGGAATCTCTATGTAATAGACAACCGACACAAAAGAATATCAATCTTTACGACTCGAGGCGAATTCCTCAAGTCCTTCAACCTCCGTTTCCGTTATCATGATATTCTTCTCAAAAATGACAGGTATTTCCTGTCAAATCTGGTTCTGGATAGAGAGCATAAGCCCATCCAGGTATCGAGGAATTTGATAGCGATTGATGACTCTTTCGGCATCTTAATCGAACCTACGCCTGATATCATAAATACAATAAGGAAAGCACCGCCGCCTAATAACCAAATTCTGAAGAGTGAATTCCTGCTTATTGACAATTACACCTGTCTTACCGGTGATTCGAAGGGCAATATATATTATGCTCAGAGCCATCCCTATCATATTGTCAAATATGATGTAGAACTTAATAAAGCCGGGGAAATTATTGGGGACCCGGGTTTTGACACGCATTTTCCGCTGAAAATCGAATTCTTCGCTCAAGGGGTGAATAAAAGAGTGACTTCACCACCCGCCAGGGTATATGGTCCGATCATGATGGAAGATGATAGATTCTTTATCCCGGTCCTTAGCCCCGACAACTCTTTCATTCTACTAGATTTATATGATGCAGATTGCCGCCTTATTTCCCGGCATAAAACGAAGAACATTATCCTGGATCCAAAAAAGAGGGAAGGCATCGTGGCGATGTTTATCGATCCAAAAGGGCATTTCTATTGTTTGGTAGTATCTGCCGAAGAGTTTCCGAGATTCCATAAATATAAATTGGTTTTTTAGTCGGATATGGCCTCTGTGCTACAATCGGGCCGGGAACGGACGACGAAAGGAACTTCCATGAAGGACATTCGGATAAGAAAGCGCGTGGCCGTCATCGGAGGCGGCCGTGCCGGCCGCAAGGCCCTGGAAGAGGCCCGTGAGGTCGGCCGGCTCATCGCCCGGGCCGGAGCGGTCCTCGTCTGCGGCGGGCTCGGCGGGGTCATGGAAGCGGCCGCCCTCGGGGCCCACGAAGAGGGCGGCCTGACCATCGGCATCCTGCCCGGGAACAACCCGTCCGACGCCAACCCTTCGATCGACGTCCCGGTCGCGACGGGCCTCGGATACAGTATCCCCACATCAGAATTCATCCGGTTGTAGGATGTTGATCCGGCCTCCGCGAAGTGTCGGATGTGAGGAAGAGTGTGGCGCCGCTACGTTGAAGCTCCTTCCAAGATGATCTTCAGTTCTTCTTGATTCCGAGTCGGAGACTCCATAATAGCGATAGTTCCCTAACGTTTCCATTCTCCCGGGCAAGCGTCAACTACGGGTGACGTTTTCTAGAATGATTTCCCCGTCCGAGCCGGGGCTCATCCCGTTTTTCCAGGGACACCAGATCTCATCCATGACATTGGCCCGGTTCTTGAGGCTTTTCTCCTGCTATGGCGGGAGTTTATCGTCCTCGACATCCGGAGCGGACGGTCCTTTACCGGGTACTCTTCCATCATTTCGACAGGTTCCTGACGGAGTATGAGAGTCGTTTCGAGCGGGAGTACGGTTTTTTCCGGCCGGTCGTCAAGGAGGTGGTCGAGAAGTATCACCTCCATTTCCTGGTGACCGAGGGTGGCGTGGACGAAGAGGAGCTGCGGCGCCTTCCTCACGGAGCATGCCGTGGCGGACCGCATCATCGATCACTTGAAGCTGACGTTCGTGGCGGCGAAGCCCCCGCCGTCCCATGTTTTTACCGAGGTCGCCCTGCGGGAGGCCGAGGAGAGCGGGGCATATTGTTGAGTATTTGATAATCAGGGGGAGCGGGAGTCTATCGTCTTTTAGCCGGCGCGGCGGGATTTCTTGTCCCTATTGGATCTTCGGGCGCGGTTTTCGCGGCTATTGACATCGCCGCCCGGCCGCGGGTACAGTTCCACCATGGATTGGGGGGCAAGTTCAATGCCGGGAAGGGGAATTCAGCGCCAAGGGCGGGAATTCAACATGCCGTTGAAAAAGGAAATGCTTATCCTTTTATCCTTCTATCGGCCGAGGAGGTCGAGGAAGGTGGCCACGAACTTCTCGAAGTCCCGTAGGCCTTCGACGGTCATGAACTCGTCGGGGCTGTGCTGCCGGCCGCCGTGGCCCAGGCCGCCCGAAACAAGGGGGAGCCGAAGGATGCGCGAGAAGACGAAATAGGGGGCGGCCCAGGTGGCCATGGGCCAGATCTCGGGCTCCACCCCGTGCCGGCGGTAGGCGCCGACCATCCGCTCGACGATCCCCTCGTCGGCGTCGGTCTTGGACCAAGTGTAGTTGTCGCGGACGGCGACTTCGATGTCCTCGAAGCCCCGCCGGACAAGATGCCGCTTGACCTTGTCGATGACCTCGCCGGGCTCCATGTTCGGCCCGAAGCGGATGTCGACCTTGGCCGAGGCCACCCGCGGCAGGACGGTCTTGGTCCCCGCCCCGGAATAGCCGGCGGTCAGGCCGTCGATGTTGATGATCGGCGAATACAGGCCTTTCTTGAGCAGCTCGATGCCCCCGAGCTTGTGCTTGAAGCCCAGGCCCTTCATCTCCTTGAGGAACTCCCGCTCGTTGAAGGTTTTGGCCAGGTCCTCGAGGATCCGGGCGTCCTTCGGGCTGACGGGGGCGACGTTGTCATAGAAACCCTCGATGGTGATGTCCTCGTTATCGTCGACGAGCGAGCTCAGGGCGTGGACGAGCCTCCAGACCGGCGAGGCGATCCAGGCGCTGACCGAGCTGTGGACCGATTCGGAGGGGCCGAAGGCCTTCTGGCCCCGGCACTTGAGGTCGAGATAGACGATGCCCTTGAGGCCGAGGTGAAGGGTGACCTTTTTGGTCGAGTCCTGGGAGAAATCGAAGTCGACGACCCCGATCCCCTTAAGCTCGTCCCGATGTTCGCGAATGAACGGCTCCATGTGGAGGCTGCCGATCTCCTCCTCGCCCTCGATGACGAAAACGAGATTGACGGGCAGGCTGCCGGCCGCCTTGATGCTCCGCAGGGCGTTGAAGACCCCGGCCAGGGCCCCCTTGGAGTTGACGGCGCCCCGGGCGATAACGCAGGGCCCGAGCCGGGGCAGCTCCTTGATCTCGGCCCCGAAGGGCGGCGAGGTCCACTTGGCCTCCTCGACGGGCTGGACGTCGTACATCCCGTAGACGATCAGGGTCTTGGGCCGACCGGCGTCCACCCGGCCGTAGACGATGGGGAAGTCCTCGGTCCCTCCATAGCGGACCGACCCGCCGATCTCCTCGATGAAGCCCTTGACGATGGCGGCCGTCTCCCTGATGCCCTCGCCTGACGCCGAGATGCTCTTCTGCCTCAGGAAGTCCCGGCACCTCTCGAGATGGGCGTCGAAGTCGGCGTCGATGTGGGCGTGGATGCGCTCCAGTCGTTCCGTCTCGTCCATGTCCGTCCTCCCCTGCCGCCGGCCAGATTAGCACGGGGGCCGCGGAAAATCAATCGGCCGGGAGGTCCCTCCGCCGGGCTCGCGGCGTTTGAACGCCTCCCCGAAATGTGCTAAAGTTGCTGGACAAATCGGCACAGTCGTGATTCGTTCGGACTTGAAGTGACACCCGCATGACAAAAGAGATCGCCAAGCACTACGACCCGGCGGCCACGGAAGGTCCCGTCTACCGCCGCTGGCTCGAGGCCGGGGCCTTCGCCGCCTTCCCCGACGGCCGGGGTGAGGACCGCCGCTACGTCGTCATGATGCCCCTGCCGAACGTCACCGGCGCCCTGCACATGGGCCACGCCATGGACAACGTCATGCAGGACCTGCTCATCCGCTGGCACCGCATGATGCAGGACAATTCTCTCTGGATGCCCGGAACGGACCATGCCGGCATCGCCACCCAGGCCGTCGTCGAGAAGCGCCTGTTCGAGCTCGAGGGCAAGACCCGGCACGACATCGGCCGCGAGGGCCTGGTCCGCCGCATCTGGGAATGGAAAGAGGAGTACCAGCGGCGGATCATCGGCCAGCAGCAGGAGATGGGCTGCTCGTGCGACTGGGACCGACAGCGGTTCACCATGGACCCGGTCTGCACCCGGGCCGTCCGCGAGGCCTTCTTCCGGCTGTTCCGCGACGGGCTCATCTTCCGCGGCGACCGCCTCGTCAACTGGGACTGCCAGCTGCAGACCGCGGTCAGCGACGACGAGATCGTCCACGAGACCGTCCAGGGCCATTTCTGGCACATCCGCTACCCGGTCCTCGACCCGCGGCCGGGCGAACCGGCTTTCGTCACCGTGGCCACGACGCGTCCGGAGACCATGCTGGGCGACACGGCCGTGGCCGTTCACCCCGATCCGGCCGGCGAGCTGGAGCGGCTGATCGCGGAGCTCCCCGGTCGGATCGCCGCCATGCCCGCCAGGGACAAGGCCGGGCTCGAGTCCGAGCTCGAAGAGGCCCGCCGGCGCAGGGACGAGCTCCTGCCTCACCTCCTCAAGCTGCGGGCCATGGCCGCCGACGGCCGCAGCGTGGTCCTTCCGCTGCTTGACCGGCCCATCCCGCTCATCCTCGACGAGTGGGCCCGGCCCGAGCTCGGCTCCGGGTGCGTCAAGATCACGCCCGGCCACGACCCCAACGACTACGAGGTCTGGAAGCGTCACAAGTCCGAGATCGGCATCGTCAACATCCTCAATCCGGACGGGACCCTCAACGCCAACGCCGGGCCCTACGCCGGTCTGGACCGCTTCGAGGCCCGGCGCAAGGTCGTCGCCGACCTCGAGGCCGGCGGCCGCGTCGAGGCCGTCGAGGACCGGGAGATCGAGATCGGGCACTCGGACCGCTCCAAGACACCGATCGAGCCCTACCTCTCCAAGCAGTGGTTCGTCCGCATGGGAGACGTCGAGCGCGGCATCCTGTGCGGCCGGGGGACGAAGAAAGAGTTCCGGGCCCCCGGGTTGGCCCAGGCGGCCATCGACGCCGTCGACCCCTCCTACCGCTCGCCTTCCGGCCGTCGCCTCGAGTTCCACCCCGATCCCGAGCGCTACCGCGGCACCTACGTCAGCTGGCTCGGCGAGAAGCGCGACTGGTGCATCAGTCGGCAGCTTTGGTGGGGGCACCGCATCCCGATCTGGCATGGGAGCTTCGACCGCGAGTCCCTCGGCGAGATCCTGAGGAAGATGCCTCGGGCCCCGGATGACGAACTTCATGCCTGGGTCGCCGATCCGGAAGGGGCTCTTCTCCCGCCCCGCGAGCCTGACCTCCCCTCCGCGGGCCGTTTCGATCTGCTCGTCTGCCTGAGGGATCCCGCGGCCGAGAAGGCCTGGGCGGAGCCGCTCGGCGAACTCGGCCTCGCCCGGGACCCTGACGTCCTCGACACCTGGTTCAGCTCCGCCCTTTGGCCGTTCTCGACGCTCGGTTGGCCCGACCCCGAGACCGCCGAGGTCGATCCCGGCAAGCCGGCCCTCGGCTCCCGGGGCGGTTTCGCCGATTGCCTGGACTATTACTATCCCGGGTCCTGCCTGGTGACGGGGCGGGATATCATCACCCTCTGGGTGGCCCGCATGCAGCTCATGGGCCTCTACCTCCTGGGCGACGTCCCGTTCACCGACTGCTTCATCCACGCCAACATCCAGGACGGCAAGGGCGAGCGGATGTCGAAGAGCAAGGGCAACGGCATCGATCCGGCCGACATCATCGAGAAGTACGGCGCCGACGCCATGCGCTACGTCCTCTGCGACATGCAGACCGGGACCCAGGACATCCGCCTGCCCGTCCAGGCCGTCAGCCCTTACACCGGCAAGCTCGTCGACCTGACCTCGGCCCGCCACGGACGGACCATCTTCACTTATGTGGACCCCGAAGCGGGCCAAGAGTTCGACGTCCTGGGGACCATCCCCGACCTGCCCGTGGCCAAGATCATCAGCGAACGCTTCGAGGTCGGCCGGGCCTTCTGTACCAAGCTCTGGAACGCCGCCCGCTTCGCCCTGATGAGCCTGGGAGAAGAAGCCGCCGGGGACTTCCGCCTGTTCCGGTTCGACGAGCTAGAGCCCGAGGACCGCTGGGTCCTCGCCCGGCTCCGGAGGGCCGTCGAGACGGTCGGCGCCGCGCTTCGGGATTACAATCCGTCCCAGGCTCTGGGCGCGGCCCGCGAGTTCTTCTGGGGCGAGTTCTGCGACTGGTACCTGGAGCTCGTCAAGCCGCGGCTCAGGCAAGAGACCGCCGATCCCCGGGCCGGGGCCGTCCTGGCCCTGGTCCTCGATCAGGTCCTGCGGCTCATCCACCCCTTCGTGCCGTTCATCAGCGAAGCCCTCTGGGAGGCCTTGGGCGGCCTCCGGCCGCGCCGCGGCGTTGACCAGGAGCTTCCCTGCGGGGAGGCCCTGATCACGGCCCCCTGGCCTTCCGCGCGACCGGCCTGGGAAGACGAGCAGGCCGTTTCAGACATGGACCTCCTCCAGGGCGTCGTCCGGGCCGTCCGCAACTGGAGGTCGACGGCCGGTTGCCCGCCTTCGCGCAGGATCGCCGCCGTCGTCAAGGCCCGCGGCGAAGAAGCCGCCGCGCTGGCCCGGACCGCGGCCGGCATCTCGCACCTCGCGGCGCTCTCCGGCCTCGAGATCCGGCCGGCATTCGACCGTCCGAAGACCGCCGCCAAGGTCGTCCACAGCGGGATGGAGATCTTCCTCCTCGACGCCATCGACGTCGATGCCGAGCGGAAGCGGCTCGAAACGGGCCTCAAGAAGTGGCGTCAGGACCTCGAGCGCGTCGAAAAGAAGCTCGCCAATCCCGGGTTCGTCGAGAGGGCCCCGGCCGAGGTCGTCGCCGAGGAGCGCCGCCGGCTCGAGGCCGCCCGCCGCGAGATCGCCCTCCTCGAGAAAAGCCTCGCCGATCTGACCTAGCCGGCCCGTATTCGCTCGCGGCGCCCGATCGCTAGATCACGCCCTTCTGCCGGAGCCAGTCGTCGCTGTAGATCGTGCTCAGGTAGCGGTTGGCGGAATCGGCGAAGATGGTCACGATCCGGGCCCCGGGCCCGGTCCGCTTGGCGACCTCGAGGGCGCCCCAGAGGGCCGCTCCGCTCGACCCCCCGGCGAAAACGGCCTCGCGGCGGGCCAGGTCCTTGGTCATCCGGAAGGCCGTCCGGTCGTCGATCCTCAGGATGTCGTCGATGAGATCGAACTCGACGCAGCCGATGAGGAACTCGTCGCCCAGGCCCTCCATGAGGTAGGGGGCGGGCCTGACGAGCGTCTTGGAGTGGAAGTAGTCGTAAAAGATCGATCCGGCGGGGTCGATCCCGACGACCCGGATGCGCGGGTCCCGGCCCTTCAAGAAACGGGACACGCCCGAGATCGTCCCCCCAGTCCCGACCCCGGCCACGAAGACATCGATGCGGCCCCCCATCTGGCGCCAGACCTCGGGGCCCGTCGTCAGAGCGTGGGCGGCGTTGTTCTCCCGGTTGTTGTGCTGGTCGAGATAATAGCCGCCGGGCGTCTCCGCGGCCACCAGGGGGGCCAGGTTGTTGTAGCTCCGCGGCGATTCGGGCGGCAGGCTCGTGTCGGCGTAGACGAGGTCGACGTTGAGAGCCTTGAGGAACTTGACCTTCTCCGGGCCGAGCGTGTCGCGGATGACGATCTTGAGCTTGTAGCCCTTGAGGGCGCAGACCATGGCCAGGCCGAGGGCCGTGTTCCCCGAGGAATTGTCGACGATGGTGTCGCCGGGCTTGATCCGGCCGTCGCGCTCGGCGGCCTCGACCATGTGCTTGGCGATGCGGTCCTTGATGCTGCCCATGGGGTTGGCGAACTCGAGCTTGGCGTAGATCTCGCAGCCGCTCTCCTCCGAATAGGAGCGGAGGCGGATGAGCGGCGTGTTGCCGACGCCCTCGAGCATGCTCTCGTAGATGCGGTTCATGGCGGTGTCCCTCGTCATCGCGCGCAGACGGCGCGCGAAGCCCCCGATATTAACAGCGCCGCGCCGGGCTGTCAACGGACCCGCCGGATGTGTCAACGCAAAGTGAAAATGTCCGGTTCTTAGCAAAATGAAAACTTCCGGTTCTATCTTCCATACCCAGCTCCGAAGGTCATATGTCGCCAGGGATGTTCGGGAGGTGGAATGTACTTTGGGGGAT
>Ga0209270_1004298_pt1 | contig 11055 bp, 7 predicted proteins | sample MTBAKSrepl1MetaG_FD_187456 | JGI IMG/M metagenome (GOLD analysis project Ga0209270, IMG submission 187456) | Enrichment culture microbial communities from Arthur Kill intertidal strait, New Jersey, USA, that are MTBE-degrading - MTBE-AKS1... | ecosystem: Environmental > Aquatic > Marine >...
AAGGGATAGGCGACATCCTGGCGGAGGGGGCACGCGAGGCCGCCAGACAAGTAGGCGGCAATGCGGCAGACTACGCCATACACGTCAAAGGGATGGAACTTTCCGGCCAGGACGGAAGGCCGCATAAGTCGGCAGGGCTGACACATGCCATATCTGTGCGGGGCGCGGACCACCTGCGCTCGCTGAGCAGCCTGGACGAACTGGGGTATGTGGATGTGGTAAAGGAACGATACCCGGATTGCGCGCAGGAGGTTTTGAGCCTGCGCACAGAAAAAGGCAAGGGACGTCTGGTATGCGATATGGAGGACCTGTATGCCGTTGTCGATTCCCTCCTCATCTGCAAATATGGAACCATGTGGCCGCCGATTTACTACTTCGATGATTTCACGAAAATAATCCCTGCCCTCACCGGGTTTTCCGAGTTTGCAGAAGTGAGCTGCGTACGGGAACTGGCCAGAAGAATATGCCTTCTGCGGCGCGCCTTTAACGCCCGCGAGGGCATAACCCGAAAGGACGACCAGCTACCGAAACGAGATCTGAAAGAGCCCATGCCTGAGGGCCCTGCAAAAGGACAGGTCGTTCACCTGGACACCATGCTGGACGAGTTCTACGCATTCCGCGGGTGCCACTCAAACGGCGTCCCAAAGTCGGAAGAACTCCGCAAAGCAGGCCTGGAAGATGTTGCCGCGGAACTGGAGAAGCTCGGGATGGGGCCGGACGATTAAGAAAAGTGAATAAGAGGCAGGCGCCGGGTTGTTAAGCAAAAAATGATACCTGGGGCACGCTGTTAGGTTGACCTGGAAGGGCCTGTATGATCCCTGAGGACCATGCCAAGGGAATCACGAATAGATGCTCCGGGCGCCATCCACCGCGTCATGGTCAGGGGGATTGAAAGTGGGGCGTCCCCGGGACTTCGAAGATGCCCTCTCAGTGCTGGAACGATCCCGGAAGATGCTGGATTTCGAATATCTGAAACATTGGTCCGGGCGACTCGGATTGGCGGTAGAACTGGATTACGTCCTGGGGGAATGAATACCGCAAAGGCCCCATGGGTGAAGATGCACGAACCTTCTCCTTGAGCTGAAGTTGCAAATTGCGATTTCAAACTGTGGGCATAGCAGCCAGCGGCAGAAGTCATCGGCGAACGGGACGTTTTCTCCCATTTCCAAAGAGAGGCCAAGGCAAGCTTATGGCATACGGTTCAATGCAAAAGCAACTTCTCGGTTTGGTGGGATGGCTCGCTGTTACCTTTGCGGCCGCTGCGATGGGTGGCTTCGCATCCGCAAACGCAGGAGGCTTCTATCAAGAACTCAGCCGCCCCACATGGGCTCCTCCTTCATGGCTTTTCGCTCCAGTCTGGACCTTGCTCTATCCCCTCATGGGCGTCGCCGGATGGCTGGTCTGGCGAGAGCGTGGCTTTCGGCATGCACGAATCGCTCTTTCATTGTTTCTAATGCAGTTGGGCGCAAATTCACTCTGGACATGGCTGTTCTTTGTTTGGCGTCGGGGAGCCCTGGCGTTCGGTGAGATTCTCATCCTCTGGGCGCTCATTCTCTTCACGGCTGTCGCCTTCTGGCGCGTGCGACCCATTGCGGGAGCTCTACTGATTCCTTATATAGCGTGGGTGAGTTTTGCATCAGCGCTTACCTATGCCATTTGGCAACGCAATCCCGCGTTGCTGGCCTAACCCTTCACCGCACTTGACCACGATTTCGCCGCGGTTTTGATGGCAACCACACGTGGCCCCACGGCTGGATGGGGATCGCTCAGCCCTGAGTCGAGCTGTCTGGAAAGTCGGGAATGCTCCGAATTTGAACCATTTTACCGGAACAAATCTAACGCGGATACCCGCAACCAAAGTCGTTATCGAGTGACTGCCTATTATCAAGGGAGTTCGATGTTGCCATACATCTGGAATGGTGGAATACTGGAATAATGGAAGGTTGGGAAAGGAACCTGGATCACCCAGGAAAGGTTTTTTTCCTTAAACCCATTGTTCCATCATTCCATACTTCCATTATTCCAAATTAAAGACGTCACCCTCTCGCAATCTTCTTGTCGAGTAGACTGGGGCCTTCCGTGGCTACAGTCTGAGGTTTGTTTTCTCCGTTTCCGCCTGGTTTCCCGGCGGTGCCACAATATTTCAGCCATACCTCTGGTTGTGCCCCAGTCCCTCACAGAACCGGACAAGGGATTTCCCATACATCCGGCTCTTCGGTTAACCATTCGGATCGCCTACTATATACGACATGGATTCAGGTCTTTGCGGATAATCGGTTTCGGCCATCCGACGTGGTCAAGTGCCTGTTGGAAGCCTTCCCATGTATAGCTCGGTCGCTGACTCTTTCGATTGATCCATTTAAACAGAATCTGCGACGCATGGTAAACGTAGCTGGTACATTTTCCCGAGTTGTCCGTTATGGCGTAATAGTTCAGATGTCCCGCCACTCGTATCCTCGCGATGCGCAACATCTCGCCTTTGGTCAATATCCCCCTGCTCTTTCTCGCCCAGCCTGTAAATTTAGCCAAGCTTAGTCCAAACTTCTTATGACTGGTGCGCCTTTTCACTTTGAAGAATCCTTTCCGGGTTTTACCGCAATAGTGCGTAAAGCCAAGAAAGTTAAACTCCTCGGGCTTTTGACCTTTCTTTCGCGCATTTTCCCGTGCAAATCGGCCAAATTCAATATAGCGCGTCTTTTCCAGTGCCAGCTCCAGGTTGAACCCTTGCAGTCGATCCTCCAATTGCTCCCGGAACGTTACTGCATCTGATTCATACCGAAAACAGGCCAGAAAATCATCGGCAAAACGAAAATAGTACGCTTCGCCTTTACAGCGTTTCTTGAATCGACGGCTAAACCACAGGTCCAGCGTGTAGTGCAGGTAGATATTCGACAGCAGCGGTGATAGAATTGACCCTTGTGGTGTGCCTTCATCGCTGGCTCGCACCAATCCTTCTTCCATGATTCCGGCTTTTAACATGCGGACGACCAGCTTGATCATTCGCGGGTCACCTATCCGGTGTTCAAGGAATTTGAGCATCCACTCGTGATTCACTTTGTCGAAAAAGCTTCGTATATCTGCTTCTACAACATAACCCACAGGCTTTTGCTGGATCGTTCGCCCCAGTTCGTCTAAACAATCATGAGGGCTTCGATCAGGTCGATATCCATAACTGCTGTCTTCAAAGATTTGCTCATAAATCGGTTCCAAGACCCGCTTCACCGATAGCTCCACAATCTTGTCTTCAAAGTTGCTAATCCCCAGCGGGCGTCCTTTGGCACTGCCCGGCTTGGGTACGCAGCTCCGTCGCTTCGGTAGCTGTCGGTAGCTCATCTCTTTGAGCCGACCCGACAGGTTCTTTAGATTTTGATCAAGATCTTTGCCATACACCTCCTTTGTCACGCCATCCATCCCCACAGCCTTGTCGGCCGGAAGGTCGTCGTAGCAGGCTCGCAAGTTATCCACATCTGTAACGTGATGATACAACGTCGTAAACACCAGGTCTGGCTCTTTGCTCGCCTTTTCTCCTATCCATAGCAGATTTGTTCCCATTGGTATTCACTCCTTGCATAGTGCCAATGTTTCCTCTTTTATGGTCGATTAACCGTGGGAACCTTCGCTCAACGGGAGTTAACCGTCTCTTCGCTAAACCATTGCGGTCTCACCGGTCCCCATCCCTCGCATCGGCGTCGTCTGAGTGGCATCCTTTTATGTCTACCATTCATACCCGGCTACTATCCTCTCGATCCGGGATGTTTCGCCAGGAACCTTTGGGATTTCCGATGCTTGCCTGGTTACTTCGATGCCGTTGTCTAACTCGATACTGTCTGAGACCCCGGGAGGATGAAGTGGCACTCGTCTTTGTCGCACCACCCATATTGCCTGCGCCCAACAAGAAAGGATCGGCACCCTCCAAAATATCACAATTCTCGGGGCTAAGGGGCAGATTCAGGGCACACACCCTTTACCTCGTTAGACTTGCAAACCTCCTCAATTTATGCAAGAGTTGCTTACGGGCGGTTGACTAAGCCTTACCCGTGAGGGCTTCGTTTCCCCTCACAACATCGAACCAGAGCCAGGTTCGAACCTTGCTTTTTGCGACAGAAAATCTGGCGATAAGGCACTAAAGTTAAAGTATGTGGACCTCTTCATTTTGAATCCAATTGGAGGTTGTCCCAATGGATAGAAAGCCGACCTATGACGAATTAGAGTCGAGAGTCAAGGAGTTGGAAAAAGAACTCCGAGATGCCAAACGGGCTGAGGAGATCTTATGGGAGGCAGAAAATTTGGAACAACTTCTCAAAGTCGCGCCCTTTGGCATTTTCCTCATAGACTTATCTGGCAAGATTGTCGCATGCAACGAGAACGGTGCTGAGCGACTGGGAAAACCCATTGAAACAGCCGTTGGAACCGTTTTGAGAGACTATTTTCCCCCCAAGGTATCCGAAAATAGACGGCTTAAAGGTATGGAAGCCATTCAGTCGGGGCATGAAATTACCTTCGAAGACCAGGTGGAAGGAAGATGGTATAGAAATAGTATTGTTCCTTTTTTTGACAAAGAAGGTAAGCCCTTACGGCTAGCAATTTATGGCGCTGATGTCACAGAATATAAGAATACTGTAGACGCATTGGAAAAAAGTGAGGAAAAATACAGACAGCTGGCTGAATTATTGCCTCAAGTTGTTTTCGAAATAGATGAAAAGGGTAATATAACGTTTGCCAACCGCATTTCATTTGATCTTTTCGGTTACACAAGAGCGAATTTTGAAAAGGGGGTAAATGCCCTCCAGATGTTGATCCCTGAAGATCGTGAGCGCGCAGTCGAGAACATTCAGAAGGTACTCAGAGGCGAGAATTCTCGCGGAAGTGAGTACACCGCCCTTAAGAAGGACGGCCGCACATTCCCGGTCATGCTATATTCCAATCCTATTATGAGGGAAGGAGAACCCGTAGGTCTTAGGGGAATCATGGTTGATCTCACCGAAATCAGGCAGGCACAGGAGGCATTACGGGAGAGCGAGGAACGGTGGCAATTTGCCCTTGAGGGAAGTCGCGATGGTGTTTGGGACTGGAATGCAGTCACCAACGAGGTTTTCTTTTCGAGACGTTGGAAAGAAATGCTCGGATATAATGGCGATGAGATCTCCAATCATTTGGATGAATGGGACAAGCGAGTTCATCCCGACGATAGGGAACAATGTTATGCGGATTTGAACAAACATCTTAACGGCGAGGTGCCATATTACGAGAATGAACACCGCATGTTGTGCAAGGACGGTTCGTACAAATGGATATTGGATCGGGGAAAGGTCTTCTCATGGACAGAGAGCCATAAGCCACAACGGGCCATAGGCACCCATACGGACATCACCGAGCGCAAGCGTGTCGAGCAGAAGTTACGGGAGAGCCAAGAGCTATTGGAAAATATCTTAACAGCTTCTGCCGTCGGCATAGCGCATGCGAGAGACAGAAAAATCATTTGGGCGAACCAAGCCATGATGGACCTGTTTGGATTCACAGAGGAAGACCAGTATCTTGGTCAAGATACGAAGATACTTTATGCCGATGAAGGGGAGTACCGACGCGTAGGAAAGGCTGCCTACGATCAGCAGAGGACCGGTAATGTAATGGAAATCGACGCCAAGCTCAAACGTCGCGATGGTTCACTGTTCGATGGATATGTTAAAGTGAATATCCTGGATCCTCTTGACCCTATCAAGGGAATTATTGTCAGCATTATTGACATAACGGATCGCAAGAAGGCAGAAAACGCACTTCGGGAGAGCGAAGAGAAATTTAGGTCGCTTGGTCAGAACGCTCCGGATATTATCTACACACTGACGTTTGACGGGTCATTCACTTATGTTAATCCAGCATGGAAAGCCATATTGGGATATGAGCCGAAAGAGATTTTGGGAAAGCATTTTATCGATTTTGTCAAAGAGGAAGAGGCCAGGGAATATGTCCGGATATTTAAGAACATAAGAGACAATAGGGAAACATTTAAAGATATCGAGGTCAACATCATTCATAAGGATGGATCAACTCGTCTTTTTAGTGCGAGCGGCGCCCCCAACATCAATACGTCGGGGGAGGTAACCGGAATGGTGGGCCTCTTTAAGGATATTACGGAGCATCGTAGATTAGAAGCGCGATTTCGGCAATCCCAGAGGATGGAGGCGATAGGCACTTTGGCTGGTGGCATTGCCCATGACTTTAATAATCTGCTCATGGGCATCCAGGGGAGAACCTCATTGATGCTGACAGATATTGGTCCTTCCCAGCCTCATCTTGAGCACCTCAAGGGAATAGAGGATTATGTCAAGAGTGCGGCAGATCTCACGAAACAACTTCTGGGTTTTGCCAGAGGCGGAAAATATGAGGTCAAACCGATTGACATCAACGAACTGTTGAAGACAGGTTCGCGCATGTTCGGCCGAACAAAAAAGGAGATTCAGATTCACCTAAAACTCCAGAAAGAGGTATGGACAATAGAGGCAGATCAAGGCCAGATCGAGCAGGTTCTGTTGAATCTCTATGTCAATGCCTGGCAGGCCATGCCGTCCGGCGGGGAGTTATACCTTCAAACAGAAAATGTTTATCTTGATAAAAATTATGTAAAGCCATTTGAGATAGAACCGGGGAGATACGTCAAGATATCTGTAACGGACACCGGAGTCGGCATGGATAAAGAGACCCGACAAAGGGTATTTGATCCGTTTTTTACGACCAAGGAGATGGGCCGGGGCACTGGTTTGGGTTTGGCCTCTGCTTATGGAATTATCAAGAATCATGGCGGGTTTATCAATGTCTACAGCGAAAGAGGAGAAGGGGCTACCTTCAACATCTATCTGCCTGCCTCAGAAAAGGAGGTCATTGAAGAAAAGGAATTGCCCGAAGATCTGTTGAAAGGTTCCGAGACTGTTCTGTTTGTGGATGATGAGGAGATGATTATTGAAATAGGTGAGCAATTCCTGAAAAAACTGGGGTATGAGGTGTTCGTAGCCAGCGGAGGGAAAGAGGCAATAGGGATCTTCGAAAACAATATGGAGAAGATCGATATCGTCATTCTGGACATGATCATGCCGGATATGAGCGGTGGGGATACATTCGACAGACTGAGAGAGATAAAACCCGATATTAAGGTCGTTCTCTCGAGCGGCTACAGCATCAACGGGAAGGCGACCGAGATACTGGACAAGGGGTGTGACGGTTTTATCCAAAAACCATTCAACATGAAACAACTGTCACGGAAGCTAAGGGATATTCTGGATAAGAAATAGGGGCCTGTGCAGTCGTAGATGGTTGACGGTTAAACCTCTGTTTGTTAAAAGAGTCCAGTATCAGCGGCCTTGGAAATCAAGAGAGACCCGATCGTTTCGGCAAGTGGTTTGTGGGATCGTATTCGCGGACCTAAAATGGGAACTTGAGTCTGGCAGGAAACTGGATTTGAGGAGAGAAATGGGCTAATATCCATTTTTTAAATTTGTTTCCTGCCGCTTACTCAGGGCCTTACAAACCCGATCATGGGTGGCTCCACACTACCGGACAGTGCCAAGGGCTGCCATAGGGATGGCCCCCGTTGGTGGGCATTCCATCAAGCCCGACCAGGTTCAGTTGCCCCGAGATGTGTTGGATATTCTGCTGCACGTTACTGACTCAAGGCCGACGGAGTGTAGGCCATGTCGGAGGAGATATATGTCTATGTTGAGATTGAAATGCCCAAAGTGTCAGCAAGGGTATCGTATCCCCGATGAACGAATTCCAGTCGGAAAGGAGATCGTTTTTCCTTGTCCATCGTGCAAGAAAGGTCTTATCAGAGGGGCCAAGGAACCACCCATGAACGTGGATCAAAGTGGTCGGGCATCTAACGACAGAAATGGAGGGCAACGGGGTACAAGGGCAAAAACATCGACTTACGCCAAGCAACTTAGCGGCAGTGAACTGAAATTGAGTCTTCTCCGAACCTTGAGGGATCTGCCTCCCATGCCACAGATCATGATCAAGGCTCAGATGATCATGACGGATCCACGGTCCAGTTTGAAAGACCTGGCGTCCTTAGTAAAACATGACCAGGCAATTGTTGCAAAGGCGTTAAAATTAGCCAATTCAGCATACTACGGCCTGGGCGGCAAGATCTCTTCAATCGAACATGCCACTGTATTACTGGGCAGTGTGGCGTTTGCCCAACTTGTCTCCATCGCCGCTTCTTCAACCCTTCTGGGTGGGGCTCTCAGAGGATACGACGCCGATTCAGGCGTCCTATGGCGCCATTCACTGGCCGTTGCCTTTGGATCAAAAATCATAGCGAGCAAAAAAGATCATGATCTGGAAAGCACAGCCTTTACAGCCGGAATCATCCATGACGCGGGTAAGTTGATTTTGGATAAGGCTGTCTTCGAAAGGAAGGAGCAGTTTGAGGACTTTTTTCAAAATGGCCAGCAGACCTTCTTGGATGCGGAAAGACAAATCCTGGGCCTTGATCATGCAGAAATCGCATCTGATGTGTGCAAGAAGTGGCACATTCCTGAGCCCATCGCTAATTCAATAAAGTATCATCATTCTCCATCCGCTTCAGAAGGCGATGCATTGGCATATATTCTTCATACAGCTGATTGCATAGCTATGATGAGCGATATCGGCACAGGTGTTGACGACATACTGTACCGAGTAGATGATAAGGCCAAGGACTTTCTGGGCCTTCACGATGAAGACATAAGTGATATCATGGCGGAGGTTTTTCAAAACGTTAGCGATGTGGAACGGCAGACCAGTTAACCAGATGCAGAAATCATCCGTTTGCTTTCGCAACAGTATAATCGTGGGGACATCTTATTATGCTCCAGCATAAAGAAAAGGAAAGTGTAGGTCTTTGTCTGGGGGAAAGGCGTAAAACTGGCACGATTGTCATTGCACACGCGATTCCTTTTCAAAAACAGAGGCCGTTTTTTAGGGGTGTGAATTTCTGATAGGTCAATTTATACTCTATCTTATTAAGCCCGGTAGCTATGCTTAAGACCTTATTGCCAGGTTTTCTGTCACGAAAAACAAGAGGATGATGGCGAGAGGGTGACGTCTTTAATGTGGAATAATGGGCTTTAACCCTCTGAACCCTGGGCCTTTCAACCTTTGAACGGAATGATGGAATCATGGGTTTAAGGAAAATGGCCTTTCCTGGTTGATCCAGGTTCCTTTCCCATCCCAACCTTCCACTATTCCAGTATTCCACCATTCCAGACGTCTGGCGAAACAACGAACTCCCTTGATAACAGGCAGTCACTCGATAACGACTTTGCTTGCGGGTATCCGCGTTAGATCACCCGTGATCCCCTCAACAGACAGGCTTTTCAGATTCCGCGAATCACTGGTTGAACGAACAAGGACCCGTGTCTTGTGACCGGATCGGACCAGTTGACGTACGACGGCTGATCCTATAAATCCGGTACCCCCCGGCAACCAGGGTCGTTGGCTGGCGGCCATGAGTCGATAAGGGTTGATTCTCCACTTTTTCTCCTGACATAAAGGATCAATTGGGTGTGCTGAAGACAATTTTGAGAGCTCAATTGGCCTGAATGGTGAGCTGAGGGCCTGGGCCCTTCTCACTGGTTTCCGCCAATGTCATGAAGATCAGAAGGAACGTGAACACCCCTTTGGATGGGAGATCACGATCGTCGATCCAATACCAGAGATCGCCGTATCGCACCGCAGCGAAGTGAGCCTCGGGCCGGGATGCGCCACTGACGATGCGGAGTATGGGGGGCAGGATCTCCTGTCCATCTGTGGGTGGCGGGGGGGCCGGAAAAGCACGGCCCTCCCGTATATGATCTTCAGGAACGCTGACGAAGGCCGACATCTCAAGGAGAATCTGCATGGCTGAGCGGGTCTGTATGGCGAGCACGTCGTCCCGGAATCTTCCGGGACGTCCATAAGAAACTAAATAAATTTAAAGACATGCAATGACCGGATGATATTTCGCACATGCCGAGGACAGCACGATTAGACGCACCCGGCGTATTACACCACATCATGATCCGGGGGATGGAGCGTCAAAGGATTTTCAGAGATATCCAGGACCGGGATGATTCGCTTGAACGGTTATCGGTCACTTTGCCGGAAACCCATACCTCTTGCCGGAAAAAATCTGGGGGGACTTGTTTTCATCGATCCAGCATCAGATCAACAGTGAAACAGCGTCACATACAGGCGTCCTTATGAGAGACCAGAACCGACCGATTCAAACCTCGGATGGCCAAACGGTGCTCGTGGATTTCTTCAGGCCGAAGGATGGAGAAGGGATTGCAGCCCTTTTCCGCCAGGTCTACGGCAACGGCTATCCTGTCAAGCTATACTATGATCCCGAGGCCCTGATCCGCGCCAATGTGAGCGGGGACTGCTGTTCCATCGTGGCACGGAACGAGGCCGGGGAAGTGGTGGGGGCGACCCATGTGATCCGTTCCGCCCCATATGCCGGGATCTATGAATCCGCGGCCGGGCTGGTCCTCAAGACGTACCGAAACAATGGAATCAGCGAACGGTTGCAATGGTTTCTGCTTCACAGGTGGGTCCAAACCAGACCCCAGGTTGACGGGGTCTTTGGCGAGCCCGTGTGCAACCACCTTCATGTGCAGAAGAACTGGCATGATCTGGGGGCCGTGGAGATGGGCCTCGAGGTGGCCCTCATTCCGGCCAGTGCCTATGGGGACGCCCAGGAGGACAGGTCCAGGGTGGCGTGCCTGGCAGCCTACTACACCGTATCGCCAAGGCCCCACCGGGTCTATTTCCCCCGGGTCTACGCCAGTAGCCTTCGGTTTCTCTACTCGGAACTGACCGAAGAACGGACATTCGCCCCTTCGTCGGAGCCCCTGCCCGCAGACCGTTCGACGCATCACCGGGTTTCGGTCTTCGACTTTGCCTCGGTTGCCCGCGTGGCATTCCATGAAACCGGGCGGGATCTGAAAGACCGCCTGACAGAGATCGAGCGGGATCTGAGGGATCAGGGGGTCAGGGTCATCCAGATCTGGCTGAGGCTGGGGTCTCCCTCGGTCGGTGCTGCCG